>Ga0315283_10000869_pt1 | contig 23213 bp, 17 predicted proteins | sample YL17G09_0_MG_FD_204541 | JGI IMG/M metagenome (GOLD analysis project Ga0315283, IMG submission 204541) | Sediment microbial communities from Yellowstone Lake, YNP, Wyoming, USA - YL17G09_0 | ecosystem: Environmental > Aquatic > Freshwater > Lake > Sediment | place: USA: Wyoming | collected...
CGAGCTCTTCCGTCTTGACGACCGTGGTGAAGTTGCCTGATTTGACAGTGAACCTGTAGCGCACGTTCGGAAGGGGCAGGCTGCCGATGTTGGCGATAGTCCCCCCGAATGTGACGACCTCGCCTTCCGCCGGGTTCTGGTCGGATATCGTGAGGTTGCCGGCAAACAGGTCTATCACATCCACCTCGACTTTGTCTATCGGTCCGGCGATGACCAGTGCATAATCCTGCCTTCCCTGGGGGACATTTGTGCCCTTGACATTGATGACCCACTTGCCCTGGGCAGGGTTGTTGAGCCTCACCATCTCGACATTGTTCTTGGTGTCCGCACTCCCGCCCGTCGTCGACAGTCCGCTCGAGAACACGTTCCCCAGATACACGGAGCTTGAGGGCGATGTCGCCGTCAGGTCCATGTTGTTGACGAGCGCTGGATTGGCGTTGATGGTGCCCGCCGCATCCGTCCACACGAGAGATATCTTCAGCTCGCCGCTGCCCGTCACATTGAAGACATAGTTGCGTGCCGTACCCGTGCTCAGGACGTTCTTCTGGTCCTCGTTCCATATTTTTCGGCCCGTGGTGTTTATCATGGAACGGGCCAGGTTGAGCCGGCCCCATCCCTGGTCGTTTCCTGGATACGTGAGGCCTCCCATGACATCCGCACCGTTGAGGAGGAGGCTCTTCACCATCGCCGGGCTCGGGCGCACGCCGTAGCTCGCATTGTAATATTCATTGGCAATCACTACCGCTCCGGCAACCGTGGGGCATGACATGCTCGTGCCCTGCATCGAGACATACGAACTTGCGCTGTTGGCCCTGCACGACGTCAATGCCTGGCCCGGGGCCACGATATCCGGCTTTATCCGGCCGTCGAGGCACGGGCCGCGCGAGCTGAAACCCGCCATGCTTCCGCCGCCGCTGTTGTCCGTCGCTCCTACAGCCATCATGTTCTTTCCCGCCGCCGGTGTGCCAACTGTGCCCGCCGAGGGTCCCGAGTTGCCCGCGGAGAAGCACAGCGATATCGATTGGTTGCCCACCTTCGAGTCGTCCGCGTCGCGGCAATAAACGTCGTAGGCATAGCAGGTTCCATCATAAACGCCGTAGTTGTTGGAGCCCCAGCTGTTGCTGGAGACCGTCGCGTTGTTCTTGACGGCATCGTTGCAAAGGTTGTACAACGTGCAGGAGCCGCCGGCGTCCTGTGCCACGAGGCCCGCCAGTGGTGCCATTCCGGCATAATATCCTGCGGTGCCGCTGTCGCCGGAGCGGATGGCGCCGTTACCGAGGACCGTGCCGGACGTGTGCGTCCCGTGGCCCATGCCGTCCTGCCATTGGGCCTGGCCGTAGCCGTAGTAGGCGACCTTCTTGCCGTTGAACGCCGGATGGGTCCCGTCGACGCCGGTATCGGCGATGGCGGCCGTGAAGTTGGCGCCGGCGTAGCCCTCGAACGTGCTGGTCGAGGGGTTGTAGCTCCAGAGCGCCGTGGTCGACGCCCAGTTGTATGCGCCGTCCGCGCTCTGGCGTACCTTGCTCGTCTTCGAAGCGGCGTTGTTGTCGAACGTGATGTCCCTGTGCTCCTCGATCCACTGGATATCTGGGATGAAGGCCATCCGCTCGACGATGCTTCCCGACGCTTCCACAACTATAATGACGGGGTCGATGCTAATAACGACCGCACCAAGCGCCGTGAGCTGCTCGCAGAGCGTTTCAGTGTCCGAGCCTTTGAAATGGACCACATTCAGCTCCCTCACGAATGAAGAACCGTCGAATCCCGGTTCTATCTTGTATCCCGGCTCGAAAAATCCGACATGCCTCACATGCGAGTTTCCGAGGAAATCCGAAGCTTCGCGCCCGGGCGCCCTCACGACGAGGGCGTAATCCGGCATGTATGCGACGACATCCCCCATTCCCGAGAGCCAGAGCTGCCATTCCTCAAGCACCGGGCCGTCGAACTGGACTATGAAGTAGCCCTGCGATTCCCCGAGTTGCAGAATATCCGGTATGGGCTCGGATTGCGTGAGCGGGTCGAATTCCCCCGCTTTGAACCGAAGCAGAATCCGCGAACCATCATCATACGATGTAGCGCCCACCGGCAGCACGGGGAATACAAGAAGAAGTCCGAGAAGAATCGCTGTCCATGTCAGGGAACGTCGCGACATGCTTCAACATATTCAGCTAAGGTTTATTTAATCATTTTGGCACAATATACCTAGTATGAAATGCCCAGATTCCGGATGTATTTTCCAGCGCGAAGGGGATTCCGATGCCGCATCATTTTGACAGGTCGTTCAACTTTGCGAGAATATCGGCGAGGTCATCATCTGTCTTCTTGCTGGCAACCTGCTGCGGCTCCGCAGGTGACACTTTGGGTGCCGGAGGTTCCGGCGGCATTGAATCCGGTGCCGGATGCGCAGGCGATGCTTGAGCCGGACCCAAAGGTGCGGGCTGAACGGGGGCAGCTGCCGTTTCGGTCTGCGACGGCGGCGGTGACGAAGGTGTGGGCTGAGCAGCTGGCTGTTCCGGCGGAGTTCTCTCGGGGAGCGGAGGGGTTGCAGGGGCCGGTGAGGACTGCGGAGGTGCCGGTGGCGTTGTTCCGGCCGAAGATGGCCAACTCGTGGAGCTTGCCGCATTCTCGGGCTGTTTTCCCGACACGCTTTCCGGTCCGGGCGGCGGTGATGGTGGCACATCCGGATGAGCCGGAGCAAGGGCCGTGTAAGGTTCTGCGGGCAATGTCGGCCCAACGCCGGCCTCTTGGGCCCGTCCGAGGCTCTCCTTGCCCCCGGCCCCAGGGTCCCGGCGTCTGCGCGAGCGAGCGGCGAATGCCACCACCGTGAGTGCAATCAGGGCCGTAAGAACGAGGGTGATTGGGAGCCAGTTGGACCTTGCCTTGGCCATCATGGAATTGTCCACCACCGGCGGTTCATCAGGAGGCGGCGGGGGCGGTGGCGGAGGCGGCGGGGGCGTGGGGGGAGTCGGCACCGGAGGGACAGAGAGGGCAATCTTGAACTGCACGCTTGATGTCTGGGAGATGTCGCCGGCGGAATCCGCTCTGATGACCGTGGAGTAGATGCCCTCGGCGGCGTCCTTTGGCGACGTTACCGTGAGCAGAACGAGCGCCGATTCCCGAGGCCACAGGCTCAGGTCGGTGACATTGGCGTATATGTCCCACACGGACGAGGGCATGTCCTCCACCATGAGCCTGAACGTGTCCCGGCCATTGCCCTTGTTGACGAGCACAAGCTCGAACGCAGTGCCGTTACCGGCCTCCAGGGAGGCCCTCGTCTCGCCGGCTGCGGACAGGCTGAGCCCGAAGACCTGCTTGATTTGGAAAGTGATATTCAGCGCAGCCGAGACGTTCCGGTCTGCAGCCGCCGTGGCTTTCACAGGGATTCTGTAGTCCCCCGAAAGGGCATCGGCCGGCACCTCCAGCACCAGCAGGTCATTGCTTGTGGAGCGCGCCTTTACATTGAGGTCCGTGGACTCGAAGTAGCAGGTCCAGTTCGTGGGGGCCACCGCTTCCATATTCAGCGTCTCGTCATAATTGCCGCCGTTTTTCACCCTGAGCTGGTAATTTCCATTCTCGCCCGGATTGAGGGACGTAGGGCCGCCCTCGAGCTCCAGACCGACCTCGACGACGCGATTGATGCGGGTGGTGAGGTTCACCTCATCCTTTGTCTTGTTGCCGGCGCCGGATGTCACTGTGAATTTCGATTGGTCGAAGGCCATGCCGTCTGTGGGGCTCGTCACGGACAGAATCATGGACTTCGACGCGCCGCTCTGGAGGATGAGCACCGAATCAGTGAGCTGCGCCCTCCATCCCGGCATGAATCCCGAGACGGCAAGCGTCACGGTGTCCGGGCCGTTCCCGGTATTCTTCACGCTGACGGGGTGCTTCGCTATCTCGCCCGGATTGACCCGTGTCTCGTCCGTCCGGGCCGAAAGCGATACGCCAAAGACCTGATTGACGGCGACCGAGAGGTTGACCGACCCATTGTAGGACCCGTTCCCCACGGATTCCGCCCGCACCTGGAAGTCCAGCCTGTCATTGGCCAATGCGCTTGCGGGCGGTGTGACCTGTGCCCGGAAGCTGGCGCTCTGACCGGCACCGGCGGTCACGTTGGCGGGATCGAGGCTCACATTCCATCCAGTTGGGAGGCCTGGGGGCAGCGTGAGCCTGATGGTGTCCTGAACATTTCCTTTGTTGGTGACATTGCATGTCATTGCTGCCGTGCGGGCTGGGTCCGTCATGGCAGATGGCGAATCGCACCTGATGGCAACCCCGTAGCCCCGCACCCGGAATGGCAGTGAAATGGAGTTGTTCTGCTCGGAGTCCTCGTAGACCGTCCTGTTCGGGTCCGCTTCCAGGAAGATGGTATAATTGCCCCTCACGGCCTTCAATCGGAACTGCACGCCTGTCCTGCCGCCGACCGACATCGACGGTATCTCGCTCTGCGCCGGGATTATGGTGGCATTGCCGGGGCACATCAGTCTGAACTGGTAGGTGATGTTGGGCAGGGAGAGCGAACCCACGTTCGCAATCGTCCCGGTGAATGTCAGCTCCTCGCCCTCGGCAGGGTCCGCAGAGGAGGCCGCCAGGTCCAGGGCTGCGGCGTCGATGGTCTCGTGGACGACGTTTCCTATGGGGCCTGAGATCACAAGCGCGAAGTCCTGGGGACCCTGCGGGACATTCTGGCCGCGTATGCTCACCAGCCACCTTCCCACAGGCGGGCTCGCCAGCCTGAACACCTCGTTGTTGTTAGCGGTGTCGTTGTTGCCCCCCGTTACCGAGAATCCTGAAGCAAAGTTGTTGCCATTGTATACCTTCCCGTCGGGTGCAGTTACCGTGAGGTCGAGGTTGTTCACCAGTGCCGGATTGGCATACAAAGCCCCGGGGACATCCGTCCATGCGATGGAGATCTTCAGCTCAGCCGACGCGGTGGTGTTGAAGCCGTAGAGCCTGTTCTCGCCTGTCAAGAGACTGGCCTGCTGGTCCTCGAACCATATCTTCCTGTTGGTCGAGTTCAGGAGGGAGCGCCCCAGGTTTATCCGGCCCCATCCCACCTCGATGCCTGCATATGAATATCCTCCTATCGAATCCGCGCCGTTCACGAGGAGGGACCTGACCAGTGCAGGGCTGGGGAGGGCACCGTACGTTCGGTTTATGTATTCGTTGATTATGACGACCGTGCCTGCCGCAACCGGGCATGACATGCTTGTGCCCGATGCCCCCGCATATGAGGTGCCTCCGAGGCCGCAGGACATGACGTTCACGCCAGGCGCCACCACGTCAGGTTTGACGCGGCCATCGGCAGTGGTGCCCCGGGCGCTGAACCCTGCGACGCTCGTGCCGCTGGAGTCGTCCACCGCACCGACGGAAATCACATTCTTAGCCGAGGAGGGCGAAACCACGGTCTTCGGGTTGGAGCCGGTGTTGCCTGCCGAAAAGACCGCTGAGATGCTCTGGTCGCCTACCGTGTCGTTGTCGGAATCCCTGACCAGGAAATCATAGGCATAGTCATCGGGGGTGTATGCCCCGATGGTCGAGCCCCAGCTGTTGCTCGTGACAACCGCCCCGCTCATGACGGCGTCGTGGGTGAGCACATAGTACGAGTTCGGATTCCCGGAGAATATGTTCTGGCCGACGAGCCCCGCCAGCGGGGCCATACCCGCGTACTGGCCCATGGGTCCGGGGTTGCTGGCCCGCCAGTCCCCGTGGCCGAGGACCGACCCAGATGTGTGGGTGCCGTGGCCGTCCGGGTCGGTCCAGCTCGACGCCCCGTAGCCATAGTATGCCACCTTCTTGCCTGTGAATGCAGGATGGGAGCCATCAACCCCGGTGTCCGCAACTGCCGCCGTGTAATTGGCGCCGGCATAACCCTCGTATTTCTGGGATGTGGCGTTGAAGCTCCACAGATATGCAGAGGTGCTCCAGTCGTAGCCAACATCCGTGGGGGAGCGCACTTTCAAGATGCGGGCAGCGTTCCCGTTCTGGAGGACCGGAGGATGATACTCTTCTATCCACATCACCGAAGTAAGAAACGAAATCCGTTCGGCGAGCGAGCCGGGCGCATGTATCATCAGCATGATAGGGTCAACGCTGAGCACCAAGGCCCCGAGGGACGAGACCTCCGCCGCCACCCGGTTCATGTCGATATCCATGAATTGGACGACGTTCATCGTGATCAATTCGCTCGTGTGGATGAGGGCGCCATCCAGCTTGAAGCCTGGCTCGAGGTTCCCGACATACCTGACATGCGGGAGCGCCCTGATGACATCGGCCTTGTGACCGTCCGAGCGCAATATGTACGCGTTGTCCGGCATGTATGTGAGGACCCGACCGTAATCTTCCAGTGCGGCCCGCCAGGACGGCTGGATGATTCCGTCGTATTGCACGATGAGCACTTCCACCGTGACCCCGTATGTGAGCCCGTCGGGAATCGGGAGCGGGTCTTTCAGCGGGTCGAACTCTCCCGCCTTGAATCGGAGGAGGAATGATGATTTTCCGTCTACAGGATGCGTGGCGGTGATGACGAGGAGCGGAGCGGTGAGAAAGAGAGCGACGATCATGGACGAGACTGCGCGTGATACTGTAAAGCCTGACATCATCTGACAGTATGGGGGTCGTTTTATTTATCGGTTATGGGCCACCAGACTCGGCCCGGAATGGGAAACTCATTTATTCGCCCAATAAATGTGCTGCGGTTTCAGTCCAATATTCGAATTTCGGCGCTGAATGGTATCGACAATCCACCTGGAATATTTTTTGAACGCGCAGGTAGTCGGAAACATATTTATTTATCATTAGCAATGGCTACAACATGAATGGGTACGAGACAGCTGTCTGGTTACTTGTGGCATTGCCGGTCCTTATGGGACTCCTTGCGCTTCCTTTCAAGAAGAAATGGCCCTTGCTTGCTATCGTTGGAATCAACACGGTCATCATGACCATCCTGTCGCTGTATCTTCTCACGGCTTTGCTTGACAATAGCGTCGGCTATGGAAAACCGCTGCAGATAAAATCCGAGGATCTGGCCGTCGCAATGGGCCTCGGCGTGGAGGGGGTCAACCAGCTGATACTGGCGCTTGATGCGCTCCTGCTCGTCGTGTTCATTGGCATCGGCGTCTGGCGGAAGAGCGCCATCGTCGCCATCCTCGGCGTATGCCAGCTGCTTCCACTGCTCTACTTCGAGATGAACTTCGAGACCTACAACGAGGGCGGCGGGAAGGCGTTCACCTTCGCCCTCGACTACCTCTCGCTGGTTTTCGTGCTGATAAGTTCCATAATCGGCTCGCTGATAGCGCTCTACGCCGTCAAGTACATGGAGGACGAGCACAAGCAGGGGCAGTTCATGTGCCTCATTCTCGCCTTCCTCGGCGTGATGAACGGCGCGGTGTTCTCGAACAACATGCTCCACCTGTACTTCTTCTGGGAGTGCACGACCTTCTGCTGCTATTTCCTGATAGCCCACGAAGGAAACAAGATATCCCTGGAGAATGCAAAGTGGGCCGCCGAGGTCACCATGGCAGGAGGCGCCGCCCTGCTTCTCGGGACCATCATGTTCCAGCTCTACAACACCCGGACGATATCCCTTGCGGCAATCGTCTCCTGCACCAACATTCCCGGCACGGATATTATTGTGGCCCTCCCGCTCTTCTTCGCCTCCATGGCCGCTTTTACAATATCTGCGCAGGTTCCCTTCCAGTCCTGGCTGCGCGGAGCGATGGACGCCCCGACGCCTGTGTCGGCGCTGCTTCAATCGAGCACGATGGTCAATTTGGGCGTCTACATGGTCATCAGGATGGCACCGGCCATCCATCAGTTCCCCTGGCTGGCGCTGATGATAGCTGTCGTCGGGGGCTATTCGTTCGTTTCGACGGCGCTTCTGGCCATCCATGAAAGGCGCATGAAGCGGCTATTGGCCCTTTCCACGGTGGGCAACCTGGGCCTGATAATAATGCTCGCCGCCATCGGCACGCCAGAATCCATCGCCGCTGCCGTCATACTCACTCTGTTCCACGCGATATCGAAGGCGCTGCTGTTCCTTTCCGCGGGCACCGTTCAGAAGCTGTTCGGCAGGAATGACATGGATGGCACCGAGGGACAGTTCCGCCGGGTGCCTTCCATATTCAGCGCGTTCTTCATAGGCATCCTGACGATGTTCCTTGCGCCTTTCGGTGTGTTCATCGCCAAGTATGCCGCCATCACGGAATCTGCAAGCAATCCATTCCTCGTGATAATGGTCGTAATAGGCAGTATAGCCTGCGAGGTATTCTATGTCCGCTGGCTGGGACGCACCATGGCCCTCACGGGCAAACCTGTTGAGAAGAAGACATCGCCAATAATGACCTACCCGATGTGGACCCTCGCAATAGGCGCCATCGTGTTCTCGGTGTTCCTGCCGTTCTTCATGGCCTCGATGGTTAACCCAATAGTGAGCACCGCACCAGGGCTCAAGGCATCCGAGATGTTCATCTTCATCCAACTCAACTACACCGGTTTCATCCCGACATTCCTGCTCTTCGTCGCATTGCTCTTCATCGTGGGCTACGCCACCCAGCAGACCGATGTGCGAAAGGATGAGCCCTCCGTCGCCGGCAAGGAGGCGCACATCGCGGAACTGTCGTGCCCATACTTCGACGATGACCTGCCCAATGATGAGCCGGTGATGAAGGCCGAAGCGGTCGGCCTGTGCGTGATGGTCGCCACGCTAGTTATCGCCCTGTGGGCAGGGGGGATGTTCTGATGATGATAGGCGGCATCGACGACGTCTACCTGTTCATAATCCTCTCCCTCGTGCTCTTCGTGCTGGCGCCGTTCCTCGGAATGTTCTCGATGGGTCTCCTCCGGCAGATGAGCGCCCGCATGCAGAACAGGGCAGGGCCCCCACTGCTCCAGCCCTACTACGACGTCCGGAAGCTGCTGATGAAGGAGGAGACTGCCACGGACCCGATGATAGGTGCATGGGTGTTCTCATTCTTCCTTTTCAACGCTCTTGGCGTCATCATACTGGTCACGCTCGGGGACCTGCTCATTGTGCTCTTTCTCCTCGGATTCGCCCAACTGTCCCTCTCCCTGGGAGGCTTCGCAGGGTCCTTGCCAGACAACCACCTGGGGGCCAACAGGAACCTGCTCAGGGTGCTCTCCGTCGAGCCATTGCTGCTGATGCTTCCAATCGCCGCTTTGCTGCTCAACCAGAACTTCCTCATCAAGGACCTAGCGGTGAACAGCAACATCATACTCTACTTCCCGGTCGGCGCGACAGTGGTGATATTCGCCCTCGTGGTCGGGATGCAGAAGGGGCCTTTCGACCTGTCCACAGCGCACCAGAAGAAAAGAAACAGGAACCTGGCCGAGCTCAGCGGCAAGAACCTGGCACTCGTGGAGATGGGCCACTGGTTCGAGAGGTTTGCGTTCCTCGCGCTGTTCTCGCTCTTCTTCAACTTTTCGGGGCTGCTCAATTCCGTGCTCAACAACATGTTCCTGGCTGTCATCCTGGACCTCGTGCTCAAGTTCGTCATAGCATTCGCGGCGGTGCTCGTGGTGGGGAGGATTGACAATGCCACCTCCAAGCTACCCTGGGACCGCCTTCCCAGTTTCAGCTTTTACGTGATGTGGCCGCTGATGTTCGTGAACATCGTTCTGGTCTACGGTTTCCTCAGGTGGGACTGGTTCTAGATGTCGTTGTCCGCCTTTATCTTGAGCGCAGATTTGAAGCAGACGACCCGTCTGAATGGTGCGCAGGCGCTGCATCGCCCTGAGCCGAGGCCCTAACATTTATCAAATACAAGGTCATCCGGAGTAGGGGCCGGAAGGCGATAGACGGGAAGGAGCGCGAGAGATGACTGGGAGCAAGGGACTCAACCTTGATGCGATATCCAGAGAAATGCGTCTGGTCGAGGAGGAGATCAAGCGGAGCGTGAACGCCACAAGCTCCGTGCTGCGCGAGGTAGCGCTCTATGTGCTCTCTGCGGGAGGAAAGAGGATCCGGCCGGCAATGGGCATCTCAGCCTGCCTCGCCATAGGGGGAAAAGAGACCGATAGGGTGATATCCCTTGCCGCGGCGGTGGAGTTGATTCACACATCCACCCTGCTCCATGACGACATCATCGATGGCAGCGACATGAGACGAGGAAAGCCCTCGGCGCACCGTGTATACGGGCTCCAGGCGGCCATCGTGACCGGGGACTTCCTGTTCTCCCAGGCCTTCAGCCTCTGCGCCCGCTACAATCCCCAGGTCATTGCCATCACATCCGAGGCCTGCCGGGAACTGGCCGAGGCCGAGATGCTCCAGAGCACCCCGTGGCGGGAGTACACGGAGGAGCTGAGCCTCAACATTGCAAAGAGAAAGACGGGGGCCCTCATGGCGGCCGGGATGGATGTTGGGGCGGTCGTGGTGGGAGCGGACCCTGACACGAGGGCGCGCCTGAGGATGTTCGGATACTGTGTGGGCACGGCATTCCAGATAATCGACGACTGCCTGGACTTCTCGCTCGACGGCACCTCAGGAAAGCCTTCCGGCACGGACATCCTCGGCGGCAAGGCGACGCTGCCCGTGGTGCATGCCCTCGCCCACTCCACGGAAAAGGAGCGAAAGCTCATCGAGGGATTCCTTTCCTCCTCAGCCGACAGGGGCGCGCTCGGAGAGCTCGTGGAGCTCCTGGAGCGCACCGGTTCCCTTGAGTACGCCCGAACCAGGGCCGCGGATTTCTCCAGTGCTGCCAGGGAGGAGCTCCGGCCCTTGAGGAGCTCAGCGTACAAGACCATTCTTGAGGATATCACGCAGTTCGTTCTGCACAGAACCAGCTAGGATGTAGAGGGGGGGAGGGGATGGAGGAGTACGACGCGGTCGTGGTGGGAGCAGGCCCGGCAGGGAGCACAGCTGCCCGTTTCTCGGCCGAGGGCGGGGCCAGAACCCTCTTGCTCGACAAGAGGGACGAAATCGGCGTCCCGGTGCAGTGCGGGGAGTTCCTCCCCTCGATTGCCAATCTCGAGGAGATAATGCCCAGGGTGGAGGGGCTCCCCGAGCTCTTCGACATTCCCCAAAGCTGCATATCGCTCAGAACATCTCAGATAGCGGTGATATCCCCCGCCGGGAGACGGTACGAGCTGGACTTCGAGGGAATGTCCCTGTGGAGGGCGAAGTACGACCAACACCTCGCGAGGCTGGCCGTGAAAAGCGGGGCGGAGCTCAGGACAGGGACGCGCGTGAGGCGCGTCAGCAGTAAGGGTGTCGAGACGGACGTGGACCTTATCCGAGCAAAGGTCATCATCGGCGCGGATGGCCCCCTCTCGATAGTAAGGCGGAGCATGGGGATGCCCGCTCCCGAGGAGCTCTCTGTCTGCTTCCAGTACACTGTGCAGGGGGACTATGGCGACGTCGTGGAGATGTACTTCGGCAAAGTGGCGCCGGGAGGTTACACGTGGGTGATTCCCAAGGGCGACGGGGCGAACCTTGGCCTCGGACTGCCGCCGGGGCACTCGAAGAGGACGCTGAGGAGCCGCCTTGATGAATTCATTTCCCAGTTCGGAGCTCACGACAGGCCGAAGCTCGAAACGAGCGGCCTCGTGCCCAGCTCCGGCCCCGTATCCGAGACCGTGAGGGGCAATGTTCTTCTCTGCGGGGACGCTGCGGGGCATGTGATGGCGACCAACGGGGGCGGCATACCGCTAGCGGTGGTGTGTGGCCGGGCCGCAGGCGAGGGCGCAGCGGCATTCATCAAGGGAAGGAGGCCCCTCAGGGAGTACGAGAAGAGGTGGAAGGCCGAGGTGGGGGAAGTGCTCACCAACGCCCTTCACGTGAAGAAGTTGGCGGACTGGTGGCTGTGGTCGGACATCCTTATCGATATCGCGATGATGCTCATTGGAAAGACGGGCATAAGGAAGTCATTGACCTGCAAAAAGCTGTTGGGCGTCTACTGAAATCATCCGGTGGCGCTGTTGCATGTGGAGAGCCGGAAAAACTTTTGATTTCTATTTCGTGGAGGGCCAATCTGTGTGCGCCGCCGTTTGTCCCACGTCAGGTCTCACGGCAGGCCGGGCACGGGCAGCACCCCGCAGAAGAGCAGCAGGAAGAGTCCCGTGTCACCGATGAATATGCCTGCGAGGGCGATAATGGATTTGAGGATCTTCGCATAGGTTGCCTTTCCCCTCATGATGTAATGGTAATAGACGAACCATTGGATGACCAGGGGTGGCCACAGGAGCCTCATTATCGTCCAGGGAACAAGGTAGTTGAAGTATCCGATGAGGACCAATGAAATGGTGTCGATTATCATGAAAACGAAGCCCAGCCTGATGGCCGCCTCCTTCCCGAACCTGACAGCGACGGTGTTGACCCCCGAGCCCCTGTCTATCCTGTAGTCCGCGAGGGCGGTGAGGATGTACAGAGCCCCGATGCCGAAGATGACCGAGGGCAGGTAGAGGAATGGGAACTCCTGCACGGGGCGCACCACGGACCAGCCGGCGAGGGGTAGTATGGCTCCTATTCCAATCATGTTGACCAGGAGGTCCCAGCCTCCCCTGCTCTTCAGCTTTACCGAGGGATTGGAGTACAGGATGGAGAGGACCACGCAGCAGCCCATGAGGCCCGTGAATGCGAGGTTGATGAAGAGGGAGAAGAAGATTCCCAGTGCGGCCAAAGCCACGGAGAGCCTGAGGATGCTGTGTGGGTCAAGAATGCCCCAGACCAGGAGGGAGCCCTTTTTCCTCTCGTTGACCCGGTCGATGTCCCTGTCGGCGTAATCGTTGTAGGCGAACGTGGAACCAGTGATGAAGACGGAGGAAATGACCAGGGCCAGACCAATCTGGATGTCAGGGAGGATCTCCCTGGTGGCTATGGCCCAGCCAAGGTAGACGCACCCCAGGGAGATGACCCAGTAGGGGATGCCCAGCAATATGAACAGCGTCTGGGCATAGGGCAGCAGCCTGACGATCTCCTCGGTGCGGCGCAAGGGCCTTTCTCCTCCGGTGTGTCTTTCCCGGGCCAGGGAAGTTGGTCCCTAAATAAAACCTTTGTCAACAATGAAATGATTGTTGGAGGAATCACTGCACGCTTCTCGAAACGAGCTCCACGAGGTCGCTAATGTCCATTTTGAACTTCACGTCCGGCTTCTTCTCCTTGTACCATTTCTTCTTCTCTATGCATGCCTGGTTGAGGTTGAACTTGCAGCTCGGGCAGCACGAGACGATGTTGTCGGCTCCGGCAGCGAACGCCGCCTCCGCCTTCTTCCCGCCGATGCGGAGCGCAACATCGTTGTGGATGGCCTTCAGCCCTCCCCCTCCCCCGCAGCAGGCGCTCTTCTTCCTGTTATCGTCGAAATCGAGCGCCTTCCCGACCCCTGGAATGTTCTCCAGCACCTTGCGGGGCGCCTCAAAGACCCCGCCCAGTCTCGCCAGCTCGCATGGGTCGTGGTATATGAACTTCCCTTTCACGGGCTTCGTGAGTTTGAGCTTTCCGGAGTCGAGCAGCTCGGCCAGCAGCTCGGAAATGTGCAGCACCTCGAATGCACCCTTTCCGACCTTCTTGGGGTAGATGTGCTTGAATGTCCTGTAGCATCCAGCGCATCCCGTGACCATCCGTGTGGCCCCCCTACCCTCTATCGCCGCTATGTTGTGGTTCGCAAGCTCCGTGAACTCCTCCATCTGGCCCGTGAGCGCAAGAGGGTCCCCGCAGCACCACTCGTCGGGGCCCATGACCGTGAAGTTCACGCCCGCCTTCTGCAGGAGCTTGACGGTTGCGCTCGCAAGCTTGAAGAAATTGTAGGAGATGTTGCATCCCACGAAATATACGACCTCTGCGCCCTTGGGGAACTTCTCGTCCACAACCCACTCCTGGCGCTTCTCCTCGGGAGACCCGAACGGGTTGTGTTGCTTCTTGATTCCGCCGGCCATCGCCTTGTGGTTCGGGAAGGGCTCGTAGCCTATGTCCACAAGCCACTCCCTGAGCTCCTCCCATATCTCCGGGAGGTTGATCTCCTCGTGGCATATTTCCTGGCATGCGCCGCAGGTGGTGCACTTGTAAAGCGATTCGAAGAACTTCCTGCCCAGCTTCGCATTGGCCCCGGTGAGGAAGTCGGCGGGTGTTGACTCGAGGAACTGCCTCATCATGAACAGCTTCCCGCGGGGGCTGTTGGACTCCCAGCCCAACTCCGAGTAAGTCGGGCACGCATTCTTGCAGTAACCGCACTGGAGGCAGGCGTAGAGGTCCACCTCTATATTCGGCATCCCGCTCATTCATCCACCCCCTTTATGCGCTCCTCAAGCTCCCCTCCTGACGGCAGACTGTCCCGCATTCCCCTTTTTAGGAGTGCCATGAGCGCCATGCCGTACTCCACGAGGACGGTCGGCATGGCTATGCCGTACCTTGTCCTCATCTCGGTGTGCTTGCCGGGGTTGATGATGTAGTGGGGGTCCAGCTCCATCTTTAGGTCTTTGATCAGGCTTGCGGTTTCGGAGTCATGAAGCTTGCTCATATTGCCCGCAAAGAATATGCCGAGGCCCGAGGGGCGGCCGCCGTGCGCAATGCCGACATCCACGATCTTCTTCACGAACCCCATGGCGCCTCCCAGGCTCCGCAGCATCGTTCTCTCGTCGGTGATGAAGTAGGGCATCAGCGCTATCGTGTTCCTGTCCACGACGACGCCGTTTATCGAGGACAGCATGCCGAGCTCCTTCGAGACCACCAGGAGGTCGGCGGCGACCTTGCCGAACTCCCGCACGGGTATCACTGCCTCGCCGAGCACCCCGCCGGGCCCAAGGCGACGGGCGCGGAGCTCGTAGAGCCTCTCCTCCCATTCATGCTCGGCAACCTCGGCCGACAGCTTCTCAGCGCCGTTCTTTACCATGATATCGTCGACGAGCCTCTCCTCTTCCTCAACGCCCTCCTTGGTCCCTTCAAGGACGGCAAAGAGCATTCCCCCCACCTCGGGGACATGCTTTCCCAACAGTTTCATGTACCTGAAGTGTGCGCCGTCGAAAAGGGCGACATGCAGGGGGCTGATGGGGCTTCGCGTGAGCGCTTCGAGAGGCCCGACGAGCGCCTCGAGGGTCGGCGTCGAGTAGGCAAGCGGCTTCATGCTCCCTGGGATGGGACGCAGCTTTACGGCGACCTTTGTGATGACGCCAAGCGTTCCCTCCGCGCCAGCGAAGAGCGCAGTGAGGGCAAGGGGAGCCGTGCGCGTGCTCACCACGCTCCCATCCGCCAGAACGGCCTCGACCCAGGCCACCTGCTCGCAGGCCGCTCCGTACCTGTAGGAGCACAGGCCTGCGCCGTTTGTGCTGAGCCAGCCTGCGACGGTCGCCACGGGGTAGCTGCCGGGGTAGGCTCCTGCTGTCAGCCCTTTCTTCTCGGCCGCCTTGATGACCTGCTTCCAAGTGACGCCGGGCCCGCATACGGCCAATTGCTCTCCTTCCAACAGTTCGATGTCCATCATGAAGTTGAGGTCCACAACGATGCCGCCCTGTGTCGGCACGCAGCCGCCGAATCCCCAGGAGCCCCCTCCGCGGGGCACCAGCGGGATGTCGTGGGCCAATGCGAACCCCAAGAGCTTCACAACATCATCCGTGCCCCTCACAAGCACGACAGCATCCGGTATTCTCTTGAATACTATCTCAACCTCTCTCGGCAATGGAGCGAGGTCGTGCGAGTAGAGAAGCTTGTCGTAGTCGTCGAAGGACACATTCGCCTCCCCGACGAGCTTCTTGAGCTCCTCCTTCTGAGCGTCCGTCATGTTCGGGTGCAGATTGACGCGCGGCGGAGCACTTTTCCCCTTCAATTTCCTCGCCGCTTCAGCGAGCTTGCCCTTCGGGCAGAGGCTTCCATCGGGGTCGAAGATGCGCTTCAAGCGGGCGGAGAGCACGGCCGCACCCGCACTCTCATCCTCGGCCTGGAGCCTGAAGTAACCTTTTTCGCCCCAGCCCAGGGCGAGCTCCCTGGACGGGGATGCCCTGAGGCGGACGGAGCCTCTCTCGACTATGCCTGCGAGCTCACCGGCCGCCGAGAGCTTTTCCATTGCATCCCGAAGTACGGGGAGGGGGACGCGCCATTCCTCGGCGCCTTTGGCCGCCTCGTAGAGCTCCTGTTCATTCCCCGGCTTCGCGCCCATCTTCATCGCAAGAGCATCGATGGTCTTCGCGGCAAGAGCGCAGAGCTTTCCTGCGCCCTGCACGATTATTTGGACAGCGGCCTCCTCTGCGGCAGCGCGGAACTCGATGTGGTAGAGGGCCGGGGCGCTCTTGAGCACCTCCTCCACGAAAGGCAGGAGCCCCGAAGTGGGGACTGCATAGGATATGTTGCGGAGCTCTCCAAGGGGCACGAGCTTGAACACTGCGCACTTGAGCTTCGCAAGTTCGCCGCGAGAGCCGAGAAGCAGCGCGCTCAGGTTCGTGCTCGATGCGAAGTCCGAGATGCTGGGATAGCCTGTGGAGATGCCCGCGCCCGAGCCTGCCGTGAGCTCCATGCTTCGGAGGGCGGAGTATGCTGGCCCGTAGCCAAGAACACCCATCGAAGGAAGGTCCTCCATGAGCCAATCTTCCACCGCCGCCTTCTCCGACAGCGGCTGGACGGGCACGAAGAAGCCCTCCTTGCGCGCTACCCCTGCTAGCTCGCTCCATTTCGTCCCCGAGGTACACGATATGTTCAGGTTCTTCGTGTCGATATCCACGGGCATGTGAGTTCACCAATCAGGTCCTGATTGCCGCTACGAGGAACATGACGACCGCCAGCACCGCACCGATTATCATGGCCAGGAAATATGTTAAAGCCGGCACGACCACGTCATCGATGATGCTGACGCCAGGCAGGAATGCGCCGGACCAGACCGCAGCCGCTGTTCCAGCTATTACAATGATGCCGACCACGAGGTATCCCGCGCCGTATACGCGGGGTGCGCCCCGGGACCAGACGAGGAGAAATATCCCGAGCACCCCCAGTAATACCCCAAAGGTGAGAAGGAGGAGCAGCACGAACGGGCCTCCTATGCTAGCTAAATCGGCCATACATCGACCCTTATCGTCGGAATTCGTTCTTGGTATTTAGTTATTATTATATTGGACACGAAAACACTCTCGATTTTTCTCATCCGTCACCACTAATTCCGGTCATCACTTCCTGTGGATTCCGTCCCCGGTTCACTGTCGTTGGAAAGCGACATGATGCCAGGGAGGACAGCGCTCCATCGCACTCATCATCCATCCATGTCCAGTTCCAATCGATGGCCACGGGCGCGGGCCTTTTCAACATCCCAGGACCTGGCCTGGAAAACCGCAATTGGAGGGGCATCGATGGTGCTTGTTATCAATTCCCATGCGACAGCTTTCGAAATTATATTACAGTTAAGTCAATATATAAATATAGAATATTCAATACTGGTTCGAATGATGGGTCTTGCATGACGCAGGCCGACTATCTCCCGGTAGCCATATTCGCCCTCATCGCGGTGGTCTTCCCATTCATCTCCTTCCTCGCCACGCGCTTCTTCAGACCTTCGAAGCCCAAGTTCCTCAAGGCGCAAACCTACGAGTGCGGCGAGGTCCCAACGGGAGATGCGCGCATCCAATTTTCATTCCAGTATTACATTTTTGCTCTCATTTTCGTGGTCTTCGATTCGGTGACCATTTTCGTGCTGCTCTGGGCGCTTATTCTCCCGGAGACCGACCTGGTGGCCAGGATTTACATGCTCATCTTCCTCCTTGTTCTCTTGAGTGTCCTTGCGTACGCCCTGAAAAAGGAAGACGCTGTCAAGATTTAGTGAAGAGGGCAGGGGAGCGCGCAGGGTGAGATGTAGAAAGGGGCGATGGAGAGTTCGATGGGAAGCGAAGAGGATGGTAAGCGGGACGCGGCCGCTGAGCCGAATGCCCAGGGGACTGTGGAGAAGGAGGCAGAGAAGGACCCCGTGGATTCTGAAGAGGATGCCGTTCCTTCGGGTCCCTCCGTGATTCTCGGCGCAATGGATTCGCTTGTGGATTGGCTGGTCGGGGTGGTGGACTGGGGAGCCGGCCTCGTGAACGCAAAGCCCATCGTGAACAAGATCGCAAAGCCTCTCTTCGGCTGGGCGCAGAGGTCCTCCCTCTTTGCGCTCCACAGCGGCATCGCCTGCTGCGCAATGGAGATGGGAGTGGTGGGGATGCCGAGGCTGGACAGCGAAAGGCTGGGCGTCGTGTGGTTCGCCTCTCCGAGGCGATGCGATGTGCTCCTCGTGAACGGCTGGATAACCAAGAAAATGCGCCCGGTCCTGAGAACGCTCTACGATCAGATGCCGGCGCCGAAATGGGTGATAGCGATGGGCGAGTGTGCGATCTCGGGGGGCCCGTGGCACGACTCATATAATGTCGTGTATGGGGCGGACGAGGTTGTCCCGGTGGACATCTATATCCCTGGATGTCCTCCCAGGCCCGAGGCGCTGCTCGATGCCCTCTGCAAGCTCCAGAAGAAGATTGAGATGGAGGGGACAACCTCCGGGTTGAGGGTGGGGTGAGGACGACGGCGGCCAATAAAGGTGAGACCAGCGCGGAGAGGGGGGTGGGCGTAGCCGTGGCTTCGGGGGGAGAACGGCGGGGATTCGAGGAACGGGTGGTGCTCAGGCTCAGGAAGCTCAATGAGACGGTCATCGATGCCTCCGTCCAGAACCCTCACAGGGTGATTGCGAATGTGAAGCCTGAGGGAATTGTGGATGTCTGCCGACTCCTCATGAGCTCGGGCTTCGACCATCTCTCGTGCGTCACCTGCGTGGACTACGATACCGAGCTCGAGATGGTGTATCTTATCTGGTCCTACAAGGAGAAGTGCCTCATGGAACTGAGGGCCCGAATCAGCGGGACGGAGCCGAAGATCAGCTCATTGACCTCGATATGGACCGGCGCGGAGTTCCACGAGAGGGAAGCGTACGACATGTTCGGGGTGCACTTCGAGGGATGTCCGAACCTGACAAGGGTGCTGCTGCCGGATGATTGGGCTGTCTTTCCGCTGAGGAAATCCTTCAAGGTGGAGAGCATTCATGACAAGAAGAAGAGGCTCGATGGCGAAAAGGCGAAGGCTGTCAAGACGCAGGCCGAGACGCCCGCCCCACCCCCGCCCGGAGCGGAAAAAAGCGCCGGGGAAAAGGGGGACAAGGACCCGCCTCGCGATGTGATCGTCCAAAAGGAGGGAAGCTAGATTGGGGGCAATCAGCGCACCCGTCATCGGTAGCGGCTTCTCCCGAGCCTTGATGGAGGTGGAGAAAATATGACGGAAATGTGGCTGAACATGGGGCCCCAGCACCCCTCAACCCACGGCCTCTGGGACCTCCTTGTCCGGGTGGACGGCGAGACCATCAAGGAGGCGGTGACCAAGATAGGCTACCTCCACAGGGGCGTGGAGAAGATTGCCGAGAACCGCATCATAGAGAAGTTCCTTCCATTGAACGACAGGCTCTGCTATGTGGCCAACAGCTCCTGGACAGCGCTCTTCGTGATGACCGTCGAGGAGCTCCTGGGAGTCGTCCCCCCCGAGAGGGCGCAGTCCATCAGGGTGGTCCTGCTTGAGCTGCAAAGGATCGCAAGCCATCTCGTGTGGCTTGGCGCCTACTGCTCCGACATGGGCCTCCTCACCATGATCCTCTGGGCATGGCGGGACCGAGAGTTGATACTCGACCTTTTCCTGCTCCTCACGGGGGCGCGCATCACTCACAACTTCCCAAGGGTGGGGGGCGTGAGGAACGATATCCCTCCCACATTCAAGGAACGCACCCTCAAGACGATGGACTACATGGACGAGCGAATAAAGGAATATGAGATGATATGCAGCGAGAGCACGCTCTTCGTGATGCGAACGAAGGGCATCGGGGTGCTTCCGCTGGAGAAGGCCAAGAGCCTGGGCTGCACGGGCCCGGTTCTCAGGGCCTCGGGGATGAAGCAGGATGTGCGGAAGGATGACCCCTACCTCGGATATGACAAGCTAGACTTCGAGGTGCCCATCGGAAAGAACGGGGACGCCTGGGACAGGTACACTGTGCGGCTGGAGGAGATGAGGCAGAGCACCTCCTTGGTGCGGCAGGCGCTCAATAACATGCCCGAGGGGGATTTCCTGATTCCGAATTTCAAAATGCCCAAGACCCTGCCGGCGAGGGCGGTGTACCGCCGTGCCGAGGACCCGAGGGGCGAGGGGGCAATGTACATCGTTGGGGACGGAAAGACGAACAAGCCCTACCGGCTGAAGATACGCAGCCCGACGTACGTGCATCTCCTTGCGATTCCACATTACATCAAGGGGGCCAGGATATCCGATGTCCCCGTAATAATGGGTGGCGCGGACCCGTGCATGGCGGAGGTCGACCGCTGATGGAGGTCTGGGACTAAGATGGACCTGTATTCGACTGTTCACGGTCTGGTGAACTGGGTGGTCGGGGGGCTCCTTGGGCTCCTCGAGGGCTGGGGCTTCCGGGGCCCGATAGTGCAGTTGGTAATATGGCTCTACGGGGTGCTGGAGCATGCGCTCACCGTTGCGGTGGTCGTGGTCCTCGTCCTCGTCATAGGATTGCTACTTGTCGTCGTCATGCTTTGGATAGAGCGGAAGCTCATCGGGCGCCTTGCGGACAGGAGGGCCACGATGCTCGGCTTCAGGGGAATCGGCCGTGGCACGGGCTTCATCCAGTTGTTTGCCGATGCCATAAAGCTCTTCGTGAAGGAGGACCTCGCTCCGCGAAAGGCGGACAAGCACGTGTTCGCGGCCGGCCCATCGATACTCGTGGCATCGTCTGTGCTGGTCCTGGTGGCGATTCCCATGAGCGAGGGTTTTGCGGCCTCAAACCTGAATGACGGCCTCCTCTTTGCGCTTGCGGTTTTCGCCTTTGCGCCTTTTGCCGTCTTCCTCTCAGGCTGGTCGGCCAACAGCAAGTACACCTTGATAGGGGGGATGCGCTCCGCCACGCAGATGATAAGCTGCGAGATACCCTTCCTCCTCTCCACCGTCGGGGTGGTGATGCTTTCGGGCACGTTCAATCTTGTGGACATCGTCAAGATGCAGGGGGATATCTGGTTCGTGTTCCTTCAGCCCATTGCATTTGTCGTGTACTTGGTCGCGATGGTGTCCGAGATCGAGAGAATTCCGTTCGATCTACCGGAGGCGGAGGCCGAGCTTGTCGAGGGCTGGCAGACGGAGTACAGCGGATTGAAGTTCGCCTTCGCAATGATGGCCGGCTACATCCGCGGCTACGCTGGCTGTGCGCTCGGCGTGCTCCTGTTCTTCGGGGGTTGGAGCAGCCCCGTGCCGCCTTACACCCTGCCCCTTCCGTGGGGTGGCGAGCTCTCCGGACCGGTGCCTGAGCTGTGGTTTCTCATCAAGGTGCTCTTGCTGTTCATGTTCCTGGTATGGGTCAGGGCCGCGCTCGGCCGGGTACGTGTGGACCAGATAGTGAATATCGGATGGAAGAGGCTTCTCCCCCTTGCGCTGTTCAATCTCGCACTCACCGTGGCGATGTTCGTCTTCGCCCCCGACCTCATCAGCGACCCGTACATCACGGGCGCGGTATTCTTCATGATTCCCCTCGGTATCATCATAATGTTCTGGAGATGGGGGTGGTTCAAGTGATAGGGCGGCCGCTCTGGATAACCCTGAAGTACCTGCTGCGCGGCATTCGGCGCCGGCCGGCCACCGTGCTCTATCCCCTCGAGAAGGTCAGGCTGCCCTACCAGTCGCGGGGCCTTCACAAGCTCGATGACGAAAAGTGCACCGGATGCGGCGCATGCTCCCGCGCCTGCCCCAACGTCTGCATCGATATGGTCCAGGTGGCTGAGAAGAAGAAGAGGCCGGGAATCGACATCGGCCGCTGCCTGTTCTGCGGGTACTGCGTGGACGTGTGCCCGTTCGGCGCAATGCACATGACTGGTAACTACGAGCTGGCGGTCTTCTCCAGGAAGGAGCTGCTCATGACGCCCGAGATGCTCATGAAGGTCGAGGATACGCGAGAGGGGACGCTGGACGAGGAGCTCTGGAAGAGGGTTTATGGAAAGGACGAGATACCTGCATGGCCGCCTCTCCCCGAGAAGCCGGGCAAGGGAAAGAAGGACACCGCAAAAAAGGAAGATGTGAAAGCGGCGTTGCCGGATGCCGGCACCAAGACGGAGCCAAAGAAACCAGGAGACGGGGGAAGCGTCCAGGACGATGACGCAAAGAAGACCGAGGAGAAGCCGATGAAAAAAGGGAATGAAGGGACAGCGGAGGGAGCCAAATGATGGACTGGGACACCCTCTTCTTCGTCATATTCGCCGCGGTCACACTGATATGCGCGATGCTGACCTTGCAGGCGAGGGAGATAATCCATAGTGTGCTGTTCCTGTGTTCAACGTTCGTGGGTGTTGCGGGGCTCTACTTCCTGCTCAACGCAGAGTTCCTGGGAATAATCCAGATACTGATATACATCGGTGCGGTCACGGTGCTCATAGCGTTCGTGATAATATTGACCCGACGGGACATCATGCAGAAAGAAGGAGGCGGGGCCTAGGATGGTTGAAGCCATGCCAGGTGCGGCGGAGCATTCATCCGTAAAGGATGATGGGGTGCCCAAGGTGGCTGAGCCTGTCAGGGAGCCTCAAAAAGAGGGGGCTGCCCTGCTGCCATCGGATGCGTCTGCGGCCAAGGCTCCGGCAAGGTCCGCGTTCAGGGAGATACACGCCAAGCAGCTGGCGGTGCTCTTCATCATGGCCCTGCTGAGCATCCTCCTTCTCCAGGCCCCATGGGCATCAGAAAGCACCAGCGCATCCCTGAACCAGACCACCCCGCCACTCGCAGAGCTCATGTTCAATGGCTATGGGGCGAGCTTCGTCCTGCTTTCCCTCATCATGGGGGTGGCCCTCATAGGCGGACTGTTCCTGGCGAAGGATGACTCGGCAGAGGATGCCCAGAAACCCGAAAGTGAGCCTCAGGAAGAAAAGGCCGCACCCTCGGAAGCCACTGGACGGAAAGTTGCGGCAGGGGTGGGCGGGGTTAAAGAAAAGGAAGGGGGCAAGAGCACGGACGTGGATGGGAAAGGGGATGATGTGGCGTGATTCCGCTTACGGCCTACGTCATCTTCTCGGCGATGCTCTTCTGCATAGGCCTCTACGGTGTGCTGACGAGGAGGAACGCCATCGTCACGCTCATGAGCATCGACATAATGCTCAACGCGGCCAACATCAACTTCGTAGCCTTCTCCGCCTACTCCTTGCCTTTCGAACTCTCCGGCCAGGTTTTCGTGGTGTACCTGATA
>Ga0315283_10000870_pt1 | contig 23205 bp, 19 predicted proteins | sample YL17G09_0_MG_FD_204541 | JGI IMG/M metagenome (GOLD analysis project Ga0315283, IMG submission 204541) | Sediment microbial communities from Yellowstone Lake, YNP, Wyoming, USA - YL17G09_0 | ecosystem: Environmental > Aquatic > Freshwater > Lake > Sediment | place: USA: Wyoming | collected...
CCATCATTGGAATATGGGTCCACGGTCTCCCCGACCCTGTCGGATGGGGTGTGTAGAACGAACGTGTCGAGGTCACCGACTACTTTCAAGAGAACGAATCTCTGTGCCTGGACAACAATTCCCGCTTGCAGCCGGTAGATGTGAATTTCGGGCTCGAAGGCCTGACTTCATCCGCCACCTCTCCGGCTCACTTCCGAGAGGCGCATCCTGTGCACTATGCTCATCAACGCGCCGAAGCGTTACGAATATCCGATGCGCCACGTGCTGAAATGCGGCAGGGCATCGCGCAGGTTCCTTCCTCCATGATTCGTGAGCATCGCGAGAGTGTGGCGTATCAGTTCACGCTTCGGATCAGATGGCATGCTGATCGAAGCCTAACTCGTGCACGCAGAAGGAATTGACCTCACGGAATATGGCCAAAACGGCTTGATTTTTTTGGCGATGTGCCGGGTCGAACGAACCTTTCCCGGAACGAGCCCCGCACCAGATGCGCAAAGAACAGCGAGTAAGACGTCGTCCTTTCTTTCGCTTGACAACGTGCAGTTCTTATTGTAGAATATACCGTTAGTGTGAGCTCCCCAAAACCGGCGTCCCCCTTACCATCTCCCTGGCAGCCCATAATCGCAGCATGGAAAATCTTGGCAAATACAAGATAGTCAAGGAACTGGGCCGTGGCGGGATGGGGGTCGTGTACAAGGGATACGATGCTCTCATGGAGCGCGAGGTTGCCATCAAAGTGATCTCCGATTCCGTCGTGGAGATCCCTGAAATGAAGTCCCGCTTCTACCGGGAGGCAAGGACCGCCGGAGGACTCTCCCACGAAAACATCACGGTGATCTACGACGTCGGCGAGGACGGCGGCAAACCGTTCATCGTGATGGAGTATCTTCAGGGGTCCGATCTCGGCTCCCTCCTGGAAGGGCGTGTCCCGATCCCCCTCCAGCAGAAACTTGATTACGCCATACAAATCTGCCGCGGACTTTCCTACTCTCACTCCCGCGGCATCATTCATCGCGATATCAAGCCCGCGAACATCCGGATCACCAACGACGGCAAAGTCAAGATCATGGACTTTGGCATCGCCCGGCCGGAGGCGAGCAATCTCACCCGGAGCGGTGCGGTGATGGGAACACCGTTCTACATGTCGCCCGAACAAATCCAGGGAAGAAAAGTCGATAAACGGTCCGACATCTTTTCGTTTGGCGTCCTCCTCTATGAAATGTTGGCCGAACGTAAGCCGTTTACCGGAGATGAAGTCACCGCCGTCATGTACCAGATCGTCCACGAGGAGCCGAAACAGATCGACGACGTAAACATCGAGCATCGTGACGGGCTCCGGCAGATCGTACTGAAGACGCTCGCCAAGGACCCCGAACGCCGCTGGCAGGACCTTTCCGAAGTGGCCGAGAGGCTGGAGAATGTGCTCCGGGATCTGAAATCCGGGGAGAAGAAGCAAAGTCAGGAGTTGCGGATCAAGATCAGTAAGCTTGTCGCCGAAGGCCGGAACCTTCTGCAGAGCAACAAATTGAAGAAAGCGCGTGAAACAGCGGAGAGGGCACGGCTCCTCAACCCGGCCAGTACGGACGTGGCTCGCCTGACGGAAGAAATCAAACGAGCCGAGGATGTCGAAGCGCGGAGAGTTTTCGTCGAACAGCGCCTGGAGGCCGCGCGGAAGGCGTTCAATGCACGGCGTTATGAACAGGCGCTGGAGCTGTTACGGGACATTCTTAAGGTCGAACCGGATCATCGTGAGGCCGCCCGCCTGTCGAAGAGCGCGCAGGATGCCATCAGATACGTGGAAACGGGGGACTCTCAATATGCCGAGACTCAGCTCGCCGAATACATCCCCACACAGGCCGAGCGGGGTGGGAAGGCCGCACCTGCGAAGCAGGCGGGCCTTTCAAGGCCTCCGTCAGCTGCGAAGCTCCCGGATGCCGTCATGCAAACAGGGAGGAAGAGGCAGTATGCCATCATTGGCGTCCTCATCCTTGCGATCGGAGCGGCACTGGTGTACCGGTTCGCACTCTACACACCTGCCGCCGCCCATGGCTACGTCGCCCTGAACATCCTCCCGTGGGCACAGGTCACAAAGATCGTCAGCGACGCGGGGACCGAAGTGACGCTGAGCGGGGAAACGGTGACGCCATGCCGGCTGGCGCTCCCCGAAGGATCGTATGATATTCACCTGGCGAATCCGTCATTCAAGAATCCGCTCATTGTCTCGATCAAAGTAAGAAATAACGAAGCCCAGGAGGTGAAAAAGAAGTTCCCGGGATTCGACTATCAGCAGCTGGTGAAAGGAGACCTCCGATGAAACGTTCGTTCTTCAGACCGCTCTCCCTGTTGCTCTGCCTCGGCACGGCGGGACTCGTGGGAAGCTGCACCGATGACAGCATACCGACCTCGCCTTCTCCGCCGTTTCTTTTCAGCCAATTGGAAATATCGAAGGATACGTCTCCCATTCCGGGAACGACGATGAGTCAGGGACTGCACACCGTTCGGTTCAGCGTGGCGTACACGCTTGCGCCGCAGGACGACAAGGGGAGGGCCACCCTGGGCCTGTTTGCGTTCGCAGTCAGCACAGATGCCAAGGACAGCGTATCAGTCCTCCAGACCCTGCCGAGCACGCGATCCTTGACCTCGTCCGGCGGAACCATTGCAGATACGCTCAGATTCACGGTCCCCCCCGGCGCGCTTTCTGTCACCGTGGGTGCACTAATCGACACTCTACCGTTCAACACAAGCCCGCTGCTCTTCGATAGCCAATCCTGGCGTGTTCAATAACCCGCGGAGCGAGATATGCCATCTTGCATGTATCAGCGCCTGACGAAAGCATTCTCCGTCAGCAGTATCATCGCGGCCGGACTCTTCTCGGCCGTCTCCGCGCAGACCAACACGGAGAATTTTGCTCAGTTCCGGTTCAATTTCAACAACCCTGGCGCCCGGGCGACCGGTATCGGGGGTGCCTTCATCTCGGTCGCCGACGACGCAACCGCGGCGGAAGCCAATCCGGCCGGTCTGACTGCCATCATCCGCCCCGAACTTTCGTTCGAGATCAAGGGGATAGAGTTCAATCAAAAAGTCGATAACTTCTCGCATACGGGAACGGCCGCAAGCTACACCGTGGACTCGAAGGATTTCAAGGCCTCCGTCGTCAGCCCTTCGTTCGCGAGCATCGCAGTTCCCCTTAATCGATTCACGTTCTCGGCCTTCCGTTACGAGCTGGTGAATTTCCAGAGCGCGTTCTATACAAAAGGGTCTTTCGTCACGCCTCTGACCGACGGAAGTTCGTTCTTTCCCGTGAAGGCGGATAACCGCCTCAACGTTGTGAACTGGGGGAATGCGATCGCCTACAAGTTTAATGAGCACGTTTCGTTCGGTGTCTCGGGGGGCGTCTCCACCGTCAGCATGACCTCAAACCTCACACGGTACCTCCTCGAGGTTTTCACTCCGGGAACAGTGGCCAGCACCGCCACCATCGACGACAATGATTTCAACTTTTTCCTCAACGCCGGCATCCTCTTCAAGCCCCGGGAGAACCTGTCGATCGGCGCGATCTACAAGCGAAGGCCCGAATTCAAGCTCAAACATTCATTTCTGGTCGCCAATACGCCGAACGATTCAGTGACAGTGAAGACCATAAACTTCAATATTCCTTCCTCGATGGGCATCGGGATCTCCTACCGTCCGCTCGACGCCCTGACGATCTCCTTTGACGCCGTTCGGGTAAGGTATTCGCAGCTGACCGACGACTTTGTCCTGACCGTGTCGGAGCAATACACCCAACCCGGAGATTTCAAGGTTGATGACGGGATGGAATATCACGGCGGGGCGGAGTATGTCCTCTTTTTCCGTTCCGTCGCATTTGTCCTCCGGGCCGGTCTCTATACCGAGCCGGATAACCGGATCAGGTGGGTGGGAAACATCCACGACAGCAGTAACCCCGACAGGATCTTCGCGCGCCAGACACAGGCGGCTCTCTTCCAGGGAGGCGACTCCTATGTCCACACGACGTTCGGCCTGGGGATCGTGTTCTCCAACAGTTTTCAACTGGATGTGGCGGGGAACCTGTCGCCGGTCGTGAAAGAGGTGGTCGGGTCATTTGTCGTGAGAATGTAGCAGCCCCTTCGCAACCATGGCGATGTGTATGTGATGAAACGAACTTTTCTCATAGCGATCGTTGCCGTCGTTCTCTCGCCATCCCTTCTTCGGGCTGACCCCTGGTACGTGAGCTACGGGAAAGGGCTGGAAGCATTCAAGCGACAGCAGTGGCAGCAGGCGATCGGCTACTTGAATGACGCGGTCGACGAAAAGTCGGATTCGAAGGCCAACGCAAAGACATACGGCCTCCAGTTCATCGACTATTTCCCCTACCTCTACCGGGGGGTGGCATATTTCAAGTTGGGGGACCGTAAGAACGCGCTCTCCGATCTCGGAAAAGCCGAAAGCGAAGGGGCCGTCAATGATGCTGAGGAAGATACGGAAGCCCCGAAACTGCTGCACGAGTACCTGGACCTTCTGCGCAAGAACGTCCCCCCGACCGACCCGGCATTCGCCGATGGAATGAAACTCTTCAACCAGAAAGACTTTCAAGGCGCGGTCGAGCAGTTCAAGAGCGTCCCCGAGAGCTCTCCGCAGTACCGTGAGGCGGTCAAGTACCTCGGTCTTTCGCAGGCAGAAGTGAAAAAGACCGAGACCGCGGCCGCTATGAAAGACAAGAAGGACCGGATCGACAAGGCCTTTGCGTCCGGGGTACAGTACTTCAACCAGAATGATCTGGAGAAGGCGGGAGAACAATTCACGTCGGTCCTGCAGCTTGACAACTCGCGATCCGACGCGCGTCAGTACCTTGACAGGATCAGGACCCTTCGGCAGAAATCCGTCTCCGGGCCGGCAGCAAAGGCGGAGATCCCGAAACGTGCGTCGAAGGAGACCCTGCGCGAGCCTCTCCCGTCGACCGAAAAGCCCTCCGCTGATACCACCGCGTTGGTCCTGTTCAGGGATGCCGTGTCGCTCTTCGGCAGCGGGAAGATCGGAGAGGCCAGGGGAAAGTTCGCGGAACTCAAGCGCGTCGACCCATCGCGCGCCGACGCGGACGAATACCTTCGTAGGATCGACATAATCGAAGAGCAGGCCCGCAGGGGAATCACCGCGTTCTTTGAGGGGGATTACCTCCAGGCGATTGAACAGCTCAGCGAATCCCTGAAGGGCGATACCTCCGATCCGCGGCTCTATGCCTTCCTTGCGTCGTCGTATGCCGCCCGGTATCTGTTGACAGGGGGAGAGGACGAGGCGCTTCGACAGAACGCACTCGACGCATTCGGCAAAGTGAAGAAGATGAATGCTGTCTACAGGCTTGATGGCAAGTTCGTCTCACCTAAGATCATCGCGCTGCTGACCGGTCAGTGACGTTGACGGTTTTTTCTCCTTCACGCACCCCCATGCCGCTCCGGCACATCGTCCTGCCGCTTCTCCTGATCTCCGTCGTGGCGCTGATGTATGGCTCCATGGTGCAGTTCCCCTTCGTCCAGGACGACTGGGGGACCCTCCGCGCGCTCACCTTCGAGCCGGTCTCCCACGGACTGCTCGATGCCCTTTCACCCGGAGGCAGACTCTTTTACCGGCCGATCGGCTTCGCCTATTGTGCCCTTGTCCACGCACTTTTCGGACTCGACCCGACGGGCTTTCACATTCTCTCCCTCATTCTTCTTGCCGGCGCGTCTCTTCTGGTGGCGCACATCGGAGGACGCCTGACGGGAGATCCTCTCATCGCCTGGGGAAGCGGCTTCCTCTACGCCGCCGCCGCGACCGTGCATTGCGACACGCAGATGTGGCTTGCCGGAATCTACGACATCGGTTCAGCCGTCTGCTCCCTTCTGTGCGTCATCCTGTTTCTCCGTGAACGTTACGGAGCGTCCGCATTCTGGTTCGCTCTGGCACTGGGTTTCAAGGAGACAGCAGCGACCCTCCCGTTCATACTCATCTGTCTTTCCATCTTCCCGGCCGTGTCAGGGGGGGGCAGGTCGATCCGGATGCACCTGTCTCGTCTTCGTGTCCACGGCGTGATCCTGGGATGCTACGCGGCGGCCAAGGCCTCCGGTATCTCCCCCTTCGGGCTCCCGGCCCACCACCCCTATGCTGCGCGGATCATCCCCGATGAGCGTCTGAAGGAGAATTTGTTTCTGTACGTGAAGTGGGGATTCGAAGCCGTCACGCCGACAAAGAGTTTTGCCGTTTCTCCCCCCCTCATGATGATGATGTTTGCCCTTGTGGCAGCCGCCGTTGTCGTCCTCTACGTCGGACTTGTCCGGCACCTCCCCCGGGCCGGCAGCGATCCGCTCCGGCCCCTCCGTGTCCCGGCCGGGCTTCTTCTCTGGTGCCTGGTTGCCCTCTTTCCTGCGATCGCTCTGGCACATCATCCCAACAAATACTACCTGATGGCGGCACTTCCGCCGATCGTCATCGGCTCGCTCCTCTTCCTGAAGGCCGTCTTTCGCCGGCTGAACGGGCTCAAAATCCTCCGGGCGGTGCTTCCCCTTCTGGTGGCGGCAACGATCGTTGACGGCGCATTTCTCCTCCACCGGAAGATCTCTCTCGGGATCCATGAAGGGAGTCATATGACGGGCTGGGACGGAGACAACCACCTGGTCCGCAAGGCCTCCGTCGTCAGGGGTGTATGGAATTCACTCGCCACACTCCTCCCTTCTCCCCCCGAAGGGGCTGTTCTCGTCCTGGAGGGGGTGGAAACAGAAGCCTTTGGCGGAAGCAACGGCCCCCAGGTATGGTACAGGGACTCAACGCTGATGGTCGCCAGCGCTCCCCCCGGACCTCCCGACCAGGCCGGGAATGTGCGCGTCGGACTTCCGCCGGCGGATTCCTGGAAGGAAGCCGAAACACGCATCTGGGTTCAGATCCCGGCCGATCGTCTGTTCTGTTTCCGCTGGAACGAGGGGGAGTTGAAACGGGTGGAACTCGATGAGATCCTGCGGCATTGAGAAGTTAACGCGGGGGGGGGGACCGACGAGGCCCAAGGTCAGTCGTGCTGGTATCCAATTGAAGCGCAAGGAAACGGCGAGCACCACGGTTATCTTCAGACGTACGAGCAGTTCGAGCGCACACAACTGCCTATCCACATGAGTGCGCGACGTGGTGCGGCGTGTTATGCGCCGTTAGGCGATCTATTGTATTTGGTGTCTCTTACACCCGAGAAACCAACTGTAGATCTTGTCTTCGCCGTACACTTCCCATGGTGTCTGCCAATGCTTATGGCCATCATAAATCGAGAGCGAGTAGCCGACATTGCACTGATCAAGTCTCTTAGCGATTTGGTAGGTCTCTTTGACGTCCACAATCTCGTCGGCCTTACCGTGGAAGATCCATATGGGTAATCCGGTCAGCTTGCACGCGCTATCCAATATGAACTGCATGTGTGATGTTTTGCCGCTGATCGGGGCAATCGCCGCAAATATCGAAGGGTGCTTCATAGCCAAATACCAGGTTCCTGATCCTCCCAGACTCAATCCGGTCAGATATATCCTATTGGTGTCAACCCGGTATCGAGTGGTGATCTCCCGGTAGAGGATGTCGAACCAATCATCCGTTTCCCACCTCTTGTCTATGGGACATTGAGGTGCTATGACGATGAAAGGAAGATCCTTTCCTCTTTCGATCCTGTCCGGGATGCCATTTGCTTTCACTCGCCTCAAGTCGTTCCCTCGACTAGAGCCGCCGTGCAAGAAGATGATCGTAGGCCATTTTGTGGAGACGTTTACGTCGTAATCCTTTGGCAGATAGGTTAAATAGTCATATCGAGCTATTACTGGTCGAATAGTTGATCCGCTTTCGAAATCTGCCCGATAGTGCAACTGGCCGTGCTCGTCGTAGTACGTGAACGATCCTTGTTGCATTCCATGTCTATACTCTCCCGTGAAATGGAGCTGCCCGTTTCGGTACCATGACGTTGCCTTCCCCTGTATCATTCCATTGTCGAATCGCCCTTCCCATTCCAATTGACCGTTGTCGTACCATTTTCTGAAATACCCGTGCTTAATATGTGTTTGATGATAGTTCCAGAATTCTTCCTTTACCGTTGGGTCAATCGACAGGTAATCTCCTTTCAAGGCAATTTGGCCTGATAGGTAGGTGTCTGTTACGTGGTAAATATGTCCTTTCGGATCGTGCTGGACAATGCGCTTGAAGAGGGTAGTGTCGTACTTCGATTCTGAATATGTGATGGTGAGCGTATCGATAGTCTGAGCACTACCGGCCGACGACAGTACCACAAACAGGAGGTGTGCGATCAATCTCATACGAGTCTCCTACTGGAGCATAACGTCTCGGCAACCGCTGCTGCGAGCCGCCGCTATCAAACTGACTCATTGCTGTGGCGGCGAGCAATATAGCGAGCCCCCCCCATCTAGCGTAACCTCGTTTCAACGTCGCCTATCCAGTGTGCGAGCGCCGGCGTGCCGTGTGTTAGGCGCAGGCAAAGTTCAATCTCAATCACGTTTTGCGTCACATTGTGATGACTACTTTCGCCTTGGCGTGTCCTGTTTCGACATACCCTATTGCCTCGGCAAGCTGCTCTAGTGCATACTGTCGGTCAATTGTCGGCACAACCTTGCGGGACTCAAGGAGTCCTTTGAGGAATTGGATATTCTCTGTGTTCGGTTTCTCGCTCGAAGCAGAAAGAATCCTCCTGCCTGTTGCTTTGGAAACTCTCGATGCCAGGAAGGACTGCGTCAGCATATGCCCGATCGAGGTAAATCCCACTATGACGCCCGTCCCTGTGGGGTTCAATGTACGCATGAAGTCTGATACCGAGAGGTTCCCGACATTGTCGAGAACCAGGTCGTACGTTTGGCCATTCCTGGTGAAGTCCTCTTTTGTGTAGTCGACAACCTTGTCTGCTCCGATGGAACGAACCAACTCCAGATTCCGTGAGCTGCAAACACCGGTGACTTCTGTATCAAAAGATCTAGCGATCTGCACCGAGAATGTACCTACTCCCCCGGCCGCGCCATTAATAAGTACCGTCTGTCCAGGTTGTATCTTTCCCTTGTCCCGAAGCCCCTTCAGCGCGGTAACTGCGGCAGCCGGCACTGCCGCGGCTTCCTCAAATGTCGTTCCTGCCGGTTTCAGCGTCACACATCCGTCTTCAGCAGTGCAAGCGTATTCGGCGAAGCCGCCCAGACTGAACCCCAGACCAGCGAACACCTCATCGCCCAGCTTGAATCGAGTAACATTCTTACCCACAGCTTCAACACGGCCTGCGATGTCGTAGCCCAGTATCCTGGTCCTTGGCCTATAGAAACCATATTGCATACGAACGAGAAACGGCTTGCCTCTCAAGAAGTGCCAATCGAGTGCGTTGACAGAAGCTGCCTGGACTTTGACGAGCAGCTCGTTGTCTTTTGGGATAGGTTTTCCCACCTCTTCGAGGTGTAAGACATCGGGAGGACCGTACTTTCTGAATATCATTGCCTTCATAAAGTCTCTCGCTAAGAGTTCTGAGTCGTCGCTGTATAATTCGTCACTCCCGCACGCCGAACGTTTCCGATGACTACGCCGGGCCTCCTGCTATTTCTCGATCCTCATCGATCTTCATCGCCGTCTATGCAAATTCGAGTGCCGCAAAACGCTAGTAGAAATGAAACTTCGCTTGCGCGTAACGCTTGGGCTACTCAACCCTTTAGTGATTCATTTCTGTTATCTATGCCGGCGACAAATAGCATGGCGTCATTGAACTGAATTCGTCAGTTTGTTGTTCCTTTGTTGCCCATGGGGGAAAACCTATATTGTGCCAATGTCTTTGGTCCCCACAAGAATACCACTATCGCAGCATAGAATATGGCGGTAAAGGCCATGATACGCGGGTCGTAAAAGGGCACGGTTCGATGCAGGTTTTCAACTGGCCATAGACTCCAAAAAATGCCAAATGTCCAATGAGTCAAAGCCATAGCAAACAAGCTCTTCCCCGTGTTGTTATAGATCCAGACCATCAAAACCCGGACCGCGACAGTGTAGAGACCATGCCAGAAGATCCACTCGAATGAATACCCGTTGATGAAGTGAATCGGAAAGTGGATGACTGCCCACACTACGCCAAGCAGTATGCCTGATCTAAGCGCGCTCCATCGTTCTTGCATCGGATCGATGAGGTATCCCGTCCAGCCCAATTCTTCGCCGTACGTCATAAAGAACACTGAGATGTAACCAAGTGTGGCCACTGAGAATTGCGGTGACGGAAGAGATGCTCCTGAAAGGCGTACCAATACATATTCTACAAGACCTATGCTGGGAATCATTAGAAGCATAGGAAGATACCAGACTTTGGACTTAATGTTGCGGCAGTCGTAGGTTCTTTTCAAGAGTTCAACTACTCCGGCCTTCCCGCCTTCTCGATAAACGAGGATAAGTGCGGTGACCATCGACATCGCAAGTGGAAGCTGATACAAATTAAATCCCGGGAAGATCTGCACATCATAAATCGAGCCGAGTATCCAAAGTGGAATGGATAAAGCAAGCAGCAGTAGAAGAAAATTTAGCGGGGATCTGTTCTTTTGCGCGAAAATAGTTGGGCCAACCAGTTCTCCAAGCTGATCTGAATTACTCACACTAGTTTTCTCCTCCTGCTACACACGGTAGATTCCTGTCCCAAACTGCACCCAACCAGGATAATTACGCAATATTGCGTTTTTCCTCCTTGTGCTCGAGGTGCTGTGCCGAAAGTAGGTTGATGGTGCGCAGGTCATGGTTCCATCAGGGGATCCCTGCGGTCTCGAAAGCCGCTGGACGAAGCCAAAGCGGTGGACGGCCTCGACCGCAAATCGAAGGGTTGTCCGCCAATACGACGATTTTCCCAACGATTGCGGCATGCCTCCAGCATACCTGATACTTGAACGAGCCGCCCCAGAGCAATGTCAAACGCCGAGGATTGAAGTCTGCTGTTGGCTGCAGCCGCTCAGCCATTTGTCGGCAACTGTTTCATTGAGTTTCCAAGCATCTTGATCTCTTGATTGAGTGAATCACTTGCGATGCCTTCACTTCGACCCGCAAAATTGAGAACGCTCTGTTTGGCCTTGAAGATGTGTCCTTCTCTCTCAGCAAATTTCCTCATTGCATCATCCCGTTCCCTCTCCAACGACTTGTCCATATTCCGAAAGACTTCCAGAATCCCGACTATGTGATTTTTGAAATCATTTCCTGTCAAATAGTTGTAGAGCATTTCAATCTTTGTTCCTTTGCCAGATGGGGAAGCCAAAGCGACGTAGGGCTTGATTAGGTAGCCGCGCCGGGAGGAGTCAGAAAACCCACACCATCGCCACCCCATTGCCACGGGGAATGATCCGAAACCCTGTCTGATCCGCCGGCTCCTTCTCGTCCTCACAAAACCGCACAAGCGATCGGCTCACTGCGATCGATAGGGCCGCACCGAATACGATGTCGGAAAGCCAGTGTTGATCGGCATACATCCTGGAGTACCCTGTTGTCGCCGCAAGAGTGTAGAGCCCGATGGATGCCCAGACATTCCCGATCCTCTCTGAGAGAACTCCCGAGACCGCAAACGCGACGATGGTATGGCCGGAGGGAAACGATACATAGTTTTCGCCGGAAAACGAAAAGGGGCGGAAAGCCATGTGCCCTTCGTTCGTGTAGGGACGAGCCCTTCCCACGCTCACTTTGAGAATCGTGGAGATTGTCCCCGCCACGACGATCGCGGTCCCCGTAAGGAGCGCCGTTTTCCGAAGCCACTCATTCTTGAATGCAAGCCCGGCTACGTATCCACCGGCCGACAGGGCGATCATATTCAGCCCATCTCCATACAGCACCGCGACATTTGAAACGGCGTCTTTGGGACCCGACTGGTTCCGCTGCATGTAGTCCCTCGCATCCATGTCCAGCAGCGTCGATGCCGCGGTCCCGAGGCCGATTCCCCCCGCCATGAGCCAGTCTTCCCCATCCCAGCGCAGGGGGGCCGAGAGAGTGTGTCCGGCACCCCGGAGTGCCGTTAGGGCGTCCTCTTTCACGATGACTCCGGCAGAGCTCTTGAAGGCGGAGGAGTCGGTGTCCCCTCCCCGGGCGACGGAGAGTGAGACGAGAAGGACCAGGAGAACCCGAAGGACCGTAGGCATAGGCCTCATGATAGGAGATTATCCGGAGAAATGACACCGGTGGAACCCCAGATGCCATTTTTGTACCTTGAAGGGAATGGAATCCCTCGTTGATCAGATCGAAGAAATCTTTTCCCCCTCCGGCCCCCTCGCCCACCGTCCCGGTTTCGTGCACCGCCCTCAACAAGGGGCAATGGCCTCGGCGGTCACATCCGCCCTTCTGGGGAAGAGCCACCTGATCGTCGAGGCTCCGACGGGGGTCGGCAAGACTCTTGCCTACCTGGTTCCGGCGCTGCTCTACGCGATCGAGGAGGGGCGGAAGGCGATCATCTCCACGCACACCAAGAATCTGCAGGAACAGCTCCTGCAGAAGGATATCCCCATCGCGAAATCCTTTCTTGCGAGGGAGATTTCCGTCGCAACGCTCAAAGGCCGCCGGAATTATCTCTGTACAACACGACTCGCGCATGCGGTCGCGGCACCGCCGTCGATCTTTGACGACGAAGGACGGGAGCAGCTCGAAAGGATCCGCGCGTGGTCACTCCGCACGAGGGATGGTGATCTCGAGGGGCTCGGTTTCACGCCGCGCGCCGATGTTTGGGAGGCGGTCTGTTCCGAACAGGGTGTGTGCAGTTCAGGCGTCTGTACGCCACACTGTTTCTTCCAGAAGGCAAAGATCCGTGCCCGAGAAGCGAATCTCATCATCCTCAACCACGCCCTCTTCTTCTCTCTCTTCGCGATCAATGAGGGGGAAGGCAGGTTCATTTTCCCCGACGACTTCGTCATCTTTGACGAAGCCCACACGCTGGAGGCTGTGGCGGGAGCCGGGATCGGTTTGAAGATTTCACGACGACAGGGAGTGCTCGCGATCCATAAGCTTTTGCATCCGAAGACCAAGAAGGGACTCCTTGCGAACAGGAGAAAGAAACCCGCCGCACTATGCGAGAAGGCGGAACAGGCGGTGGACGATTTCTTCGACACGATCGGTCGCGCCGCTCGCGAGCTCTCACCGGCGCCGGATTCCCGACGCACGTTCCGGCAGGAGGTCCGGGTCAGAAATCCGCGTCTCATTGTCAATTCGATCGACGCACCTCTCGGAGCGCTCGAATCGTTCGTGCGCGGAATCGAGGACGACACGGACGACATGTTCCGCAAACAGGAGCTCTCGACGGTCCGCCTCGCCCTGCAGGAGATCAGGACAGGGATCGACCTGTTCCTCGAACAGATGGACCGGGATCTTACGTACTGGATCGAACTCCCCTCCTTCGGCAACGTCATGCTCTGCGCAGCCCCTTCGGACGTCGGCGGCGTCCTCGGACCGCGGTTGTTCCGCGAGCACACCTCTGTTATCATGACCGGCGCCACACTCTCCGTCAACGGTACGCTCGAGTATTTCCGGAAGCGCATCGGTGCCACTGAAGCCCAGCCCATCATCCTCGATTCTCCTTTCGACCACGCCCGCCAGATGTCGATCTCCATCGCACGCGACATTCCGGAGCCCGACAGCGAAGCGTATGCTCGTGAGCTTCCCGGCTGGATCATCCGCAGCGTGGACCGCTCCCACGGCCGGGCTCTGGTGCTGTTCACGTCCGTTTCATCGATGCGTTCGGCGGCCTCCTCCCTTTCGGCCCAGTTCACCGCACGCGGCCTGCACCTGATGGTACAGGGTATCGACGGACAACGGCACGAGTTGCTCGAAGAGTTCAAAGCTGACATCGATTCTGTGTTGTTCGGGCTGGACAGCTTCTGGATGGGAGTCGATGTCCCGGGCGAAGCACTGGAGCACGTCATTATCACGCGTCTTCCCTTTGCCGTCCCCAATCACCCCCTGGTCGAAGCGCGGCTGGAAGCGATTGCCGCCCGGGGGGGTAATTCGTTCATGGAGTACACCCTTCCCGAAGCGATCCTCAAGTTCAAGCAGGGAGCGGGGAGGCTCATCAGATCCGGCAACGACAAAGGGATCGTCACTGTGCTCGATTCCAGGATCCTCCGGAAGAGCTACGGCCGGGCGTTCATTTCCTCACTCCCGCGGTGTCCGATCGAGATTTTGAGCGCCGAAGGGGATGTGGAGCGCATTGAACCCGCCGAACGATAAGTCCTTCATTATCAATGCATTAGGGGAATCGTCGATGATTCGACTTGTAACTATTGCAACGAACCGGTGATTTACCCTTGTGTTTATTGGCTTTTTTTTCCTTTTTTTGTTTGAATTTTGCCTTCATTATGGTATCTTCTCAACGAAATTAGAACCGAAAAACATCTCGGCCGCAAGACGAAATTCATTCACACATACTCTGAGGAGGTTCCATGGCCAAAGCAATGTCGAAGACCGCGATCATCGCGCATTTTGCAAAGAAGTTCGATATGAAGAAGAAAGATGCCGTCGCATTCTTTGAGGAACTTGCCAGCCTGGCATACAAAGAAGCAAAGAATGCCTTCACGCTCCCGGGGATCGGCAAGCTTGTCCTCGTCAATCGCAAGGCGCGTTTGGGCCGGAATCCAAAGACAGGCGAAGCGATTCAGATCCCGGCGAAGACCGTCGTAAAGTTCCGGGTCGCTAAAGCCTGCAAAGAAGCGGTGCTTCCGAAGAAGCCCCTGTAGTTCCCTTTCGCGCATCAGCGCGCTCCCGGCAGTCCTGCCCTTAAGAAGCGGGACTGCCGCTTTTTTCTCCGTTGCCCCCCTTCCCCCGCCGTTTATTGAATGTCGGCCCCCTATTCAGTACATTACGCTTCGCATGAAGAACCCCGTCTCCCTTTTCCGTCTCTTCCTCCGAAACCTGGGGCCGGTCGAACAAGCCCAGATCGTGGCTTCGACAGCGGTTATCGTCTCCATGGCGACCATCATCAGCGCGATGGTGGTGACAGGGCAATCCCCCCGTTTGATGGACTTCATCAGCATTCTGACGGTTGGCACCATCGGGTTCATCAACGTCTATTTCTCCCTGCGCTACAGCCGCCAGCTGGATGAACAGCGCCGGCAACTGCTCGCCCTCAACACGATCGCCGAGGCGGTCAACAAGGTCGTCGAGCTTGACATTGTCCTCCAGACGTCCCTCGACAAGATCACAGAACTCCTCGGCACCGATTTCGGATGGATCTACATGCTTGAAGGGGGCACACTGGTCCAGAAGTGTTCCAAGGGAACTTCCATGCGCTTTCTGCCGGTGAACCATACGTCTCCGGACAGCCCCTCCCTCTGGCTCCACCAGCCCCGGGTCCAGCGGGAACGGCTCAACGAAACCCTCGGGCACATTGATCCGGCGTTCAAAGTGATGGGTATTCAGTTCTGGGCATCCATTCCCCTGAAGGTCAAAGACACGGTTGCCGGCGCGCTCATCGTGGCCGGGCGGCAATACGAAATGTTCACCGCCAAACAGGCCGAGATGGTGGAGGCCTTCGGCAACCAGATCAGCGTGGCATTGAACAATGCGCAGCTCTTCGACCGTCTGAAGCAATCCGAGAAGCAGTACATCGATCTCTTCGAGAACGCGCCGGACATTTACCTCAGCGTCAGCCGCCAGCACGTGGTCATCGGCTGCAACACGACCGGGGCGGCGATCATGGGATTGTCGAAAAGTCAGATCATCGGCAAGCCATTCGAGCAGTTCTTCATCGAGGGGCGCCGCGAGGCGGTCAGAGAGCTCGTGATCCGCATGTTCGACGAAGGGCGGGGTCTCAAGGATATCGAGGAACAGCTTTTGAAGAACGGTGACCAGCCCTTCTTTGTCACGCTGAATTCATCGCTGGTCTTCGACGACAAGGGGGCCACCGTGAACGCCCGCATCGTCGCCCGCGATATATCCGAGCGCAAGATGATGGAGGGGGCCCTTCTGCACGCGCAGAAGATCGACAGTATCGGCAACCTGGCGGGGGGGATTGCGCACGACTTCAACAATATCCTGGCCGCCGTGCTTGGCTCCGCGTCGATCATGCGCCGCCGGCTGACCGAAAAGTCGAAGTTATACAAGTATGTCGAGATCATCGAATCATCCTCGCGCCGCGGGTCGTCGCTCACCCGGCAGCTCCTGACGTTCGCCCGGAAGACCGAGACCATCGTGAAGCCGGTGAACATCAACGCCCTGATCGAGGAAACGCTTCATCTCTTCCAGAGGAGCGTCAGCAAGGAGATCGCGGTCGTCACTCGGCTCACGGAGGAAATCGCCGCGGTGAACGGGGACGACGGGCAGATCCAGCAGGCTTTGCTCAATCTGTTCCTCAACGCACGGGACGCGATGCCCGATGGCGGCACGCTCTCCGTCAGCACCAGCGTCACCATCGCCGACGCGCACACCACAAGTCAGTTCTCGTCAATCAAACCCGGTCCGTTCGTCGTCATACAGATCACCGATACGGGGCGCGGCATTGAGCGGACCATTCAGAATCGCGTGTTCGAACCTTTTTTTACGACGAAGGATTCGGGAACCGGCCTGGGTCTCTCCGTCGTCTACGGGGTGGTACAGAACCACGGGGGGTTCATCAACCTGGAGAGCGAATTGGGCCGTGGGACGACTTTTTCCGTTTACCTTCCCCGTTCCGCGTCTCATCTCCCCCAGGCCACGCGCCTGAGGCGCCAGCGCATCCCGCGGGGGCGGGAGAACATTCTGATCATCGACGATGAGCTTAGCGTCTGTGAAATCGCACGGGACATCCTCGCCGGGCTCGGCTACACGGTGTACGTGGAACACGACGGAAAGTCGGGGGTCGACCTCTATCGCATCCGGCAGGCCACGATCGATCTCATCCTTCTCGACATCAACATGCCGGTGATGGGTGGAAAGCAGGCATTTGAGGTCATTCGCGGCATCAATCCGGCGGCGCGCATCATGATCGTCACCGGCTACGGCCGCGAAGGGGTGGAGACATCCAGCTTCTCGAGCCAGTTCAGCGGATTCGTGCAGAAGCCATTCCAGATGGAGACGCTGGCGATGAAAGTACGGGAGGCGCTCGACGAGCGGGCGACCGCCGCAGCGGAGGAGTCCGTATGATGAAGGCCTTCGGCGACGAATTGAAACGTGCGCGCGCAGCCCGGGCCATGTCGTTGTCCGACATTGCCGACGCGACGCTCATCAACGTAAAGTATCTGGAGGCGATCGAACAGGGAAACGTGGAGATTCTTCCCGAAGCCTACGTGCGCGCCTTTATACGGGAGTATGCCGCATCGGTGGGACTTGACCCGGCCGACACCATGCGCCGCTTCGACGCCGCGAGGGCCCCGGGACCCCCGGCGGCTCCGGGGGCCGAGAGGCCGGAGGCGCGCAGTGCCATCCCCTCCCGGCCGGCCGTGACCGCGGCATTCCGGCCCACTCCGTTGTTCACCGCGCGCAACGCGACAATCGCAGGCGGAGCCGCCATCGTCGTCGCTGTCGCGATCCTCACCTGGAATCTCATCGCGCCTGAACCATCCGCGCCCGCCAGGGAGATCCCGTTCCAGAGCGTCCTCCAGGAACACGAGAGGCAAAACGCTCCGGCAGCGTCACCGCAGGCTCCGCTGCGGGCGCAGCCTGCCGACAGCCTCACGCTCACCGCCGCTGCCACCGACACTGTCTGGTTCACGGTTACCGCCGACAGCCTTCCACCCCGCGCATACTATTTCCGTCCGGGCGCCAGGGGATCATGGCGTGCGCGGACGGCGTTCACCCTTACGCTCGGCAACGGCGGTGCGCTCCAGTTCGCCCTCAACGGCAAGCACATCGGCGCCCTCGGCAAACGCGGCAGCGTTCTCCGCAACGTGGCGCTGAACCGTCAGCACCTGACCGGGCCGTAACGATGGCCGCGCCGCCGCAACACGCCGTCCACCGCATCGCGCAGCTCCGCAAGGAACTGCACGACCACGACTATCGCTACTACGTCCTCGCTGAACCCGCGGTGTCCGACGAGGAGTACGACCGGCTGATGCGCGAGCTCGGGGAACTCGAAGAGCGGTATCCCTCCCTTCAGTCCCCCGACTCCCCCACCCGGCGCGTCGGAGGTCAGCCCGCGAAGGAATTTGCGACCGTCATCCATGCCCCTCCGATGCTCAGTCTCGCCAACACCTATTCCGAGGAGGAGATCCGGGATTTCGACAGGCGCGTCTGTGAATTGCTGGAGGGGCAGACGCCGGCATACGTCGCAGAGCTGAAGTTCGACGGCGTCGCCATCGCGTTGACTTACCGCGACGGCATCTTTGAGAGGGGCGCAACGCGCGGCGACGGAACCCAGGGGGACGATATCACGAACAATCTGAGGACCTTACGTTCCATTCCGCTCCGTCTCCGGACGGCCGACGCGTCGCTGAAGAATATCGAAGTCCGGGGGGAAGCCTTCATGCACAGGAAGGACTTCGACGCAATGAACACGCAGCGGGAGAGCACGGGGGAGAAGACCTTCATCAATCCGCGCAACGCAACCGCGGGGACCCTCAAAATGCAGGATCCCAGGCTGGTGGCCTCCAGGCCGATCCGGATGTTCGCGTACTTCCTGTACTCCTCGGGAAAGCCACGCACGGATCACTGGATGAACCTCCAGACGCTCCGTTCCCTGGGTCTGCCGGTCAGCACCCAGAGCGCGGTGTGTCCGACCATCGACGATGTGATCACATACTGGAAGAAATGGGAAGTCAGAAGGGACACTCTTCCCTATGACATCGACGGTGTAGTGATCAAGGTCAACAGCCTGCGGCAGCAGGAGACGCTTGGAACGATCGCCAAGAGTCCTCGCTGGGCTGTCGCCTTCAAGTTCGCCTCACGGAAAGCCGAAACACTCCTGAACGGGATCACGCTTCAGGTGGGGCGGGTCGGAACGGTCACACCGGTTGCGGAACTCAAACCCGTGTTTCTCGGCGGAACGACCGTCTCCCGTGCGACACTCCACAACGCCGACTATATCGCCGAACTGGACCTTCGCCCCGGCGACACGGTCGTCGTCGAAAAGGGGGGAGACGTTATCCCGAAGGTGACCGGCGTGGTCGCCGCAAAGCGCCCCCGGGGGACCAGACCGTTCGCCATGCCCATGGAATGTCCGGCGTGCGGATCCCGCATTTACCGGGAGGAGGACGAAGCAAACTATTTCTGCGAGAACGCCGAATGCCCCGCTCAGCTCAAAGGGCGCATCGAACATTTTGCCTCGCGCGGGGCACTGGACATCGAAGGGCTTGGCGAGGCGGCGGTCGATCAGCTCGTCAAACTTGCGCTGGTGAAGAATGTCGCCGACCTCTACACCCTCGCCGGAAGGAAGGGAGATCTGGTCGCACTCGACCGCTGGGGAGACAAAAGCACGCAGAACCTCCTGGAGGCGATCGAGGCGAGTAAAAACCGCCCGTTCCACCGCGTGCTCTTCGGTCTCGGGATACGCCATGTCGGCGCCGGCGTCGCCAGGGTTCTGGCCGCCGCGTTCTCCTCCATCGACGCGTTGATGGAAGCGGACGCAGAACGGCTCCGTTCCACCCAGCAGGTCGGGCCGGCGATCGCAGAGAGCATCATGCATTTTTTCGCCGACCCGCACAACCGGGAGATCGTCCGCCGCCTCAAAGAGGCGGGACTTGTCCTCGGGGACACGGCGTCTGGGACGAGTGGCGTTTTGAGCGGCATGACGTTCGTGCTGACGGGAAGGCTTCCTTCCCTCACCAGGGAGGAGGCGGCGGCGATGATCGACGAACACGGCGGTAAGGTGACACCATCGGTGAGCAAGAACACGACGTGCGTTCTGGCCGGGGACGACCCGGGATCGAAGCTGGCGAAGGCCCGGGCGCTCGGCATCCGGGTGATCTCCGAAGCTGAATTCAAAACGATGCTGAAGTGAGGATCTGATGCTGGAATCTCTCCGCCGTTCGATCGGCATGGGCATAGCACGATTTCATTTCCGCGCGTCTCGCGAGAAAGTGATATCCTTTACCCACGCGATCCCGTCGGCGGGCAGTCTCCTGGTCATTATGCCGGCGGCCGGGGACGCGGACGACACGAAAACCCTTCTGACGTTCCGCGATCACTTCGAAGAAGGAAAGATCACCGTCCTGACATCCGGCCGGCGTCCTGCGATCGAGCGCCTTCTCCCCCGCAGTCGCGTCATCGCAATCGAGCCCGGGGAGATCTCGGCGTTCTTCCTGCCGCACCGTGCCCCGATCGAGAAGATCCGGGCGCGGGAGTATGATCTTGCCGTGGATCTCAATCTTGACTTCCTGCTTCCCTCCGCCTATATTTGTAGAGAAAGCAACGCGCGCGTGCGCGTCGGCTTTTCCGGCCCGCACGCCGACATCTTCTACAATTTCCAGGTGCGACTCGATCCGGCGTCGCAGGGAGGGCGCGCGTACGAGCGCCTCGTCAGCTGTCTCCACATGTTTTTCGCACAAGAGGGCGTATGAAGTTCGACGTGACACACAACGGAGCGTCAACGACGCTCAAGCTCAAAGAGAAGAAACTCGATTCCTCCATCGCTCCGGAACTCAAGGGGGAGTTTCTTCTGATCTGCAAACCGAAGGTCGAAACGCTGGTGGTCGATCTTGCAGAAGTGGACTTTTGTGACAGCAGCGGGCTCAGTGCGTTGCTTATCGCGGAACGCAAGATGAAGGAGCATGGAGGGAAGGTCAGGCTCGTTCACGTGCACAAGAAAGTCTCCGCCCTTCTCAAGATCTCCATGCTGGACCGGCTCTTCGACATCCAGGAATCGACGGCAAAGCACTAGCGGCATGGGACTCACCGGAGGATCCGGCGGCGGTCGTCCGCCCGGCCGTTTCAGCCGATCTGTTCTACCTTGATGAAATTGGTCGACCCGCGCGCGAAGAATGGCTGACCGGCAAGCAGCACGATATACTCCCCCCGCTTGACCAGACCCGACATCAAGAGGCGCTCCTGCACCTGTGCGAGCGCCCGGTCGGAGTCCTGTTCGAAACTCTCCACGACTATCCCCCGTACGCCCCACACGATATTGAGCATCCGGAGGGTCTTGGGGCTGTCCGTCATGGCGATGATCGGCGGATCAGGCCGGTAGCGTGCCAGAACACGTGCCGTCTGTCCGGAGTTCGTCACCGTCACGATGGCCGCAGCATGCATCTGTTCGGCGAGAACGCAGGCCGACCGCCCCAGCGCATCGTGACGATTGGCCACGGCGGTCCGCGTTTCGATGGGCACCCTGACCCGTCGGGGACTTTCCGATTCCACCTTCCGGATGATCCGGTCCATGATACGGACCGACTCCAGCGGATAATGACCGACGGACGTTTCGCCGCTGAGCATGACAGCGTCGCCGCCGTCCAGAACTGCGTTCGCGACATCACTTGCCTCGGCACGCGTGGGGGTCGGATTGCTCACCATCGACTCCAGCATCTGGGTGGCGATGATGACCGGTTTCCCCGCACTGTTGCAGCGGCTGATGATCATCTTCTGCAGGAGAGGCACGTCCTCGGGGGGTAACTCCACGCCGAGGTCCCCCCGGGCGACCATGATGCCGTCGGCCTCGCCGATGATCTCATCAATGTTGGCGATCGCCTGGGGTTTCTCAATTTTGGCGATCACCGCCACGCGTGCCCCCCCCCCGCGCGCGGCAATCGCCGATCGCAATAGCCGCACGTCGTCAGACGTCCGGACGAACGAAAGGGCGACGTAGTCGACGTCATTCGCCAGGCCGAAGTCGAGGTCGCGCAGGTCCTTGTCGGTCAACGAGGGCGCGCTGACGGCGACGCCGGGCAGATTGATTCCCTTGTGTGAGGAGAGCGGACCGCCCACCAGGACCTCGCAGACGACGTCGTTTCCCTTCACCCCGGTCACGCGCAGGCGGAGCTTGCCGTCGTCAAGGAGGATCTCGTCGCCCGGTTTTACGTCACCTGTCAGCCCGGCATAGGTCGTCGATACCCTCCCCGGCCCGCCGACCACCGGCTCGGTGGTGATGACCAGCCTGCCCCCCGGACGGAGATCGATAAACGGAACGCTCAGTTCTCCGATGCGGATCTTGGGCCCCTGCAGGTCCTGCAGGAGGGCCACCTGTGTCCCGGTCTCTCTGACGGCCTCCCGCACGTTTGTCAGGGCCCGGAGGTGCTCGTCGTGGGTACCGTGCGAAAAGTTCATGCGGACGACGTCCATCCCCGATCGGATCAGCGCGCTCAGCATATCAACACTACTCGACGCCGGCCCGAGTGTGCAGACGATTTTCGTTCTACCTGTCTGTTGCATCATTCCCTTTCCCCCTGTCATCGTTCTGTGCGCGCCCTCTCCATCTCCGCCAGAAGCATCGGCAGGATCGTACCGGAGGGGCCTTTCAAATACTCGTCCGTCCGGGCTGTCATCGGCGTCGGCTCAGGATTGATCTCCACGAGATAGGCCCCCGCCTGTTGTGCGATCAGGGGGAGCGATGCAGCGGGATAGACCAAGGCGGACGTGCCGATGGAGAGAAACAGATCCGCCCCTTCCGCCGCACGGACCGCGGCATCCCACTCGTCCGCGGGGAGCATCTCGCCGAACCAGACGACATCGGGGCGCACCAGTCCGCCGCATTGCGTGCACCCGGGAATCCCCTCTGCGCTCAGGACAAGGTCGTTCCCGTACGCCTTCCCGCAGTCCATGCAGTAATTCCGCTCGATGTTGCCATGCAGCTCGTACACAGTCCTGCTACCGGCCCGGCGATGGAGGTTGTCGATGTTCTGCGTTATGACGGCGAAACGGGGAATGATGCGCTCCATCCCCACGAGGGCCTCGTGGCCTGCGTTCGGCCGGATGCCGGCGATGATCGTCTTCCTGTGCGCGTACCACTCCCACACGAGCGCGGGGTTCTTCATGAATGCGCCCATGTGTGCCAGCTCTTCCGGTTTGAACTTCGCCCAGATGCCCTCGGTCCCGCGGAACGTGGGGACACCGCTTTCTGCCGAGACTCCCGCACCTGTGAAGGCGACAACGCTCCCGGCCCCGGCCAGACGGGCGGCCAGCCCGGGGGAAATCGCCGGCCTCATCGTGCGGGCTCCAGCACCAGGTGATCGCCGGAGACGTCCTGCGCCGCCTTAAACGTCGTGATGCGGTATCCTCCATTCAGCCATGCGCTTGTCTGGTCCGCATAGTGCGGATGAAACACCTGCCCCGATTGACCCGGCACAAGAATCGATCGCACAGCCCCCCCCCCGGCGCCGGCGGGGT
>Ga0315283_10000875_pt1 | contig 23159 bp, 20 predicted proteins | sample YL17G09_0_MG_FD_204541 | JGI IMG/M metagenome (GOLD analysis project Ga0315283, IMG submission 204541) | Sediment microbial communities from Yellowstone Lake, YNP, Wyoming, USA - YL17G09_0 | ecosystem: Environmental > Aquatic > Freshwater > Lake > Sediment | place: USA: Wyoming | collected...
GTTCATGCCGTATAGCGAGATCAGCGCAGGCATGCCGTCGAGCACGTCGGTCGGGCCGTATCGCAGGTAGTAGCGCGCGATCAGGCCGCCCATGCTGTGGGCGACGATGTCGACGCGCAGTTCCGCATCGCCGTAGTCCTTCCGGATCGCGTCGATCAGCGTTTCGAGCCCTTTGGCCTGCTCGACATTGTCCTGGCGCCAGTGGTACGGAAAGACGTACAGGCGCCGCTCGCCCGCCTTCGCAGGAATTCCCGGCGTCGCGCGCACGTAACCGCCAAAGTTCACCAGCGTGCTGACAATCGGACCGTAGAAGTCCTTGCCCAGGACCGCTTCGGCGATATCGAACGCCTCGAGGTTATCGTGCCTGACCTTGAGCGTCGCCGGATCGAGCTCGAGCGCGAGGTCGCCGGCAAGCGCCAGCGCGGCTACCCAATTGACGCAGGTCCGCACCGGGCGCGACGGAATCACGGTGTCCACCTCGCGCGGACTCAACTTCCGACCAACGCTCATCGCTCTTGCATCGGCTGCCGTCCGTGCCCGTCAGGGCAGACTGCGCCACGATCCCGCGTTCAGAACTTTCTTGAACCCTTGCCCGCGCAGACGGTGGGCCGCCATCGCACTGCGCGTGCCGGACGCGCAGCACACGACCACCGGCCGGTTCCTATCCAGCTCCTTGGCGCGCTGCTCGACGGTCTCGATCGGCCGGGCGTCGCGGAGGATCTGGCGCGACTGCAGCGGCTGACCGAACGGGAGACTCACCTCGCGCTGGAAAAGGTGCGCTACAGCAACGTGCGCGCCAACTTCTGGTTCAACGGCCTCGATGCCCGCAACCGCAGCCGCGTGCAGGTCAGCGCCGAACTGCCACTGCTCTACCCGCTCGGTCGATCGAAGGACGCCCCTGAGATCAAATACCCGCAAGCGGAGGAGGGCGCCCGACCCGAAGCACGGCCACGCGCCGGCAAACTCGAGAACCAGCCGTTCCTCGCCACACTGCCCGTGTATCGCTACCGCCCGGAGTACCGCCACACCCGAAAGCGTTGAGTCGCCAGGTGCCGATGAATCGCCAACTCCGGTCGACGTCGGCTTGGCAACTTTGATCAGTACGGCGATCCATCCTTCCGGAAATATCCGCCGCCGCCCGAATAGCGACCCGCCGTGAACACCATGTCGATGTCCGAGTATTCGCCGTGATCGTCCTCGCTGCGCGACCCGACGACCAGGAACTCGGCATCGCGCGAGGTCCGATTCTGCAGGCAATGCCCGTTCTGCACGCCGGCCGGGAATCCCGCGCAGTCGCCCGGGCTGAGAATCTCCTCACCTTCATCTGTGACCAGCGCCAGCTGGCCAGCCAACACATAGATGAACTCATCTTCGTGCGAGTGCCAGTGACGTTGACTCGACCACGCCCCGGGAGCCAGTCGAACGAGGTTCACTCCGAATTGCGTCAGCCCAGCCACTTCGCCCAGCCGTCGCCAGCTGCGGCCGCGACAGGGAACATCGAAAGGAGCGGGATAGCGCGACCCCGATCCAGCCGGCGCCGCATCCTGGTTGATCTTGGCCATGTCGATATCCTCAGGCAGATTGCCGGGCACTCGTTCGCAGTCGGCGTCCCCCCAGTCCGACTCCGCCGCTATCCTCCCCGTCGATGCACAGGCATTTGCAAATAATCTCCGGCGGCCAGGCGGGCGTGGACCGCATCTGCCGAAGTATATCGATCGCGGCGAGCAATCCACCGCGCACCGGAGCTCTTGATCGTATCGCCATGACCCCTCCGTCAATCGACTCCCGCACCACTTGGCTTCCACGTGCCATTGGACTACCGTTCACACTGCGGCCGGCATCATCTGGCCGTGATTTCATCAATTCACGAGGTCGAACATACCCCGATGGCAAAAGCTAAGAAGTCCGCCAGGAAGCCTGCGAAGAAGCCCGCCCGGAAGGCTGCCCCGAAGGCCCCGCAATCGATCAAGACGGTGCTGACCAAGTCTGCGCTGGTCGCTCACCTCGCCGACGCAGCGCAGGTTGCCGCGAAGGACGCGCGCGCATTGCTCGCCGCACTCGAGAACGCAATCCTCGCCTCGATTGGCAGGAAGAGCGCCGGCACCTTCATGCTGCCGGGACTGCTGAAGATCACCGTCACCAGCGTTGCGGCGAAGCCCGCGCGCAAGGGCATCAATCCCTTCACCGGCGAGCCCACGACCTTCAAGGCCAAGCCGGCGACGGTCAAGGTGAAGGTTCGTGCGATGAAGAAGCTGAAGGACGCCGCGAAGGCCTGACGCCTCACCCGCGTTGTTTCTCCGGGCCAGGGCGAGCTGAATCAGTCGCCCTGGCCCCGACTTCTCTCGCTACGCATGAACTCGCCGCGAGCAACTGCGGGGAACGACTGTGGTTTGGACGGCGCGGTAGAGCGGGGCAGGGCAGCCGCGCCTTGCAGCACTCCTGCATCGGCCGCGTTGCGGATCGATCACGGCAGGCTGCGCCAGGATCCCGCGTTAACAACTTTCGTAAACCCTCGCCCGCGCAATCGATGCGCCGCCAGCGCACTGCGCGTGCCGGACGCGCAGCACACGATCACCGGCCGGTTCCGATCCAGCTCCTGGGCGCGCTCGCCGATCTCCGCCAGCGGAATGTTCACGCTCCCCGCCGCATGCCCGCCCGCAAACTCAGCGAGGCTACGCACGTCCACCACCTGCGCCCCTTCGGCGAGCAGCGCCGGGAGTCGACGCCGTATCAGGATCGGATTCAGCACGCGCCAGGCGAAATACGCGACCACGAGACCCGGAAGAAGATAATCAAGCATCGCAGTTCTCTACGCCACGGCCGCCGCTGGGCCCGCTCAATCGATCGGCCAGGGCAGGCTTGTCGGAGCCGTGGTCTCACTCGGTTCCTGGCTCCGCGCGCGCGGTTCAACGCCGACCTCGCGCTGCGTCCGCCGTTCCACCGCCCGCCACCAGGGCGACACCCGCTCCACGTGGGCCGGCTCCACGGGCTCACCGAGCCGCGGCATGACGAGCCTCACGCCGCGTTTCGAGCCACGCGCCAGCAGGGTCTCCGCCGGCTCATCCCACGCGTGCATTGCGAGACTGAACGTTCCCCAGTGCACCGGCAGGAACGCACTCTTGCCGAGCAGGGCCCAGGCCTCGAGCGCATTGTCCGGACCCAGATGGATGTGCCCCCAGGCGGGGTGGAACGCGCCGACCTCGAGCATCACCAGATCAAAGGGACCCAGCCGCTGCCCAATCGCGGCATATTCCGTCGTGAGTCCCGTGTCGCCGCTGAAGAACACCGCATGCCGCCGCGACCGGATCGCCATCGACGACCACAGCGTCGAATTGCGGCTGCGCAGCCCCCGACCCGAGAAGTGCTGCGACGGCGCGGCCGTTACCGTCAGGTCCACCTTCGGCAGCGCGTACGACTCCCACCAGTCGAGTTCGACGATGCGATGAGCCGGCACGCCCCAGGCCTCGAGGTGCGCACCCACGCCGAGCGAGGTCACGAACGGCACGTCGCGCTTCGCCAGCGCGCGAATCGCGGTGTAGTCGAGATGGTCGTAGTGATCGTGCGAGATCACGACCGCATCGAGGGGCGGCAGCGCACGGATCGGGATCGGCACCGGCTGAAACCGCTTCGGGCCTGCCCACTGCGAGGGCGAGGCGCGCAGGCCCCAGACGGGGTCCGTCAGCACGCGCAGCCCGTCGATCTCGATCAGTACCGTGGAATGCCCGAGCCAGGTCGTCCGCAGTCCGCTGCGCGGCTTCTTCGTCCAGCCGGCCGTCGGGTCCATCGACGGCAGCGGTCCTTTCGGCACGCGCCGATCACCCGCGAACAGGAACTCGCGGACGGTCGGCATCGCCACGTCCGTCCGCAACAATCTCGGTAGCACGGGATGCACGTTGCGGAACGCACCACCGTGCCACAGCGGCGACGATTGCACGCGCTCCCGTCGCAACCCGTCCGGTTTCCTGCCGAGTGATTTCATTGCTGCCAGTGTACGGCGCGCCGTTGACGATTTCAGGGAACGAGCTGCCTACTGTTGGGGCGGAGAACCCGGGATGCAACCTGGAGCGGGGCAGGGCTCACCCGTCCCTACTCACTGTTCGACTCAGTGCGGATCAAGCGGCAGTCCCACGGCCCGACGCAACGCGTCACGCAGCAGGAGAACCTCGACGCCGGCCAACCTCGTGCGGAAATAGCGTCCGAACGCGCGTCGATCACCTGTCACCAGGATGTCGGCCCGGCACTGGATCGCCGCCGCGAGGATCGGCACGTCGGCCGGATCCGTGAGCGCAGCGACCGCCGCGGTCCCGAGCGCAGTCGCTCGCGCCTCCGCCACGAGAGTGACATCCGCCAGCACATCGTTGAACGCCCGCAACGCATCCGCTGGACCTTTCGCCGCAAGATTGCGGCGCGCTGCTTCAACCGCGTAACCGGACGCCACGAGTTCGCATCGCCCCAGGCGAGCGAGCGCGAGCAGGTCGTGCACCGGACTGCTACGCGAGTAGCCGCCCAGGAACAGTACGTTCGCGTCGAGGAACAGCCTCAACACCGACATCAGCCGCCCGCGTGGGCGAGCGCCTTTCGCACCGCAGCACGAGTGACCGCGTCGACTTCTGACTCGCTCTCGAATTCCGCGATGCGTTCCGGCGTGTACAGTTCGATCGGCAGCACGGCTGCCGGACGCAGCCGGATGACACCGTCGTCGGTGACGTCGAGCAGCAGCGTTTCGTTGCCCTGCAAGTGCAGTCGCTTCATGACCGCCCTGGGCAGTGACAATTGGCCGTTTCGCCCCAGTTTCACGGTGTCCACAGGCATCTCCGGAATCCGATTTCCCGGAATTATAGAATTCCTACGAGCAGGAATCAATGAACCGACAGACCAAAGCCCGTGCCAGCCCCAGCCCGGACGCTCAAAGTGGCAGGGCATGCCAGAGCCTAAAAAGAACGATTAAGACGCCATCTCCTCGGATCCAGACCGGATCATGCTTTAGTACGCACAATCATTCCAACGTAACATTACACCCGATATCGCTGTTCTGCTGCATCGCAACATTTTGCGAGTAGACTCTCCGCTCGGCCGGCCCCAATCCGGCGCCCCCAAGCACTGGAGAGCACCCCATTCGATCCAATCAAACATTCGCAATCGCCGTCGCGGTCAGCTTGGCTGTCGGAGCCGTCCTGATGTTCGCCTCGTTGCATCACGCGGCGACCCACATGCAGGCGTTCCCATAGCGCCGCTACCCGCTAGGGCCACCGTCCGCCAGACGGTTGACATGTAATTACATCAGTAATAACGTTCGTCCATGATCAAACTCAAGCTCACCGCGGTCGGGAACTCTGCCGGCGTCGTCCTTCCCAAGGAGGCGCTGGCCCGCCTGAAGCTCGACAAGGGCGACACGGTGTACCTGACTGAGTCTCCGGACGGCTATCGGCTGACTCCGTACAACCCGGAATTCGAGGCGCAGATGACCGCCGCCCGCAAGATCATGAAGAAGCGCCGCGCGGCGCTCCGTGAACTCGCCAGGTAAGCGAAGCCCATATATGCGCGAGCCGATGTGGATCGACCTCGAGGTCGTGCTCGCCATTCATGACGAGCAAATCGCTGAGCACGGCGGCCAGGCCAGTGTGCGCGATCGCGGTCTCTTGGAGTCGGCGCTGGCTCGCCCGCAGAACCAGTTCGCCTACGGTGAGTACTCGCTGCCACGGCTCGCGGCAAGCTACGCTTTCGGCATCTCGCGCAATCACCCGTTCCTGGACGGCAACAAGCGCACCAGCATGGTCGTCGCAGAACTGTTTCTTGATCTGAATGGCCTCGAACTCACCGCGACGGACGCCGAGTGCGTCACGACCTTCCTGCAACTCGCTGCCGGCGACCTCACCGAGGAAGCCTTTGCCAACTGGATCGCTGGCAACGCGAATCCCGGTCAGTGACGCAAGCCGCGAACCTACGCCAGCACCAGCACCGGAGCCTGTGGGGTAACAGCCCCCGGAAACCTCTCTTCGACCCGACCCCGCAACTGCAGCTGCGCCTTCGGTGTCATCACGCGCCCGAGCCCGCCGCAGGACTCGCACCACAACCACGCCTTGCGAACCTCGAAGTAAGCGTTGCCGCCGCACTGCAGGCAACGATGCGAAACGTCCTTGAGCAGCATATCGGCCACCTCCCGATGGAACTGAACATGGACCCGGCACCGACAACCTCTCCCGTTCCGGGGACGCCCGCGCAGCGCGGGCGGCTGCGGTCGCAGCTGAGTCTCCCCCCGCTCCGCCGATCCACGTTCAATCCCGTCAGCCAAAAAAAACGCCCCCTCGAGGGGGGCGAAATAGGGGGTAACTGGACGCTGCGTCAGCATCCATGAAGTGCCCGTCTCACCGGACGAAAGGGAGGAATAGCCGCTAAGTCGCGCACCTCGACCATTAGACGGGGCGCGCGCGTGAAATCAATCGCGGTCGCCGCCCACGTGCGACAACTCCGCATCGACTACCCGGCGCTAATCGACAGCGACTTCCGCTACTGGCCGGCAGGTGATAGCCTCGAGGCGACCCATCCTGCGGTGTGCAAACCGTCGCACGAGCATCGCTGTCGGTATCAATTTTTTCTTTATTACGGAACTGAGAGTCATTAGCGGCAATAAACACTGTTCGACTATTGTTAATTGTCATTAGCCCGCACCCGGCCGACCGCGCTACACGCTCAGGCACTTGAGGCGCAGCTCTTTCTCCGCCTCCTTTGGCGCCCGCTCCGAGATCTCCGACGCCCAGGCCGCATCACGTGCGGTGGACTTGCGGACCACTCGCTTTGCCTTGCGGGCGCGCGTGGTATTCGCTTGCGGCAACTCTTCCTCGGCGGTCTCGAAGACCTGCCCTAAATGAAGAGGGTGCTGAAGTACTCGGCGTGGGGGCTGGCCGCAATCCCGGTCCTGATCCTCGCCGCCTATTTCTGTGCGTACCAGGTGGCGACCAGCCGGTACGAGCACCAATGGACCGTGCACAAAGCAGGGTTCCCGATCCCGTTCCCGCTTGGTGATGGCGAGCTGGCAGCCCTTCGGGCCGATCAGATCGCGTCGGGGGCCCCGCCAAACGACCCGCTGGCGGGCGTCGACCTCGAGGCCGTCGCGCTCGAGCGCGCGATCCGGAGGGGCCGGCACATCGTGGAGAGTCGGGCCGGGTGCGGCGGCTGCCACGGCAACAATTTCGGCGGAGGGATCGTCGTCGATGCCGTCGGAGGAGTTCGTCAATCTCACCGACCACGAGCTGTCAGACATCGTGGCCTACATTCGCTCGATGCTGGCCGTGAACCGCGACATGGGTGCCGTGAAGCTCGGACCGCTGTTCTCCTTCATGATCGCCACCGATCCCAAGGCGCTGGTCGCGTTCAGGATAGATCACGACGCGCCGCACGTCGTGGAGCCGCCTGTCGAGGCGCCGAGCGTCCAACTCGGACAGCACATCGTCCAGGTCTGCCGGGGATGCCACGGCCCGCAGTTATCCGGCGGCAAGCTGGCCGGTGATCCCAACATGCCGATCGTCGCGAACCTCACGCCGCACGAAACCGGCCTCAGGTCCTGGAGTGAGAGTGATTTCTTCCGCGCGCTCCGCGAAGGCAAGCGCAGGGATGGCACCGCGATCAGCAAGATGATGCCCTGGGAAGCCTACGGGCAGATGACGGACACGGAACTCAAGGCAGTGTGGGCCTATCTGCAGACGGTTCCGGCGGTGGCCAAGGGAAACCACTGAGGGTCAGCCGCCGCAATGCCACACTCAACGGCGCGCGACCGCTCTTGAATTGGCATTAATTGCGCCCGGGGTCCGTTGCAGTCGCTGGCTTGCCGAGATGACTCGCTTCAGGCGTTTTCCGCGGAAACGTCAATTTGCTCTATGCAATCCAGTCCCCATTGACCGGCCGCTCGGGGACGAACTCGGCCAAGGGCCGGAGCGCAGCTCGACGCCATCCGGTCTCCCCGTCAGATCTAACCCCGGCCAGGACAACTGACAGCAGCGGGTCAGCGGATCTTGTAGTTGTCCATGATCAGGTACTCGAACAGCGGCTGCGGCAGCAGCGGGCGCAGCGCGACCAGCGTGCGCTGCAGCGCGTTCGCGGCCGGATAGCGCAGACGCGGCCGGTCTGCCTCGACTGCCTTGATGACCGCGCGCACCACCGGTGCGATGTCCGGATTGCTGGATTCGTCCTCGCCCATGCGCCGCACCGCCGTCGCGCAGCGTTCGGCATACGGCGACTGCGGTGAGCTCGCGGCCGCAGTCAGCAGCCGGTTCGCCGTGAAGCGCGTCGCGAAGTCTCCCGGCTCCACCATGGCGACGTGGATGCCGAACGGCCGCACCTCCATGCGCAGCGCCTCGGTGTAAGCCTCGACCGCGAACTTGGACGCGCAATACAGCGCCTGGAAGGGCACGCTGACGAGTCCGCCGAGCGAACTCATGTTGACGATGCGGCCGGAGCGCTGCGCGCGCAATTGCGGCAGCACCGCGCGGCACATCCGGTGCGTACCGAAGAAATTCGTCTCGAACTGGCGGCGCGCTTCCTCGACCGACGTGTCCTCGATCGCGCCCGCAAAGCCGAAGCCCGCATTGTTGACGAGCGCGTCGATGCGGCCGGCCTGGCGCAGCACCTCCGCGACTCCCGCCGTCACCGACGCCTCGTCGTCCACGTCCAGCGTGACGAGCGAGCAGCCGGACGGCGCCGCTGCCGGCGGGCGCCGGGTCGTGCCGAAGACTCGATGCCCGCGCGCCAGCAGTTCGGCAGCGATCGCCTGTCCGAAGCCAGAGGACACGCCGGTTACCAGCACCACCTTCCTCGCGTCAGTCGTCATGGCGATGTCCGTCAAGGTGGCCCGTCGGCGAAGGCATTCATCGCATAGGTGAAGAACATTCGCGCGATGGCCGGGTTGGTCAGGTCCATGTCGCCGCCGCCGCCGTACACGCCGCCGCTCTTCGGCTTGGATGTGGGCGGCTGCCTTGCGTATTGCACGGCGTCCGCGAGGTCGCGCGCGAACTCCTCGACCAGGCCGGGCTGGGTCTGCGGGCCCGTGACGCACATGTGGATCGCGTTCGGGTTCTGCTGGCCGTTGAAGCGCCAGCCGCGGTCCTTCATGAAGTCGTTCACGTGGTAGATGTCGAACACGTCCGACGAGAACGAAAAGCAGAACGTCGGTTTGCCCATCAGCTTGAGCTCGGGGTGGCTCGTGACGGCGTCCTGCATGCGGAAGGCCGCGTCGAAGATCTGCTTCGCGCGCTGCAGATAGCCTTGCCGGCCGAGGTGCATCATCGAGGCCCAGGTCGCCGCGATCAGCCCGCCCGAGCGGCTGCCGGCGAGGCCCGGCGAGGCGTAGGCGCCGCCTTTCCAGTCGGTGAGCATGTAGTACTGGTGCTGCCGGTACGTCTTGTCGCGCCAGGCGAGCACGGACGTGCCCTTCAGCCCGTAACCGTACTTGTGCGTGTCGGCGGAAATCGACGTCACGCCGGGGAGCCTGAAGTCGAACACCGGGATGTTCGGGTAACCGAGTTCCTGGCCCCATGGCAGGATCCAGCCGCCGAGGCAGCCGTCCACGTGCAGGCACGTGTTCTTCTCCAGCGCCACGTCCGACAGCGCCGCGATCGGGTCGATCGTGCCGTACGGATAGTTGCCCGCGGACGCGACGATCATCGCGGTATTCGGCGTGATCGCGTCGCGGACGAAATCCACGTCCACCTGCGTCGTCACCGGGTCGGTCGGCGCAACGATCACCTTCACGCCGAACATGTGCGCGGACTTGTGGAACGCCGGGTGGGCCGTCTCCGGCCAGATCATCTCCGGTTGTGCGATGCCGCGCTCGACGCGCGCCCGGTCGCGGTAGGCGAGGACGGCGTTCTGGATGCTTTCCGTGCCGCCGGATCCGATCGCACCGCAGGCCTTCTGCGACGAGTCGCGCTGCTCCACCGCCTCGCCATGCAGCATCGAGAGCGTCATGGCGATGATCTCGCTCTCGAAGCGGCTCATGCTCGGGCAGATGTCGCGCTGCAGCGCATTGACGTGGCTGAAGTGGCTGAAGGCCTCGTTCAGGAACGCGTAGTGCTCGTGATCGCCGCAGTACATGGTGCCTGAGCACTTGCCGCTTTCCCATTTGCGGTCCTCGCGCTCCGCCATCGAGCGCATCTGCTCGAGGATCGTCGCCTCGTCGAGCCCCTGCTCGGGGAAACCGCGGACCACGCCGAACTCTCCGGCATAGGGGTAGAGCGCGCGAATTGCTTTCTCGGCATCCATCTTTCGTCTCCTGGCGCCTCAGCTGCTGGCTGACGGTCGCGTCATGATTTCCAGGGCCGCGGCGTGCAGCCGTGCGTTCGCTGCGGCGATGACCGTGCCGCCTTGCAGCGGCGAATTCCCGTGCAGGTCCGTGACCACGCCACCCGCACCCTCGAGGATCGGAATCAGCGGCACGATGTCGTACGGCATCAGCATGCTGTCGATCATCAGGTCGATGCCTCCCTGGGCCACCAGCGCGAACCCATAGCAGTCGCCGCCCCAGCGCTGCAGCCGGCAACGCTCGGCGAGTTCCAGGTAACGTGGCAGCGTCCCGGCGTGCTGCAGCATTGCGGGGTGCGTACTGTAGAGCACGGCGTCCGCGAGCGTGGCATCGGCGCGGGTTTGCAGCCGCGTCTCGGCACCATTGTGTCGATAGCGGGCGCCGCCCGCCGCATCGGCGAGGAAGGTCTCGCCCGTGAAGGGCTGGTGCATGATGCCCACGACCGGCTCGCCGTCCTCGACCAGCCCGAGCAGGATTCCCCACGTCGGCATGCCGCTGATGAACGAGCGCGTGCCGTCGATCGGGTCGATGAGCCAGTAGGTGTTGCCACGGCCGGTGTCGCCGTGTTCCTCGCCGACGATGCGGTGCGACGGGAACTGCGCGCCGAGGCGCTCGCGGATCAGCGTCTCGATGCGCCGGTCCGCTTCCGTGACCGGGTCGTAGTACACGCCGGGCAGCTTGTCGTGCACGTTCATCGGTTGGCGGAAATACTCCAGCGCGATGGGACCGGCCTCGAGGACAGCCGCCAGTCCGGCCTCGAGGTACCGGCCCGTGTCGCGACCCGTCATCGGCCGGGCCCGTGGGCGTTGAGGGCGCGGAAAATCGGCCGCGTCTTCTTGAATGCGTTGACGAACTGGGCGGACATCTCGTCGTAGACCTGCCGGTTGGCCGGGTTCGGAGCGTAGACCCGGTGAACCGGCAAGAGCGGCGCAAAGTCCTCGAAACCCAGCATCCCCAGGCGCTGGAAGGCCAGCAGGCCCGCGCCGAGGCACGTCGCGTATTGCGGGTTCGACATCTGGTGCACGGGGATCGCGAGCACGTCGGCGAGGATCTGCGACCAGGCGTCGGACTCGGCCCCGCCGCCGTAAAAGACGAAATGCGAAAAACGGCGCTTCGCGAACTTCTCCACCGGCGCCTTCATCCAGCGCAGGTTCATCGCCACGCCTTCCAGCACTGCCCGTGCCATGTGGCTGCGCGTCGTGTGCAGGCTCAGGTTGAGGAAGCCGCCCCGCATCCGTGAATCGGCGGTGGGCGCGATCGAGCCGCCCATCCACGGCAGGAACAGGACGCCGGCGCTGCCGGGCGGCGTCTCGTCCACGGCACGTTGCAGCAGCGTGTAGCGGTTCTCGGTCGTGAGTTCGCCGAATTGATCGCTCGCATACACCAGCTTCTGCAGGAAGTGCTCGAGCGTGCCACCGCCCATGCCGTTCTCGGCCATGACGAAGTACGTGTCCGGCACGGGGCTCGGCATGCTCAGGATCACGTGGCGCACGTCGGTGCGCTTGAAGTCGACGTGCGTGATCATCACGCTCGTGCTGCCGATCGACAGCGCGGCATGCGGCCCGCTGAAGGCAGCCGTTCCCATCCCGCCGCACTGGGTGTCGTTGAGTCCCGTCACGACACGCGTCCCGGGTGCGAGGCCGAGCTCTGCCGCGACATCCGGCAGCACCGTGCCGACGATCGAATCGAGCGGCACGAGTTCCGGCAGCTTGTCGCGATCGATGCCCGACTGCGCCAGCAGCGCGGGGTCGTAGTCCGTGACGTTCAGCCGCCGGTTGTCGGTCACCAGGAACATGAACGCCGTGCACTGGTTGGCGGTCGCGCGCCCGCAGAAGCGCAGCGTCACGTAATCCATCGGCTCGAGGAACGTAGCCGTGCGCTCGTAAACCTCCGGTCGCGCGTGCCGGATCCACCGCATGTGCGTGAGCGAAATACCGCCTTCGATCGGCGGCAGGCCATGCACCCGCAGCCAGCGCAGCAACTGCAGCGGCGTGTCCGAACGCTTCGGGTAACCCGGGATCCGGCTCAGGCGTTCCTTGGAGCCGCGCTTGTCGAGCCACATCACCATGTTCATCGTGGGTCGGCCGTGCGCGTCGACCGGCACGACCGACGAGTACTGGCTGGTCGTGATGACGGCGAGGACGTCGCACGGGGCGACACCGGATTCCCGTAGCGCCGTCCCGCAGGCGGCCTTCACCGCCCTCCACAACGCCTCAGCGTCCTGCTCGGCGCCGTCCTCGGCGAGGAAGATGGTCTCGACGTGCGCGCGTGCCGTGGCGACGATGCTGCCCTGCAGCGACACGATTGCTGCCTTGGGGCCGCTGGTCCCGACGTCGATCGCCAGCACGTAGGGACCGGGAGCAGACATGCATTCGCCTCACGCGCCGGCGACCCCGGCCTGGTGGCCGGGTCGCGGGTCGCGTGCCTTTACTTCGTGTGGTAGCTGAACTCGATGCCGTAGGTCTCGGGGTCGTTGTAGTTCAACTGGTCCATCGTGATGATCGGCGCCATGAAGTTGACCCACCGCTCGTCGGTGAGGTTCTTGCCCCACAGCGCCACCTCGTACCCGCCGCCGGGCGGCGTCCAGGCCAGGCGCGCGTTCAGCATCGTGAACCCGTCCTGGCTGTAGGACTCGACGTTGTCCGGGGTGAGATAGACCTTTGACTGGTAGGAACCCGACAGCATCGCCTGCAGCGAGCCGGCGCCGCCGATCGGCTGCGTCCACGTGAGTCCGGCCGACATCGAGAATTCCGGGGCACTGATGAGCGTGTTACCCGAGAAATCGTTCCCCAGGCCGTCCACGAAATTCCGATACTCGCTGTTGAGCAGGCTGACCGACACGAACCCTTCGAGTTGCTCCGTCGGCTTGGCGGTCAACTCGGCCTCGAGGCCGTAGATCCTGGCGCTGCCTGCGTTCAGCTTGCGCAGGACCGGGATCGCGCCGGACGTGTCGTACAGGAAGACCTGCAGGTCCTTGTAGTCGTAATAGAACGCGGCGGTGTTGAGGCGCACGCGGCGATCGAGCAGCTCCGTCTTCGCGCCGACCTCGTACGCATAGAGATTCTCCGAATCGAAGGGTTTCAGCTGAAAATCGAACTGGGCGGAGCCGCCGGGGTAGCCGCCGCTGTTGTAACCGCTCGAGATCGAGCCGTACAGCAGCGTCTCGTCGCTTACCTTGTAGGAAAGTGCCAGGCGTCCCGACGTGTTGGTGAACTTGCTGGAAGCGTCGGTGCTGACCACCGGCACGATGAGGTTGGGCTGGCCGGGGATGGCCTCGTCGAAGAACGATGCGTACTTGAAGTCGATCTTGTCTTCCGTGTAGCGCAGGCCCACGGTCAGGTTCCACGCGTCCGTGATCGCGTAATCGGTCTGGCCGAACAGCGCCCAACTCCTGGTCTTCTGCGTGTAGGGATAGCGCAGCAGGCCGACGCTGTTCTCCGGGGAGAAGCCGGTGGGATTCTCTTCTGACATGAAGAACGGGCGCAGCGACCGCAGCACGTCGAACGAGCTGTCGGTTTCGAGGTTGTCGTCGAAGAAAAACGCGCCGGCAATCCATTGGAGGCGGCCGTCGCCGTTCGACTGGGCGCGCAGTTCCTGGCTCCACTGCTCGGGCTTGTCGATGTAGACGGCGGTGAGCACGTCATTCGGGCTGGCGTCGGTATCCTCGAGCGTGTTGCGGTCGACTTTCTCGTAAGCGGTGATCGAAGTCAGCGTGACGCCGTCGAGCCTGAGTTCACCGAGCAGCGAGCCCCCGGAGACCTTCACCTCCTCCTTGCCCTCGATGTTGTAGTCGCCGGCGTTGGGGTTGTGATCGGTGTCGGCATAGCCGAGGCCGTCCAACGGTACGCCGTTCTCGTCGAACAGGGGACTGCCATCGAAGCCGACGCCCTGGCCGCGGTGCTGGAACTGCCGCGCTCCGCCGTTGTTCTGGCCGCTGTGCAGCGAGAGGCGCAGCAGCAGCGAGTCGGTCGGCGTGAAGTCGAGAATCGCGCGCGCGGCCCACAGGTCGACGTCATTCAGTTCGTGGCCGGTGACGCGGTTGCGCAGCCAGCCGTCGCGCGTGTTGTAGAGGCCCGACACGCGGATCTTGAGCTTGTCGTCGATGATCGGTCCGCCGATGCCGCCCTCGAGGCGCACCTCGTTGTAACGGCCGTAGAGCGCCGAGAAATCCGTCGACAGTTCGTTCGTCGGCTTACGCGACGCGAACTTGATCGCGCCGCCTGTCGTGTTGCGCCCGTACAGCGTACCTTGCGGACCGCGCAGCACCTCGACGCCTTCGCCGTCGAACACGTTGAAGAGCTTGCCGGCGTTGGCGCCGAGGAACACGTCGTCGACGTACACGCCGACGGCACCCGTGGTGTTCGAATTGAAGTCGCCGATGCCGACGCCGCGCAGGAAGATGATCGTCGTCGTGGCCGCAGTGCCGCTCTGGAACTGCAGGCTGGGCACGTATGCCTGCAGGTCGCGCGGGTCGCGCACCCCGGCGTCCGCGAGCATCTGGCCGGTCATCGCACTGATGGCGATCGGCACGTCCTGCAGGTTTTCCTGGCGCCGCTGGGCCGTGACGACGATTTCCTCCAGCGCCGCATCGTCCGTCTGTGCGACGACCGGTGCCGTCTGCAGACCAAGAACCGAAATCGCCATCAGTGCAGCAATGCTCTTCATGATGCCCCCAGCTCGCGTTGTTCTGTGTTCGGTCTTGCGTCGCAGTGATTAGTAGCAGATTCTTGCGAAAATACAATTCCATCGGCTGGATTTCAGGGGCGAGCAGCTTGGCGTCGGACCCGCTCGATCACGTCGTCGAAATGATTGTCATCAACGATGCCGCGGCCGACCCGGTACCCTTGTCGCCGGCAAACGTCGCGTCGGCCCTCTGGCTCGGTTCGCTCGGACTGATGATCCTCGGTATCCAGCCGGTGGTGCTCGAGCCGCTGGTGCGTTTTGGCCGGATCGGTGAGCCTTCGCTCGGGTCGGTCGCCACCATCGAGATCCTCGCGATAGCGATCGGCTCGATACTCGGCGCTCGATTGCTGCGGCCGCTGTCGGCGCGCGCGGTGGCGTTGGCCGGCTTGCTGCCGTTCATGGCGGCCAACCTGGCGATGCATTGGTTGACGGGCCTCGTGCCCCTGCTGGCCGCGCGGGCGGCATCCGGCCTGGCCGGGGGCATGCTGGTCGGACTGGCCGTCGTGGCGATTGCGCGCGGCCGGCGCCCCGAGAGGCTCAGCGCCGCGTTTCTGGTCCTGCAGACGGTGCTGCAGCTCTGCGTCGCGGCTCTCATTCCCTACGTTGCCCAGCATCTGCTGCCGGCGGACCTCGGCTTCATTGCCCTGGCGCTGCTGGGCCTTGCCAGTCTTCCCGTACTGCTGATCCTGCCGCCACGCCTCATGCCGCCGCGAACCCCGGCGGGCGTGCCGGCTCCGGTGGGGCTGTCAGCCTGGGTCGCGCTGGCAGGCTGCGGCGCCTACCTCATGGCCATCGTGGCCGTATGGGCTTACTTTGGCGTGTGGGAGCACCAGATCGACATTTCGGAGCAGGCTGTCGGCACGACGGCGGCGCTGAGCCTCGCGGCGCAGGTGTTGGGTGCGGCTGCCGCCGGCTGGCTGGGCCACCTGTTGCCGAGCCGTCCGTCGTTGCTGCTGATCGGCATGCTGCAGGCGGCGGTGGTGTTCGGGCTGCTGCACTGGAGCGAGCCTGTTGCGCAGGTTGGCCTGGCGCTGGCATTCGGCTTTCTCTGGCTGTTTGCCCTTCCGTTGCAGACGCGCCTGCTCATCGAACTTGATCCGGCCCGCCAGGTCGTGCTGCACCTGGCGGCCGTGCAGCTGTCGGGCAGCGCTGCCGGCCCGCTGCTGGCGGGTCTGTTCGTCACCGCCGGCCGGGTCGACGGCGCCTTGTGGACGGGGGTCGTGGTGCTCGTCACGTCGGCGCTGTTGATGGGGCTCGGCTCGCGGCGGCGCTAGCGCTCGATCTTGTATTCGAAGTCCGCGCTCTGCTCGAGGCCGGCCTCGGCCTTCACCGACCAGCGCTGGTTCAACGTGTAGCGCAGCTTGATGGTGTTGATCGCTTCGGCGATGGAGACGCCGTAGCTCACGAACAGCTTCGGCGAGAGGAACTTGCCGACCGTGACGGACGTGTCCTCTGTGTCGGTGCGCGCGACGCTCACCTCGTCGAGTCCGATCCTGGTGCCGACGCCGCCGAGCAGGAAACCGCCGCCGCTCACCGCCAGGTTCTCGGCCGCTTTGTTCACATTCGTCGCCTCGCCCGACTGCAGGTTGTCGATGGAACGGCCCGTGAGCAGGTACGACAGCGCCTCGTTGTTCGACATCGCAGGGGTCGAGGTGATGGTGATGAACGGCTTCGCGAGGCTGCCGCGGACGTTCACCGTCACGGTCACGCCTTTGTCCTTGATCTCGCGCTCGGCGGTCAGCTCGAGCAGCGGCTCGCCGAGCGGCGTGTTGTTGTAGCTCAGCTTGCCCTTGGTGATCTTCACGTCCTGGCCGAACGCCTTGTACTGGCCCTCGACCACGTTGATCGCGCCCAGTCCCCGCGCGACGTCGTCCGGTTTCGTCAGCACCGTCACCTCGCCATCGAGTCGCGCCTTCAGGCCGTAGCTCTCGACACGTACCGCGTCTCCCAGCACCACGTGGATGCGGCTGCGGACTCGCTGCACGACAGCGGGCCCGGTGTCCTCGACCTCGATGCCGATCACGCGCTCGTCGGCCGAGGTGCTGACCGATGTGCTCAGGTCCTTGGGCGAGATCTTCGCCGTCGGCACGACGATCTCGCCTTCGACGTCATAACCGTCGGTGCCCGCGCGCAGAGTAAGGTTCGGCGACGCGATGACGCGGTACTCGGGTGTGTCGGCCACCAGCAGCTGGTCGCCTTTCAGGTGCATGGCGCCCGTCATCACGCCTCCCGGCCAGGTGAAGCGGCCGTCGAGCGCAATCTTGCCCTTCGCCGCTTCACCTCGCCCGTCGAAGTTCAGTTCGTCGCCAACGAACCTGCCGTCCAGTTCGACCTTGGACAGCACGAGGTTGGTGCGGTACAGCTCGAAGCGCCCGTCGCGGATGTGAAAATCGCCGTCGAACTCCGGTGCACCCAGCGTGCCGCCGATCTTGACCTGTGCATCGAGCTGTCCAGCGGAGCGGTCGATCTCCGGCACCAGCAGCGGCAGCGCGGTGAGCACGGCCGATTCGCCCTGCAGGTGGCCACGTAGCGGCGACGCGAGCAGGTCGGCGCCCGCGCGCCGATCGGCAAATGCCTCGCCCCGGATCCGCGTGTTCTCGCCCACATTCAGGTCGATGTCGGCGCGCAGGCTGTCGGGCTCCGCATACACGTCGACGCGCCCGTCGCCGAGTTCGATGCGTTCGGTGCGGAACTTGTTGCGCGGGATGTCGAGTGTCGGATGGTCGAGGATCACAGTGGTGCCGCCGACCCAGTCCTGGCCCGGGTTCTTCTCGGCCCAGCCGCTCGCCTGCAGCTGGCCGTCGAACTCCTGCCAGCCGAGCAGCGTGCGCAGGATGCGCTTCAGCGGCCAGTCCTGGGCGCTGTAGATGACCCGCCAGGAGTCGGGTTGCGACTTGCGCTCGCCTTCGACGCACAGCCGCGATTCGCCGGTGGAAATGCACAACGGCGCGGAGCGCAGCAGGTCGGGCCCGAATTCCATCGCCGTCGGCTGCAGCAACTTCGCCTGACCGTCGGGGAACACGATCGTCGCTTCGGTCAGGTTGCCGCGCCAGGCGTGCGTGACCGAGTCGTAGCTGCCGGTCGCGGCGAGCACGCCGCGGAACTCCGTGATGCGGTGATCCGGACTGCCGGGCGACACCAGTTCGAGGTCGAGGCCGTGCTCACGCGTGAGACCGCTCGCGCGCAGCGTGACCGCGTCGAAGCGCAGGCCGCCGGCCCCGACATCGCCCGCCCGCAGGTCGACGTGGGATGCGCGCTGGTCGCTGGCATCCAGGTCGAACGTCGCATCCGCCGTGTCGATCGACAGGCCTCCGTATCGCAGGTTGCGGACGCGCGCCTCTGCGGTCACCTGCGGCTGCGCCGCCGATCCCCTGGCATGACCGCTCGACACGAGTTCGCCCGCAAGGCCCGGTGCGGCGATGGCGAGCGAGCGCACGTCCGCGTCCCAGCGCAGGTCCATGACTTGGCCATAGCGTCCATTCACTTCGACATGCGAGGCGCCGTTGATCACGCGGACCTGGCGCAGGTCGAACGTGCCGTCGCGGTACGAGATTTCGCCGCGACCGGTGAGGGCGCGGTTGAACATCGTGCCCGACAATGACGACACGCGTGCCGTCCACGGAGCGGTTGCCGTCAACCCCTTGCCCTCGATCGATCCCGTGACGTTGATGCGACCCTTCGCCTCGGGGCGCAGCTCCGAAATGTCGAGGCCCGTGCCTACGATGTTGAACTGCCACGGCTCATCGCCGGTCCACGCCAACCGTCCGGAACCCTGCAGCCGGCCTTGCAACGTCGTGCCGTCCAGGCGCTCGAGCACCAGGCGCTCCTGGTCGAACGAACCCGTCGCAGCGAATTCAGCGCTTGGTATCGACGGCCCGCGCACGCCGGCCTTCGTGCTGAACGAATAGGGCATCGCACCGTCGAGCGAGTAGACGCCCTGCAGGCTTTCCACGACGGGCTCGCCGCTGAGCGGCCAGCGCAGCGCGGTCCAGTCGCCCGTGAGCGCCAGCTGCGGCATGCCGCCGCGGAAGGTGATGGTGCCCATGGTCGTGACTGCGAGCTGCGAACGCGGCAACCAGGCGCGAAAGGAAGCGACGTCGAGTTGCTGGTCGTGCCAGTCGCCCGCGCCCTGCACTCGCAGCTGGCCGGCGGCGAGCGCGGGCGAGGTGAGCGTGCCGTCCATGCCGATCGACGTCGCGCTCGCCACTATCACCACCGATCCGCTGAGCGCGGGCAGGCGTCCAGCCGGAACCCACGGCGCGCCGTCGAAATCGATCATGCGAACCGCGCCCACGACACGGGCCTTTCCGGTCAGCTCGAGCAGCGTGCCGGCAAAGCTGAGGCGAGCCGGTTGCTCGAGCGCGAGGTCGGCACCGAGGCGATCGAGGTTGCCACGCGCATCCAGGGTGAAGCGGTACCTGCGGCGGTCCGGCAGCTGCCAGTGCCCGCCGACCTTGCCGTGCAACCCGAGCGGCTGCGTCGCGCGCAGGAAGACCTCGCCCTGCAACCGGCCAAGGGGATCATCGATCGTGAACGGCTGCACGTCGAGCCGCCAGCGGGTGATGTGCACGGTGCCGTCGATGCGTCTGACCTGGAAGCGGCTGCCGTTCGCGAGGGTGAGCCCGATGTCGTTGGCCCGGAATTCCGGAATGGCGAGCCGCAACCAGGCGGGCAGGAAGTGCGGCTCGGACTCCGGCTGCTCTTCGCGGCGCTTGAGCGTCACGTCGATTTTCGCGATGGCGACGTCTTCGAGCGTGATCAGGCCGGCGAACAGACTGCGAACGCCGGGCTGAACGTGCAGGCCGCGCGCCTCGATGTGCACCGCCTCGTGGTCCACGATGACCCGGTCGGCCGACAACGAGCCGGCGAGAATGCCCTTCGCACCGGTCACCTGCACCTTGATCGTCTGCAGCCGGTCGAGCTGGCGCAATGCGAGGTCGAGGCCCTCGGGTGTGTAGAGCAGGCGATGCAGGAAAAGGGCGGCGCAGCCGGCGAGCACCACCAGCAGGGCCAGCACGACTCCGACGATCACCCGGCGTGTGGTCACTTACAGCACCTGGGTGATGTTGAGGTGAATGCGCGGATTCTGGCCGGGCTCGGAGAGCGCCTGCGCCAGGTCGAGCCCCATCATCAGCATCGGCAGCTTCCAGCGCACGCCGATGCCGACCGAGTACTCGAGCGGCGTGTTCCAGTCGTTGAACGCGTTGCCGGTGTCGAAGAAAACCGCGCCGCGGAAGCTCTTCGCGAAGTCGCGCTCGAGCTCGACGCTGCCCACCAGCTTGTTCTCGCCACCGCCGCTCGAGGCCGAGTTCGTGTCGCCGGGCGTCGCGACGATCGGCGGGCTCAGGGAGTTGATCGCGAAGCCGCGCACGCTGCGATCGCCGCCGGCGAAGAAACGTTGCGACGCCGGCAAGCTCGAGAGCTCGTTCACCCAGCTCGCGCCGAGCTCGCCGCGCAGGCGCACGTACCACGGTCCGCTGATGGGCCAGACGCGCTCGCCGCGGCCATAGAAGCGCAGGTAGGACGAGTCGGAGCCGAGCGAACTCGGGCTGCCGCTCAGTTCCAGGTAGTACGCCGCGTCGCGCACCCAGCCGGTGAGGAAATTCGGCGGCAGGCTCGCGTAACTGATGCCGGGTATGAGCAGCAGGTCGTCGGTGTCCGGGCCGGTCGGATAGATCGTGCGTTCCTGGTTCAGCTTGAGGAACAGCACGCGCTGCCAGCGTCCGGTCACCTGCGTGAGGCCTGTTGCCAGTTCGTAGCGCTTGCTGCGCAGGTCGCCGATGTCCTCGCTCACGTACCCGGCGGAGAACTCCAGTTTCTCGAGGCTCGGATCGCCGACCGGGATCACGTAGCGCACGACGGCTTCCTGCTTGATCTCCGATGCCGTCAACTCCGTGCGCATGCGGTGGCCCCGCGTGTTGGCGCGACGGTTGTCCCACGTGAACTGGCCGCGCACGCTGGTGTCGGTGCCGTAGCCGAAGCTCACCGCGTAGCGATCGCGCTTGATCTTGTCGCCGCGGATCGTGATCGGTACGGTCAGCGTGGCAGGGTCGCGATCGCCCGGCGTCACCGATACCGTCGAAAAATAGTTGCTGTCCTCGAGCGCGTACTGCGTGGAGTGCAGCTGGTCGATCGAGTACGGTTGGCCCTGGGCGAATCGCACGTAGCCCTGCAGCAGCTGCGGATCGAGCGCGTCCTGCTCGATGGCAATGGCGCCGAACTCGTAGCGGCCGCCCGTGGTCAGTTCGAGGTGCGCCTCGCCTGCCAGGTCCGTGGGATTCACAATCAGCTCGCGGCGCGTGAACTGCGCGTCGAGGTAGCCGCGCTCCTGCGCCGTGCGCAGCAGTTCCGCCTTGAGGCTGTCGTAGGTCGCGTGATCGAGCCGGGCGCCCTTCTTGAGAGGGCTGGCCGTCACCACCGCCTTCAGTTCCGGATCGTTTTGGCCTGGACCGACGATCTTCACGTCCACCGTCGCGAGCTTCACCGGCTCGCCCGGCTTGATCTTCAGCCGCACGATCCAGTTCGGCTCGTCGCGGCTGGTGCGGCTGCGGATCGTCGGCGAGTAGTAGCCAAAGGGTCGCAGTGCATCCGCAGCCTCGTCGACGGCACGGTCCGCCAGGCGGCGCACCTGGCCGTCGGTCAGGTCGTCGCGCGTCACGTACCGGGTCAGCGTGAGGTACGAGCGGACGTTGTCGGCAATCTGCTTGTCCACGCCGTCGATCTTGATGTCGACATGCTCGGTCGCCGCCAGCGCAACGGCGCACCAGGCCAGCGCGACGCCGCCGCACACGACGTGGGCAATGCACGAGCACCAGCGGCGGCGGGGGTGGGTCATTCGGGAAAAGTATCGAACGTGCTGTCGGTCGGCAGGGCGTCTTCCGGGGACGCGTTCTCGAACCAGCGCTCCGGCGTGTCGGCGCTCGTGTACTCGATGCGCGTCGTACCCGTCTGCACGCCGGCGCGGTCGAACCGACGCTCGTGCACCACGGTGCGCCCGCTGCGCTCGACCAGCAGGAGCGTGGAGCAGCGCGTGCCGTAGCGCTCGTGGACGACGAACGGGGCGGACAAGGCGCGCTCCCACTCCGCGGGCAGCCCCGTGTCCGGGATCTCGTCCTCGTCGGCCGGCGCGCGGTCGCCGAGCAGCTCGAACAACGCTTCAGGTTCGATGTCGCGGTGGGCCACGAGTTCCGCGAGGCGCGCCCGGGTGCGCAGCAGCTTCGGCCAGGGCGAATCGAGACGGTGGTTGCCGAGCCCATAGATGCCGGGGCCCAGGGCGCGAGCGGCCGCGCCATCGCGATTGGAGTAGTAATAGAGCGTCCGCGCGCCGCCGAGCAGCAGGTTGAAGCCTGCGTAGCGCGGGGCGGCGCCGCGCAGGTCGTCGAGGTATTCCTTCGGCGAGACCGCGCCGGTGAGGAAACGCGTGACGAGCAGGCCGCGCGACGGAGCGTCGGGAGAGGGCGGGCTTTCGAGGTCGCGGAAATTGGTGACGACACCGAACCGCCCGGAGCGCGCCACTCCCATCCAGGTGCCGGTGGCCTGCAGGTCGCGGCCGGCGAGGAGGCGCGGTTCGTCGGGCCACCAGCCGAGCGCGGCCGACGGTCGCTCGTGGAATTCGTCGCGGTTCGCGGCCACGATCAGCCGATAACGGGGATGGGATCTCCAGGCGGCGACGAGCAGGCACATAGGCCGCGAATTGTACGATCCCCGGACGGCCCTCAGGCTGTGCGACGACCGAACAACACCTTGCCGGCCTTTCTTGCGGCCCAGAACAACAACGCAATCACCGCGACGAAGCACACGAGCGGCAGGACGACCGCGAAGATCGCCAGACCCGTCGCGCCGACCGTTTCCACCGTCGAGACGACCGGGTTCGCGAGACCGCCGGTCATCAGGCCTGATTTGGCGCGCAGCACCGCGGTGCTGGCCTTGGTGAGTCCCGCGATGCCGCCGCCCGCGATGATTGCCACCGGCCACATCACGGTCGGCGGAACATCGGCCATTACGGCGGCGCTCGCGACGACGCCAGCCGCCACCGTCGCGGGGCTCGCGATCAGGTCCAGCGCGTGATCGACGCCCGGAATGTAGTACGCGAGCACCTCGAACACCGCAGCCGTGCCGAGGGTGATCAGCGCCGGCATGCTGGCGAGCCATTGGAAGCCCTCGGTCAGCGGAATGTAGCCCG
>Ga0315283_10000877_pt1 | contig 23137 bp, 13 predicted proteins | sample YL17G09_0_MG_FD_204541 | JGI IMG/M metagenome (GOLD analysis project Ga0315283, IMG submission 204541) | Sediment microbial communities from Yellowstone Lake, YNP, Wyoming, USA - YL17G09_0 | ecosystem: Environmental > Aquatic > Freshwater > Lake > Sediment | place: USA: Wyoming | collected...
CAGCCACCATTTCTTCAAGGGAATCATGCCACTCAGCAGCTCTCGAATGTAGGGCCGGTTGGCGGTCAGGTTGTCGTCCCAGAACCAGACCAGCTTTCTTTGCCACCAGTGCTTGAAATTGTTGTAACGGATGTCTGCGAGGACCTTATCGACCGGACGCATACGGAAGCCCGGGTTGATGGAGGGCACAGTGCAGAAGGAGCAGTGGAAGGGGCAGCCGCGAGTGGCCTGGACCACGCGCTTGATGAAGAAGCGGTCCGGAAGAAGATCGTAGCGGGGCGTGGGGATAATATCCAGTGCCTGCGGCACGCCTCGATAGACCGGTTTCAGTTCTCCACGCTCGGCATCTTCGAGCAGTCCCCCCCAGACCGATTCAGCCTCCCCGATCACGATCGAATCAAAGTAAGGGGAGGCCTCCGCCTCCGAGAAGGTGACATGCGGCCCTCCGCCCACGACGCGCTTGCCGCGCGTGCGATAGTGCCGGGCGAGCCGGTAGGCTTCCGGTGCGAAACCGCTGAAGAAGCTGATCGCGACCAGGTCAGCATCGGTTTCCGCAGGAGGAGCTTCCAGCTTCTGATGGATCACCCGCACCTTATGGCGGGTGGGGGTCAAGGCAGCCAGATGGATCCCGGTAAGCGGCGGGACGAAGTCCTTCTCATGACCAAAGCGGTAACGAGGGATGTAAGCCAGTATGATATCGATTTTCATTGCGGGATCCTCCTAGCCAAATGAATTTATGCAAGGATACCCACTCCGCGCTGGTGAAGACCCTCAAAGGGCTGGCGAAGGCTATCAAAACGTATCCAAATTTGGCCGGTCGTTGGATCATCGCATGCGATAATGCTCAAGGAGACGCGCACGAGAATGAAGTAGTGTATAATGAAAATAGCAGGCTAGATTGTTTACGGTTGGAAGACTCATTTCTGCCAGGTGCGTAACGAAATCCCTGCATCGTACCATTCAACAGAACTCTATCATCCCCTCGCATAAGCGAGATGATTTCCCCTCCAATCACATTATCCATATCATCCATAGTTCAGCCGACTGAGTTTTCAATACTTATTCCGACTGACCTTGGTTTCATGAAAGAATCGAAGGGAAAAACCATGTTCGACGCTATTCTTGTCCCCCTGGATGGTTCTCAACTGGCTGAATGTGTTTTACCCCATGCAGCTGCCTTCGCCCATTCTTTTAAATCGGAAATTACCCTAATCCGCATCCTGGAAAAGAATCAGACAGGCGTATCGGTTCAATTGTTTGATTTGCTTAATTGGCAAATCCAAAAAACAAAAACATCTCTCTACCTGGATGAGATCAAGGCGAGGTTTGAAGGTTCAGATATTCGGGTGCGGACAATCGTACTCGAAGGATTGGTGATGGAAGGGATCACAGATTATGCCTTAAAAGAGGGTATGAAATTAATCATCTTAAGCAGCCATGGTCGTCATGGCTTAACTAAATGGGGCATCAGCAGTATTACTCAAAAAATCATCCTGAGCGCTCCTACGTCAGTACTCCTCGTTAGGGCAAACCTGCAGAACAACCAGGCTGGCGAATTATCGGCATTTTCGCTTGACCGACGCATTCTAGTACCATTGGATGGCTCCCAGCGAGCAGAACATGTTCTCCCAATCATCACCCAATTGGCGCTTGTCCATAAACCAAAGATCCATTTGGTGCATGTGGTATACCCCCCCGAAATGGCGCGCCAGATGCCCCCGGTGCGAGAAGATGTCGATCTATCTGATCGTGTCGTCGCGCGGAATAGAGAAGAAGCTGAGCATTACCTCGAACAGGTGAAGTCGCGTTCGTACCTGGAAGGCATTGACGTTCAAATCCACCTTATCACCAGCGACCACACCGCTGCAGCACTCTATCAAGTTGTGGAGCAGGAACATATCGACATGGTCGCATTTAGTGCACATGGCTATTCGGGAAAACACCAGTGGCCGTATGGCAGTGTGGTCAATAATTTCATCTTGTATGGCAAGGTATCTCTCTTGATTGTTCAGGACCAGCCCGCAAAATATGACCAGAAGCCTATTGATGCGTCATCAAGAGAACGCGCAGAGCGCTGATTCATGCAGGCTGTCCAGCCAGTTGTTCTTTCTGATCCAGCCAAATCAGACGTTGAGGATCGACTGAGGGAATTTGCGCACCAACTGGCAAAAACTCAAGAAGTAGACCTACTACCCGCGTCAAAAACCGACCTGTTGCTGGAGCACCTGGAGGATTGGGAAAAGGTTTTGGGTAATGCCAAAGCCATCTTCAAGGCTGTTCCATCCAGTGATCTACCCGTTTCCCGCGCAGGCGAATGGATGCTGGATAATTTTTATATCGTTAAACAGACCTTTCGCCAGGTCAAAGAAGATCTACCGGCCAGCTTTCTCAACCAATTACCAAAACTTAAGGGGATGCCGCTGCAGGGATCCCCGCGCCCCATGCGAGAACCGGGACTACCTCGCATTTTTGTGCTGATGTGGGAGTGGCTTGGATACAGCCAGAGCCAGCTTGATCTGACTCAAGCCGCTGTTTTTGTGCAGGATTACCAGCAGCTCACACCCCTGACGATCGGAGAACTGTGGGCATTACCGACCATGCTGCGTATCGGGATTTTGGAGCGGCTCGTCTATGCAGCCGCTGAACTGACCGGAATTGAGGCACCTGGAAGCCTGAGTGAAATTCCGAGCCAGTTCGCTTCCCCGACGCAGGCCAACGAGATCGTTGTCGCGAATTGTTTTCACAGCCTGCGATTGCTCTCCACAACGGATTGGCAAATCTTTTTCGAGCAGACCAGTCGGGTTGAACGAATATTGCGGGACGACCCGGCAGAGGTTTATGCGGAAATGGACTTTGACACCCGCAATAGTTATCGAAGTGTAGTTGAGGAGCTGGCGCGCTACTCAACCTTCAGCGAAGAGGAAGTCGCGCTCGCCGTATTAGAGTTTGCTCGCAACTCGGGGAGCAAGACATCAGGGAGAGGCAGGCAAACGCATGTCGGCTTTTATCTGCGGGATGCAGGGCGCTCGGAACTCGAAGTCCGCATCGGCTACCATCCGGGATTAAGCCTCCGTATTCATCGGGCGCTGCTGGCAGCTCCAACAGTGACTTATATGGGGAGTATCGCCCTCTTCACTGTCCTGCTTGTTTTGGGATTGCTGGGCTACGCCACACTTTCAGGCGGTTCGCTCGCCCAGAAAATTATCGTTGTCGCACTTGGGTTTGGATTGTCTTTAGAGGCTGCCATTACTCTCGTGAATTGGAATGTGACCCACCGTGTCAGACCCCAAAGCCTGCCTCGCATGGATTTTTCGGAGGGTATACCCCCGGGCAACCGTACCATGGTGGTGGTCCCCAGTTTGCTTGAAAGTGCCGATGAACTCAACCACCTCTTGCAAGAGTTGGAACTTTATTACCTCTCCAACCCGGATCCGCAGCTGACATATGCTTTGCTGACCGATTTCAGGGATGCCCCAGCACAGACCATGCCTGAAGATGAACAGCTCCTTGGGCTGGCAAGGGCCGGCATTGATAATCTCAATAAAAAGTACGCCCAAGCGATACCCTTCTATTTATTCCACCGTAAGCGCCAGTGGAATTCGTCTGAAGGGGTGTGGATGGGCTGGGAGCGCAAGCGAGGTAAATTGGCGGATTTTAATCGCCTGCTGCTCAACCTTGGCGAATCGGTTTATACCACCCAAATTGGGGATGCAAGTATTCTCAATGACATTAAATATGTCATCACGCTGGATGCGGATACCTCCCTGCCGCAGGGCAGCGCCAGCCGGTTGATTGCCACTCTAGCGCATCCGCTTAACCACGCCGAATTTGCCCCTGACGGGCGCTCGGTAATTGCCGGTTATACGGTGCTGCAACCACGCGTATCCATCAAACCAGCCAGTGCGAACCGTTCCCTCTTTTCTCAATATTTTGCAGTGAATACGGGTTTTGACCTGTACTCTTTTGCCATTTCGGATGTGTATCAGGATTTGTTTGGCGAAGGGAGCTACGTCGGAAAGGGGATTTATGATGTCGCCGCGTTTGAACGCAGCCTGGCAGGTCAGGTTCGCCAGAATACCCTTCTCAGCCACGACCTGTTTGAAGGGATTTACGGTCGCGCCGCGCTGGTTACGGATATAGCCCTGTACGAGGAATATCCGGCGCGCTACCTGGTGTACGCCAACCGCATGCGCCGTTGGATCCGTGGCGACTGGCAATTGCTGCCCTGGCTGTTCCCCACCGTCCGCACAGAAACAGGGAGAGCACCCAACCGCCTTTCCATTATTAATCGCTGGAAAATATTCGATAACCTGCGGCGCAGCCTGCTGCCGGCAACCTTAATGGCATTGCTTACCGCTGGCTGGCTTTTTCTGCCTGGCTCCCCCCTGGTCTGGACCATACTGGTGCTGATGCCTTCCATCCTGCCCATCGGGGTACAAGTTGTGCAGCAAGGCAGGCACAATCGAAAACGGTTTACGCTCAAACAAATTCTTAAACCAACCCAGCTTCCATTAATTCGCTGGGCACTCTTTATTCTCTTCCTCCCCTACGAAGCCTTGCTTGCGTTGAGCGCCATCGGGCTAACCATCGCCCGTCTGCTCATCACACGGAAAAATCTGTTACAGTGGACAACAGCTGCGAACGCAGCCCGCTCGTTTAAACGTAATACACCTTACGAAACCTGGTATGAGATGGCAGTTTCTTCGCTGCTGACCATACTGCTGGGCATCACGGTCGGCGTTTTTAACCCCACAGCGCTTTGGGTGGCGCTGCCTCTGCTGATAGCCTGGCTGCTCGCTCCTCAAGTTGCTCATAGAGTCAGCCAACCGGTCTCTCGCATCCCCACATCGCTCAATGAGACTCAACGCAGACAGGTCCGCCGCCTGGCGCGCCGTACCTGGGCGTTTTTTGAGCAGTTCGCCGGACCCAATGACCACTGGCTGCCTCCGGACCATTTTCAAGAATCACCACTCGACAAGGTGGCGCACTACACAACGCCAACCAACATCGGCCTGTTCCTGGTATCCACGTTGTCGGCGTATGATTTGGGCTACATCGGACTGCTCGAGTTGGAAGTCCGCCTGCGCTCGACCTTTGAGACCATGGACAAGATGGAACATTACCGGGGACACCTTCTGAACTGGTACGACTCACAGGTCCTGACAGCGCTTCCACCCCGATACGTTTCCACCGTGGATAGCGGCAACCTGGCTGCCTGCCTGATTACACTTAAACAAGGCTGTCTTGCCCTGGCAGATGCGCCGCTCCTGGATGACAGGCGGTGGCAGGGATTGCTCGTCCTTCTGGATATTCTGGCAGAAATTTTACAGGCTTTGGAAAAAAATAATCCACATGCCTCTATAGAATCTTTTGAAGTCGAATTGACCAGCATTTACGAGCGCGTCAGCGCCAACCAGAACCTGCCGTCAGCCTGGAAAATGACCCTCGACTGGCTCTCTGGCGAAGGCTGGGAAAGAGTCTCTTATCGATTAATGGAATTGCTCAAGAGTCACCCTCATCTCCGGGGTGAATCCCTGACAGAACTCCAACTCTATCTGGATTTGATGTACCAGCACCTGCAAAACATGCAGCGCAGCCTGGATTTATTTGCCCCCTGGCTCAAACACGTGGATGAGCCATCGGAGTTAATAATGCAAATGCCTGCCTGGCAAGAATTTCGTAACGCACTGCCGGCTGCCTTGCCGAAACTGGGACAGGCGGTCGAAGTATATGAGAGTATTGAAACAGCTTTGGCTCATTTCAAGACACGGTTGCAGAACGATGGAATCGCTGACATTGCCTGGGATGAAAATGCGCGTGGCTGGTGCCAAAAACTGGAGGAGGATTTAGCATCAGCTCGAATGACGGTAATACCCCTGCTGGTTGGTTTTCGAGACCTGGCAGAACAGGCAAATGCTGTTGTGGCTGCGATGGATTTTCGCTTTTTATTCAATGAGCACCGCCAGTTGTTCCACATCGGCTATACACCCAGCGCAGAACGTCTCGACCCGAGCTATTACGATCTGCTGGCCTCTGAAGCCCGCATGGCCAGCCTGATCGGGATCGCCAAAGGAGATTTGCCGCAAAGCCACTGGCAGCATCTGGGGAGGCCGGTGACGCAGGTAAACGGCAACCAGGTATTGCTGTCATGGAGCGGCACCATGTTTGAATATCTTATGCCGACCCTGTTTGTGAAAAACTACGCCGGGACATTCCTCTCGGTCAGTTGCTACGCCGCGCTCGACGCACAGATGAGTTACGGACAGGAGCAGCAAGTGCCTTGGGGTATCTCCGAATCGGGCTACTACGCGTTCGATGTCAACCAGAATTACCAATACCGGGCTTTTGGTGTGCCCGATCTGGGCTACAAACGCGACCTGCCCGATGATCTGGTCATCGCTCCATATGCCTCTCTGATCGGGCTTTCTTTACAACCACAGGCGGTTCTGGATAATATGGCACGCCTGGAGCAACTGGACTTGCTCGGGCGTTTTGGTTTTTACGAGGCGCTCGATTACACCAAAACCCGCCTGCCAGCCGGTCAGCCACACGCCACTGTGCGATCCTACCTCGCGCATCACCAGGGCATGATCCTTCTGGCGGCGAGTAATTACTTATTGGATGATGTAATGGTGGAGCGTTTCCACGCCGACGAGCACATTCAGAGCGTGGAACTTCTGCTCCAGGAAAAAATTCCGGAGAATCCACCTCTTGAATATCCACACACAGATGAACCAGCCGAATTGCTTCAGGGAGCACGCCGGGTTAATAGTTCACCCTGGAGCGTGCCAGTGGATAGTTCCATCCCGATGGCGCACGTACTTTCGCAGGGTGATACCAGTGTGATGATTACCAACTCCGGCGGCGGATTCAGCCAGTGGCGCGAGTTTGCACTGACACGCTGGCATGCCGACCCCACCCTTGACCAGTGGGGTACGTGGATTTACGTGCAGGACTGCGAGAGCGGCGCGCGCTGGTCAGCCACCTGCCAGCCGACCGTATGCAAACCGGGGAATGGGAGTGCCGAGCTTCCGGCACGGGATAAGGAAGTCTTGTTTTATCCTCATATGGTGGAGTTCCAGCGTTCCGACAACGATATTACCCTGCGCACCGGAATCATCGTCAGCACGGATGGCGTCGAAATCCGGCGGGTGAACATCCTGAACAACAGCAACCGCCCTCGACGTCTAAGGTTTACCAGTTACGGCGAGGTGGTGTTGGCTGCACAGGCTGTCGACCGGCGGCATCCGGCGCTCAATAAAATGTTCATAGAGAGTGAATATCTTCCCCAGGAAAATGCGCTCCTGTTCCAGCGCCGCACGCGCTCTTCGGACGATAAAACCGTTGTGCTGATCCATGCCATGCGCATCGAAGCGGGGCGCAAGGTGACAGGCGACCACGAGAGCGACCGCGCCAATTTCCTGGGCAGATTGCGGACGATGCATAACCCGCTGGCATTGCAAGACGCCAATCGCCACCTTTCAGGTACCGTCGGCGGAACGCTCGACCCAATCCTGTCGCTGGCACAGGAAATTGACCTTGAACCTCACGCCAAAACACGGGTCACATTTCTGACCCTGGCGGCTGCATCCCGGGCGGATGCATTGGAAAAGCTGTCTCATTATCAGTCCGGGCAAGCCATCTATCACGCCTTCGACATTGCCCGTGCCCAGAGTGAAAAAGAACTTCTTGAACTGGGATTGAACACGGCCTCCGTCGAAAATATCCAGCGCCTTTTGTCTGCCCTGCTCTACCCGGCTGGTGGACTGCGTGCCGCGCCGCATATCCTGGCGCAAAATCAGAAGGGGCAGTCCGGCTTATGGGCGTTCGGTATCTCCGGCGATTACCCGATTATGCTGGTCCGTATCCGCGATGGCGAGTCTCCACTCCTGGCCGAGGTTCTGCAAGCCTTCATTTATTGGCGCCGACGCCATGTCAAAGTCAATCTGGTTGTTCTGAACGAGCAGGATACAGGTTACGCGCTCGACCTGTACAACTCCATTCAGCGCCAGATCAGGCGCATGGGTGCAGACGCTTCTCTGAACCAACGCGATGGCATTTTCGTACTACGAACAGATCAACTTCAGTCAGCCGACCTGATTCTTCTTGAGACAGTGGCAGGTGTAATTCTGGATGAAAAGGACGGGACGCTGGCCGAGCACGCCCGCAGGATAATGGTCCAATCTACACGCCTGCCAGAGTTCACCCCTTCGCTCTCCCCGACCCGATCTGGAACCGGGATTACCACGGTGAGTGATCCCGAGCTGACGGAACAGATACAACGCCCGGTAAATTTGCTCATGGACAATGGACTCGGCGGATTCAGCCGCGATGGTCGGGAATATATAATACATCTTCAACCTGGTAAGAACACGCCACATCCGTGGGTCAATGTCATCGCCAACCCGCAATTCGGCTTTCTGGTCTCTGAAGCGGGTTCCGGACCTACCTGGGCTGAAAACAGCAGCGAAAACCGTCTGACTCCCTGGCGCAATGATCCTGTCACCGATATGCCGGGCGAAGCGCTCTATCTGCGGGATGAAGAGACAGGCTTGGTCTGGTCGCCCACGCCCTTGCCCGCTGGCGCGGATACGGCGCATGTGATCCGTCACGGGGCGGGATATTCCATCTTTGAGAGCCAGAGCCACGGCTTGAACCAGAGGCTGCGCCTGTTCGCCGCGCCTGATGCGCCGGTCAAGATTGCGCAATTGCGACTGCAAAACCTGTGGGAGCGTCCGCGCCGCATCACCGTCAGCTATTACGCCGAATGGGTGCTTGGCACAACGCGCGACACGCACCAGGCCCACATCATGCCGGAGTTCGATCCCGATAAACATGCTTTGCTCGCCGCGAACCGCTTCAACAGTGAGTACGGCGAACGCTTGGCTTTTCTGGCCACCAGCAAAAAACCACACGGGGTCACCACCGACCGGACGGAATTTCTAGGGCGTCTGGGCAGCCTGCGCGCTCCGGCTGCCCTCAGCCGTATTGGATTAGGAAGCGCAGTGAATGCCGGGCTCGACCCTTGCGGTGTCCTTCAGCTGCACGTTGACCTTCCGCCTGGCGCAAGCGAGGAAGTCTTTTTCTTGATCGGCGAAGGGGCCAACCGGTCCGAAAGCCTGGCGTCGATAGGGCAGGTTCAATCACCTGGTCAGGTGGATTTGATCTGGCAGGCTGTCCAACAACAGTGGGATGACATCTTTAACGCCGTTACTGTTGAGACGCCCGACCCCGCCATGGATTTGATGCTCAACCGCTGGCTTCTCTATCAAACCCTGTCCTGTCGACTGTGGGGCCGCACCGGGTTGTATCAATCCAGCGGGGCATTCGGGTTCCGTGACCAGCTCCAGGATGCGCTTTCGCTGCTGCATACCCGTCCGGATCTCGCCCGCGCCCAGATTGTGGAAGCGGCACGGCATCAATTCGAGGCAGGCGATGTCCTGCATTGGTGGAATCCGCCAACGGGGCGCGGTGTGCGGACGCGTTTTTCGGACGATTTGCTCTGGCTGCCATATGTCACGGCTGAATACGTTACCGCCACCGGCGATGAATCCATTCTGCACGAAGGCCTCCCCTTTCTGAAAGGTGAACCGCTCAAGCCCGAAGAAGAAGACCGCTACAGTCAATACGAATCGATGGCCGAGCCCTATGCGCTTTACGAACATTGTCTCCGGGCACTGAAGAGAGGTGCGACGGCTGGCGCGCACGGTCTGCCTCTGATGGGTACGGGTGACTGGAACGATGGGATGAATCGGGTGGGCATGGGTGGGCGCGGCGAGAGTGTCTGGCTGGGCTGGTTCCTGCATGCCACGCTAACGCGTTTTGCACCGATAGTTGCGCTTATGAAGGGTGATCCCGCGCCGTATCTGCAACAGTCTGAAAAATTAGCCCGGGCACTCGAAGCTCATGCCTGGGACGGTGACTGGTACCTGCGCGCTTTTTATGACGATGGTTCGCGGCTGGGATCCCATGAAAATTCCGAGTGCCAGATTGATTCGATTGCCCAATCGTGGGCGGTTTTGTCGGGGGCAGGGAACCCTGCGCCCCGCGCTAAAACCGGGGCTACTGCGCGGGCGGCGCAGGCTATGGAATCCGTCAACCGGCGTTTGGTGAAACCTGATGAACAACTGATCTTGCTCTTTACCCCTCCGTTTGATAAGACTGCGCACGACCCCGGATATATCAAAGGCTACCTGCCCGGCATCCGCGAAAACGGCGGACAATACACTCACGCTGCCATCTGGACCGCCTGGGCTTTTGCCACACTCGGGCAGGGCGATCGTGCCATGGAGTTGTTCCAGATGCTGAACCCCCTCAGCCATGCCGATACACCCGAAAAAGCAGCTCGCTACAAGGTCGAGCCTTATGTCATCGCCGCCGATATCTACAGCATGCCCCCGCACACCGGCAGAGGAGGATGGACATGGTATACAGGCTCCTCCGGCTGGATGTACCGCCTGGGTCTCGAAGCTATCCTGGGAATATCCCGTGCGGGCAATGCGCTCAATATCAATCCGTGTATCCCTCGTCACTGGCCGGGATTCAAAGTGGATTACCGCTTTGGGACAACTCATTACAGGATCAGCGTTGAAAATCCATCCAAAGTCAACCGCGGCATTCAGAAAGTACTGTTGGATGGGAAACCGCTGCCTGGATGTTTGTTTCCTCTGGTGGATGATGGCCAGGCGCACGAGGTACTGGTTACGATGGGCGATCCTCACAGTTCCCCGTCCATGACGACCGATTAGAAATCAAATGCAGGCCGACCTATCGCCTTCGGGTTCTGATTTGTCCGAATAACGCTTTCTTAACTCTTCGCAAGAGGTTATAGAAAATGCACCCGAAATGAACAGCTCGGGAAGCGTAAATTTCTTTTCTCCTATAACCAGGCTGGGGATAAAAGATTCGAACTTCAACTAACTTATCCAGAGAATCTGGCGGGCGCCCAAATGTCTAACTTGCCGCAATCTCCGCCAAGCGCGGGAATTTTCCTTTGAGCGATTCGTATATCTCGCGGTAAAGCCCAAACAGCTTCTTATAGCGGATGTGGTTTTCCATATCAGGCTGGGTGATGGTTGAGATGTTGATGTAACGTTCAATCTCGTCCCAGCTATAGAATGCACCCACACCCATCCCGGCGCAGAAGGCCGCTCCTAACGATGAACCGGGGTGATCTGCCACCTGTTCCAGCTGGATGCCCAGCACGTCAGCGGTGACTTGCTTCCACAAGGAGGAACGCGCTCCGCCATTGGTGCAGCGAGCCTTGGTGGGAGTCTGGCCAAGTTCCGCAAGTACCACCAGGTGGTGGTAAAAACCATAGGAAATCCCCTCCAGCACTGCCCGATAAACATGGGCCAGTGTGTGGGTGAGGGTCAAACCGACCAATGTACCGCGTGCCAGGGGATCATGAATGGGCGTCTTTTCACCCAGAAAATAGGGCAGCAAGATCAATCCATCTGAACCGGCGGGTATGGCTTCAGCAGCTTTATCCAGTTCGGCGTAATCCATCCGGGGAGTGAATTGGGTACGAAACCATTGGATCAGGCTGCCGCTGGAAGCCATGCAACCGCTGGCAATGTATTTGCCGGGGATATCGTGGTAATCCAGGAACAGGCGTTCATCAACCAAAATATTGTCCATACTGACCATGATATCGCCGGCGCCACCCAGCTTGACCAGCATGTCACCGGGGTTCTTCAAGCCGGAAGAGAAAGCCGAGGCAATATGGTCAGCGCTGCCCGCCACCACCGGTGTCCCGGCTTTCAGACCGGTGAGTGCAGCAGCTTGCGGGGTAACCTGCCCGATGATCTCAGACGGCCAAAAAACGTTAGCCAACAGGCTGCGGTCAATGGTAGAAAGTGTCAGGATATTGTCATCCCAGTCTTCTGTATAAAGGTCAAAATAACCGCTCTCCAGCGCCCAGTTGCGCTCGAGGTAGGTTGCCCCTGTCAAACGATGGGCGATGAATTCGTATGAGCCCATCAAGCGGACGGCATTTTCTAAGACCTGTGGCTCGTGGCGACGCAGCCATAATAGCTTGGTACCAATGGTTTGCTGGGTGATGGCGCTGCCGGTGCGCCGCAGGATGTCGGCGGCATCCGTCTTGCTGCGCAGGTATTCGCTTTCAATCACGGCACGGGCATCATTTTGTTGGATGGAGTTGCGCAATACCTGATCGTCTTTATCCAACAATACACATGCAGGTACCATTCCACTCGTCCCCACTGCGGCTATCTGCCCGGGGTCGATGCCCGCCTTCCGGATACATTCCGGTACACCCTCCTGCACGTTCTGCCACCATTGATTGGCATCTTCCTCAGCCCAACCAGCATGCTGCGAAAGCAGAGTGGCTGGTTTTTCCACCGAGGAAACCACATGACCCACCAGATCGATCAGGATGATCTTGGTGGCAGTGGTTCCGATGTCGATACCCATCAAATACATGTATTATTTTCCTCTGGCTTTTTTGACTTCCGCCATGAACGCTTTGACGCGCTTTTCATCCACTGGATTCCAGGTGTACCCGTCTACTTTGAGACTGGAACCAACAATGACGCCATCTGCAACGCTCAGGTATTGGCGGATATTTTCGGCTTTTCCGCCGGTGTTCAACAAAACCGGCACTCCATCCCCCACTGCAGCTTTGACTTCTTTAATAGCATCCAATTTGGGCACCGCGCCGGCGGCCATCCCTGAAACCAGGATGACATCGGCCAGGGACGAGATTACTGCGCTTTTGGCTCTTTCACCCAGGCTGCGGACGCCCAGGAACGAGGCAAATTCAGGGGTGACATTGTAGAAGAGGCGGATATGATCGGCGCCAATATTGTGCCGGTAACGCAGCGCAGTGGCAGCATCCGTGCTCCATAGACCCATATCGCTCTCATAGACGCCGGTGAAAACCTCCCGGACGAAAGAGGCACCCGTAGCCAGCCCGACCGCGATGGGTAACCGGCAATCCCAAAGGAAATCCACGCCGAAGGGGCGGTCGGTGGGACGCAGCTCATGTATTACGCGCGCCATCACTGCAGCTGCTTCAAAGTCGGCTTGCATGGCGTAAGGGCGGTCACCCTCATTGCAGAACAGGATGCCGTCCACCCCGCCTGCCAGCAGCTTGAGCATATCTTCCCGCATCGGCTCAAGGATGCCCGCTATGCCTGATTTGGCATCGTAGAGCGGAGTGCCAGGTAAAGGGGGAAAATGCGCCATGGCAATGACAGGTTTGGAAACGCCAAATAAGTCTTTCAAACAATCAGGCATATGATCCTCCGAAGATCGCCACCCCTCCCGGACTTTTTTTATTAAGAAGACAGGGAGAACTGTTTATATTGTGTGATGTCATAATTATTTATTGGAATGCTTCTATGTTTAGAAATTTATTATTCGACTTGCCAATTATGGTTTTCTTTATTCGTGGTTCAACCACCAGATCCCTGTACATTCCGGCAAGATGACGCCTTGCTCATTTTCTCTTATTTTCGCCACCATCTCTTCTCCAAAGAAAAATCGCACAGACTCCTCTGCTTCCGCTTTGCTATTGAAACGATAATCGGTTCGTATCCAATCCCGGCGAAAACCACGCTCTTTCAAATAAGCATAATAAGGCAGCAACTCCGCTGGCGGATCAGGCTGTTCGTGTCCCGTCCCAAGCGATTCCAATAATACTAAAGTGCCCCCAGGGCACACCACGCGCTGCATTTCACCCAAAGCCCTGGCGAGTTCCTCCTCCCAGCTCCCCGGGTTTTCGAGCACCACATACCACACACTCCAGCCGGAAAGCGCCACATCCGCCACGCCGGTTTTCATGGCCATCGCACGATGATCACTGACCGCAACCTGCCAGTTTTCCAGCCCGCTCCGCTGCAGTTTTTCTGCGGCCACCGACAGCATGTGAGGTGACCGGTCAAAGGCATATACACGATTTACCAGCGGTGCCAGGAGGCAAGCCAACCGGCCGGTCCCGGCTCCAAAATCCGCCACCGTCAACCCTGCAAATGGCACTACCTTATTGAGTGTCCGTAATATATTTCCTTGGTAGTCCTCGCGAGACACCAATAACTCGTATTGCGCGGCCTGTTCGCGGTAGATCTCCTGATGATCGGTCATAAGAAACCCGTTATGCTCCTGTTGCCCTGCCAGCCTGACGATTAATCCTTGAGTTCGCCGGAATCCAGCATTTTCATGATGCGCTCAAGATAGGTGCGGTCACGATCCGGGACCTCGGGGCTGGTGCGGGAGGCTTCTTCAAAGAAATAGCGGCGTCCGCGGCCCTTCTTCTTCCCTTCGGCGGTGTGCATGTCCAGCGCGTAGTCAGGGATGACCGGCAGGAGTTTTCCCGATTCACTGGCATGGTTGATCCAGTTGATCATTTCATCGGACGAGCGGTCCTTCTTGCACGAGCAAAGATAACGGACAGCGTGAATGGCGTAAAGCCTGCGCTCACCCACCGCGCGGTCACAGGCCTCATTCATCTCAAAAAGGCTCCGGATCAGCACCGGCGCAAGAGGTTCGCCGAAGCCTACGTCTTCCACGGAGATCACCTGCAGGCGGTGCCAGAGGTAATCCTCCAGCGCCGGGCTGGTGATGATCATTTCATAGGCCAACAGCGCGGCATTTTCCTCGTTGCCGCGGCGGATCTCCTTTTGAAGCGCCGAGATGACATGATCGGCTTGAAAACCGTTGAAGGTCTTCACGTTCACCCATGGGTCACGGTCGAGATGGGACATTTGTCTCCTCCTTGGATAAATTGAGATAATCATGAATGATTCCGGCGAAGATGGACACCGTCGCAGGGAGGCTGCGGATGTCCACCCATTCATCCGGGGCATGGGGGTTGCCGCCCGTGGGTCCGAAGCCGCACAAGGTCGGGATTCCCGCACCGATCAGCATATAGCCCTCGTTGGCAGGTCCGGCTCCGGCTGTCTCCCAACGCCTGCCGGTTATCTTCTCTGTGTAATCCTGGGCTAGCAGGGCGAGGGGATGGTCCTTCGGGATGAGCGCTCCGGGAATATCCACGGTCACTTCCATCGTGAAGGAGACCCGCGGTCGCTCCTTTTCCACAAGGTGGATTAGCTCCCGTACAAGTTCAAGCACCTCGGCCGACGACTGCCCGGGCAGCAGGCGGATATCGACCACTGCCGAAGCTGAATCGGGAACAACGCTAGGATAACTCCCTCCTTGAAAGATCGTGCCGGGGGTTATTGTGAAACCGAGATGCTCAAACCCGGCAGGAGCAGCGGCAGGCACGTTCAAGGATTCCAACTTCAAGAGCAGGTCCGCCAGAGCCATCACGGCATTGGCTCCCTGGAGGTGGTTATGCCATTCCGCCAGTCCGGCATGGACCGACTGGCCTTTTGCTTTCAAAGATAATCGGATCAATCCACGGTGCCCGATGCAGACGATATCGCTGGTGTAGGCATAGATCGCGCCACGTGCCTGCAGCGCGCCTAAATCGAGCAGGTGGCGCACCCCAAGCGGACTGCAGGCGCCGGATTCCTCATCCACCACACCGGCGACCACCACCTGGTGGCGGGCAGGGTCGATCAAGTGAAGCTCACGCAGTAACGCCAGCGTGTAAAGGCCGCAGGCAATGCCGGCCTTATTATCCGCCGCGCCTCGCCCGATAATATTCCCACCTATGATTTCGGCAGAGAAAGGTGGGCTTGACCACCCTTCCAGGTTTCCCTCCGCTACGGTATCCAAATGGGCGATCAATGCGAACCGGTCGGTGCCTTCACCATAGCTGACCAGGATGTTCGGCCGTTCAGGTTGAAGCGCCGCCAGGCGGGATTTCAACCCCAGCTTACGGGCTTCCTGCTCGATACGGATCGCAAGTGAAGCTTCCACGTCGCGCCCGTTGACCGTGGGGATGCGCACCAGGTCGCGCAGAAAGGCAACGAGATCTGGCTGGTATCCTTCAGCAGCTGAAAGCAATACGGATAAATCAGAGATCACCGCAATCCATTCTCCATCAATTGAATGAAGCGATTCTGATCCACTTCAAGGATGATCTCGGTGTTGGGCGCTTTCTGGGTGCTGCCGTACCAATCGACCACCGTCTGGCCCCGGGTCTGGGAACCGTGCAGTTCGATGGAGACATATCTCTTTTCGGACCTCTTCACAATTCCCGGCTCGACCGCAACCGCCAGCGCCAGCCCATCCGGGGCAAATAGCATGTCCTGTCCAAGGCGCTCTCTGATGAATGTCAGGATCTTTTGATTGGTGTCGTGGAAGAATTTTGCGCGGGGTGTTCCCAGACTGAAGAATCGATCGAGCGCCGCGCGGTTGAAGACATGGTCCAGGGTGGTTTCCCACGAAAGCAAAGTTAACATCGGCCAGGAGGAGAAGACCATGGATGCCGCTTCGGGATCGGCGTGAATATTAAATTCCGCTGTGACCGTGCTGGTGTTACCCTTGCTGTAGATGGCGCCGCCCATCACCACCAGCTGCTTGAATTTCGACGGCAGATCGGGGTCGATGGTGAGTGCGGCTGCAAGATTGGTGAGTGGACCTATAGCGGCCAGGGTGAACTCGCCGGGACTTTCATTGGCCAGTCGGATTAACGCCTGGACCGCATGCTCGGACTGCACCGTTTTATTGGAGGCAGGGATGCCGCAATCCCCCAGGCCGTCCTCGCCGTGCACATGGGCAGCGCTTAAGGCTCGATTGATCAGAGGCCGGTCACAGCCTCGATAGACCGGGACATCTTTTCCGGCTGCGTCTAGAATTTTCAAGGCATTGGCGGTGGTCAGGTCGAGTCCCACGTTGCCGTTCACCGTGGTGATGGCCTCCACTTGCACATCGGGATGAGCCAGTGCCAGCAGGATGGCATGGGCGTCGTCCACGCCGGGGTCGGTATCGATGATGAGTCTTTTCATCACATATAACTCCTATTTTTCGATGCGTTGCATGAGCTTAGTGTGTTGAAGTTCGAGTTCACGGCGGGCGGCATTGAAATCCACCGTCAGCCAGCGATCCTCGCGGAAGAGCCAGTGCCCGTTGACCATCACATCGCGCACATGCTGCCCCGTGACGGAATACACCAGCGCAGTGTACACGTCCTGTCCGCCGAGCGGAGACCAGCCGATCTCATCCAGGTCCAGAGAAATCAAGTCGGCCTTCTTGCCGATTTCTAGCGAACCGATCTCTTTTTCCTTGCCCAGTGCGCGCGCGCCGCCCAGGGTGGCCATCTCCAGAATCGAGCGGGTTGCGATGGCGGAGGGGTCGCGATGGAGCAAGGCCATCAGCTTCCCGGTGAGCGTCATCTCCTTGAACATGTCGTAGCTGTTGTTGTTGGTCACATTGTCGGTGCCCAGTGCCACATTGATGCCTGCGCCGAGCATCTCGACCAGAGGCGGAAGGCCGGCGGCATTGCGCATGTCTGAGGAGGGGGCAAACACCACGGTAAAAGGCGTGTGCGCTACCGTGGAAAAATCCAGGGGCTTAAGAGTGATGCAATGGGCGGCCAGGATGGGGTATTCCAAAAAGCCCATTTGCTTGAGCTGCTGGATGGCGGAATGCCCGTATTTCTCCTGGCAATACACATCCTCCTCATCACCGGTGCCGAAATGCGTGTGGAAACCGGTGCGGTGGTTTTTGGCCAGTTCCAGTTCGAGCTTCATCGCTATTTCGCTGTTATCCACAAAGAAGGCATGCGGCCCCACCCAGCCGGAGAGGCGCGGATCACCCTGCAGCGAATCGAGAAAAGCCGTCGCGGCGGCCAGTTCCCGCTGCCGGGCATCCTCCTTCCCCAGTTCGACGATGCCGTAGGCCAGCGACGCGCGCAGGCCGCTCTTGCGCACCTCCGGCACGATGCGGTCCATCCAGAAATACTGGTCGGCGAAGCAGGTGGTGCCGGTGCGGATCATCTCCGCGCAGGAGACGGCCACCGCCCCGGGGATCATGTCCGGATCCATTTCGAGTTCGAGCACACGGATGGTGCTGTACCAACCCTCCATGGTGAAGAGGGTATGCCCCTCCACGTGGCCGCGGAACAATGTCATGGGGGTGTGCGTGTGGGCGTTGATCAGGCCCGGCATCACCAGGCGGCCCTGGAGATCAACCGCCTGGTCGAACTTCCTGCGGCTGTCCAGATCTTTCTGAAGCCCCATTTCGACAATGCGGTCATCATCGATGACCAGGAAACCCTCTTTCAGGATCGTGTCCTTTCGATCCAGTGCGACCGCCAGGTCGCTTTTCAAGAGCACACTGCCCATTTAGATTCCTCCGTAGTTCCGTTTTGTCTGGAGATCACGAATTGAGTGCATTTGGTTGAAATGTCAGCCCGCGAACAATGTTTCCCATCAATGCTACAATATTATACAGGCAAGTCACGTCAACTAAAAACAATCGAGCGACAGTTCTGCGGAGGGCTTCCATGGAATGGCATATCAAATGTGACTCAAAGGACATATCCCGCTACATCTTCTGCCCAGGCGACCAGCAGCGCGCACGGAAGATCGCGGACCAGTTCGACTCCTCCCGCCTGGTGACCGAGAGCCGGGGATACATCGTCTTCTCCGGGGAATACAAAGGCGTCTTCATGACCGTCTGCGGCACCGGCATGGGAGGACCGGCGGTGGCCATCGGGGTGGAGGAACTGGCCCACATGGGCGGGGACACCTTCATCCGCGTGGGATCATGCGGGGTGTTCCAGGAGGGGCAGAAGAGCGGTGATGTGATCGCCGCCAGCGGGACGGTGCGTGCCGGCGGGACCAGCAACACCTATCTGCCTCCCATCTTCCCGGCCGTTCCCACCTTTTCCGTTCTGCGCGCTCTGGTGGAAGCCGGGGAGGCGTTGAAGATCCCGGTGACCGTGGGGGTAGGCATTGCGGGCGACGCGTTCTACGCCCCGCGCGGGGAGGCGGAGTTCGCCCAGATGAACTCCGCCGGGCTGGTCTTTGTGGAAATGGAAAGCGACACCCTGTTTATCGTCGGTGCAGTGCGCGGCTGGCGGACCGGCGCCATTTTCACCTCGGACGGCGAGCCGGGAGTGATCAAGCCAGAGTGGGGCGAGGTGGATTTCCGCCGCGGGGAGATGGAGGCCATCCGGATCGCCTTGCAGGCCATGTGGAAGATCGCCCAGGCCGACCAGGCCAAGTAAAGAGAATCAGGCCGGAGGGTTAGCCGAATCCCCTCTGACGTTACAGGGGGGGTCGCTTTGTTGAGAGGGGACCCCCGCTGCATGGAGGCTTGAATGACCGCCCCTCCCGTTTGAAAACCGGCTGGTGGCGATGAAGAGCAGCAGCAGGGCGATGAGCGCGCCGCCCAGTTCGCGCGGGATGCCGGATCGGATCTGCAATCCGATCAATGAGCCCGTGCGCAGCCCGCCCAGTAGAACACTGAAGAGCAGCACGCCGGCGGGATGCAGCTGCCCGGCGAACGCCACGATCAGGCCGTCATATTCGTTCACCGCGGAAAACGCGGAGACGAAATGGTAATGCACTCCCAGGACCTCGATCCCGCCCGCCAGCCCGGCCAGGGCTCCGCTGAACAGCATGGTGAGTATGGCCGGCCTATGTCTGGGCATGCCTCCGTAGAGCGCAAAACGGGGAGCGGCTCCGCTGTTGCGTATCTCCAGGCCGTGGGCGGTGCGCCAGAGAAGCAGGTACACCAGCAGTGCGGCAACCAGCGCCAGCAAGAATCCTGCGGTGAATTTGGTGCTGGGCGCCAGCGGTGAAAGACGGGCGCTCAGGGCTGCACCGGGCAGCTTGACCAGGCCCACCAGCACCAAAGCGACTGGGTTGAGGAACAATGTGGTGAGGATCTCGTTCACACCAATGAAATGTTTGAGCATGCCGGGGACCAATCCCCATAACCCGCCAAAAAGCGCGGCCCCGAGCAAAGCAACCATGGCGTGGAGGCCTGCCGGTAGGGATAACTCCCCGGCCAGCCAGCTGGCCGCCGCCGCGCCAAAGAGCATTTGCCCTGCCTGCCCGATCGAGAAAAAGCCGCCGCGCAAGGCCACGGTGGCGGATAACCCGGTGAGGATCAGCGGGGTGGCGAACGTCAGGGAGGTGATCAGCGCGCAGCGCCCCGGGCCGGAATTGCAGCTAAACCCGGCGTTGAACAGGCTGGCATAGGTCTTCAAGGGATTCTCGCCAGCCGCCAGAATCAGCGCCGCCCCGGCCAGAAGACTCAAGACTGCAGGGAGAAGCAGCCAGGCAGTGTGTTTCAGAAATCGGGCGATCTCAGTGTTCTCCAACGAGGGCTTGCCCATGGTCACGAACAGGATGTGCTAGACCTGCCGGGTGCGGCGGTGCAGGTGGTTGGGCTTGGTCTGCATGAAGCCGCTGGCCAGCGCTGCAGAGGAATACCGGGAAGCCTTCTCCTGCGCTTTTGCATCCAGGTCAGCCCGGCGGACCAGGTAACCGGTGACCCGCACGAATTCGGAGGATGCGCTTCCGATGGAAAGATTGCGCGTCCCCTGCGCGTGTGCGCCGCGGATGATGTCCAACACAGCCTGGGGATTGTCAGCAGCAGTCTGGTCGAACTCCAGGATGGTGCTGGTCCCGCCCAGGAGCTGTCGGTGGGTCGGCGCTTCGGCCAGCAGGTGGGCATAAAGCTCGGGCTCCTCGCCGGAGGGCACGCGGGAGCTGGGGGTCACCCCCACGTCGGTGCTGATCCCCACCTGGGCGTGGTAACAGGCATGACCGGAAGTGCCCTGGCAATAGGGCACGGGCGAATTGCGGATCTGATCAGCGACTCGATTGGCGATCCGGTCCGCCAGCAGGTTGGCCTCGGGAGCATGCCCGTAGCGCAGGTCGGATTTGCCGCTTCTGGCCAGGGTCTCGTTGACCGCCTCGGCCAGGCCGAAGATCGCTATGTAAGCTGTGAATTTCTCTCGTTGCAGAAGACCTTCATCGATCCAGTAATTATCCTCGAACCACTTGATGTCATCGATCAAATAAGCAATTCGGCTTGCGGTCACTTCCGATGCCTTTGAAACAACGAAGGGAAGAACGCGCTCCAGCAAATCCTCCTCGCTGCCATCTGAAAGACGGGCTGCCTCCTGTAAATTGATGCGCACCAGGGTGTAGATCCCGCCGCCGATCCTCATCCCGTTGTAGCAGCTTGCCACAGCGTAATCATCCCCCCAGTCCTCAAGCATCATGCGATGGTTGAGGAAATAGGGTTTGGTCAATTCGAGGGCGTTGCGGACCGCCTGCAGGGCAAAATCATCCGGGGTGATCGCAGGATCGTAGCGCAACGTGAGGTTGGTAATAGTGCGCAATTCGTGGTCCACATCCAGAAGCAGCCGCCCGGTGATCGTTTCCCGCGGACCAAGGTTGGCATGTACAAAGGCGCTGGGATTGAGCCTGTCCACCAGCATCCAGAACTGTCTCAGGAGGGAGCGGGCAGCGTCGACCGGAACGGTGTCGATGTAGGGTTCGAGCAACTCATCCAATCGTCCGATGAACACTGGAAGACCGGCACAGGGCACGTATTTATAGGCGGTCAGGAGAGAAACGGTGGCCTCGAAGAGATCCTGCACGGGAGGCAACTCTAAAAATGCAGATCCGTTCTTCAGCAGCCGGGCATAGTCCGGTGCAACGTACCGAGGGTGATAGGGCGCGGCGCCTTCGCTGATCAGGCAGATCACGCCGGAGTCGATCAGCGCACGGGCTTCGGGGGACAGGGGCGGATAAGGAAGGGTATTGACCGCTGCCGCGGCCAGCGTGTCGCGCTTCTGCTCAAAGATGGAATCCTGCGCGTGGATCACCTGGCGCACAAAGGCCTTGTAATCCTCCAACCTTTCGGGAGTCAATCCCTGGTTCAGGTCCTCAAAGGGCATGAACGGGGACAGTTTCTGCGTTTCCTGTTTTTCCATGATCACCTTCCTTTTATAAAGAACGTTCGACCTGAACAAGCCCGGCCTGCAGGGCGGTCTGCACCATTCGATCCATCACCTCATCGGACGGGGATGACCAGGCTTCCGCCGGTCCGGATGTGCCGTGAGTCCGGAAGCGCAGGAATTTTAACCGAATCCCAGGATCGATGCCGGCCAGAAAGCGCGCGGTAGCGATTGCACTCGCTTCCGAATCAGTAAAACCAGGAACCACTACTTGCTGGACAGCGTGGAGTTTCTTCTCTTCATATAGAAAACGAATGGTTTCCAGCGTGGGCGCAAGCTCGCGCCCGGTGAGATTGAGATGGCGCTTGGTGTCGATGGCTTTCAGGTCAACAATCGCCATATCCAGGGTTTTGAGAAGCGGTAGATAAGCCGGTGGACCTGCATAGCCATTAGTCTCGATCAGCGTGGTCAAGGATGAACGTTTCTTGATAATTGTGAAGAATTCATCGATGTAATCCACCTGCAGAGTTGGTTCGCCGCCCGAAATGGTTACCCCCGAAATAAAATCGGAGGAGGGCATGATTTTCTGCCACAATTCTTCTGTGGTCATCGAAATCACACGCGGCGAACTGTTGTTGGGACAGGTTTGAATGCAGGTGTCACATTCTACGCAAAGCTCAGGATTCCAGGTGACCGTACCGTTTGCCAGGGTGAGTGCGCCGGAAGGGCAGGTATCCACGCATAAACCGCAGTGGTTGCAGAGGTTGATGGTATAGGGATTGTGACAGTATAAGCAATGCAGATTGCATCCCTGCAGAAAGATGACAGCCCTGTTTCCCGGACCGTCTACAAAGCTATGCGAAAGCAGGTGGTTGACCCAACCGCTGCGGGCCATTGTCACCTCGGTGGATTGAGCCAAGCTTATGGGTGAAAAAGCTGATCTACTCTTCATATCAATTAGAATTGGGATCAATCCTCTGGGTGTGCATGGAGGCTGTTGGCCAGGGCTTCGATTTCCTTGAAATTGGGCAGCGTCGTGGCAGCGCCAAGGCTCCTTACCTTAAGCGAGCCGGTCGCTACAGCCCAGCACAAGCTTTGGGGCAGATCCAGGCCGCATGACAATCCGTATAACAAACCGGACCGGAAGGCATCTCCTGCACCCGTGGCATCAACGGCAGCTACAACGGGCGGATCAATGGTGAAACCGCGACCGTGTACATCGATGGCATGAACTTGATTCGGACCGTGGGTTGTGATGACAATTCCTTTTGAAATGGACTGCAGCCTGCGGGCATGCTGGCGGACATCCACGCCCGGAAAATTCTGACGGATAATAGGGCCGGA
>Ga0315283_10000879_pt1 | contig 23122 bp, 19 predicted proteins | sample YL17G09_0_MG_FD_204541 | JGI IMG/M metagenome (GOLD analysis project Ga0315283, IMG submission 204541) | Sediment microbial communities from Yellowstone Lake, YNP, Wyoming, USA - YL17G09_0 | ecosystem: Environmental > Aquatic > Freshwater > Lake > Sediment | place: USA: Wyoming | collected...
ATAAAGAGGAGCAAAAAGGACTATTCTGTTCCCATAAACTTTATTCTTAAGTTCGCGGGCACCATCTCTTATCTCATCAAACAGTCCGGTTCCGACGGAGTTTACCAGCACAGCTGTTTCTTCCAGTGTAAGACGATGTTTATCAAGCGACTTGGCAATAACATCCCTCACCCTTATTTTGTCAGACCTGGTATTATTTATCAGGTCCCATATTTCATCAGGATCAATGAATGGCTTCATTCTCTGATCGGGGATACTAAGCTTCTCAGGCGAAAAACGCATTAATGTTGAATTATTTTCGGATACAAAGGTACTGAAAAAATGGGTTGCCGGTATCAAGAAATTATGCACATGTACTCACCCCCAGACCCCCTCTCTACTTCGTAAAGAGGGGGCTTAATGTTCTGCAAATAAAATAGTTCCCCCTCTTTGCTCAAGCAGAGAGGGGGAATACAAGGGGGTGAGTACATTAAGTGATCAGTAGATAAGTTCCGAGATCTCATCCATGGCGGTCGCAAGTCTTGAAGCTGAAGTTCTGTCGTCCGTCAGGTTAAGTGCACCATGGACCTTTTTATGGAAATATACTGTTGTATCTTTTTCTAAAGGGTAAGGGTCATTGCCGAAGAGGTGAAGAAGCACTTCTGATCCGCCTGATTGCATCCCGTTGATTATGACCATACCTTTTGTAGATACCTGGCCTGATTCAACAGATACAGCGTATATACCGTCAGCAGGCAGAAGCTTACACTCTTCGGTAAGTGGAAACTTAACCAGAGAAACAGGGCAGGCAGCATTTTCATAGGGATAAATTACCGGCTTTCCAATAACAATATAATAATGATCGAGGTAAGCGTTTGCTTTCTGTATGAATCCTTCCTTTATTGCCTGCCTGATTTTTGTTGAGCTAACAGTTTCATTCTGAACCTCCTGTTCGGGGATCTCCTCCGCTTCAAAATTATATTTTCCCCGCATCTCCCAGAGCTGTCTGTAGTCTCCCTCCTGATTGAATCCGAAATGATGATTGAATCCTGCAACCACCACTTTTGTTTTCAGAATCCCATGCAGGTAATCGCTGATAAATTCCTCACTTGTAGTTTCCGAAAAGTCTCTTGTAAATTCGATAATTAAAATATTTTCAAGACCGGCTTTCCTCAGAAGTTCAAGTTTTTCCTGCTGGGAATTAATCAGTTTCAGATTCTTACCCGCAGTATCCGGGTACAAAACTTTCCTGGGATGCGGATCGAATGTAATAAGCAATGATTCACCGTCATACTTCTCCGCAAGCATTTTCAGACGGTTAAGTATGGTCTTATGACCTATGTGTACACCGTCGAATGAACCTGTGGTTACAACCGGGTTCCTGATCGCTGAGGCTTCATAAAAGCTTCTGAATATCTTCATGCCTTAACCATAATAAAGCTATAGCCGGCTCTCCTTGACAAAATATGCCACTTTCTCTATTGAAGTTATCATATCATATTCTTCAAGGTAGACTTCGGATGGAACATTCAGCGGAACAGTAGTAAAATTAAGTATTCCTTTTATGCCGTAACGGACCGTCTCCTCAGCAATCTCTTTTGCAAAATCAGCAGGCACAGTAAGAATTGCTATCTGAATCTCCAGTTCCTTAAGTATATTTTCAAGGTCACTATATGAATAACATTTTACACCGGATATTACCCTATTAATCTTTTGCGGATCGTTGTCAAAAGAGGCAACAATGTTGAGCTTGGATCTTTTCCCTTTGAAGTAGCCTGCAAGGGCCCTGCCAAGATTCCCGATACCTATGATGGCAACGTTCATACCCTTCTCTGAGTCTATTATTCTGCTTATTGTGTCAATCAGCTCTTTTACATCGTAACCTTTTCTGTGAACGCTGGAATAACCAATAAGCATGAGGTCGCGTCTTACCTGGACAGCAGTTATATGCAGTCTGGCGGCAAGATCGTGCGAAAAAATGAAGTTTCTTTTTTCAATAAGGCATGCAAGCAGAGTTCGTCTGTACTCACTGAGCCTTTCAACTGTTTTTCCAGGTAATAAAGTCATAGTAAATAGGTGGATTTAATTTGTTTTTTGGGAAGACGGGCAGTAAATGTCGAACCGATATCCGGCTTACTGTCAACAGAAATGGTACCATTGTAGAGTTCAATAACCTTCCTGACTATTGAAAGACCCAGTCCGCTTCCGCTTATATTCCTTGTCCTTTCATTCTTAATTCTTACGAACTCGGCAAAAAGGTTCTCCTTATCTGCATCATTAATTCCGATACCTGTATCAGAAAAAATGATTATCACGTCATTCTCATCGCTGTCAATAAGAATTTCAACTTTCCCGCCAGGTTTGTTATATTTTACAGAGTTGGAAACAAGATTATTGAATATAATTTCCATATCGGTAGGATCAGCCATTATTACAGCATCCGATTTTATCGTAAGCTTAATTGAAAGCTCCATCTGTATTGCATAAGGCTGAACTGTAATGATCGCATTTGATGCAATGTTTGAAAGATGAACCTCCTCTATTTTTTCATCTTTGCGCTCAAGGCGGATCTTTGTAAAATCAAGAAGGTCCATTATCAGGTTTCTCATACCCTGGATTCTCTGAAGAGAACGTTCAATAGGTGTGGTATAATCATCGATCCTGTCGCCGGCCTGTTTTTCCTGCATCATCCTGAGATATCCTTCAATGGCATTAAGAGGAGCCTTTAACTCATGCGATAATACGGAAAGGAACTGGTACCGCATCTTTTTACCATCCTCATTAATCGTATGAGTAATACGTTTAAGATACTGCTGTTTTGAAATATTCTCAATACTCGATTTAAGCTCCTGAGGGGTAAAAGGTTTTGGAATGAAATCTGTTGCACCAAACTTATGGGCTTTTAATGCCACATCCAGGGAAGCATACGACGTAATCATTGCAACCACTATATCATATTTCTTATTCCTTATGTACTCCAGAACCTCAATACCTTGAATACCAGGAAGTTTATTATCAAGAAGCAGAATATCAGGTTTTTCCCTGTCAAGTATTTTTATTCCATCCTCACCCGTGGCTGCTTCCTGAACTTCAAAAGTATAATCCTCATCCATAAACGGATAGGCAACACGGAAACTGTTCAGTATCCTTGAGACACCTGACCTTATCCCCGGCTCATCATCTATAACAAGTACTTTCAGAACAGCCATATCATATCTTTAAAAGTTTCATAACCTCCTGGTCGAGCTGTTCAGCCCTGATACCCTTCTCCAGATATTTGTCAGCCCTGATCCATGATTTCTCTGTTTCGGAATCGAGACTGAAAGAGATGCCTGTTTCCCGTGCAACAGCTGTAGCAAGAATCACTGGAACATCGGGGTATTTTCTTTTTATCTTATAACAAAGAATGAATCCGCTATCGTCGTTCTCCATCATCAGGTCAAATATTGCAAGACTTGGTTTGAACCGGGTAATAACCGATTCAGCTTCAGCCTGACTCTCAACTGCAATAGTCCTGTAACCTGCTCTCTCAAGATTGGTTATTGTCTGATAAAGGTAATCAGGATCATCATCGGCGACAAGAATTGTATAATCACTCTTTCTCATTTTTCAAATTTCTTAAAAAACTCTCAATCATAGTACTAATATGATAAGTATGAGTTAAAATATACTGGTACGGGTCCGGGGTACGCGGTTCAGGGAAAAATGTTCTCTTTCCAATACCTTGCACATCAAACCGCATACCGCATACCTTTTTTATTCTGTCCTACTCTTTTCTTCGCGGAAGTATAATTTTAAAACTTGTTCCGGTTGCTCCTTTCGAAGCATCAGTATTCGATTCAACGCTTATCTCTCCTTTGTGCATCTTGACAATACCGTAAGCTGTTGCTAGTCCCAGACCTGTACCATGTCCTATTCCCTTGGTTGTGAAGAACGGTTCAAATATCTTCGCTTTATCTGCCTCTTTTATACCTGTTCCGGTATCCTTTACCGTAATTGAAACATCTCCGATTGCATCCTCAAGGATAAGACTTATTGTTCCTCCGCCGGACATTGCATCGAGAGCATTTTTTACAAGATTTGTCAGAACCTGTGTCATCTGTTCGCCATCAAGCATTGCCACAGGGTCAGTGGTTTTGTCAACTACCGAAATTTTAACCGTGTCAGGTACAATAATACTCTCAAGGCTATGATCGGCAAGCTCCCGTATACTAATAAGCTGATGATTTACCTGATTCTTTCTTGCAAAATTAAGCAGACCTGCTACTATCTTCTTGCATCTGCCTGCCTGTTCAACTATAAGTTTGAGATCCTCTCTTACAGGATCATCATTGTTACTTTCCTCGAGAAGGATATTACTGTACATAATCACAACTCCGAGGGGATTGTTCAGCTCATGTGCTATCCCGGCCGAAAGCTGTCCCATATGTGCCAGTTTTTCAGATTGTTTCAAGGCCTGCCTCATCGAAGAGAGTTTTTCGTTCGACAATGCAAGATCATTAACTGATTTATGGAGTTTTTCGATTGTAAATGGAAGGCACATTTCTACCTCTGCCAGACCATTTTTAATTGCAATTGCATGTTCAATACAGGTTTCATAACCACATGCCCCGCAATCAAGCTGGTCTTTTTTCGTTGTTTTACCCATTGAGACAAGCACATCAATGATGCCAGATTCGTCTGTAATCTCTGGCTGGTGATCCTCTGGCCGGTGTCTGAAAGAGAGGTCAAGTTTTGAAAATTCATTAAATGTCGTTTGCCATTTTTCCCTGTCAAGATTGTGCATTTTGGTATTTGCATAGGTGCTTACCAGAGCTCTTCTGTTGTACTGTTTTCCATTCTTTGATAAACCGGGTCCCATTATGCAGCCTTCGCAGCAAAGAAGCTCCATATGCTGATTTCTGATAAGTCCTGCTTCAAACTCTTTCAGCGCACCCTGAAAATCAATCCTGCCTTCCGCTGCAATAATATTGCCTGTAATTGCGTCATCGTTTATATTGGCAGTCTGAAGCAAACCTCTGGTAACAGGGAAGATCGCACCTCTGCCGCCCTGTGGCTGGTCAAAATCGAAGGCATCAACACTTCCGGGTGTGATTTTAAACCTGTCAAACAGGTCTCTCAGTTCAGTAAATGTAATGGCTTCATCAATTTCGTTGCTCTCTGCCTTTTTTGCCACACATGGACCTATGAAAACAATCTTTTTATCACTGCCGTATTTTGTGTGCACAACTCTGCTCATTGCTACCATAGGGGAAACAATCGGGACAAGTTTATCCACAAGGTTATTATGGTAATGCTTAATATAGTTTACGATTGAGGGACAATCTGAGGAGATATAGTATTCCCTGTTCTCCTCAAAAAGCTTTTTATATCTGTCGGCAACAAGATCAGCCCCAAATGAGACCTCCAGAACATGTTTAAAACCAAGGGCTTTTATCATGCCTGCTAAAATTCTGTAACTTTCAATATCTGAAAATTCAGCAGGGAAACTGGGAGCTATTATTGCTACGGTATCTTTATTATTTTCCAGCAACTTAACGACTCTGTCAGTGGTATTCAGAAAAACTTTTGCACCCTGGCTGCATACTTTTGTACAGTTGCCGCAGGCAATGCATCTTTCATCAATAACCTCAGCCTGTCCTCCAACAATACGTATAGCCTTGGCAGGACATTCCCTGACGCAGGTGTAGCATGTACGGCAAAGTTCTTTAATTGTGTAGACCAGCATAGGCTAATATGTTATAAAAGCGCAAGGGTGAAATAGCACAGGGCACAGGGCACAGGGCATAGACCATAGAACATAGAGCATAGAGCATGGAGAAAAAAGCCCTGAGCTCTGAGCACTGAGTTGATGGTACCTGTAAGACTGCACGACTTGCACGACTTGCATGACATGCATGACATGCATGACTTGCACGACCTGCATGACCTGCACCACAATATGAATTATAATAACACATTCCTTTTTTCAAAATGAGTATAAAAAATACTTTTATCGGATATTTCTTTATTTTCCCTGATAATTTTGTCGTAGAGGTTAATGAGTGACGGTGATTTACATGGCAGGTTAATTGCTTCAGTTTCATCAGCCTGATAAACAAGCTTTGCCCTGCTCCTTAGATCCTCTTTTGATTTAATATACGGCAAACCTCCTCCATGAATGCATCCTCCCGGACAGGCCATCACTTCTACGAGGTCATATTTTATGCCAGCTGCCTGGGCATTTTTCAGTTTTACAAGTCCGGTAAGACCATCAACCACAGCCACTTTAATTTCCTGTTCTCCAGCCTGAACCGAGCAATCCCTGAAAGAACCCGAAAGATGCAACTTTTTAAATACCTGTTTGTCAATTTCGCGGCCGGTTGTCCTGAAGTAATACAATCTTAAAACTCCTTCAGTCACTCCTCCTGAAACCTCAGCAAGAGCAGCTGATGAGCTTCTGCCAGATAAAGGTTCATCGGCAGGTTCCCTATCAGTATTTGTGACATCGATACCATTAAGCCTTATGAGCCGGGCAAGCTCACGAACGGTCATCACAGAATCAACATCACTAATCCCTTTTCGCATCATTCCATCACGTCTTGCCTCATATTTCATTGCCATACAAGGTGTTACAGAAACCGAAAAGATCTGTTCCGGATTAATTCCAAGCTCTCCCGCAACAAGAGTTTTAATGAGGACACCCGTTAACTGCTGCGGAGATTTGACTGATGATAATTGTGGAATTATTGCCGGAATAAACTCCTCGGCATATTTTACCCATGCCGGACATCCTGTAATGAAAAGAGGCTCTCCTGTTTTCTCTTTTAATCTTTCTGAAAGCTGGCTTTCAAGTTCTGTTATAAAAATATCAGTTCCTGTACCAGTTGAAAAAACCTTGTCAAAACCTATTTTACGAAGTATGGCATTCAGGTTTCTGTCAAAGTCCCTGTGGTATTTTATACCCAGTTCTTCGGTAATTCCGGCAACGACCATGGGAGAATATTGAATAGCTTTGACAATCTCATTCTTGTTGAGGTATTCCTGTACCTCTGTTAAGTTATGTTTTTCATGAAGGGCACCTGTTGGACAAACCAATACGCACTGACCACACTGGATACAGCTTGAAAAGTTTAAATCCCTGTCCATAGCAGCTCCAATATGAGTTTGCTTTCCTCTGTTTATAAAATCGAGTGATGTGGAAGTTATTACCTCTTCACAGACCCTCACACATCTTCCGCATAAAATACACTTAGCGAGTTCCCTTACTATTGCAGGGCTTGACTGGTCGAGCCGTTGCTTTGTTTTCCTGCCCTTGATCCTTCTTTCCCTGATATTAAGTTCTTCTGAAAGTTTCTGCAGCTCACAGTTTAAGTTTCTGTCACAATAAAGGCAATCATCCGGGTGATTTGAAAGCAGGAGTTCTACAATTGTCTTTCGTGCCGTAATAACCCGGGGTGAGTGTGTCTTTATCTTCATCCACTCCTCTACAGGCTGTGAACATGCAGTAACCAGTCTCTCCCTCCCTTCAACCTCTACCACGCACATCCTGCAGGCTCCCGTTGGAGTAAACTCCTTCATCCTGCATAAGGTAGGTATAATAATACCATTCCGGTTGAGAGCCGAAAGAATGGTTTCTCCTTTCTCGGCTTTGATCTTCTTATTATTTACCTGGATAGTAAAAAGCATTGTTTTAATTTCATGTTACTGTTACCGGTTACTGGTTACTTAACTATTACAGCACTAAACTTGCAAACATCGAAACAAATTCCGCAGCCGATACATTTATCCTCGACGATAAAGAAAGGTTGAAGGCGTGTTCCATAGACAGCATTTACCGGGCATTTCCCGGCACATACAGTACAACCCGTACATTTTTCAACATCAATTGAGAAGGTTCTGAGTCCGCGACAGACATTTGCCCTGCATTTCCTGTCGAAAATATGTTCTTCGAACTCCTCCCTGAAGTTTTTAAGTGCACTGACAAATGGGTTGGGTGCTGTCTGTCCAAGTCCGCAGAGCGACGCATCCTTCATCACAGCGGCTATTGATTCAAGCTGCATAACACCTTTGAATCTCTCAAGAGTAGTTCCTGAATCCTCGCTGGATGGTTTCTTAATCACGCTTTCAAGTATCTCGAGCATTCTTCCCGTTCCTTCGCGGCACGGGATACATTTCCCGCAGCTTTCATTCCTGATAAATTCCATATAATATCTTACAAAATCGACCATACAGGAGGTCTCATCGATTACAACAAACCCTCCCGCACCCATTCCGAAACCTTTCTGTTTCATCGCATCAAAATCAATTGGAGTATCAAGGCTCTCCGGGGTTATAAATGAACCGGATGCACCACCGAGCTGGATGGCTTTAAATTCCTTACCATCTTTTATACCGTCGACTATATGTTCCAGTACAGATCCAAGAGTTGTTCCCATTTCAACTTCAACTACTCCCGACATCCTTCCATGTCCGGTAATGGCGAAGACTTTTGTCCCCGGACTTTTTTCCGTTCCGATACTTCTGAACCATTCCGGGCCATTCTTCATTATCATCGGGACATTCATCAGGGTCTCAACATTATTGATTACAGTCGGTTTACCTGCAAGACCAGAGGTTGTAGGATAAGGAGGTTTAAGTTGCGGCATTCCCCGCTTACCCTCGAGGCTGTTTATCAGGGCTGTCTCCTCACCGCAGACAAATGCACCGGGTTCGGTTTTTATAATAAAATCCAGGTTATAGCCGCTCGAAAAAATGTTATGCCCTATAATACCATATTCCCTGGTCATATCAATTGCTTTCTGCATCCTGCTCCTGGCATAATCAGAACCTGATTTGAGATACAGTATGGCGGTTGAGGCTCCAATGGCATAAGCAGCAATTGCCATACCTTCCAGCAGCCGGTGCGGATCACTCTCAAGGATCGTCCTGTCGCTGAACGAACCAGGATCACTCTCTTTTGCGTTGCAGATAAGATATCTCGTATTAGCAGAAGTATTAAGAGCCTGTTTCCATTTAAGTCCCGTAAGGTATCCTCCTCCGCTTCTTCCCCTGAGGCCGCTTCGTTCAATGATATCACACACCTCCTCATAGGTATAGTGGCGGATAGTTTTTACAAATGTGCTGTATCCTCCGCGTGCAATATATTCCTCAATACTTTCGGGGTCGTAACATCCGCAGTTACCGAGGATAATTCGTTTCTGACGCGCAAAAAAAGGCAGCTCATTTACAAAGGCAATGCCCGGCCACAGTTCAAATCCTTTCGATCCTGTCTGGCCCAGAAGGTCGTCTTCAATTATATCGTTATGAAAAACGCTGTTTAGCAAAGGCTCTACCTTTTCCTCTGTGATATTTCTGAAGAACAGCTTGTTTTTCCCTGGTACCTGTACACACACAAGCGGTTCATAGTTTGCAGGGCCTGAGCATCCTACCCTGACTGCAACTGCTGAAGGTTCATTTTCTTCAATATATGTTTTAACAGTGTTGAAAGTTTTGTCAGAACCTGCAATAATACTGCTGGTATTGGATGAAATATGGATAACCGGCACATCGGTTTTTTCGCGACGCAACTGCTGTAATACCTTTTCTGTTGCAGATGGAAGTGTATCGGATTCAAACAGCAGGACTTTTTCTATAAGGAATCTCTTTAAATCTTCCATTTAGTCGTTCTCGATTATATACTTCAGTTTTTTTATGAGGTCAGGGAGCTGGCCGGGACGCACATGAATATGGTATTCGTCTTTAATCATTATTACCGGACCGTGGTAGCATCCTCCCATACATGAGACAACCTCAAAACTGAAGTTGCCGTTCCTGGTTGTCTGCCCGGGAGAAATTTTCAGCTCATCCTTAAATTTTTCTGTCAGTGCCTGGGAACCGTTCATAAAACAGCTGGTCCCGTTGCATACTTTAATATGAATCCTGCCTGATGGAAAGAATCTGAACTTGTCGTAGAATGTTGCAAGTCCATAGATTTTTGTTGTACTCAAACCTATATGGCTTCCAACTCTTATTATTGCTTCTTCGGAGAGATATCCATGATCTGTCTGTATCTCCTGAAGGAGTGGAATCAAGTCTTCACGTCTGCCCTGCCGGTATTTTTTAAAGATAATATCAAGATCCTGAGCCATTAAACCCTGTAATTTATATCAGACAAATGTAAGATTTTTTATTGTTAATTAATAAACATTGTTAATTTATTAACAGATAAAATTCTAAATCATGCCTTATAAAAAGAGACATAAAAATAATTATTACATTTGAATGTTGTTTTTCAATTCAACCAGAAGTGATGCCACAGAGAATTGAGATGCAGATTTGTCTTGGCAGTTCCTGTTTCTCAAGGGGAAACAGGGATGTCGTTGCCTTTATCAGGGAGTATCTCAGAAAGAACCATCTTGAGGACCGTATAATCTTCAAAGGGGCAAGGTGCATGAATCTTTGCAGTAACGGTCCCAACCTTAAAATAAATGACAAGATCATCGAGGAAGTAACAATCTCAAAAATTGAAAGTATCCTCGAAAAAGAATTTGGAGACATAAAGTAGATACCCAGTAGGGGGAATTAATATGAGTGACAGAAAACCAATCTTTTACATAACCGACAACAAATGCAGGAATTCTTACTCCTGTGTAAGGGTGTGTCCTGTCAATGCAATTGAGGTAAGGGCTCAGAAGGATCACCCTGCCATTATTCCTGAAAGATGTATTGGATGCGGTCTCTGTTTAACAGCCTGTGCATCCAGGGCAGTTGAATTCCGTGACTCAAAGGAAGAAGTCAGGAAACTCCTTGCATCCGGCAGGAAAACCGTGGCTCTGGTTGCACCCAGCATTGCATCAGAGTTTGATGATATAACGGATTACAGAAAATTTGTCAGCATGCTCCGGGCTCTTGGCTTTGATTACGTCAATGAAAATTCGTTTGGTGTTGATCTTATCGCAGCGGAATATGCAAGACTTTTCAATGAAGCGGGAGGTAAATACTACATTTCAGCTAATTGTCCCTCGATTGTAAAACTCATTGAAAAATTCCATCCTGAGCTTGTACCGAATCTCGCCCCGCTCGTCTCTCCAATGATCGCAACTGCAATGGTGGTTAAAGAGATATACGGAGCAGAAGTGGCAATTGTTTATATCGGCCCATGCATTGATAATAAAGATGAAGCATTTCTTTACCGGGATGGTAAGCTTGTTGAAGGGATACTTACATTTATAGAACTAAGGCAGTTATTGGAGGAATCGGATATCCAGGAAAGAGTTGTTAAAATGTCAGAATTTGATCCTCCCTTTGGTCACTGGGGCGCCCTTTATCCCATACCTGCAGGAATAATACAGGCCGGCGGTATCAGGCGTGACATGGTCACGAGCAGCGTTATAACAGCTTCCGGTAAAGAGGAAGTGTCTGAAGCAATAAATGATTTCAGCAAATATGTTGAGACTATACACCATCATTTCAACCTGTTTTTCTGTCATGGCTGTCTTCTTGGCCCGGGAATGGAAAGTCATAATGAAAGGTTTAAAAGAAGGGCCCTTGTAAGGCAATACGCTGAAAAAAGAGTCTCCAGGCTCGATAAGGTTCAATGGCAGAAAGATATGGACATGTGGTCAAAGCTTGATTTTACAAGAACTTTCACCCCTGATGATCAGCGGATCCCTGAGCCTCCTGAGGAAGCAATAAATGAGGTCCTGAAAATAATAGGAAGAGAGAACCCCGATGAAAAACTTGATTGCGGAGCATGCGGTTACAGTTCGTGTCTTGAATTTGCCTCAACAGTGGCAAAGGGCCTTGCAGTCCCTGAGATGTGTCATACATTCAATCTCCGGAATAAACAGGAGTACATAGAGACTCTCCGGCAGACAAACAGGAAGCTTGCAGAAACCAAAAGAGCACTGAAAGAATCGGAAGAGGTTGCCATGAGAGAGAAGGAGATGGCCCAGAGCACATCAGACATGATGAACAATATGCTTGAAAAGCTGCCTACCGGAGTGGTTATTGTCGATAGCAATCTTAAGATACTTCACTCGAATCTAAGCTTCATAAATACAATTGGCGAGGATGCAAAAGCTATATCGGAAATTATTCCCGGATTGGTGGGTGCAGATCTGAAAACCCTCATGCCATTCAACGTTTATAACATGTTCACATTTGTGTTGAAGGAGGATGAACCGGTTTTAAGCAAGGATATTCATTTCGAGGAGAGTATGCTTAATATTTCGGTATTCCCGATAAGAAAGAACAAGATCTGTGGGGCAATTATCCGAGACCTCTATTCACCTGAAGTTCAGGGAGAAGAAGTAACCAACAGAGTCAGTGAGGTTATTGAAAAAAATCTTGAAATGGTCCAGAAGATCGGATTTCTCCTTGGTGAAGGGGCTTCAGAAACTGAACAAATGCTTAACTCAATTCTTGAATCTTACAGAAAGAAATCAATTGGAAAGCAAAACAATCGTTAGGAATTTTACGTGACCCGTGATTTTTATATAGAAGTTAACAGCCAGCAAAGAAATCATGACGGAGAAAGGATTTGCGGAGATGTTTTCCTTTACAGGTACATTAAGGAGGAAGACAGGGTCATTGCCGTATTATCTGATGGGATGGGTAGTGGTGTAAAAGCCAATATCCTTGCCACACTTACTGCAACGATGGCAATAAATTTCACCCGTGAACATAAAGAGGTCGATCGTATTGCCGAGATTATAATGAACACACTTCCTGTTTGCAGTGAAAGGAAAATAAGCTATTCGACATTTACTATTATAGATATCGAAACCACCGGACGGACAAATATCCTGGAATATGATAATCCATCAACAATTGTCTTAAGAGGAAACCAGATTTTTGATCCCGCATGGAAAAAGGTCACTCTCGATAAAGGGAAGAATACAGGTAAGATACTTAATACATGTTCCTTCATTCCTGAAAAAGAAGACAGGATAATTTTCTGTTCCGATGGTGTTGCGCAGAGCGGAATGGGAAGTGAAGCTTTCCCCTTCGGATGGGGACGTGACGAGGTTGCAGCTTATGCAACTTCGCTGGTTAGCAGCGAGGCAGCCATATCTGCAATAATGCTCTCCGGTAAGATTGTCACAATGGCTCATAAGAACGACAGCTATAAGGCAAAGGATGATATCAGCTGCGCAACAATATACTTCCGGGAGCCAAGGAAATTGCTGATCTGCACAGGTCCACCATATGAAAAAGACAAAGACGGTGTACTGGCTGCAAAGATAAATGAGTACACGGGCAAAGTAATATTATGCGGGGGAACAACAGCAGATATTGTGGCACGGGAGCTGAATAAGACTATTATTGATGAACTCGTTTTTGAGGATCCGGAATTACCCCCGGAGAGTTTTATTGAGGGGATCGACCTTGTCACTGAGGGTATCCTGACCCTTCAGAAAGTAAATGAGATCCTTAAAACATACAACAACAGTATAAAGCTGGGTAAGGGTCCGGCAGATAAAATAGTAAAGCTTGTAATGGAGAGTGATGAAATTCATTTCATAATCGGCACAAGGATAAATATAGCGCACCAGGATCCGAACCTTCCTGTCGATCTTGAGATCAGGAGGACCGTTGTAAAAAGGATAGTCAGGCTGCTCGAAGAAAAATGGCTCAAGAAGGTAAGCTTTGAGTATATCTGATCCTTAAAAATCAGTGGTTTGGTTTTGCTTTAAGAAAATTTATTACTCTCTTATACAAATGCGGTTGTATATCAGGATGAGTGAGGTTTCCAGGTAATGAGTCCAGAATCATTATTTCTGCAATTTCTGAAATATCAGGCACCGGACCAAGTTTAAAAATATCAGCCAGGTACAGACGTCCGAAACCTGTTTTCCCATTCTTCACTACAGAATATGTTGCCACACATTCAATCTTAAAATCAGCTGCACCTGTTTCTTCTGTCAGTTCTCTTTTAGCAGCATCATCGGAATTTTCATTTTCTTCTATATGCCCTCCCGGGATCTCCCATGTATTCCGTTTGTGGTGTCGCACATAAATCCATTTGTCCCCATATTTTGCCGCTATCACTGCATATGTTAATCTTACATCCGGAGTAAACAGGGAATCAAAGAATTTAACCTCAGTCATTTTTATATTATTGAAAATTCCTCAAATGTAGCTTTTATCACTGTAAATTATTATTAATTACATTTACACGATAAAGATTCTTTTATGTGGTTTCTGATAATTCTATTAACAACCGAGATCCTCACTCTGGTAGTCATCAGACAGCATTTTTACGACCGATCATGGATGAGGTATTATTTAGTAATAACTCTGAATTCCATTTTAAGCATCTGGCTCTGGATCCTCTGGTTTGAAACCGTTTCATATAATGGAATATTTGATGAACCTGCTCACATCTGGATGATCATGAGCTTAGCAGGGATGATTTCAGGAGTTGTAATTCCACGTGTTATAGTTGCTTTATTCCATTTTACAGGTGTAGCATTAAGAAGAAAGGCCGGCGGTCATAGCAGAATCCTTACCAATACCGGAATGACTATATCAATGATTCTATTCCTTGTAGTTCTATCAGGCTCTTTATTCGGAAAATTCAATGTAAAAACCGACCGTATCACTGTCAGGACTGAAGGATCAAATCCTCGGCTGAACGGACTGAAGATTGTACTGATTTCGGACCTTCACCTGTCATCATTTTATCATCATAAAGATTTTGTCATTAAAGTGATGAATAGAATTAACCAGGAGAAGCCCGACCTTTTGATCAATACAGGCGATTTTGTATCATTCGGATGGCGTGAATTCGGGAAGTTCGATACAATCTTGAGAATCGCAAAGGGTAAATACGGGAATTATGCAGTTATGGGGAATCATGATTTCGGAACTTACCATCCATATTATACAGAAGCGGATATGAAAAACAATTTTCTGCTTATGAATAAACTGATAACTTCTTCAGGCTATATTGTACTGAATGATGAATCTGCTTTGGTCAGGATAGGTGATACAAAAATAGCGCTGGCAGGGGTTATGACCAAAGGTTCTTTCCCGAAGATTATTTACGGTGACCTTAAGAAAGCTTTATCCGGTACCGATACTTCAGAGTTAAAAATCCTTTTAGCCCACGATCCAAATCAGTGGAGAAAGGAGGTAACAGGTAATACAGATATTGATCTGACTCTTTCAGGCCATACCCATGGGATGCAGATCGGTATTCTTTCAAAAAGAATAAAATGGAGCCCTGCCAAATATTTCTATCCGAACTGGAACGGGCTTTATAAAGCAGGGGAACAATACCTTATAGTAAACCGCGGACTTGGGGTTCTTGGAATTCCTTTCAGGGTATGCATGCCTCCGGAAATTACGGTTATAACACTTAGAACAGACTAAGGTCCCTTATAAAAATTGTATATAATATTAAGAAATCATTGCTAAATGAGAGCCACAATTAGCCTTACAATTATTATAAGTTTCATACTCCTCTCATGCAATCAACAAAGTAACGACTGTATCAGGATCAACCAGTTAGGCTACAGGAAGGAGGATATCAAAGTTGCAGTCTTTTTAAGCACCAAACAGATAAATATCAAATCATTCAGAATAGTTGATGCCAATTCCGGAAAAACGATCCTGAGCAGTGATGCGGTTACGATAAAAGAGTCACCGGGGCTGTTTAAAAGCTGTTACCGGTTATCCTTTACTGATCTGAATAAAGAGGGCACATACAGGATTGAGGCAGGAGATGCTGTTTCTCCCGGTTTCAGGATTTCTGATGGTGTATATAACGGGACAGCTGATTTTCTGCTTAGTTATATGCGCCAGCAGAGATGCGGTTTCAATCCATGGCTGAATGATTCGTGCCATACTGATGACGGATATATCATTTATAGTGGATTACCGGACTCTGTTCATATAGATGTAACCGGCGGATGGCACGATGCAGCCGATTACCTTCAGTATGTCGCAACTTCAGCAAATGCAACCTACCAGATGTTATTTGCCTATTCAGAGAATCCTTCATCCTTCAGTGATGAATATCTTGCCAGCGGACTCCCGGGTAAAGATAGTATCCCGGATGTTTTGAACGAGAGCAGATGGGGACTTGACTGGCTGCTGAAAATGAATCCCGCTCCGGGGATAATGTATAACCAGATTGCCGATGACAGGGACCATATCGGATTCCGGTTTCCCAATAAGGATACAGCATACTATGGAAAAGGAGCTGAGCGGCCTGTATACCGCTGTACCGGAAAACCTCAGGGACTATTCAGGTACAGGAACCGTGCAACAGGAATTGCTTCTACTGCCGGGAAGTTTGCCTCAGCATTTGCAAAGGGCGCCCAAGTATACAAAACCACGAATCCTGAGTTTTCAGAACTACTTGTTTCAAAGGCGTTATCAGCATTCAGCTACGGACTTGAAAATCCTGGTGTATGTCAGACAGCACCATGCGGTGCCCCTTACTTTTATGAAGAAGACAACTGGACAGATGACATGGAACTCGCAGCTATAGAATTGTTTAAAATCACACTCGAAGAAAAATATCTCAGATATGCAGTTGATTTCGGCCGCAAAGAGCCAGTTACTCCATGGATCGGAGCAGATACTGCACGCCATTACCAGTGGTACCCCTTTATTAATATGGGACACCCCGGGATTGCCACAAATGCGGATCAGGGAGATCTGAAGGGGGAATTTCTTTCAAATATGAAAGAAGGACTCCACCGGATAAAAACAAAAGGAGAAAAGAATCCTTTCCTTATTGGTGTACCATTTATATGGTGCTCAAACAACCTTGTAGCTGCAACATTAACACAGGCAGATCTTTATCGCAGAATTAGCGGAGACTCTTCATTTGCGGAACTGGAAGCCGCTCACCGAGACTGGCTATTTGGTTGTAATCCATGGGGTACAAGCATGATAGTCGGACTTCCCGAAAACGGCGATTATCCCGAAAATACCCACTCCTCATATGTTGTCAAAGGAGAACAGGTTCCGGGAGGACTTGTTGACGGACCGGTTTATCCTTCAATTTTCAGCAACCTTAAAGGACTCTACCTTTCCCGGCCGGATGAATATGCTCTATTCCAGACCAGACTTGCTGTTTATCATGATGACTATGCTGATTATTCTACAAACGAATGTACTATGGACGGGACAGCTTCTCTCATTTACTACCTTTCTGCACTTCAATCAGAAGAAATAAAATAAAACCGGTAATGGATATTTTTGAAATGCAAAGCACTGGCGATTTTCAATATAAGATATTGTTCTCACGACGACGGACCATGAGCATTATTATCAGTCCCGATCAGGGTGTTATTGTGAAAGCACCCAACCGGACACCGGTAGGTACAATAAAAAGATTTATAAATGAAAAATCCGGCTGGATCATCAGGACACTTGACAGTTTTAAAACACTCAGAAGAATAGACAGCAGGGATGGATATTATGATGGCGACTCAATAATGATTTTTGGCACGGAACATCGATTGAAACTGGTACCAACTGAAGGTTATTCGATAAGGTTAGGAAATGATTATACGATTGAAGCAGGATTTAAAGGTGATAAAAATCCGCTCCTGATCAAAGCGATGCTCGAAGGCTGGTTCAAATTTATAGCTCAGAAGAGACTTCCAGTAAAATTCAGGGATACCCTGGCAAAATACAATGATTATGGGTTTTCCCCAACCGGTTTTGTTGTAAGAACTATGAAAAAAAGATGGGGAAGCTGTTCTTCAAAAGGTAAGATCGCAATCAGTTATGATCTGGTAAGGCTGGATGAGACTTATGCTGAATATGTTATAATTCATGAACTATGCCATCTTAAACATCATAACCATAGTGCAGATTACTACAAACTTTTAACCGAGGTGTATCCTGGCTGGAAACGAGTCAGGGAAGAGCTTAAGAAATACATTAGGTAAGAGGGTGCTCGGTGCTCGGTAATATGAGACTACCCAAGACCCATGACCGAGGACCGAGGACCCAGTACCTTTTATATGACATACTCCTGTCGCATGGATGGGATTTCAATATTTTTAAATCCCGATTCCAGAAGCCTTGAAGAATAGTTTTGCTGTGTTTCATATTCTCCGTGGACAAGGAAGATCTTTTTAATGGCGTTTTTATCCTGGCAACTCAAAAAATGTATCATCTCTTTATAATCTCCATGTCCGCTGAATGAATCTATCTGTCTCACATCAGCATTAACTTTATAAACCGTTCCGAAAATTGATACTTCCTTATCCCCTCGTGCTATCCGTGCGCCAAGTGTTTGAGGGGAACAGTATCCTACAACAAGGATGGTATTCCTTGAATCAGAGATGTTATTGGCAAGATGATGTTTTATACGACCGGCTTCCATCATACCTGAAGCTGAGATTATTATACACGGATCTTTATAATCATTAAGTTTCTTGGAATCTTCATGACGAGTAATGTAAGTCAGCCGGTTAAAACCGAACGGGTCAGCATCCTTTTCCATCCCATCCAGGATTTCCTTGTTGAAACATTCCGGATGCATTCTGAATATTGTAGTTGCATTTACGGCCAGGGGGCTGTCGACAAATATCTCCACCCTGGGAAGCTTACCCTGATTAAAGAAATTATTCAATGAATAGACAATTTCCTGGGTACGTCCAACGCTGAAAGATGGTATTATCAGTTTACCTCCCTTTTCAACACAGGTAAAATTCACTGTTTTCAGTAACTCTTCATCAGCTGATACCAAATCCTTATGCAATCTGTCCCCATAGGTTGATTCAGTTATAAGTATATCTGCCTGCGGAAATACTTTTGGAGGAGCCAGGATCCTGTTTGCCGGTCGTCCAATATCTCCCGTGTAGGCAAGATGAAAAGTCTGCCCATTTTCTGTGACAATAAGATTTGCCACTCCGCTGCCAAGCATATGGCCCGTACCAGTAAATTTAACTTTGATATTATTATCTATTCTGAATTTCATTTCATAGGGAACACCAATGAAGTGAGCCATACATTCTTTAGCATCTTCCTGTGTAAAAAGGGGTGTTAAAAGCGGAAGACCTTTTTTTGCCCGTCTCTTGTTATAGGTTTTTGTATCATGTTCCTGAATATATGCTGTATCGGCAAGCATAATAGAGCAAAGGTCGCGGGTTGCATTTGTACAGATAACTGATCCTCTGAATCCAAGTCTGTATACATACGGAATAAGTCCCGAGTGATCTATGTGAGCATGGGTAAGAATTATATGGTCAATCTGAGAAGAGTCAATACCAAGGTCCCTGTTCAGGTTATCCGTTTCCAGACCTTTACCCTGGAACATCCCGCAGTCAAGCAGGATTCTCTTTCCTGAATCCATTGTCAGAAGTGTTTTACTTCCTGTAACTTCTCTTGCCGCACCCAAAAATTTAAGTTTCATATCGCAGACAGATTATAAAAATTTGATTTTGCTAAGGTATGTAAATGTAAGGATTAAGTATTCGTTAAGTTCCTCTGCCATCAAATCCCGGTTCTGGTTTCAGGGGAAATTTTACAGGTACATTATCTCTGGATGACCTATAGATAGCAGCAAACAATTCGACAGTTTTGCGCCCGGCTTCTCCTGTTACCATAGGTTCGGAATTATTTCTGATGGCGTTCATAAAATCAATAATCTGACACTGAAAATAGAACGTTGTGGGATCATTTTTTTTAAAAGTCTCGGTATCCTCTGTTATCCATTCTTTAAGCATCTCCTCTTCACCTGGAACGGTCCAGATATCATTTACAGGAGGTTCCAGAACGCCTGTCATACCGGCAATAAAGAAAGCTCCGCCATCAGTCTGTACACCAACTGATGCTCCATTTTTGCCATGAATGTGCACCTTGCCGTAGATACCGGGTTTCTGGGAGTTACTGACAAGTATATTTCCTATCGCGCCGTTTTTGAACTTAACTATTGCCAGGGCCGTATCTTCGACTTCTATATACGGGTGATTCAGGTTCCTCCAGATGCCAAAAACCTCATCCAAATCTCCCATAAACCAAAGTAAAAGATCGAGCTGATGCGGCGACTGGTTAACAAGCACTCCTCCCCCTTCCATATCCCAGGTTCCGCGCCATTCATCGGAATCATAATAAGCTTTGTCGCGCCATCCAAGCATAGTGACGGATGCAAGCACAGGGGTTCCAATCTTTCCATTATCGATTGCTTCCCGGACTCTGATTACAGGGGAATACCATCTTCTCTGGCTGACAACACCAAGTTTCACATTTCTTTTTCTGCAGGCACTGATTATTTCATCACAATCGTGCAGGTCTGAAGCCAAAGGCTTTTCAACCAGGACATTGGCCCCAGCTTCAGCTGCTTCAACAGCAGGCTGCCTGTGAAACGGGTGAGGGGTACATACAATAACCAGATCTGATTCATTTTCAAGAACCATTGATGCTATTTCAGAATACGGTTTGGTCTTATACAGGGATGCAAAATCTGCTGCGCTTTTAAAACTCCTGCTCCAGACCCCGGCAAGACGGGCGTTTGGAATATTCTGTATTGCCTTTGCGTGCAGATGGGCAACTTTTCCGCATCCTGCTATTGAAATATTGAATACTCTTTCTTCCATATTTCTAAATTATGATGGTACAAGGATCACCTTTTTCAGATTTTCTTCTTTACTGTAAAGCTTGCTGAACCACAGAGCCCCTTCTGAAAGTGGAGCTATGACAGAGATCTGATCATCAACTGTAAGTTTCCTGTTTTCCAATAGTTTAAGAATAACATCATATTCGCCTCTTATAGCACAGCTTCCCATAACTTTTAATTCTTTTGTAACGACTTTCTGGAGTGGAAATTCAATAACCTGTGAAGTATTTCCTATCAATACAACAGTTCCGCCTTTTCTGGTAATTTCAACTGATATATTAACAGACTCACTCATCCCTGCAGCTTCGAAAGTGACATCCGTGCCGCGATTATTGGATAGACTCCTGATTTTATCCCCGAGATTCAATTCTGAAGGATCAAATAAATTTTCTGCACCACATTTTTGAGCGCCGGAAAGGCTCAGGGGATTATTATCAATTGCAATTATTTTTCCTGAACCTGATATCGTGAGCAGCTTTATAACAAAAATTCCTATCATGCCAGCTCCTGCAACTGCAGCAATATCACCTGTTCTGGTACCTGAGATATTAATCGCATGCAATGCAACAGCGGCCGCTTCAACCATTGCGGCCTGTTCGAAAGTTACTGATTCCGGAATTTTGTAGAGGATATGCTGTGGGACGGCCAGGTATTCTGCAAAAGCGCCATTCCGCTTATAACTTTCAGGAGAAACTCCCAGTACCTCCCTTTTATCGCTGAGGTTATATTTTCCCTCCCTGGTATACCAGTCATCAAGCGGATAAACAGTTGAATCGAATGTCACCCTGTCACCTGGTTTCCATATCGTTACATCCGGTCCTGTTTCTTCAATGATTCCTGATGCCTCGTGCCCCATGATAAGGGGAGGTCTTCTTCTTCCCGTACTTCCATCAAGTCCATGGATATCCGAACCGCAGATACCACAGGCTTTAATCCTTACAAGAACTTCATCGGTCCTGATTTCTGGATCAGGCACATCTTTATAAACAAGTTTGTTATATTCCTCAAGGACAATAGCTTTCATCGAGAGATATATTAGTTAGACAACAAAAATGCAGTCAGTTCAATTCAAAAATAGTAAAAAGGATAAACATGTTAATCAATTAACACTACTACCAGATCCATCACATTTGTAAAAGTTGGACCGGTTTTAATCTGTCCTCCTGCGCGTTTAAAAAAAACATATGAATTGAATTCATAAATATATTTTTCAGGATCTTCATTTAGTGATACAGCTCTGAAGATAGTCTCAGCATCAGCAACTGCTCCCGCAGCATCTGTTGGTCCGTCAGTACCATCAGTTCCGGCTGAAAGAACCGTTATTCCAATAGTTTTTCTGAGTCTTTGTGCCGCCAGAAGTGTCAGATGCTGGTTTCTTCCTCCCTTACCTTCGCCGCTGATTTTTACAGTTGTCTCGCCACCATACAGAAGGCAGACAGGTTTCCGGATCTCAATATTATCCTTGAAAGCGACTGCAGTACTTATTACTGATTCACACACATTTTCAACATCGCCACGCAATTCTGCATCGATAATATATGTTTTGAATCCCATATTTACTGCCTGATTTTTTGCTGCTTCGAGAGCAGTCAGATTGGTGCCTGCAAGAATATTTAATATTCCTGAAAACAGAGGATCGCCAGGTTTAGGTGTCTCCTGGTGAATTCCCCGGGATCCGTCTCTCAGATAATTTAATACTCCGGTCGTTATATCAGAGGTAAGATTATAATCATTTAGAATCCTCAGGGCATCACTGAAGGTAGAAGGATCCGCGACTGTAGGTCCGGAAGCAATTACTTCAAGGGGATTACCTACGACATCCGACAGAATAAGAGTTATCAGTTTTGCAGGATGTATGATACGGGCAAGCTGTCCACCCTTAATTTTTGAAAGATGCTTTCTGACACAGTTTATTTCATTTATCCCTGCCCCGCATCGTATTAGCAGGTTATTAACTATATACAGCTCTTCAGACAACAGGCCTTCAGGAAGGTCAGACATAAGGGCTGATCCGCCCCCTGAAATAAGACAAAGAACAAGGTCGTTGTCACCAGCCTGTTCAGATATCTTTATTATTGATTCTGTTGCCCTTAATCCATTTGAATCAGGTATTGGATGTCCGGCCTCGGTTACAGTAATCCTTTTCAATTTACAGGAGTGACCATACTTTGTCACAATATGACCATCAGTTATCCGGTTTCCAAGTATAGTTTCCACATAATGGCCCATTGCAGCACTTGCCTTGCCAGCTCCTATCACAAAGATATTCCTGATCTCATCAAGCGGAAATATATTCCCGCTTATTGTAAGCACAGATCCGTCAAGTCGCATAATACCTGAAATAAGCTTTCCCGGAAGAACACTCCTTATACCAGCCATAAATATTTTTTCAGCAGCTTCTCGGTTATTCATGTTCTGTTCTTTTAAAAATATTCTATTTATTGTGTCGCACTTAATTCACCTTACACTTCGTTCAGGGCATGCCTAAAGTTGAATAATTTATTTATATATATTTCTAAACCCCCTTTAGGCCTGCACTGACCTAAGTGTCAGTGGGGAAGGGGGTAAAATTCGTTTACAAAACAAATAATG
>Ga0315283_10000880_pt1 | contig 23070 bp, 23 predicted proteins | sample YL17G09_0_MG_FD_204541 | JGI IMG/M metagenome (GOLD analysis project Ga0315283, IMG submission 204541) | Sediment microbial communities from Yellowstone Lake, YNP, Wyoming, USA - YL17G09_0 | ecosystem: Environmental > Aquatic > Freshwater > Lake > Sediment | place: USA: Wyoming | collected...
TCAAGGTTGCTTCACCTGTCCCGGGATGAATATGGAATCCATCTCTTTCGGAGCGTTGATGCACAACATCGATCCGGAAGTGATCGTTAAGGAACTGAATGCCTTAGAAGGATGATAGACGAGCGCCCTCTGAAAGGGCTTGAGGAGCGTCCTCCTTCGGAGAACTTAAGGCAAGGGGTTGGAGGCAAATGCTTTATGCCTCAAACCTCAAACAAAGTGCTCCTCAAGCGGAGCGATCCTTAAACGAAGTGATCCTAAAACAGGAGTTATTATGGAGCCGATTCATCTTTTTGAGAAAGCCGAGTTTTCTAAAGAAAATTTCGTTCCCAAACAACTCCATATCGGGGATGCGGGTGCGGCAGTGCTCATCTGCTTCGAGCCGGGTCAAACCATGCCTCTTCACCCACATCCCGGTGCCTTGGAAGTGATTCTCTATGGAGTTGAGGGAGAGGGAACCCTTGCCATCGGTGACGAGGAGAAGCCATTTAAGAAAGGGGATCTGATTTTTTGTAAAGGAGAAGTCCCTATTGGCCCCAAGAACACAGGACAGGGGAGGTTCATAGTCCTGGTCACCCTTATTCTAAAAAAGCTGGTTTCCAAAGAAGGTTGATACTTTTGATTTCAGATTTGTAATCCGAACTTTTCAATCTGCAATCCGCAATCTAAAATCTGAAATTTAGACCGAGCCTTTTATAGAGTAAACCATATCTCACCCCGTGGCAGCTGATCAAAACAGAGGAACAATTGAGTTCATCCATCGCCATATAAAGGATCGCCCCACCGGCCAAGATAACATCTGCCCTGGGTGGCGGGAGACCGGGTATTTTTCTTCTTTCATCGATTGTTCTGGATCGGTAGAGAAGCAACTGGTTTCTTAACGCTTCCTTTTTCAAAACGAAATGGTGGATCTTTTCAGTAATGAATTCTTCCAGCCCTTGTTCCACAGAGGCCAATGTCGTGGCCGTTCCTCCTACTGCCACCATTGACAATGGTTCCCGGGGACGAGGGATGTTTATAAATGATTTTCGAATTTCCTTCTCCATCTTTCCCCATTCCCCTTCCTGGACAGGATCCGATAGGAGAAACTGTTCTGTAAAACGGACCGAACCGAGAGGAAGGCTGACCCATTGGGTGATCCGACCGCCTTTACCCAGGATGAACTCCGTGCTACCTCCACCCACATCGACTACAAGGATCGGTTTTTCCATCTCTTTTAGATCTCTCGCTACCGCTAAAAAAGAGAGATAAGCCTCTTTTTCTCCGGAAATGATCTCAATAGAGAGATCGAGTTTTTCTTTAACCATTTTCAGGAAAACCTTGGAGTTATTCGCTTCTCTGAGCGCGCTCGTCCCGATGGCAAAGATTTTTTGGACCTTCATGGCCTGGCATTGTTCCAAATATTTGGCCAATGTTTGAAGTCCTCTCTCCATTGCTTCTGAGGAAAGCCCCCCGGTTTTTTGGAGGCCTTCCCCTAATCGGACAATGGTCTCTTTCTCAAAGAGAGACTTCAATTTTCCCTCATTGACCTCTGCGATGAGAAGAAGGATCGTGTTGGTCCCGATGTCGACGGAGGCAACCCTGTACATTTCTATCTAACATTTCCCATACTTACAGCTTTAATCTTTTCTGGTTGTGACAGATTTGTGACTGATGGGGTTAGTTCCTCCACTGCATTTCGTAAACTTTCGACATTGTGGTGAACGTAACGAGATAACATTGTCATGGTCTTGTGGCCCATTAAAGCTTTAATTTTGAGTGCATCTATTCCTTTCTGGCTTAGTCTTGTTGCAAAGGAATGTCTTAGGTCATGGAAGTGTAAATCGTCGATCCTTGCCTTCTTGACGCACTCGGAGAAGGCCCTTTCCAATGCCTGATTAAAAAGCTTGGACATTGCAATAGGAGAATGAAACACCCAATCACAATTAATCAGACGTACCTTAGATTTTTCTTTTAGGAGGGAATATGTTTTTTCATTCATTGGAATTGTTCTCTTCTCATTGTTCTTTGATTCCATAACGGTAATTGTTCTCCGAAAAAGATCAACGGCCTTCCAGGAAAGATCGATAATCTCCCCCCTTCTCATCCCGGTATTTAGGGCAAAAACGATAATTTCTTGCAACCAGGAGGGAGAAAATACCAAAAGAGTGTCTTCCTCTTCCTGAGTTATCCAGCGCTCTCTTTTTGTAGCCCCCTTCTCCAACTTGATCGAAGCGACAGGGTTTGAATCCAACCAGGCATATTCATCTGAGCAGATTAAGCTGAATGCCCTTTTAAATGCTGCCAGATCCCGATTGATCGTAGCCGGCTTCATCCCCTCGGCCTCTCTCTTTTCCTTGAACTGTTTCCAGAGTCTGGGGGTAATCTCGCATAACAAGCATGATCCGAAGAATTCGTTTAGGATGTTGGCGCTCGACAGGTAAGCCTTTGATCTACAATTCTTCCGACTGTAATTCCGAAACACCTCCATAAGCTCGCTGAAGGTTTTTGATTCGCCAAGCCCCTTTTTAAACCACTTTCTTTCAGCTATCTCACCTTTCACCTTGTCGTGAATTCTCCGGGCTATACCCTTGTCACTGGTTGCGGTTGATTGCCTAATCCTCTTCCCTCCATAAACCACATCTATCCACCATATACCAGACTGGCCCCTACGATAAAGTGCCATGCTCGACCTCCTTTCCGAGACCTTTAATTCTGTCTGGTTCCACGCGAGAGGGATTATAACTCTCCGCAGTAACTGAGGCAATAGATTTTTTTATAATTCCCCTTAAATCATCTGAACTCAAATTGTTTTGACCTGATTTCCACAATATCTCTCTGGCTGTTACGGAGATATCAATCTTCTCCCTTCTGCACCCTTCCATCCATTTATCCAAGTCAATAGACTTGAACCGGATCAAACGGCCCAACCTGTAATGCGGGATCTCCCTGGACTCCACAAGAGAGTATAGGAAGCTTTTTTTGACGCTTAGGTAGTCTGAAGCATCGGTAACGCTCAAATAGAGACCGGACATTACTGGTCACTCCTTCACTCGTCTTACCTCTATTGCCTTGGTTCCTTTTGGCACCTGAATGACGCCGAACTCAACCTTATCTCCCGCATTAAGATCTTTCTCAAATCCAGGCTGTTCTACATCAACCGCGTGAACGTATACCTCTTTGCCATCGGGCTGACAAATTAGAAACCCATATCCCTTATGGTTGTCGAACCATTTAACAATTCCAATCATTGATTCTATCCTTTCCTTACCCATCCCGTCCCCACGGGATGATATCGGTCCTTGCGTTTGAAATGGCCTGTTCGATCTTGCCATGCCTTGCCACGGTATCGGGATCTGAGTTTCTTTCGGCGAACCGATCAATAAAGCTGACTTCACCGATTTGAAAAAAATCTGGTCTTTGAGGTTTTGGGAGCTGCTCGGGTGGCTTCGAGAGCCAAAGAGAGATCCACCACGTTCTAATTCTATCGGCTAATGACATAATCTCTTTCCCCTTTCCGTCCTTGACCTAAATAAATTGGACCACGAGGCTCCCAAGGGGGTTCTATAGGGAGTCTCATGGTCACCCGGACAAGGAGGAGTCTTGTCCGTCTGGAGGTACTGCAAGAGAGTGCAAAGGTTCACCTATCAAAAATGTTAGAGAGGTCCGGTTCAGGTTCTATTCTGAGTTCGGGCATATCAAACGGCCCGATAGGGATCTTCTGCTTGAGTTGTTCGTATAATCCAGCCAGAAAAACCTTGCGTGCCTCATCTTTTTCGTAGCGAAAATTTTCCTTCAACCAAACGAAAATTGCAGGGGGCGTTGCAAAGTCGGACTGTCCAGGTTCAGACAATTTATTATAGGTTTCTATTAGTAAGGGCTTTAAAAACAGAGAGATTTCGGCCTCCAATCCTACAATTCTACCTTCCAATTCTTCAATCTTTGCTTCCATAGATCCGTTTTTTGACATTTCTGTCTCCTCATTACATGGAAAAAATTGGTTTTATCACATTCAGCAATTCAGTGACCTTTTTTGAAATTAAATCTCCTTGTTCTCCCGTGGCTTGGTCACAAATCCAGGTCACGGTGCCAACTGGCTTGTCAATTTTATTTTTGGAAATCATTAGCGAAAAGAACCCAATGACGTCACCGCTTCCCGCAAAATTATACTCAAGTTCTTTTTTGATTCGTTCCTTAAGATCAGACATAAACCCTCCACATAACAACGGCCAATGCCTATGCCGTACCCATCTCCACCTTTTTGGCAAAATCCATCGTGGGCGAATTATCAATAAACGCCTGCAAGGTAATGACAAAAAATCCAAACATGGCACAACTGTCCAAAAGGTACTTGCCGATTTCGCCTAACCATTGACCGTCCTCTGGATCAAGTTCATTCGGATAATACAACTGAAGCCCCTTATACTTATTTCGGAGCTCTAAAAACCCTTTCCCCGAAGCCTCTAAGTCGGGGATCGCAGTTTTTAAGGTGCTGAGTCCATTTGCCAAGCGGGAAATTATCTCCCGAAAATCAAGGACAGTCTGATTATATAAATCGATACCTTTATTAAAAGCTATAACTCTCTCTGTGATCTCGTCCATTCGAGGTCTCCTTTATTATCGTGATCCCTGTAATTGTTTATAAAGCTCTCCACCCATACGATATTTGGTGGCTACGGTAAGATCAATTTCATCTGCCGAAGGTCTAACACTTGCCAGTAAGCCAGGTTCTAACCTAACCTCTACCTCAATTTTAGATTTAGCACCTTGTCCCCCAGGAACCTGACCGGTGGCATTCATATAGTCCAGTCTGTCTTTACCGATAGACTGGGTGGCCTGTGGTCTTAAGACATATTCTTTTCTAAGAAGTAGAGCAAGAATCTCATCACGGCCTAATCCACCAGCATGATATCTTGGAAATCCGCCACCATGGACGGCACTTAAATCAACCCATTCTCCAGGAGCAGAAATTGTCCCCGTACCCTGTCCCCCTCCTCCAAAGATTCCTCCGAAGAGTTTACCCCAATCAAAACCTCCGGCCTCCGTAGCCTTCTTAAATCCAAGCCAATCCCAAATCATTCCATTTATCATTTTGGAGAAATTTTGACCGATACTTTTAAGAAGACTTAACCAATAATCTTTCCAATTCTTCATCTCGTGAGTCATTAGGTCATTCAAAACGCCACCTGTCGAATCCTGGAGGGTCTTACCGAAATCAACGACCGCCTTTCTGCCGATGTTAAATTGCGAGTCAAGGGAAGTGATAAATTCTTTTAGACCTGCATCCATCCCCTGGGTAAGACTAAGAAAGCGAGTCTTATCATCTGCCATTGCCCTGGTTGCAGCCCTGATCTTATCGGTAAGTTGTTCAAAGTCCTGTCTCAGTTGGGAGATCGCAGCAGCAGTCGAATAGGTTTGATTCGGCAATGCCTCTGCCATCTTAATCCCCCACTCAAGAACCTTCTTGTTGGCCTCATCAATGGTGATCATAATCCCATCGATCTGATTCTTAAGGTTCTGACCGAATTCTGATTCTCTGGTTGCCTTGTCTAAATTATCGTATTGAACTTGGAGATTTTTAAGTTGATCCCTCATCCCCTTGGTTTCTTCATCGGTTTGAGCCTTCATCCTTTTACGGATATCGTCCAATTCTTTCTGGTTCCATTGATCCTGGGCCTGTTCAACGTTTTTTCGGCCTGTCTCGACGATAGCGATTCTTTTATTCTGGTATGCTTTTTCTTCCTCCGCCTGCAATGCCATACCCTTAAACGTAATAAGTCCCCATTCATCCTGATATTTTAATTCGATCTTTTTTAACTCTTCGGTATGTTCCTCTTCTAACCTCTCAAGGGCAATATTGGTTGCCTCCTGTTGGGCTTCCACGTCTTTCCCTACAGTTTTGGCTATCGCAATTCTGGCACGGGCATCTTCTTCCCTTAATCTCCTTGTCCAGTTGAGATATTCGACTTCTTTTGCTGCATCCCTTTCTCTCTGCTTCGCCTGTGCATTGGCAATTTCAACCGCTTCCTGCTCTCTCAGAAGAAGAGTTCTCTTGACGAATTCAACCTGGGCAACACCCCGCTCCCTACCTGCCTGTTCCGGTTTGATCTGCTTCATCATTTCACGATTAGCAATGTCAGCCATCTTCTTCTGAAAATCAAGAATTTCAAGGAGTATCTTAAAATGAGTCTCCTTCTGAATCCTCACTTCCATGTCGGATGTTTTGGAGGCTAATTGTAGAGCTTGACGATATTCTTCTTCCGATACCCTGAAATTGAACTGAATCTCCTGATACCGTTCCTTCTCGTCAAGTTTGCCTATCTCATCATAGTATTTTGCCCATACCAACTTTCTTTGTTCTGCAGCAAGTTGAGCCGCCTTACGCCCTGTCTCTGTATCGGCGTATCCCTTCTCTGGGAATTTAGCCAATTCGTCTTCCCTGGTCAGTGCTAATTTACCTCTCTCGTCGGCCAATGCTTTCTTCATCTCATTGGCAGCACTTCTCATAGAACTTAAACGAGCCTGCATACCGGATTCGATACTTTTTGCCGCCGCATTTACATCTTCCTGAATTGCTTGTTTTCTTGCATCGAGGGCAATTCGCATTTCCTCATCGGTAAACTTTTTCTGGTGTCCCAAGGCAATTAGAACCTGCTCATCTTGGTTCTTATAAGCTCTACCCGTCTCTATAATCGCCTGCTTGAGCTTTATTGTCTTTTCGGTGAGATCGGTGATCTCATCTATAATCTTTAACTCTGCTCCCCTGCCTGGTGTCACAAGGACACCCAACTCCGGCATATTCTCCATTACTTCGCCAGCCTTAATCATGCCAAGTCGTTCCCGGGCTTTATCTGCCTTTTTCCGCAGAGCATCTAAGTCTTCCAAAAGAATTTTTAAACGATCAAATTTGAGGGAATCAATCTTCTGGTACATCTCGTTAATATCAGCTACAATCTTATCTTTGAGGTCGCCATGACTAAACTTGACCTGATTAATAATTTCTTTAAGTCCTGCATATTCCCCACTCAGTGTATTGACGGCACCTCTTAACTCATCATCACTGGTCTTAATATCCAAAACCTTGATTTTTAATTGTTCCAACTCCTGAACCTGTTGGATATAAAGTAGAACTTCCCGATCAATCTGTTTAATCCTGTCCTCATTAGATTGATGGGCAGCATCGTAAGCCAATTTGACAGCGGTTACGGCAGTCGCCAACAGACCGAGCCACATCAAAATAGGATGTCCTTTAAGCCAGGTCAGGATGCTTCCGAATTTAGTCACCGTTCCTGCAAGGGTATCCATCTCTTTGGCCAATAACCGAATACCGGCGATGATCGCACCGCCAATAAAGACCGGCCATAGGAGTTTGAGGGTTTCGATAAATTCCCTCAGAACTTTCAAAAGCATGGTAAGGGAAGGAACAACCACATCACTTGTACTAAGAGCCACATCAAGGAGACTGGTCTTAAAAACATGGAGTTGAGCCATGGGTCCCTGCATGGCCCTTTCATTCATCACCAATAAGGCATTTGTGCCAGTCAGGGCATCGGTCATCTTCTGGAAGGCATCTTTACCCATATTGCTCATAGCCGCAAAGACACCGGCTTGTCGTTTCTCTAATCCTTCAAATGTATTGGTAAGGTCGAATCCCGCTTTACCGAGAACGCCGAGGACTTCGATGAGGTTGTGGCCTGGCATCCTGATAGCTTCAAAGTCCACCCCGATAGAATGAAGTTCATCCCTAAATGCCTTGGTGGGAGCAATCAACTGTCCGAGGATTCCCCGTAGACCTGTACCGATCGTGGAGGCCCTTAAACCAGCATTGGAAAGAACCGCAATCGTAGCAGCCGTTTCCTCAATGCCCATTCCCACCTGTGCGGCAGTAGCGGCCAAATAGTTAAAGGAGGTTGTCAGATCCCCGACTTCCAGTTTTGAATAGTTTAAGGCAGCAGCCAGAACATTCCCGATTCTGGTAACGTCTTTGGCTGAAATATTCCAAACATACATGGAGGTAGTCAGAATTTTGACGGCTTCCTGCGCACTCGCACCTGTGGCTGAAACCATCATACCAACAGTTTTAAGAGCATCGGCAGACTGTTTGGCAGTCAAACCGGCCTGACCCAAGATTTTGAGAGCGTCCGCCGCTTCCAGAAAACTCATTTTGGTGGTAGTGGCAACATCACGGGCAGCCTTTTCAAGAACCTTCATATCGCCAGCCGAAGCATTGGTGATAGCTCCGACATCAATAATCGCTTGACTAAACTTCATAAGGGTACTTGTGGCTTCACGGAAGGCTTGTTGAATCTTAAAGATAGTACCGAAGATAAGAGCCCCACCAACCAACCATGCCATCTGAGATTTCAGCATATTGCCGAAACCCTCGACACTCCATCGTTGCATGGCTCTGGCAGCATCACCCGTTTTCTTCTCTACCTCTCCGGCGTAAGCCCTTAACCCCACCATGGCCTGCGAAGATTTATTCATCTCCGTATTCATGGCAGTAGTAGCAACTCCGGTTAAAGCAAACTCTTCCCGGATCAGTTTCATCTTGGTGCCGAGGAGAGATTGGATTTCTTCAACTTCCAACATCCCCATACCCATCTTTTTCAGGGATTTATAACTTAACTCTGCACCCCCACTAAGTTGCTTGATCTGGGCATCAAGGACACCCATGCCAGCCCTGATCTCATCAACACGCCATAACTTAGTAGAGGCAGCCAATTCTTTCAGGTCATTAGCAAGTTTTCTGACCGTTGCATCCAAATCTTTATAGACAATTCCTCCACCCCTACCAGATGCCTGAGCTTCGGCTAATGCGGTTTCGACTTTGCTGATTTGCTTTTCGAGGGCAACGAAAGGTTCAGCTATTGCCTTTGCACCCGTTTGACTTCCGATCTTGGCGAGACGATTAGATAGACTATCAATCTCAGAGTTGAGGACAGAGGTAAGACTATTGATCCTTTGAAGTTCATTGGGATCAATAAAAGCCTTCATCTGGACGGCCTGAATATTCTGTTGAAAGGAATTGACCGCGCCTTTAGCTTGCTCGATATAACCAATCAGTCGTTGCCAGGAGTCTACATTGAGATCCCCCTTAGTCCATAAGCCAGTAACATTAAAGGATGTAAAAGAAGTGGCTTTGGCACGTTCATATTCGTTCGCCATCTGAGTGGCAAGGGTGACGAGTTTACCTTCTATCTCGAACCGTTCAAGGATGATCTTCTTTAAGGCTTCTTCGCTTCCGCATATCCGACTGATTACAGCCTCAGCTTCTTGATTAAGAATGTTTATATCTTTGGTAGTATTCCAGATATCTTCAAGATGCTTCTTAGCAGAAGAGAAATATTTATCATCCTTGCCTTCAACGGTCAACCCTTTACTTCGGAGAACATCGATGATTTTTGAAACTTCGGCAATCTTGCTTTTAGCATCGACCTCTGATTGATTAGCACGGGCTATCAGTTCATCCGTGGCGAGTCTGGCCCGTTCGAATGCACCCATTCGACCCAAGACAGATTCCATCTCTTTGTAAATGGTAAGTTGTCTGGACTGATAACCGGCAGCCACTTCTGAAAATATTTTATCTGTATCCGCTCCATAGGGAGAAGTACCTTTAGGGTAGTCTATTCCTTCTCTCATTCCACCTGATCCGACAGCCCATTGAGAATTTGGGAAGTACATTTTATTCTTCTTCGTAGACCATTTCGGCTGTCCCCAATCGGTAACAATGTCCTCACCTTTTTGAAGGGATGAGATGATCTTCTGATTCTTCGCAAACTCCCGTTCAAGGTCACGTAGTTTTGCCTTAATACCCGTACTTAATTCCTCTACGTATTTCAGGGATTGATCCTTCGCTGTTTTAAAGCTGGCCGACATCTTATCGGTCGCACCCTGTACGTTCCAACCTTTAAAAATATCACCAGCGTTGACCTGCTTAAAAATTTCAAAGAAAGTTGTGACCGACACCCCCATAGCCTTAAACTGCCCAGTGATGGCTTTTAGGGAGGGCTGGATCTGTTGATTGAACTGATCGACGGCTTTTTGTATTGTCGAAAAAAAATCCGGCGATATCTTTGAATAGAACTCCACGCCGAGGCGAGCTACGATAGCGTCATTCATTGTTTAATCCCCCTATCTTACTATTTTCTTTAATAAATTTGGTTATCAAATCTGCTCGATTTTCAGCACCTTTCTAATCAAAAAACCGTACCGGCAAACTATTCAAACTCTCCTTAATATTTCCCAGGATATGGGTGTACTCATCCAACGCCTCAAGACTTAACTTCACTGCCTGAATCTTTGCCAAAATATTCTTTTTTTGAGCTTCAGGATATAACGATTCAATACTCACTAAAATGGATAATACGTTGCGATACTCCTTACCGATATACGCAATCCGTTCTAAGACGATCCCGAAACCGGCAGCCATGGATAGACAGCATGGGTTTTCCGTTTGCTTGCGCTCAAGACCATATATGGCGGCTCTAAGCGCAGCCGTAGTCATGCCAGTTTTTTCAATGCTATCAAAGACGTGTTTTCTCAATTCACCATCTGTCATTATCAGTAACCTCCTTGGATTTTCTAAAATTCTTTATCTCAAGATCATGTTTTTTCATAAGATCATAAAAACCCTCGCGATATCTCCCGGCAAGTTTTGCGGCCCTGGTCACATTGCCTCCAGAAATTTTGAGAAGATGAATTAAATAATTTCTCTCAAAAATATACTTGGCCTCTCTGTAAGGCTTTATAGTGGTTTTTGTGATCCCCATTTTTAAGGTCATATAGACAAGCCTCCTTCTAATTTATCCATGGTTCTCCATGGCTTTTTTAAAGAAAGTTGTCGGCGCAAAAGTTAAGGTTCTCGCCATTTTCCCAACCATCTCAATCCCTTTATCCGTACCTACATATCCATTTTTGGCGAGTTCCATTTTATCTCTCAGGTTTGCTTGATGTTGTGGTGGATAGGCGTCGCTGACGGTTTCCAGTATCAGCAAAATCTTCCCGTAAGCCATCTTGATTTTGCCAAGTCGCTCTATTATCTCTTTAAACTCCTTCTGCAGGCTTAAGGGATATTCTGGTAGGGTTTCACTTTCCAAATAGTTCTCTATTTCCCCGATCTCCCTTAGTGCCTCGGCCACGCGTTTTCGATTCTCCACCAAGTCTCCATTATGTATCATGAAGTTCCTCCAATTTTTTAAGAAGGTTTGCACCAATCTCCGTCTTTGATGAATTTGCAGCCGGCCACCAGTTTAAAATCCAGCGTCAACCCACTCGGATTCTCTTGGCCCACCCAATTTTTGGCTTTCACAATATAAGCCCTCCCGGGTTCCAGGTTGAGGTAAAATCGTGGCTTCTCAAGCCCCCTGGCACCGCCAAGGCCAAAGCTGGCACCAGGATTCTTCTGAAGGGCAATCAATGCGATACCATTCCGCAACTTATCAAAAATGTCTTTGATCATTCCCCCGACTCGATAAAACTCATCATGGATTTCCAAGAAATCAACGATATTGATGTCATCCGGGCGGATCACATCTGAAAAATTGGATGATCGCTCGTAAGGTTTAAATTTCCACTCCGAAAGAGGCAACTCGAATTTCTCAAGGCGCATTCTAAACTCATTAGGTCCCATCTCAGAAGAAAAATAGAAGATCTTATGGCGCTTCATATTGAGTTTTGCAAAATTTAGAAGGTAAGCCGTCTTACCGGCATCAAAGACGCCCGCAACAACCCCAATACTTTTAGGGAGAGTCTTGATATATTTCTCTTCGCCAAAGGGGTAAGAAAGATCCATGGTATCAGTGGAGGCGTTCAGAAAGTCGATTTCATCACATTCCCGATTGACAAGACGATAGACCCCGTTTTTTTGTGGATGTCTTTCGAGAATAGGGGAATTTTCTTCACATAGACGGTGAAGTATTTGTCTGACGTTGGTCTTGATATCTGATGTCACGTTTTGTAACGAATTATAGAGTTCTGTCACGGAAAAGTAACCGGATGTCACGCTGACCCATTCTTCAACCCATTGGGCCATGTTCCTCTGTCTGGCCCAATCCCTCTTCATCGCCGACTTTACTTTTTGTCTCATTTCGTTAAGAGGGAATTTTGGATTGCAGGATTTAGCAAAGATTTCAAGGTACTGAAAGGCTTCTTGTTCTGGGCATCCACCTTTTACCAAGAAATTAGCAAGATGAAAAATAGTATGGTCACGAGTTCCCTCTTCGGCTAATGTCACGGGATGTAACGAAATGTCACGATTTGTCACGCCTGGGGAATTGTCTGTGACAGCCCCCTTATACCCCCCTAACCCTAATGCATAAGAACTAATTAATTCTTTATATAGCGCATCCGGCATCGGCGGCGGGGCCACCTCCTCAATGCTGAGGCCGTCCATCCACTGATAACGTCCCTTGGTCCCGTTTATGCTCGGGGCAGCAATGAAGTAACCCCTTTCGCCCCGGACGTGAAATTTGAAAGGGGAGCGATCATTATTATTACGAATCCCCTCGGCATGGGCGAATAGGTAATGCTTACCACCACCCGGTGTCCTCTGTGTGGGACAGACAAAAGAATCTGACAAGTAACTTTGGAGTTCTTCGTCTGCTTCTTGATTATCTGTATCGACAACATCAATTTTAGAAATCGGCCCTGTGACGATCCCGATCATGGCCCCCGGCCATTTGGACCACCACTCTTGGATGTCTTCAGTTTTTGCCCTATGCTTCTGATAGGACTCCCACCGAACGAAGGGCTTCTTATCCGGTTTTACGGGGATGACGGAAAGTCCAAGATTTGAATAGCGCAACGCTTCGTCCACCAATAGGGCCATTTATTCGCTCCTCACCAATCTAATCTACCTACCCTATTAAGGAGTGTCCGGCACAAAAAGTGACAAAAGTAAATATAACCATTCGTAACTAATTGAGAATTACCTCAAGCACTTCATCTCCAGTCTGTTTCGCATAGTCCTTGAGCTTTTTCAGGCCACGGCTCCCAATCTTTTTGACCGTGTCTATTTTAATTTTCATCCTTTGAGCTATTTTCTTGTATTCATTATCCTCCCTCATTCGGTAAAAAAGGACCTGTTGTTCATCAAGTGTTAACTTGCAGGCAGGAAGATAAATCACGTGTTTTAAAAGATCCTTTGCTTTACCCAAGGTGATTATGTCATCTAACGTCCATGTTGAATCCGGCTGTCTCTGTCCAAAAGATCCCAAAAGGTCGTCTTCCGTCAAGGCCTCAACATGCTCAAAGTTGTCCGGGCTCCCGTCAGATCCCTCACCAACGTAACAGCCCAAATCATCGTCGCCTGCCGATGGATGTTCAAGTTTTGGCTTCCTAAACTGTTCGATTTCGGCCGTTGATCCCTTAATTCGAAATTTTTCACTTTTTGCATAACCCAGGCGCTTTAACTTAAGTGATCTTCTTAGATAGTGTAGAAATTCTCCCTTATCTGAGTCGTGTCTATCCAATAGTTTTATAAATTCTTCAAAGATGGGGCCTGTAAACTCGTGTGGTCTTCCCTGGTCCCAAGGTGTTCGGGGATTGTACCAGTCATCATAGGACCTTGCACTTCTCAATATCTCGGGAAGGTATTTTTCACTTGCCCATTTATTCATTACCGCGAAATGGTCTTGTAAATTAAGTCTACACAGATATTGGCGTTCAGTAATCAATGCTTCATTTAGGCCTTCCTTGAACTTTTCTGGGAGCTTATTGATTAGATTAATCGATAGGGAGTAAGCTTCAGGAGATTGTTTACCGACCTGATTCAGGTTTTTAGAATGTAAAGACATATCCTCTTTAGATAGTTGTCCTGACTTGAGGGCATCACTAAAGGCCTCATCTGCTTTGACCATCGATTGTGCAATCTTCTTACCATCAGTAACGGACATTTCAAAATCTTTGAGCAAGCCCTTATATCCATCTTCTCCCAATATCTCCATAAGCGATTTGTTGCGTGGTTCTTTAATCCACTCATTCCAAACAGCTGTATTGCGTTGAATGAATAAAATCAAGTAGGGTTCCGTGTACCAAAAAAACCATTTAGGCTTATTTTCTCCGGCATAGTTCCAAGAATCCACGGCCCCCCTAAGAATCGTATTGAAATCTTTGAGTCGGATTAGCCACTTTAGTAAAAGCTCCTCGGGTCGTATTTTTTCTTTACAAATATCGGATTGGTTTTTAGGTGGGTGGGAATTTTGTTGAGGATTGGATGTTGGTTCGCCTTCAATTTTCTTTTTCATTTTCATATTTACCTCCTTTTTTAGTAGTTGATTTGTCTCCTTAATTCCCGCCAGGACGCGAGGTATGACCGTACGTTTATCGAGAGGGTATCGCTTAGGAATTTAGCTACAATCTTTCTTAGATCCGGCGCATCCTCGAACAGGAATATTTTGAGGTTATGATTTTGTGGATTAGGTTCGAGTCCCAGTAATTTAAATCCCTCCGCCGCAAGAGCAGCGGCCAAGTATAAATCCGAGGTCCGAAATGGTTCTCTTTTAGTTCTTTCCATATTCATTTCCTCCTTTTAAATTTAGTCTCTTACCTCTCAAACAAAAAAAAGGAAGCCAAAGCAGGCTTCCCAAATCCTTAGAAAATTTTTCTTGACAATGGCATATTGTAGGTTTAATATGCCATAAGGATGGAGGAATGGGTAAGACTGCCCTACCATCAAATAGGGTCTCAGTTGGTGACAGCCACACTGAGGCCCTTTATTTTTCTTTAGAAACCCCTATCCCCTTGAGCCTTTCTTTCCCGGCTGGACTTTCTTTTTAAGGACGTTGGCTTTATTTTGTTTCAGGAAGTGTAGAATCGAAAAAAATTGGTTCGAAACTTCGGGGGTCCCAGATGTTAGGAGCTTTTTCTCAAGGTCTGCAAATCTATCCCTCCCCTCCGCCAGAATTTCACGCAGAAGGCCAAGGAGATGAGAAATCGTTTTTATCTCTCTCTGGTCCCTTTCAACCGTTTCTTGAAGTTTTCTAAATTCTTCAAGGATCGTGATAGGAGGCTGAAATTCCTCGTCAAAAAGTTCAATTCCCGTTGACAAAAGTTCACCTATTCCCGCCGAAAGGGATCGCTTATAAAATTCCGAATAGGCTCTTACCTTGTCCAGAAGTTCTTCGTCCTCGACATAGATCGTCACGCGCTCAGCCATTATGTTTTTCTCCATTAATCTTATACCTACTTTTACATATCTTTCTCATTATCACACCTACCAATATTTGTCAAGAAAATATTTTTGGAACTGGACTCCATAGAACCTCAAAAAATCGACCAACTCTTTATTTATAAACCGCTTTTCTGTGCTACGATTTTTTTTGCGGCACCCTCGATCCGTGAAATGATTCCAGTCCTTTCCCATACAGTAATCAGGAAAGTTGTAGCGCTACTACTTTTTTTCTGGTTGCGGCAACCCCGATGGAAAAAGTGACATCGATGTCACTTTTGGATTGGGGCGGTTGGGTCTCAATGATCTTCCCCTGATGGTTTCCATTGCCGTTGGCCTCAAGGCATTCATGGTAAGACTCATCCTATTGATTTGAGTTGAGGCCATGTTTGACCAGAAAGTAAGATCGATCTTACCTTGACTCTACGATATAGAATTTTCCATTATAAAGGATTCCGAAGGGACAATCGGTTATTACTTCTTGAGATCCTTGGGGTTTCTCGGACATGAATAAAATAGGAGCGAGACAGCCCCCTTGGGAAAATTTTCAGACCCAGGAATCGAAACGGGTAGAATAGACCATTAAACCGACTAACTACCGGAAAACTCAGAGGAAACTATAAAACCGATCTGGCATATTATAACCTAAAATATGTCTGTTAACTATTCTTATCACGCTATCTTTATAATAATAAATAATCTCCTTAAATATCAATAGATTAAAGAGGCTAAAGGTTGATGGTTTTTATCCCTCCTCTTGCTGTACTGGTCTTTATAAACCTTTGAGGTATGTTTGAGGAACAGCCTAACTAACTGCCTTTATTACATTTTTAGCATAGGAGATAAATTAAGTTCATTAGGCTGAACAAAAGGTCAGCAGGCTGAACGATACCAATCATTTCACCGTCTTCCGCAAAGCAGGATTTGGAGAAATCGTCCACCAGGGGAGAGGAGGGGCGAGGGGCTCCATGATTGGCCGGTTGGCGAGACAGTATCTATAATCCATATTAATAAAAATGGGTCTAACATCTAATATCTATATCTAACATCTAATATCTCTTATAATCACTTATTAAAGGACCCCATATCTAAACGCTTCCCATTCCAGGGAATATCCTTTATCCATCATACATTTCTCAAAGTCTTCGTATTTGGTCCTATAGTGAGCTGAAATAACCTTCTCTTGACATTGAGCGATATCCCGATCCCTTTCTGCACGGGAAACACCGTCTTTTCTAAAATACTGTTGGGTGCTGGTGGATTGCACCATCGCACAGCCAACCACTAACCCCAAAACCCAAAACCAAAGACCTAAAACCAAAACCCTACACAACAGACACTTCATTCTTTATCATCTCCTCTCATTCATAGTATTAATAATTTGGTATTATAGGGGACCCTAAATTTTAGACAATGAATCTCCGCATACATTCTCCTTGTATCTAACATGGTCCTTCAATTGCAGTTTGCAACGCCTGAAAGCATTGATTGACATCTTCTGATAAAAGGTGTAGATTTATTTTTGAAATGAACAATTGACGTTCCCCGGATATTGGTCAAAAAGATTTTAAAACAAAAAGGAGGTAGACTAAAATGAAAAAGATGATAGTTTTAATGTTGGCTATGATGTTTTTGTCTTTAAATAGTACGGCCTTTGCTGTTGAAATTCCGCAGGCCAAAAAGGTTAAAACCCACACTGCTTACTGGTGGTTTACTCTTCCGGACGATGGATGGAACTGGCCATTGTATATTTTGCAATTATCCAATGTAAATCCAGGTCATTCACCTGTAACTATTAACCTTACGCTGAAGGATTGGAAGTTTTCCATTTTAGAAACCTATACTTATATTCTCAATCCTAAAGATGATCTCTATATCACCTTGAACAATCTTTGGCCAAATTATTTTAATTATAATAGTGGCACCGTGGAAATAATCAATTACATCATTGAGGTTAAGGTTACCGAACAGAAAATCGGAGAAGGCTTTTACGTTTGGCCGGAAGTTGATGCATGCGGCAATCCTTTAGTTTCAGATCCGAATGATCTTGGAACTGATTGTTATGCCCGCTATTTTGGAATCATGTTTCTCAAACTGCCACCAGCTAATTTGAATAAGTAATAGGAGAAGCCAATCTGCAGGAGAGTCAACTTGCCACTATTTTGAATTAAATGCCAATCCTAATTTATCTTTTCCCTTCGATAGTAACTTTCACCTTCTCCAATATCGAGATAGGGCTGGCCTTGACCAAGATCATCGGTACGGGTGATCGAAAATTTCCACGATAGTGGAAAATAGGCGCACCTGAATTTTTTGTAAAAATCCTTATTCCCCGATATCAACACAACCTTCCCATATCGGCTTGCCTGTCTTTCTGTTAAATTTTCCGGCATAAAAGCAATTCCCAAATCCCACGAGATAAATATTGCCTTGCTTGTCAAAATAAACATCAATATTATCATAACTTGCCTCTATCTGCCTGCTCCAATCCAGCGCCCCCCTTGCAGTATTCAATTTGCTCAAGATCCACTCATCGTTAGACCCCCTCCAATCCCCCAAATATGTCATTTGATAGTATAGAACAAAGACATCATCCTTTGGACTCAGATAAATCCTAACGGCGTTAACCCCAACCTCGGGATCATCCCCAAGCACCCACATTAAGATCTTAGAACCAGATATACCATCGATTTTTACGATATAATAAGGTCCATCGTAATAGTAGTTAACTACCTCATAAAGATTTCCCTTCGAATCGATAACTCCTGAAAAAGAAAAACAAGGTATCAAAAAGAAGACACTTAATAAGACCCAAATACGAATTAGTTTTTTCATACCATCCTCCTAACGCTTGATATATAAAACTTTACCGTCATATTACCTATCTAACTCCTTTTTTCTTCATGGTCCCCCTCCTTCGTTGAATTTCCTATTCACTTTATCACAAACTGTAGTAAAAGCAAATCTAAAAAGGTCATCATCTTACCTGTGAGAATGAAGGAAGACCCCAAAATGCGGTTGGAACTCTCCACGAAGATTATAGACGGATCGAGGTCATTTCTAAGGAACCAGACGAGGATTCAGCCCAAGAGGTTGAGACTTCCGTTCAGGTACGACAGGAGAAGCCACCAGAAGGCAGGGTAAGGCAGGAGAAGCCACCAGAAGACGGTCAAGATGGCACCCTTATCCTACCATTAGAAAAAGACAGAACCCCGTAGAACGCAGAATTTGAAGCTACAGGGGCAAATAGGTAAAAACGACTTGAACCCCTCGTTAGTTGATCAGAGATCTTAACTCTTGCCTGTAATCCTCACTCCCCAGGTGCGCGTAGATCTGTGTTGTGCTCACGCTCGCATGTCCAAGAGCTTCTTTAATAATCAAGAGGTCTGCTTTTTTGCGTCTCAAATTTGAGGCAAAAGAGTGTCTCAATGTATGGGGATGAAGATTTTTAATGCCCGCTTTTTTACCAATATCCCGAACGAGCCTAAAGATATGTCTGGTAGCCATTGGACATCCACCTTGACCGAAAAAAAGGAATTTCACTGGTTCAGGCTTCACCTTTTCGTCTAAAAATGATTTAATTTGCCGTAATCGTTCAGAGCCACTTGCCCCTTTTCTAACCGCACAATATGCGGACTGGTACGAGGTCTCCGTCGCTTTGGCTAATTTTGAAAGACTGGATCCCCGGCCAGGAAGAAATCCATTAAAATTTGCTTCATTTTTTATTGCTCTAAGATATTCTGCAATAGCCTTTACGAGCCTATCCGAAAGAATAACCTCTCTCTCCTTGTCTCCCTTGCCAATGACCTTTAAGACACCCTGCTTAAGATCAAGGTTCTTAACCTCAATGTCAACGAGCTCGGATACACGCAAACCCGTATCCAGGAAGGTTAAGACAAGCAATTCATCCCTTTGTCTCAACCACGCATCCCTGGTGTTTCCCAACTTCCTAAAGACACCGGAAGCCTGTAAAAGTGACGTTTGCTGGCCTTCGGTGAGGTAGACAGGGAGCCTTTTGGCTTGCTTCATATTGTCTACGAGATCCATGGGGTTCTTCTGAATCAAATCGTTTCTTTGCAACCACCGGTAGAAGCTTTTTAGGCAATAAATCTTCTGGTTAATCGTTGAGGAACTGCTGTTATTCTTTTTTCTAATGGAAATTATAAAAGCATCGATGTCACCGACTTTTACCCCAGTGGGAGAAAGGTCTTTCCCTTCCAGCCAGCTTAAGTATTGCTGTAGGTTCAATTTATAGGCCCGGATCGTATTAACCGAAAGCCCCTTGGAATATTCACAAAAGTCAATGAACTGGTCAATGTACTCTTGACGCTCCATGGTAGACCCCCTTTCTTTTTCATCTTGTAATTTGCAAGCAAATGTTGTAAAAAGGGGATCGGGTGGGTGATCCCCTTATCCGGTTTCTCCTACCTAATGGCTGCCGCTTCTATCTTGCGGGATGGATGGCAGCCATTGTTATTTTTGGTCCAAAAAGGAAGGAAACCTCCCTCTTTGATTTTACGGTTCAGTTCATTAACTTCTTCCAAGGCCTCCTCATCGGTGATCTCGCAACCCTGGCCCAGGATGAAGCCCAAGGCAATGTAAGCTTCCCCGGTCAGAACAAGCAAACCGTTGATTGCAGACTCCAACTTGATCGCTTCGGTAGGTTCTACTTTTAAATGGGTCTCGATAAAATGATTAACGAGCGATCGCATGTTTCTCCCTTCCTCGTTGTCCTCCTCTATCAGTTTCGACATCCGATCGGTTAACCCACAATCGGGGTCGAAGATCCTATTAAGCTCTCCAAATTTCATCTCGTTCCTCCTTTCTAAAGATTTAGGTTTTAGGTTCACTAAGTTTTCCCACCCGCTTCATCCGCTAACCTCAATCCCCCTTATCACCCCCTTCCCCTTTTCTTCTTTTTTATACCCCGAGGCTTAAATTCCGTTTTTCCTTCCAACCAATCCTCGATAACAGACTTCCGAAATCTAACCGTCCGTCCGATCCGGATTGTTGGAATGTCGCCCCGCGCAACCATACGATAAACAGTCTGCAGGTTAAGCCTTAAATAGTGGGCTAACTCTTTAGGTGTCAAAATTAATTCTTCATCGTTCATATGAATACGTTAAAAAAAATCAAGTCATTTGTCAAGAAAAAAAGTATAAAAAAATACACAAAAACTATACAGAATGTATAATAAGTGTAAGCGTTCGGAAACTCTAAATAATTCAGATCACGGTGGGAGATTATAAGAAGAATTTTAGGGAGATGCTATCGACTATCTTGAGCCTGTTTTTCTTCCCTCTGCCGATATTGGAGCATTCGCAGAAACATACAGTTATCTTAATGGGTTAAACCTACAGAAAAATAACCAGGCAGCAAACCCTTGATAGGCAATTGTTTGAATGGTAGAATGGCGGGAAAGTCACACGGATACTACATTAGCGGGATTGTACCTTATTAAAAATAATAGGGTGTGACAGAATTGTGACAGAATAGACCGAAAAAACTGAATTATACAGAATGGATTGAAACGGATAAAAAGCTTTCTAACCCACAATTATCAAGCGTTGGCGCGAAACCAGATCAAAATTAAAGGGTTAGAAAAAATGCCCATTTTCCGATGTCGACGGAGGCAACCCTTTTAATCGAAGTAGGGTCGGATTTCACGACAGAGTTCCTCAGGAACAACATTGGACGTCAGTTCAGATTGAAGGACCTCAAAGGATGTCCAGTCATTAAGATAATAAGGCTGGATGGGAGTTCTGGAGATAATTCGGATGAGAAGTTGGTAAGAAGCCTCACCGGAAATAGAATAGATGGTGAAATTGAAACTGTTGAGGTTTTTGTCATGATAGTATTTCAGGGTAGAGACAATCCCTTTAGCCAAAGAAGCAATCTCCTCTTTACTCAGGTCTGTCATTGATCCGCGGCCTTCCACAATCCCGCATACTTCATTGAACCCCATCGGAGCAAAGGAGACGAACCAATGGACGGCTCCGATCTTTTTAATATAGCGTTGTCCAATTCCCTGCTCAATCTGGATGAGATCGTCCCAGTAAAGGGTTCCGTTCCTCTGTTGATAGGAAGAACTTGCGTCCAATAACCATTCCATCTCATTTGTTGGGATGGGATCCCCTATGACCTGAAGATGAGGATGAAGGATGGTGCTTCCTCCGGGGAGGAGAAAATTTTGACTGATGTGCCAATAACGGGTATCTGGGTCGAATGCCACTGTTCTTCGAATGATTTCGATGGAGACCGAGAGCCCCTCTTCGCAAATTTCTGGGGTGAATTGGTTGAGATTGAGAAAATGTTCATGGCAGAGGACGACGACGCTGCCATAGGTTCCCACCGGATTGAGGTTAGGAAAACCTACGGCCTTTCCAACGCAGATCCTTCCTTCGGGGGCAATCTCATTGATAAACTGAGGTGTTTTAAGAAATACATTTTCCGGACAGAAAAAACACCCCTTTGACTCCTCTGCCATCTGCGTGAAGTCAAATTTGCCTTGAGAGGAGAGACCCCAGGTGATGATCCGACTTCTCCGTTTTGTAAGAGGGTCGATCCTGACCTCTGTAGGGACAGAGATCGTCTCAAATCCCTTGAGCGGGGACCGGAGATCAGATTGTAGATGAAATCGGTCAAATTTGATTTCCATTTCTTCACCTGTTTTCAGCGATGAAGCGACGGATCTTTCCTATCCTTCCCTCACCCTCCCCCTCTCCCCCACGGGGAGAGGGATGGGGTGAGGGGTGAGTTTTTCAAGAACGGCCGCGGCCAGAAGCGGAAACATCACTTCATGATGGCCGATCAGATGATAGCCTTTCCCGCCCTTTAGAGTGGGTCTCTTGACCACATTGAGGTGAGGGCGGTAATGGTGAATGAAATCCATATTCACCGTAGTGAGGTGCACCACGGGGTAGCCAAGATTTCTGGCAAGGCTCAAGGCCTTTAAGAAGACTTCTGGGAGGATCACGGCTGAGCCGAGGTTAATGAAAACCCCTTTTTCCAATTTCGATACGAGGGAGACAAAGGTATGGAAATCTTTGAGGCTACCTTTTCCGATGGCTGCCCCATCTGCCGACGGTCCCATATGGGTGATGTCCGTCCCAATCGCCACATGGACAGTAATGGGGATTCCTAATCTCTGGCCGGCAGCGAGCAAGGAGAGGTGTTTAAAAGGAAAATTTCCTTTAAGGATTTTCCGGCCTAAGGATTGGCCAATTCCCAATCCTTCTTTCACGCCTTTCTGAATGGCACGGTTAATGGTCTCATGGGTCTCTCTCACCATTCCAAAGGTGCCTTTGGAGAGTTCCTCATCTACCTCTTCAGAGGTGTGGCCGACCATTGCCAATTCGACATCGTGGATTAGGCCCGCGCCATTCATACCAATACCCTTCAACACTCCTTGTTCCATCCAATCGATAAGGACAGGGTTGAGCCCAACCTTGATGGGATGTGCGCCCATTCCCAGAAGAACCATCCTCCTTCTCCGGACCGCCTCTGCGATCCGTTCCACTACCTCCTTCAATTCCTTTCCTGCCAGGATCTTCGGCAAGGAGTTTAAAAAGTCGTTGAGAGTTCCTCCTCTCTTCCAAGTTCCAGCGAAGAGGTTTTTCACCACCTTATGTTTCTTTTGCCTCAAAGAGGTCATTGTAACCCGACGCAGATCAAGAGGTTTTATCGTACTTTTCACACCTTGCCTCTCATAAGTTCATCTTGAACGGAGTGTTCGCCCCGATCTCGGCCCTTTGCGAGTGGGTCGAGCCGAGGTCTCCGAATGATCATCTACCTTATCGTGGAAGAATCCCCGCTATTCATGGCAGGACTCTTCAAAAAGAGGTAGTGCTCCACCATTTCGCAGAGGATGTGTCCGATGAGAATATGGACCTCTTGAATGCGAGGTGTACTGGTCGAGGGGACAG
>Ga0315283_10000881_pt1 | contig 23058 bp, 20 predicted proteins | sample YL17G09_0_MG_FD_204541 | JGI IMG/M metagenome (GOLD analysis project Ga0315283, IMG submission 204541) | Sediment microbial communities from Yellowstone Lake, YNP, Wyoming, USA - YL17G09_0 | ecosystem: Environmental > Aquatic > Freshwater > Lake > Sediment | place: USA: Wyoming | collected...
GCGTCTTCCTGGACCGTCGACGCAATGTGCGGGTTTGCATCGGATTCACGCGGCCGCTTCCGGCCGACCTGTCAGCGGGCTGTGTGGACAAGCGACAGGGCGTCACAGGCTCTGGACGCGCCCAGGCCGTCGACCACGGCTCCGCACCCCCGGGACCACGCTCCGTTCAGGCCGCACTGGAACAGCTCGTTCAGCGCCTGCCCGATGGCCATCTCTCCGACCTCGTCGTGATGGCCCAGCCAGCGGATCAGCCCCCGTTGCTGCAGTTCGCGGGCGACGGGCCGCTGATGCTCGGCCAGCGTAACGACGAGGGCCGGCAGCGCGAGGCAGAGGCGTTCCCACGTGGTTCCGCCCGCCGCGCCGACGGCAAGGTCCGCGCCCGCCATGAGCGGGGCCAGGCTTGCGACGCCGGCATGCAGATGAACGTTGGCGTGACCGGTGGATCGCGACCGGAGCCATGGCAGATGGGGACTGGCCGTCGTCGCCACGACATCGGCATCGATGTCCGGCCGGCGCAGACTCAGGAAGGCGGCGAGGGCACGGCCGGTTACGTTGTCGGCGTCGGCGCCGCTCATGAAGATCAGGATCCGGCGCACCGGGCCCTCCCGGGGACGCACGCGATCGCGCAGGGCGGCGTACTCAGGCTGCAGGAGGGCGTACGCCGGCCCCAGCAGTGCCGTGGAGGCCGGCGGAATCCTGTCCGCGTATCGCGACTCCATCCCCGCGACGAGGTTCTGGTCCAGCAGCAGATCGCAGTCGTGCGCCCGGTCGGCAAGGTCGTCGACGACCATGATGCGATCCGCCGATTCCCGCAAGGCCTGCTCCCAGCGCCGATCGATCGCGTAGCTATCGACGACGAGCCAGTCGGGTCTGGCGCCAGCCGCGATGATGGCCGCGCGTGAGCGATCGGCGTCGTCGCGCCAGAACGACGTCCGGAAGGCCTCGACGGCCCCCGCATCGCCGCTCATCCCGAGGTCGCGGGTCGCCGGCAGCCTCGTGACGGCGAAACCACGCTGCTCAACGAGGTCGCACAGGTGCCCCGGGTCCTCACGGCACACGAACCCCACGTTCGCCCCGCGCTCGCGCAGCGCCGCGGCCAGCGTGAGGCAGCGCGTCACATGCCCCGCGCCGATGGCCATCGAGGCGTCAGCGCGGATCAGTACTCTCATGCGATCCGGATTCTCCCTGGCCGTCGGCCGCCGGGGGACGGCTGCGTACAAGGTCGGCCACGGTGCAGCATTGCGCGCTGTTCTGGCGTGCGATGAGGGCCCGAAGCCAGCCGACCCCGTTCAGCACGAGGTCCCGGTCGTGGAAGGCCAGGACGTTCTCGTTGCCGATCACGTCCAGGCCTTCCAGTCTGGCCGGAGGCGCGTTGCAGGAGACGTATCGAAGGCCGTGCCGCCGCGCGATGGCCAGCGTGTCGGTCGTGAATACGTTCCCCGGGGGCACGAACGTCACGATTGGCACCTGGAAATGGCCCTGCAGGATCTCCTGAGATCGCCGGATGTGCGATTCCTGGACCTCGAGCGGCACCCAATCCCAGAATTCCCGGTGGTAGCGCCGGTTGCTGCTGAACCATCGAGGCCGGAAGAGGTTCCGTTCGAGGACGCAGTGCGTCAACCCATGGTTCGCGATCTCGATCAGCCCCCGCCGTACTCCCTCCTTGAGCGCCGCGGCCTGTGCGGGGAAGCGCGCGGGAAACGGCGTGACCTTGTCGGCCCGGTCAGCCCACGCCGCAGTGATCGCCACAGTCATCCGCGCCGAGGTCTCCTCGAGGATCGTGAACACCTCGTACCATTCCTCGGCGCGAAGCTCCCGGTACGGACCGGCCGCCTTGAGACCGGGCAGGTACTTCAGGAACAGCCAGTTGCCGGACAGTCGCAGGGGCCCCCAGCGCCACGAGCGGTTGGAGTAGACCTCGTACCGCTTGGTCGCGGCGCCCACGTCGTCGAGGCGGAGGGCAACCATGCGCCGATGCGTGGATCCGGCCGGCTGTTCCGTCACGGCTCTTCCGCCGGTCGTTTGCTGGCCGTCACCAGGTACCCGGTGCTGAACGTGGCCAGTTCGGGATGACGCCGGCTCAGGATCTGATCCCCCCACAAGAGCGCGCCGAAGAACGGACGCAGCAGGACGCTCAGCAACCGTCTCGTCACATTCGGCTGCACGCTGACGGCATACCGCAGGATGTTCGCGGCAACGCCCAGCGCATGTCCCTGCGCCTCGCAGCGCGTCACGTTGAACCCGGCCTCGTGCACAAGGCGTTGAAGCGCGGGTTCGGTGAAGCGCCAGTAATCGCCCGGAGTGTCGGCGCGGTGCAGGAACGGCGTCGACAGAACCAGCGAACCGCCCGGGCGGAGCACACGCCCCATTTCGCTGACGACTTTCGCCGGCTCCCAGGCGTACTCCAGCACCTCCAGGCAGACGACGGTGTCGAAGGCCGACGGGGGGAACGGGAGGGCCAGCGCGTCGGCACACACGTGGGGACGCCTCCGAGGATCGCGGTCGAGCAGCACCCACGTCTCGATGCCGTCGGTCGGCGGGCGGAACCGGCCGCGCCGGCCCGACCGGCCGCATCCGATCTCGAGCACCTGTCCTCGGATCGTGGCCGAGACCGTGTCGAGGTCCCGGTCGAGATGTCGCCGGCGGACGGAGTAGGCAACCGGGTCGCTGAGACCGAAGCGAGCACGGGCGCCCGAGGGGGTCGGCGTCATGACGAGGCCAGGAACTCCTGCGGCGACACCGTGGGAACGCCGGAAACGGGGGCCGCGTACTTCCAGGAACTGTAGACGCGGGTGAGCTTCAGTTCCGATCCGCCCACCAGGCGCCTCAGGTCGTCGAACTCGCTGGCTGGCCTGTAGTAGTACGGCGTGTTCGTGCGATAGTCGGCATTGAAGGTGTGCCTGACCCGGTAGAAGAACCAGCGGAACGCCAGCATCGATCGGAACGTGAACGTCGCCGCGTACTCCATCGAGCCCAGCATGGACATGTCCATGCCCAGGCAGTACGCCTCGCGGAACCCCATGTAGTGCAGGAGCGGGTAGAGGGCGATCGCGGCCGAGTTCGTGTGGCTGGAGAACTGGTGCAGCTTCGCCACGCCGCTGCTGTCGTCGACGTCGAAATAGCGGGCCAGCGTGAACTCACCGTCCGGCTCCAGCGCTTCGAACAGGTGCAGCCGTTCCGCCGAAGCGACCCCCGGAAAGTGATCGACCATGCGCTGCCGGTTCACCACCAGGCGGGCCTTCCGGAGCCGGCTCAGGAGGGCGAAGGGCGAATCCGGCAGATAGACCTCGGGACGCAATCGGTACCGTTTGTGGGCGCCTTTGTGCGGACTCCACGACTCGTAGTAGGTGTCGAATCGCTCCACCAGGTGCCGGGCCATCGGGCGCCAGCGGGACTTCAGGAACGGGACGATGTTGACGCCAGCGAGCAGGCCTCGATACACGAAGTTCTGCAGCGCATTGTCCTTGGTCTTCTCCGGGAACGGCATGAAGTAGTAATCGGGTTCGACGCCGCGCTCGAGAAACCACGGGGTGAGCGCCTTCGCTTCCAGGAAGACCACGCAGCCCTGTCGCTTCAGCGCGGAGAAGTCGAATGCCTGAGCGACAAGCGAGGGACCGCCGAAGATGATGGCGGCGTGCTCACCCTTGTGGGCGTTCTTCAGTCGGATCATGATACGTGGATCAGCCCGTCAGTCCGGACAGAAGCCGGCGCGGAAGGCATCGTCCGTCAGCGCGACTCGTTCCGCAGCCTGGGGGACACGTCGCCCTCCCCGAACTGCAACCGGCAGAACATCCGGTAGGTCGGGCTCGAGTCGAGCAGCGCATCGTGCGTCCCGGACGCCTCGATACGCCCCCGGTTCAACACGACGATGCGATCGGCGTGCACGACGGTGGAGAGCCTGTGCGCGATCACGATCGCCGTCGTGTCCGACACGATGCGATCGATGGCCTCCTGCACGAGCCGCTCCGATTCGCTGTCGAGCGCGCTGGTGGCTTCGTCCAGAATCAGGATCTGGGGACGGTGCACGACCGCCCGCGCGATGGCGACTCGCTGGCGCTCGCCGCCCGAAAGCCTGACGCCGCGGTCGCCCACCAGGGTCTGGTATTGCCGCGGCAGCGCCATGATGAATTCGTGGGCATTCGCGACGCGGGCGGCTCGCTCGATGTCGGCCTGGTCGAGCCACTGGCGGCCGAAGCGGATGTTGTTCTCGATCGTGTCGTGGATCAGGAGGCTCTCCTGCGACACGACGCCGAAGAGCCGCCGATAGTCCCGCTGCCGGAACGTCCGGATGTCCGCGCCGTCGACGAGGACGGCCCCGGTGTCGGGGTCGTACAGCCGGAGGATCAGATCCGCGAGGGTCGACTTCCCGGCGCCGCTCGGCCCGACGAGCGCCACGAAGTCCCCCTTGCGGATCTCCAGCGTCACGTCGTCGATGGCGCGACTCTCGCCGTACGAAAAGGACGCATCCTGCAGCTGGATGGCCTCCTGGAACCCGGTCTTTTCCAGGTGCCCTTCCACGATTCTGGGCCGCTGCGCGAGCAGTTCGCTGATGCGACCGTAGGCGGCCTTGGTGCCCTCGATCCAGAGGGCGGTGGTGGCGGACCCGTTGATCGGCGCGATCAGGAGCTTCCCGACGTACGTGAAGAGCAGCAAGCCCTGGAACGTCAGGTCGCCCGCCCGCATCTGCAGCACCGCAATGAGGAAGATCCCGAGGACGGCGACGGCGTCGAGCACGGAGCGGGCCGGGGCCTCCAGCTTGTCGACGCGGCTCCTGGCCAAGACGGACGACGACAAACGGTCGATCGCGATCTCGAGCTTCGCCAGTTCGAAGGCCTCGGCCCCCAGGGACTTCGTCACCCGCACGCTGGTCAGCACTTCCTGCACGGCGCCGGCGAAGGCGGCGGTGCTGTCTGCCTCGCCGCGCGTCAGGCGGCTGATCGGCTTCCGCAGGAGTCGTGTCAGCCCGAACTGGATCACCATCAGCGCCACGGCGCCCACCGTCAGCCAGGCGCTGGTGCTGAACAGGTACGCCGAGTAGATCACAATCTGCAGGTTGTGGTGGATCAGGCTCCGCACGAGAGGCCCGAGCGCCGCGGCGGTGTTCAGAGCATCGGTCGTGACGCGCGACATCAGTTCCCCGGCACGTTCCCGCGTGAAGAACGCCAGGTCCTGATGGAGGAGGTGATCGAGCAGATCCCGCTGAATCAGTTTCGTATAGCGGGTTCGCAGCCAGGCGGCCCCGTAGTCCGCCAGGTACGTGGCAGCGGCCACGAGCGCGGACTGCAGCAGGAAGAGCAGGCCGTAGAACACGACCACATTCCTGCCTTGCGCCGAGGATCCCAGCAGGAGCCGCGTGACGCGCGCCCCCAGGTGGTTCAGGTCGAGCCACGATCCCGCTGGCGGGGCGGCCTGCGCCGGCACATCGGACAAACCGGCCAGCATCCCGGCGAGGATCGCGGGCTGGAGGACCGCCAGCAGGTTCCCGCCCAGCGTCAGGCCCGCCACCAGCGCGATCGCGCCGGCGTGACGGCGTGCGTACCGCCGGATCAGCCACCGGAACGCGCCGGGGCTCCCCTGCGCCTTATCGGGCTGCACGTCGGGCACGATCCGTCAGCGACTCCCCATGTTTGACGTAGTTGTAGAGCGGCACCGGCAGGTGATAGATCTTCTCGGGCTCGAGCCGCTCGAACAGATCGCGGTCCTCGAAGACCCGCTTCTTCTTGTTGTACGACCCGACGCGCTCGAGGTACGACGTCCGCAGCATCAGGCCGCAGGCCAGGCCGTGGGACTTGAACGACTCCACCGACAGCACGCGTTCGTCGTTGTCGGTGGTGAAGTAGTCGCACGACACCCCCACGTACTGGGGACAGAACCGCAGGATGGTGTACAGCGTCGAGAGGAACGGCGGCTGGACGTAGTCGTCCGCGTCGACCCGGACGAAGTACTTCCCGCGGGAGTGATTCACCCCGATCCGCGCGCTGGCGCCCACGCCGAGGTTGCGCTTGTTGACCACAACCTTGATGTCTCCGGCGCCCGCAAAGGTCGAGACCGCCTCGAGCGAGTCATCCGTGCTGTGGTCGTCCACCAGGATCAGCTCGTATCGGTGGCGCTCGAGTTCCTGGTTCAGCAGGGACCGCAGGCAGCGCCGGAGGTACTTGCCGTAGTTGTGGTTCGTGACGACGACCGAAATCTCGGGTGATTTCATCAGCGCAGCTTCTCCATCGCGCGCGCGTACCGGACGAGGATGGCCAGTTCATCCGGGGTCGCGCTGCAGATGTGATCCGGGCCCGCGAGGCCCTTGTTGAGCGTGAAGTGCTTCTCGATGATGCGGGCGCCTCGCCCCACGGCCACCAGCGACGCCTCGATGCCGATCGCGTGGTCGCTGAAACCCTGGTACACCGAGTCCGCGAACGAGCGCGGCAGCGCGATGTGGTCCAGCGGGCACGGATACTCGGGCACGCAGTAGAGGTAGCGGGCGTTCGGATGCGGATACGGGGCGCCGGGCCCGGGCCAGAACCCCAGCGACACGAACGTCTCGAGCCCGGTCGCGAGAATGCGGTCGCAGAGTTCCGTGTTCTGCACGGAACGGCTGGCGATCTTGTGCCGGCCAACGCCCAGGGACTGCATCCACTCGAACCGCTCGAGGTCGAACACCGAGGCCATGAACTCGATGCCCTCGTCGTCACTCCAGGCCTTCAGCTGGCGGGCGTCGTCGAGGCCGAACTGGACCGTGAGCGCCTGCGCGAGTGCCTCAGGGTTGGGATGCGAACCGGCCGGTCCGAAGATCTTGTAGGGATCGTAGAATTGGAACTTCGCAATGTCGGCGCCGGCAAGCTTCGCCTGCCGGATCAGTTCGTGCGCGAGATGCACACTGCCGTTGTGGTTGATCCCGATCTCCGCGATGATGATCATGGTTGCTCCTTGACGTCACGGCCGCAGAAGTAGACAGCCGGCAGGACGTCCCGCAGGTTGCCGAGGTCGCTTCTCCACGCCCGCGCGGTCAGATAGTCTCCCTGCCAGCCCACCGCCAGGCGGCCGCAGTGGTAACGGTTGATGTAGGCCGCCATCTCCGGCGGGTAGTCTTCACGCTGATACGTGGCGAAGTTCTTGCGCACCCGGTGGAGGCCGTTCGTGAACCACTTCTCGAATCCCAGCCACGCTGGCAGCAGGCCCCACACGATCTCGAGCGCCGAGCCCGCAAACGGCAGGCCGAGCACGTCGTACATGCCGAAGCGATCCAGCCTGTCGGCGAACCGCTCGAGGAACGCCCGGGAGAGGAGGTGGTTGGTCGCGCAGCCGAACCACTCGGGGGCGTCGACCCGGTGGAACGTCACGCCGCACTCCTGGTCGATCTCGCCGGCGCCTGCAACGGCGCGGGCCTCGTGACTCCCGCCGCCATAGGCCAACCGGGCGTCGGAGGCGGACGTCTGCCGGCGCAGCAGGATGCGTGCGCGTGACCGCCAGTAGTCGAGCGCGAGCGGCAGGTGCCCGCCAAGTCCGCCTGGCGCCCAGTCGCCGCCGGTCAGGCCGGTCGACCCCCAGCAAAGCTGCAGGCGGCTGCGCATCCGTCGCCAGAACGCCCCGTGGGCCGTCACACCCGGCACATGGTGTTCCGTCTCGGAGGGAAAACCCGAGCCCCACCGGTCGTAGGCGTCGTTGAACTCCGGGTCCCGGCAGAAGACCGCGAACGTCTCGGCGATCATCTTCGCGTGGAACCGGTCCATCGGTGGCGCGGTGGCACCAACGTCGGCCGGCGGGACCAGCATCCGCCTCGGCAGGCGCCGTTTCTCGTGTCCTGATGCGACGAAGTGGACACCCCGGCGATCGGCGAACGCCAGCAACCCGGGAAGCAGGCGGGGATGGGCCAGCAACGTGCCCTCACCCAGGAAGAGCACGTAGTCGTAGTTACGCCACAGGCCGTCGCGGATGAACTTGTACCAGGTGCCGGAGTCGAGCGCGTGGTCGTTCTCGTACTCCAGCTCCGTCAGGCGGATGCCGCGCAGCCGGCATGCCAGCCGGACCCGTTCGTCGAACGGGCTCAACTGGCGATTGATGCCTTCTCGCGCGGCCAGTTCGCGGTACGCCTTGTACGAATCGCGGGTGTTCGCGCCGTCGCCGACGTTGTAGACCACGAATACGTCGGCGTCGCGCCACTCCTGGCTGATCAGGGTCAACCACGTCCCCATGACCAACCACGGCTTGTGGTGGACACACAGGACGATCGCCAGCCGCTCGCTCATCGCACGCTCTCCTCAGGCGGTCCGGCCGGACTGCTCACGAACCTGCTCGACGGCGTCGAGCACCCGGGCCCCAGCATCGCCGGAGGTGTGCGTCAGAAACCGCTCGACGTAGCGCTCGCGTCCACGGGGATCCATGGCGAAATCGGCCAACGTCCGGGTGGACAGCAGTTCCAGCGCCTGAGGAATGCCCACGGCCGTCGACACGCCGCGGAACTGGAACGGGCCGCCCTCATCGGGCGTGTAGAAGCGCGGGAAGTAACCTGGGTTCTCCTCGAGATAGTCCTCGGCGGTGTACGTGACACACAGGTTCGGCACGCCGAGCGCGACCGATTCAAACACGGCGTTGGTGTAGTAGCCGATCGACAGGCTGGCGATGCTCAGGGCTTCGAGCACGGTGGCGGGGTAGAACCCTTCGTCGTAGACACACTGGTCCGCGGCATCCCGCGTGTACCTCGGAATCGGTGTCTTGGTCCTTGACTTGACGAGCAGATAGGCGCCGTTCCGGTCGCAGAACCGACGGATCGCCTTCACGACGTTCGGGTCGCTCTCGCCGTCCATCACCTGCCGGAGATACTCGAATCGCCGGTACACCCCGATGTTGACCAGTTGTCTCAGGCGGCTCGGTTCCGCGCAGATCCGTTTCGGCCAGAAGGTCGCCCGCCCGACGCCTTGCGGGAACGGAAAGAGCACGACCACTGGCTGCGTCGAAGGGATTCCCCACCGGCGACGCACCTGGTCGGCATCGATCAGGGGCGCCGCGTCCAGTTCCGGGAAGCCCACGAAGGCGGTACGCGCCGCCGCGGCCCGAAGATAGCCGTCCCGGTCGAGCAAGAGTCCTTCCGACGCGAAGTACGCCCCTGCCCACTCGTGCCACCAGCGGCTGTGCCACGCGAGCAGGTCACAGGCCAGGAGTCCGTCCGGGCTCTGCGCGACCATCGAATCGAGCCGGTACTGTTGGCAGACCCACAGCGGCCTCGGTGTCGGCAGCGGCAGGCCGATGGCGGCCTGAGGCGGCCCCCATGCGACCACGGCGTCGGTCCGCATCTTGGTGAGCCATGTACGCAACTGACCTCGACCCTGATAGCTCCTGACGGCAGGCCGCCCGTTCCGGAACGCCGGCACCGATTCGATCGACGGGAACTGGTAGCCCTTGAGACCGACCTGTGCCTCGCTGTAGTCGTGCCAGCATTCGACTTCCCAGCCCCGCGTCAGAGCGGCCTCGATCACCGGGGCATAGAGCCGATACTCCGGGTTTCGCGAGATGAGGAACGCGACCTTCATGCCCGCTTCCGCACCGCCGCCGACCGTCGGCCACGAGTGGGGCCGCAGCCCGGCCCGGGAACGCCCTGGCCAGGCATCCTCACCGAACGGATCAGCTCGAACGCCTCGGCACAGCCGACGCCCGCCACCGATCCCCACCGTGCGGCGGCCGCCCGCAGGCTCTCGGGCGAGCGGGGGTGCGGGGCCGTGCGTGACTCGCCGCGATAGCACTGCATCGCGGCGACCTTCCGGTCGATTTCCGCCGAGATGTCGACGAACACGTTCGGGCGAAACGCCGGCGCGACCCGCTGAAACGCCCATTCAGTCGACGACGCTACCTCGAACGCATACAGGTCGGGCACCAGACACGGGGAGGCGCCGGGACGCGTGGCCGTGAGTACGGCGCGGAACGTGATGCCGTGATCGACGTTGAGATCGCCGGGATGCTGAGTGTAGATCGCATCCGGCCGAATCGAGCCGATCCACTCCTCCACTGGCTTGATGACGTCGAGCAGCGCCAGTTCGTCGAACCGGTTGTCTGGCAGTCCGCCAAACAGGACCGACCGGGCGCCGAGCGTGGCCGCCGCCGCCCGCGCGTCGGCCTGCAGACGCCGGAGGTCAGCCGTCGGCGCGTCCCTGCGCCGCCCGTACCTGGAACTGACGCCTTCCCCAAGGATCGCGATGTGGATGTCGTGATGTTCGGCGGCGTACCGGGCGATCGTCCCTCCGCACCCGAGCACTTCGTCGTCAGGATGCGCCGCGATGATGAGAATGGTCATGGCTGGTCACTACTCGTGCGCCGTCTTCTGGCGCACTCCTTCGTTGATCCGCAACAGTTCCGGCTGTCTCTCCAGCAGCGCCACAACATCCAGCCAGCTGCCGGGCTCGGGGCCGAGCTGCCGGTAGACCTCGCGGACAAACCTCAGGTCCTCTTCGGTGTCCACGGTCCACCGCATGGCCGATCGATCGACCGCGTCGGTCACGCATCGCGTCACGAACTGGTCGCGATGCTCGTAGACGTAGGGGAAGACGTGGGCCCGATAGTGCGGCGCCGACACCATGCGCCAGAGACGATCCAGCGTGGCCCGCGTGGCCACCTCGACGTCGAGTCCCCGCGGAAACCGGCGCTCGAGGGTGTTCGAGCAGAAGTCCACCAGGCCGCCGGAATCGAGCACGACCTCGACCACGCGGTCGAGGACACCGGGGTCGAGCAGAGGACAGTCGGCGGTGATCCTCACGATCACGTCCAAGTGGTACTGGTTCGCGGCCTGGTAGTAGCGGTCGAGCACGTCGTCTTCGTCGCCGCGGAAGACGTCCACTGCCAGATCGCGGGCGTAGTCGGCCAACGGATCGTCCTGAGGCCGGGTGGTCGTCGCCACGATGACGCGGTCCACCAGCCGGCCGCGGCCCGCGCGGTCGACGACCCGCGCCAGCATCGGCGTTCCCGCGATGTCGAGCAGCACCTTGCCTGGCAGCCGGCTCGACCCCATCCGCGCCTGGATGATCGCTCCGACAGTCACGCGACGGCCTTGCTCCTCATCGGGCGCGCGGACGCGGCGAGGCCGGAGGCTCGCGCCTCGAACGGCGCGTGTTGGTCTAGAATCACAGGATGCCTCAGCCCGTTGCCCGAGCCGTGACCGACGTCGCCGTATTCTCGTTCGGGAGGACCGGCAGCCAGCGCTGCCCCAACAAGATGCTCCGGCCCATGGCCGGGACGACGCTGACCGACATCTTCCTCGCCAAGCTCGCCCGCTGCCCGTATCCCACGTTCTTCGCCGGGTACGAGCCGGAATTCCGCGCCCGGTGCGAGGCCCACGGCGTCCGGTTCGTGCAGCGGGATCAGCGTTCCGCCACGATCGACGAGCCCATCGTCGATATTCTGTCGTTCCTGCGCCCGCTGGACTTCACGCATTTCCTGTGCGTCAACGCGTCTCTGCCGTTCCTGGCGGTTGAGACGGTCACGTCCTTCCTCGACGACTGCCTGGCCCACGATCGCGAACCCGCGTTCGGCGTGATCCGCCGGCTCACTCACTTCATGTCGCTCGATCGACGAGCGCTGAATTTCGACGGTTCGGCCCGCACGATCAACACGAAGACGGTCGAGCCGGTGCTGGAGTTCGCGCACGCCCTCTACTTCTTCAGCAAGGACTACTTCTTCCGGGAAGGCCGGTACTGGGACTGGAGCACCGTCCGGCTGATCGAGATCTCCGACAAACTTCAGGTCGTCGACGTCGACACGGAAGAGGACTTCCGGATCGCCGAGGCGCTCTGGACGGGGTTCCACCCTCACCCGCGCCCGTGACGGCCGTCGCCGAAATACGCCATCACCTTTCGCACGGCCTCGATGACGTCCTCCGCGTCCGCGTCGCTCATCCCGTGGAACATCGGCAGGCTGATGAGCTGGCCGTACGCGGCCTCGGCGACCGGAAACTCCCCGCCGCGGTAGCCGAACCGGTCCCGGTAGTAGGGGTGCAGGTGCACCGGCACGTAGTGGACGTTGACGCCCAGCCCCTCCGCCCGGAGCGCACGGAACACCTCGGCCCGATCGACCGACGCGTCCACGCGGACCGGATACAGGTGCCACGCGTGCTCCACGTCGGCTGACGAGGTCGGGAGCCTCAAGGCCGGCGTGCCCGAGAGTTCCGCCTCGTACCGCCTGGCAATCTGCTGCCGCCGTGCCACGTTCGCGGCGAGACGCGGAACCTGGGACAGCCCAAGCGCGCAGGCGATGTCGGTCAGCCGGTAGTTGTACCCCAGCGCCGTCATCTCGTAGTACCACTGCCCCGCTGTCTGCCGAGCGCGCGGGTCGCTGGCAATGCCGTGGCTCCGGAACGCGCGAAGCCGGAGGGCAAGGTCGCCGCTGTCGGTGGTCACCATCCCGCCTTCACCCGTCGTGAGGTGCTTGACCGGATGGAAGCTGAAGACGCTCATGTGGCTGATGGCGCCCACCGGGCGGCCCCGGTATCTGGCGCCGAGCGCGTGCGCGGCGTCTTCGATGACGACCAGTCCATGCTGAGCGGCGAGCGCCAGCAGGGGGTCGAGGTCGGCAGGGTGGCCGGCGTAGTCCACCGGCAGGATCGCCTTCGTGCGCGGGGTGATGCGGCGCCGGGCCTGGTCAGGGTCGATCGTCAGCGCGTCGTCTCTGACATCGGCAAAGACCGGCGTCGCTCCCTGGTAGAGCACGGCGTTGGCGGTCGCGCAGAACGTCAGCGGCGTGGTGATCGCCTCGTCCCCCGGCCCGAGGCCTGCAGCGAACGCCGCGCCGTGGAGCGCGGCCGTGCCGGAACTGAACGCCACGGCGTGACGCGCCCCGACGACGGCGGCCACCGCGTGCTCGAACTCGGCGATCTTCGGCCCCGTCGTGATCCAGTCGGAGCGGAGCACCTCAACGACCGTCTCCACGTCCGCGTCGGTGAGCAACTGCTGCCCGTACGGCAGTACTTCCTCACGGACCGGGCGGCCTCCGTGGATCGCGAGCGTCGCGGGCGGGCGGGACGAGGCGGTCATGATGCGGGGCGCTACGCCATCAACCCGTGCAGTTCCTCGATCGACAGCCACCGCGTGTTCGAGTCGCTGCTGAAACGGAACCCGGACGACACCGGCTGCCCGTTCGCGGAGGTGGCAGCCCGCCACCACGGGTGCAGCGGGGTGATGACGTAGTAGGTGTCGTGCTCCAGGGTGTGATGCGACTCGTCTTCGGACACCAGCACCTCGTGCAGCTTCTCGCCCGGGCGGATGCCGGTGTGCCGGATGTTGCAGCCGGGCGCGATCGCCCGGGCGAGATCGAGAATGTGCATGCTGGGGATCTTGGGCACGAAGATCTCGCCACCCTCCATCGCGCCCAGAGACTGAATCACGAAGTCCACGCCCTGCTGCAGCGTGATCCAGAAGCGGGTCATCCGCTCGTCCGTGACGGTGATGGTGCCGGTCTCCCGCTGCTCCAGGAACAGGGGAATGACGCTGCCGCGGCTGCCCACCACGTTCCCGTACCGCGCGCAGCTGAAGCGGGTGCCATGCTCCCCGGCGTACGAGTTCCCCTGCACGAACAGTTTTTCGGCGCATAGCTTGGTCGCGCCGTACAGGTTGACGGGATTCGCCGCCTTGTCCGTGCTCAGGGCCAGGACCTTCTGGACGCCGGCGTCGATCGCGGCCTCGATGACGTTCGCGCCGCCCAGTACGTTGGTCTTCACCGCCTCGAACGGGTTGTACTCGCACGCCGGCACCTGCTTCATCGCCGCAGCGTGGACGACAACCTCCACGCCATGCATGGCGCGGCGCAGCCGGTCGAGGTCCCTCACGTCGCCGATGAAGTACCGGACGTTCTTCGCCGAGACGTCGCGGTGCATCTCGGACTGCTTCAGTTCGTCGCGGCTGAAGATGATGAGCTTTCGCGGCTGGAAGCGTGTCAGGACCGTTTCCGTGAACTTGCGTCCAAAGGAACCGGTGCCGCCGGTGACGAGGATAACCTTATCGTTCAGATCCATGGTCGCTCTCACGCCTGACCGTGCCCCGGGTCTCGCTCCGGTGCGGCAGCCAGGTCAGCTGACGATTCACTGCCGCGCAGGCCGGCGGGCGGGCGGGCGGGACGCCCACCGACCACGACCCGGCGCCGTCATTGGGGTGCCGAACTGCTCCGTCGCCCGCCTGTCGGGCGGTTCCCTGCCGGTCCACCCTCGCGGAGGGTGACCAGCTTGCCGGGCGGCACGCCGATGCCCGCGAGCCGCTCCGTGAGGTCCTGTGAGGTGTCGAACGTCGCCACGACCAGCACGTCGAATGGGGTGGACTCGTGCTCGCGCACGCCGAGCACCGGATGGCCCAGGAACGTGCCGTTCGGGTGCTCGTCGAAGACCGCAACCAGGTCCAGACCAAGTTCGAGAATCGAGATGTACGCCAGTTCGGCCGCCTCGCCGCACCCGTAGATGGCCACTCGCTTGCGTTCACCCGAGGCGAGCGGCGCCAGGACACGCCGCAAGTGCTGCCGCACGTTGCCGTACAGCGACATCGAGTACTCGACGAACTCGTAGGTCAGGCGCGTCTTCTCTGCCAGCCCGGTGGGCGTGATGAGATACCGGATCCGGTTCGACTGCAGGTTGATGCACTTGACGTACCCTTTGCGGACCAGCCGCTTCAGGTACAGGTTCGTGAGGCCGAGGGCGATCCCCAATTCGGTCGAGAGCCGCCGCTGCGTAATGCGTTCGTCCCCGGCGATCGCTTCGAGCGCCTGCAGTTCTCGCCTGGCTTCGGAGTTCATCGGGCAACGCCCGTCTGCATCGGCGCCGGCATCTTCTTCCAATCGGGCAGCGCCCGCAGCCAGACCTCGAAGGTCAACAGCGTCCAGAGCCGGAGGCCGAAATTCCCCCGGCCCTCCTGATGCGCCCGGATCAGCGCTTCGACGTTCGGCCGGGACAAGTACGCGGTATAGCGGGCGTCGCGCGACAGGAGCATCTCCTCGACGTAGCCCTTCAACTCGCGTCTGAACCACGCGTCCAGCGGGACGCCGAAGCCCATCTTGCCCCGCTTCACGATCGACGGAGGCAGGATGTCGGCGAAGGCGTCGCGAAGCACGATCTTCTTTTGCAGGCCTTTGAGCTTGAGGTCGTCGGGCAACTGCGCCACGTACTCGGTCAGCTCGCGATCCAGGAACGGCGCCCGCGTCTCGAGCGAATTGGCCATGCTGCAGCGATCGACCTTCACCAGAAGATCGTCGAGCAGATAGGAGCGGAAGTTGGCGTGCAGCAGCTGCCCGAGCGTCGACAGGGGCGCCATGGCGTCGAGTTCCGGCCTCAAGTACGCCAGCCGGTCGATTGGCGCCAGCGCCTCCAGGCAGTCGGGCCGGAACAGGTCTTCCAGGCGCTCGTCGAACAACGCGAGCCACCGCGTCATCCGTTCGTGCAGCGGCAGGTTCATGGCCCGCGCGAACCGTTGCGCCCGCGCGAGGAGGTTCCGCTCTCTGGGCGGCGTGGGCAACCGCGACAGCGCGAACGCCAGGACGCGCCGGATCGCCCGGGGAATCCGCTCGGCGGCCAGCGCGGCGGCGAACCGCACGTACCCCGCGAACAACTCGTCTCCGCCGTCGCCCGTCAGGGCGACCGTCACGTGCTGCCGCGTCAGCTGCGAGACGATGAAGGTCGGAATCGCCGAGGCGTCTCCGAACGCGCCGTCGTGGTGCCACACCAGTTTCTCGACCAGGTCGACCGCGGACGGCGTCACGCGGAACTCCGTGTGGTCGGTTCCGAAGTGCTTCGCCACGGTTCGTGCGTGGAGGCTCTCGTCGAAGGTCGGATCGCCGTCGAAGCCGATACAGAAGGTCCGCACCGGGGTCGACATGTGCCGGCTCATGACGCCGACCACGATGCTCGAATCGATGCCGCCGCTCAGGAACGCGCCGATCGGCACGTCGCTCACCAGGCGGCGCGTGACGGCCCGCTCGGTCAGCTCCCGGACGCGGGCAGCCGCCTCCGCCGGCGTCGGGCCTGGCTGTCTCGCCAGTTCCTCCCGGGTCCGGTAGCGCAGCTGCCAGTAGGCCCGCGTCTCGACCTTTCCGTGCTCCGAGATGGTCATGAACGTCCCGGGCTCGACCTGCCGGACGCCCTTGTACAGCGTCCGCGGACAGGGCACGTACCCGTGGATGAAGTATGCGGGGAACGCCGACGGATCGGGTTCGAGCGTCACGTCCGGATGCGGGAGAAACGCCTTGATTTCCGATCCGAACAGGACGCATTCCGGCCGTTGCACGTAGAAGAGCGGCTTCTTCCCCGCGCGGTCTCGTGCCAGGACGAGACGTTTCTGGCGCCCGTCCCAGATGGCGATGGCGAACATGCCGTCGAGATCGGCGATCGCGTCGACACCCTTCTCCTCGTACAGGTGGAGGATGACCTCGGAGTCGGCACGCGAACGGAACTGGTGCCGCCCTTCGATCCCCCGGCGCAGGTCCTGGTAGTTGTAGATCTCTCCGTTGAAGACCAGCCGGATCGACCCGTCTTCGTTGGCCATGGGCTGGTTGGCGTTCGGCGAGAGGTCGAGGATGCTGAGACGCCGGAAGCCGAGGCCGACGCGTCCGTCCGCGGCCACGAAGAGTCCCTCTTCGTCCGGCCCACGATGCACCAGTGTGTCGCGCATCCGGCGCAGCCGCTCCGGGTCGACGACGCCGGATCCGGCCAGGCGCAACTCACCGCAGAAACCGCACATCGTCCCTCCCTGATTGATCAGGCGGCGTCATCCGCATCCCGCATCCTTCAGCGTCCATAGGCCTAGCGAATCGCCAAGACCTTGCCGAGCAGCGCGCGAATGTCGTTGCGAATGCTTGCGCCGATGAGCAGATAGCCGAAGGCCCCGTAAAGGAGCGTCGCCCCTCCCAGCGCTCCCAGCGTCACGACAGGACCGGCATCCGCCGCCCAGCGCCAGAGCGCGATCCTCGGGGCGCCAAAGCTGATTCCGCCCAGCAGCAGGAACGGCAGGAGCGTCTTGACATACCAGGACGCCGGCGAGATGTGGAGGATCTTGCGGTGCACGAGCGGGACCATGGTGAGGACGAACGCGAGGTTCAATCCCAGCATGGCCGCGGCCGCGCCATTCGCGCCAAACGCGCCAATCATCACGTAGAGCGCCACCACGTACGGCACCACGCTCAGCACGCTGGCCTTGAGGGGCAGCCCCGGCATGCCGCTGCCCGCGGCGATGCTCTGCGCATTCTGCGTGGCGCCGTATAGCCAGAAGCCGACGGCCAGCAACGCGAGCGGCTGCCACGCGCCAACGGCTGCCGACGGGCTGACCCAGATGGCCAGCACAGGCTCGCCGAAGAACGCCAGCGCGAATACCGCGAACCCGACCACGAACAGCATGACCCGGCTGGCGCTGTCATACCTTCGCAGGAACACCTCTCGCGTGCCGAGGCTGTGGGCGGACGCGAACGAAGGCATCATCGCCGTGCTGATCGCCATCACCACCAGCGTGATCCCCGAGGCGATGGTGTAGGCCAGGGAGTAGTAGCCGAACGACTCGAGCGACAGCAGCTTGCTCGCCACGAGACGATCGAGCTGGAGAATCAGCATGCCGAGCAGGGCGAGCACGTTCATGCTGAGGGAGTAGCCCCATACCTCCCTGATGGACGGCCACGAGAATCCCGGTCGCCAGTCCAAGGCGGGGTACGTCCGGTGGCAGGCCACCGCGTGGGCAAGCACTTCGACGATGGCCGCGAACGACGTCCAATAGAGAAAGGCGCTCAGGTCTCGCCAGACCAGCAGCACGCCGATGCCGCCCAGGAGGCGAAGAGAAACCGTGGCGGCCTTCACGGCATTCAGGACATCCATCCGCTCCAGGCCGGACAGAATCCCTCGGTACATCGCGATGGGCAACCGCAGCGCCAGGTAGAGCGCGACGGCGTTCAGCCCCTGCTCGAGCAGCCCGATGTCCATCGTGATCGGGTTGAACCAGACGCGCGCGATGGCCCCGGAGGATGCGATCATCGAGACGCCGATGAGGATGGCCAGGGCCCAGTAGATCGTGGCGGTGGTGCGCAGCAGCGGAACGCTGTGAATCCGCCCGTCGGAGTGGTCGCTCGCCAGCTCGCGCGTAATCGTGAACGACAGGCCGAGGTCCATGACCGTGAACATGTTCTGCAGGCTCGCCACGAAGCCCACCAGCCCATAGGCCTCGATCCCCAGGATGTTGACCTGAAGGGGCGTGATGACGAGGGAGAGAACCGATATCCACGCGTTTCCGGCCAGATTGGCGAAGATGTTGCGCTTTACGTCCGCCATGCCGTCGTCTCAGATGGTCAATTGGAGGTGCAGCCGGCGCGTCGGGATCGACGGCCGGCGTCAGTACAAGCTACCGCCCTGTCAGTCACAGGGTGATCGCCATCATCTGTGCTGAGTGAACCGCTGCGATCCCCGCGATCCAGGGCTCATCCGGCGGCTCTGAACCCGCCTTTCATGCGTGCGTCCTGCCAGAGCGTTCGACTATTGAACACTGGCCAGATTGCCTTGTCAAGTGCCCAACCCCCGTCGTTTCAGATGCATGGCCCGGGGCCGGGCACGCCCGCTGTCCTACCGCACGAACGCCAGCAACAGGCGAAGCGCTCCTTTGATGGATCCGAACAGAAAGCCCGGATAGTGCGCGCGATGCCGCCGCAAGACCTCGAGCGATTCCCGCGCCGCCGTGACACGCCGCGTCTGCGTGATGTTCCCCGGGTGCTTGCGGTACAAGAGATCATACCGCGGCAGCGTCGCGAACCGGTGCGTCCGGCCCATCCTGAGCCAGAGGTCGTGGTCGTCGGCCACGACAAAATGCGGGTCGTAGCCGCCGGTCCGCTCGAAGGCGTCCTTCCGGAACACCACGCTTGATTGAGCGAAGGCGTTGATGTGTATTTGTGTGACGCGGATGCTCGCGTCGTCAGTCGGGTGCGAGAGCCTCGCGCCGGTTCGGGCGCCCTGTTCGTTGATGAACACGCGCCAGGTGCCGACGATGCCCAGTTGCGGGTCGGCGTCGAGCGCGGCGACTTGCAGGGCCAGCTTTTCGGGCGACGCCCAGGCGTCGTCGCTGTCCAGCATGGCGATGTAGCGGCCGCGTGACACGGCCACGCCATGGTTGCGGCTGAGGGCGATCCCTCGGTTCTCCTCCTGCCGCACGTAGCGGATGCGCGGGTCGCGCGCGAGGTACTGCGCGACGACCGCCCGCGTATCGTCGGTCGAGCCGTCGTCGACGATCACGAGCTCCCAATCCGTGTACGTCTGGCCGAGGACGCTGTCTACGGCCACGCCGATGTAGTCGGCGCGGTTGTGCGTCGGCATGACGATCGAGACGGCGGGGTCTGCAGTGGCCTTGTCCATGATCCTGGAACGATGTGCGGGTTCATTATGTCGCCGGCGGCGGACGCGACAAAGAGGAAACCCTCTGACGACCGGAAGCCCCTTGGTGCCGGTCGCGCGCCCGTGGTACGCTGTCGGCTCGCCTGCTGACCCTCGGGCGGCCGACACGGGCTGCCGTGGGTTCCTATGCGGATATCATCACTCCTCGCGTTCGCGTCGGCGCTGCTCCTCAGCATCGGGCTGGGCGCGGCCGTGCGCGTGCTGGCGACCAAGATCGGCGCCGTCGTACCGGTCCGCTCGAGCCGATGGCATCGGGCCCCAACTCCGACCCTGGGCGGGATCGCCATCGCGGGCGCGACGATCAGCGTGGTGCTGGTCGCCATGTTCCGATGGGGCACCATTCCACGTGATGCCCTGCCCATGCTCCTGGTGATGGGCACGTCGGCGGCCCTGTTTGTCGTCGGACTCGTCGATGATCGGCTGCAACTGACCCCGCTGGCGAAGTTGCTGGCCACCCTGGTCTCCGGGGCCGTGCTCGTCTTCGGCCTGCGGGAAACCCTCGGCGCAAGCGTGTCGTGGTGGCAGATGATCATCGCGATCGTGTGGTACGCCGGGATCGCGCACGCGTTCAACCTCCTCGACAACATGGATGGCCTCGCCGGCGGCGTCGCGTTCGTGTCGGCGCTCGGCCTGATGGCGGTGTTCGGCCCGGCCCTGGGCCACCCGATGCGGGTGCTGCTCCTGGCCCTGCTCGGCGGCACCGCCGGGTTTCTCGCCTGGAACGTCAAGCCGGCCCGCCTCTTCATGGGTGACTGCGGGAGCCTGTTCCTGGGCGCGATGATGGCCGGCGTCTCGCTGGCGGTGCTCCACCAGCCCGGCGCCGACATCGGGCTGGACGCCGTCATCGTCTGCCTCATCCTCATCGTTCCGCTGTTCGACACGTCGTTCGTGGTGGTGCTGCGGCGCCTGGCGGACCGACCGACCAGCCGCGGCGGCACCGACCATCTCTCGCATCGGCTCGTGTCGCTGGGCCTCTCAGAGCGCACGGCCGTGGCCGTGCTGTACGTGATCGGCCTCATGGGCGGCGCCACGGCCCTGCTGGTCCACGACGGCGGTCCGCGGCTGCTGTCGATTGCGGTGCTGTTCGTGCTGGCCGTGCTGCTGGTCGCGCTCTACCTGGCCCGCGTGCCGGCGTACGAAGGGGAGGATCTCAGGGCGCTCAAGCACGCGAGTTTCGGGCGTTTCGTGCGCGACGTCGCCTTCCGCTGGCATGCGGCGGAAATGCTGCTCGACGTCGTGCTGATTGCCACGATGTACTACCTCGCCTTCACGTTGCGCTTCGAAGACGAGGGACGGAAGATCGCGATCCTGTTCCCCGCCTTCGTGTCCTCGCTGCCCATCGTGCTGGTCTGCACGCTGGTCGCGCTGTACGTCTCGGGCGCGTACTCCAGGCTCTGGGGCACCTTCGGCATGCGCGATGTCCTTGCCGTCGTGCGCGGCGTCGCGCTGGGGTCGGTCACGTCGGTCTTCCTCGTCACGTATCTCTACCGGTTCGAGGACATCTCGCGCGGCGTCTTCGTGATCGCCGCGGCCCTTCTGACGCTCGCGCTACTGGCCGCGCGCGGGTCGTTCCGCATGATGGGCGAGGCGGCCGGCGGCCGCAACGGGCAGGCGCGACGGGTGCTGGTCTACGGGGCAGGGTCAGCCGGGCAACTGCTCGTCCGCGAGATGCGTGCCAATGCCGAATGGCGCATGAATCCGGTGGCGTTCCTGGACGATGACCCCGTGAAGTTCAGGCGTCGGCTGCTTGGCGTCATGGTGAGGGGCACGCTGGAGTCCCTCGAGAACGTCATCCGTCAGTCCCGGGTCGAGGACGTGGTGTTGAGCTCGACGAAGATCACGAGCGACCACGAATGTCGTCTACGCGAAGTCTGTCGGCGTCACGACATCCGGGTCCGCCGGTTCCGGCTCGAAATCACGGAGTAGCCACGGCCTCGGGGCAGGGCGCCGAGCGAGGCGACGCCCAACAGGTCACGGCCGTCGGCCGGGGCGCAAGCATCCTTCGGCGGGCACGCCAGGTGGGTCATCCGGCCCGGTCCGAGCACCAGACGGGCGAACGACAACCCGACGGGCAAACCTCGAGATGACCCAACCGAAATTGTGGATGGCGTCCCGCGTGTCTCGGGGTATCATTTCTGCGACATGTCCGTCGCCCACAGGGTGATCGCATCGGTCACGCGCCCCCTCCCGATCTCCCGTACAGCAATCGCCCTGTCCACGATTCTGCTTGTCGCGCTGGCCGCACGTGTGTTCGTTTTGGAGGTGACACTCGGCGCGCCCTGTTTCGCCTGGTCGGATTCGGACCGGTATCTCTCCGGCCAGGCGGCGTCGCTGGTGCGCAGCGGGCACTGGCGGTGGACGTGGGACGCGGTCGACTACGTCTGGCATGGGCAGCACTGGACGCTGGCGCCACTGTATCCGGTGTTCCTGTCATTGATCGGAGCGGTGGCCGACCCAATGAAGGGAGCGGTGGCCCATATCGCGCTCAGCGTCGCGGCCGTCGGTCTGCTGTTTCGCGCAGGGCAATCGCTCCATTCCGCCAGGGCCGGCCTCGTGGCGGCAGGACTGGCCGCCGTCTGGCTGAGCGAAGTCGGCGCCGCGCCGCATTTCATGCAGGAACGCCTGTTCGTGCCGCTGATGGTTGCCGCCTTCGCCCTGTTGCTCCGCGCGACATCGACCGACGATCGACGTCCGGCCTGGTTCGCGGTTGCGGGCGTAGTCTTCGCCCTGGCGGGACTGACCAGGCCGACGGCACTGTACTACCTGCCGGTGGCCGCCGGGATCGTGGCGTTCGGACCGGGACGCCCTTCCAGACGCGTGGCGGCATGGCAAGCACTCGCGCTCCTGGCCGGTTCGTTCATCGTGGCGGGTCCGTACGTGGCTGCGGTGTCTGCCGCGCGGGGCCAGTTGATCCTGGTCGACAACCACGGCGCCATCGAGTCCTTCCAGAACGGCGCGTTCTCGCCACTCACCGAGATTGCGTCGAGAATGACGACGGCTCCCGTCGAGTACCTGTCCGAGAAGTTGCTCACGGCTCGCGCCCTCCTGCACTTGAACGGGGGGCGATGGACGCAGCACTACGGGACCGCTTCGACGCCGGAGGGGGCGCTAGCCTGGAAACTCCTGGCGCATGCCTTCATCGACGTCCCCTTGCTCTTGGTCGCGACGCTCGCGCCTGTAGGTCTGGTGCTCGCCCGGGCCCGACGCGGGGCATGGCTGCTCGGCGCCTGGATTGCGATGTCGGTGATCCTGACCACGCTCGCCGGCTACGGGGGCGCGCGCTACCGGGTGCCCATCGAATTCCCGATGATGCTCCTGGCCTCGGTCCCGCTCGCTCACGGCCTGCCACGCGGCGTCCTGGCGATGCCCCGGTTGATGACGGCTGCAGCCGTGTCAGCCGCCATCATGGTGCTCCTGCTCATGCAGGTGCCCGCAACCCTCAAAGCCGTCGCGGAGCCCGTGGTCAAGTGCTCAGGGGCTCCGTGATGCCCCCGTGCGCTCTCGCCGAATCGCGAAGGAGGCTCTCGTCGTGTACCGGCCGCGTCGCCGGGGCGACCAGGGGGGCGTTTGTCTCTCGACCGCCGCGGATCAGATGGCGGAGCCGGACCCGGTCCAGACGGCGACCAGCGCATAGCTGATCGGATTCGGCGGATCCGCATGCCAGGCGTAATCGTAGAGACCGTCGCTGC
>Ga0315283_10000886_pt1 | contig 23024 bp, 39 predicted proteins | sample YL17G09_0_MG_FD_204541 | JGI IMG/M metagenome (GOLD analysis project Ga0315283, IMG submission 204541) | Sediment microbial communities from Yellowstone Lake, YNP, Wyoming, USA - YL17G09_0 | ecosystem: Environmental > Aquatic > Freshwater > Lake > Sediment | place: USA: Wyoming | collected...
CAGTGGCTCGCAGCCCCAGAGTCGCGCGTGTCGCTCCTCGAGGCGGTGCAGCGCGGCCGAGCTCCCGCCGTCGAGCCGGCGCCCGTCGAGGCGCCCGAGACGCCCGAGGCGCCCGAGGCGCGCGCGTAGATGCCCCGCGAGGCGTGCCGAAGTTGTGGCGGCCCCCGCCACGCTGGCCCGATCTGCGTCGTGTGCCGAACGCCGCCGGGCGCGTCAGCGGATGACCCCTTGCCCGATCTCGTCCTCTCCATGATGCGCCTCGGCGTGCGCGCGGTCGGTGACAAGGTGACGGCGCACCCGATCGGGCTCGGCCTCGCCGCGCTCGCGTTCGCGCGGAACGAGGCCGCCGAGCTCGGCCGCGCCGGCGACCTCGCCGCCGTCCTCGAGCGCGCGGCGCAGCTCATCCGTGAAACCCTCGCCACCAGGAACCGCACCCCATGAGCACCCGAGCCGGTACCGCCTTCCTCATCGCCTACGCCCGGATCGAGTTCAGGGATTCGCTGCCGCCCGAAGCGCGCATCACGTCACAGGATGGCGGCGTGTCGTCGGTGGTGTGCAACGACCCCCAAGACGCCACGCTTACCCTGGTCGCGCCCTTCGACGCTGAAGCCTGCGAAATCGACCTAGCCACCGAGGGAAACGTTGACTTTCGGACGAGCTATGCGTCAGTCGCCCTCGACGGACCCGCCGCAACGGTGCGCGTGCGATGCTCCCGGGGGTGCCCCGCCTTCCGCCTCGCCGTCCGATCGATCGCTGGGGTCGTCGCGACGTGAGTCCGATCGCCCTCATGGTCGTGCTCGGCGGGGGCCTCCTCGTCGCAGCGAGCGCCGGCAAGAAGGCGCCGCCGGCGCCCGCTCCGACGCCACCCACGACGCCGCCACCCACGACGCCGCCGGCGGGCTTCCCTCAGTCGTTCCAGTGGCCGGCGCCGGCGCCGGCGCCGACGGCGAAGCCGACGGCGACGACGGCGAAGCCGATCGCGGCTCCTCGCGTCAAGTCGGGCGCCCTGGCCGGGCTCCCCGTTGCAGGCGTCAAAGCCCTGATCTCGAGGTAGCCAGTGGGCATCAACTACCGCACGCACACGCGCCTGGGGATCTCGGTGCTCGCCTCGAGCGAGTGCGTGGGCCTCGCGGCGCTCGTCGGTATGTCGTGGTATGTCCCCACCGACTGGGGCCCGGTCAAGGACGGCCTTACGGTGCCCTACAAGTGGGCGCCGCCGCCGCGCATCACGACGCGGGCCGATGGCGACGTGGAGTGCATCAGCCGCCAAAGCACAACGCTCGATGCTGTGTCGTGGCCGCTTCTACTCCTCGACGACCCCGATACGAAGCACGTTCGCGCGATCCTGGTCGGAGGTAAAAAGGCGAGCGCCGTGGGGACGATGTTGAACATGGGCCAGCCTAACCAGCATTCAAGCCAGGGATTCGGCGAGGATGGCTCGCGCCTCGCCGTGCTGGTCGATCCTGCCTTCCTCTGGCAGCACTGCCGCGCCGACAACCCGCCCGAGCTCGCGTGGCACGTCTGGCTGTCCGCGCCGCAGTTCTGGCCCTACTGGGCCGAGCTCGAGGCGCGACGCCTCGGCGGGGGCCGCTGACATGGGACGCCTCTATCACACGCACACGCGCCTTGGTATCCGCTGCCTCTCGTCGCAGGACTCGGCCGAGCTCGTGCGGCTCTCCGTCGTCGCGGGGCTCGGGATGCCCTCGGCGTGGTCGACGCCGGCCGATGGCTTGACCGTCGCAACCGCGCTGTCATACGACCTCGGTTCGGACGAAGGAACGACCGGGTGGCCGCAGCATGGAGACGCACCATACGAGCGCTGCCTTGCGCGCTCCGGCGACGGCTACAAACGGATCTTGTGGCCGGTGTGGATCCTCGATGGGATGCAGTCCGGTACGGCACCGGGCGTCCGCGCCCTCGTCGTGCGGGGCCCGGCGGCGTTCCAGCTCGCTGGCTCAGGCTGGAACCAGCACGATCCGGCCTACGGCACGCCGGCCGAGGTGGGGATCATCTTCGACCCCTCGAAGCTGGCGCAGCACTGCGCGGCGACGCTCGACGAGCAAACGGGCTGGATCGTGTGGCTCGCGGCGCCGCAGTTCTGGCCATACTGGATCGAGCAGCAGGCGACCGCGGCCGGCATCAAGCGCGACGCGAAGACGAAGACCGACAAGATCGGCGCCCGCGAGCTCGCGGCGCTCGACTGCCGCCAGGTGCGCCCCATCGTGGGCAGCTCTGGCCGCTACTGAGAAAGGGACAGCCATGCCGCGCCGAACGCCTCTCGCCTGCCTCGCCTGGTGCCGCGTCGACTACCCGACGCCTGGCACGCCCGAGATCATCGAGCAAGATGGAGGCTTCGCGTCCATCATCGGCGGAGGCCCCGGTGTGGTGCAGCTCACCACGATCGAGCCCTTCGACCCGCGGTGCATGATCGTCCTGCAACTCGAGCAGAATCAGGGGTTAGGGATCTTCCAGCTCTACACGAGCGCGATCGATGGGCCGGCCGGTACGATCTCGACGCTGTGCGTCGTCGATTCGAGGCCCTTTAACGCGCCCGTCGATCGCCCCTATCGCGTCCTCGTCCTCGGCCTGCCGCCCGTCTGACATCCGGCGTCAGTCGCCCGACCGAAAACAGCCGGGCACCCTCTCACGAGGGCCCCGGCCGGAACACGGAGGCGATCCGGTTCAAGCGCTAGCCTAGCAGCATTCGGGGGCTGGGGCAGAGCCCCGGAAGAGGCGCCCGGCGCCGAGCTCCGGTGCAACGCCTCGAGCGGAGCGCGGTCCCAGTGCGCTCCCCGACGCCCTCGAGCGCATCCGAGGCCACCGCCCTCTAACCGCCTCCGGGTGCCTCCTGGCCAAGCCCCCGGCCGTGGTATCCTCGAGCGACCATGCCGACGTTCCCGGAGCCCTACACGCCGCAGCAGTTCTCCCTGCTCCCGCCGACTGCGGCCGCGTTTGTTTTCGACGAGGGCGACCCGGGCGACGGTCAAACGAGGTTCGGCAACTGGTCGGAGCTCATGACCGCGATCGGGCAGCTCCCAGCCGGCGCCGCTCCCGTTGTGGTGTTCCTCCGCAACGCAACGATCCCGCCGGGCCGCTGGGACATGCGGCAAGGCTTCTGGGAGGCCTTGACCTACGCCACGGGATCGCAGCTCGTGACGTTGCCCGACGACTGCACGATCGCAAACCTCCGCGGCATCCGTTCCGGGCTCGCCGTCGATGGCGCCAACAACACGACCGACTCGCTTGCGTTCGACACGGCGGCGCCCGGCGGAGGGCTCGCGATCTTCCTCGTGGGCTTCGCCGCGGTCCTCTTCGTGACCGGCACGCACGCGCTCTACACGAGCCCCGGAGGCGGAAACACGATCGTGTTCGCCTCCGAGTTCGCGAGCTTTGGCGCCGGACCCCCGCCGCTCGCCGCGCCGTTCGTGGCGCTCGCTGTCGGCGACAGTGCGATCGGCGCAGAGCAGGCCATGCAAGCGGGCGTCCCGAGTTTCCCCGATGGATGGGTGACGGGCCCCGTCGGCTCGCTGCTCTCGTACCAGCTCGGCGCCGGCGCGACCGTCCCGCCGACGCCCGGGTTTCTCGGGACGCGACAACCAGACCTGCAAATGGTCCTGGCGCCGGCCTCGCTCGCCTACGCTCCGGCGGCGCCGGCAGACTGGGCCGGACCCCCGCCGGCCCTCGTCGGCGACGCAATCGATCGGCTCGCCGCAGCGGTCGCCGGCCTCCTCGGCGGCCCCATCCCGTGACCGACGGGCAACCGCTCCGCGCAAACGGATGGGACGCCGAGCAGGAGCGGATCGCCGCCGAGGTGCGCAAGCTCGCAGCCGTCGACAGCCTCGACCAGGCGCACGCGCTCGCCGAAGCCCTCGAGGAGCTCACCGAGCGGCTACGCGCGGCGGGCCTCGGGACCGAGGAAGCGAACGCGGCGCTACTCGCGTGGGTGTCCGCATTCCTCTTCGCCCGATTCGGCGGCGTGGTCGGCCTGCGCGCCGGAGCTGCCGCGGGTCGAGCGGTCGGCCGCTCGCTCGCCAAACTGCGCCCGCGATAGGTGGTCGACTGGCGCCCCGAAGGGGTCTAGCCTGAGCGGCATGCCATGGCTCATCCTGGGTGCCCTCGGGCTGTTGTTCTTCGCCGCGAAGGGCAAGGCCTCTACATCGTCCGGCCGCACCTTCGTCAACGGCATGCCGATTGACGCCAACGCGCCGCCCGAGATCGTGGCGCTCGTCAATCAGCGGATCGCGGAGGTGCCATACACCTACGAGGGCGCCGTGCAGCTCGGCCAGCTCCTCGCCGGAACGGCCGCCGGCCTCGGGCCCGTGTACCCGAAGGCGTCCGCCGCCGTGTGGGCGCGCCTGTCGCAGCTAGAGGCGCAGTTCCCGCAATGGTTCGGGCCGCAGCCGGCCTAGACCTCGAGGGGGGACGCCATGCGCTGCGCTCTTTGCCATCAGCCGATCCGCGAAACGCCGATGGCGCTACGGGACTACGAGACGGAGGAAGGTCCCTACGATCTGGCCTGCTCCCTCGAGCTCCTGGCCGAGTCGCAGGGGGCCGAGGACGCGGGCGCCATCCACGTTCGGCCGTGGCACTGCGCAGAGCGCACATGGATCGAGTCGGGCGGAACGGATCGGCACCGCGCCGACAACCCGCCGGGCTGGGTCATGGATGAGCGCGTGTGGACCGAGGCGAAAGAGGCCGTGGCGCAGCGCTGGGACGACTACCAAAACCCCTGGGCCGTCGTGGTGGACGTCTACAAGGCGAAGGGCGGGCGGGTGAGATGAGCCGATACACGATCACGGTTGCCTACGGCGAGCCGTCTACGACCGGCCCGGCCTGGCCGCTCGGGTTCGTGCCCCAAAGCACCTGGGGACCCTACGAGATCGGCGACCAGGCCGATCCGTCCCTCGTGGCGTGGTGCCTCTCCATGTCGCTCGTGCCGACCGTCAACACGGTCTGGCTGAACCGCGCTGCGGCAAGCTCGTGGCCGCAAGAGCGGCCGGCGTGGTATCTGCCGCAGCTCCCTTGGCCGCCCCCGTTCGCGCCGCCCTTCGCTGGTGACTCCGTCCGCACCTTCGTGCGTGGATCGCAGGTGTACAACGCCCCAAGCGGCTGGCCGTCCAATGTGCCGTGGCCCCCCCCGATACCATGAGCGGCCGGAAGTTTCCCCCGAAGGGCTGGACGCTGAGCAAGAAGGACGAGGCTTCCGCCGCGCTCTCGCACGCTCACGCAGCCGCCCGCATGGCCGAGCGCGCGGCCGAGCTCGCCGACCGCGTGCCCATGGTGCAGGTGCCGCGCGGGTCGAGCGCGCTTCCGTGCGTCTTCCGATCGCACGCCGAGAAGGCCGCCGCCCGAGCGTTGAAGGCTGCGGCCTCTGCGCTCTCGGCGGCGAAGCGTGGCGACCTCGAGGCGGCGAGCTCGGCCGCGAGCTCGGCGGCGGCGGAGCTTGCGACGGTGAAGGACGACCTAGCACAAGGCGTGCGTTTCTCGTGAGGGGCGGGAACATGGCGACGATCAACGGCTACCTATCTCCGCGGCTCGACGGCGGCGCGCTCGTGATCGCCTGCCCGAACGGGCGCGGCGGCGAGCTCGCGCAGGCGTTCACCATGGCCGAGGCGCGCCAGTTTGTCGCGGTCGTCTCGGACGGAGCCAGACGCGCGCGCGGCCAGCGCGTAGCCCTTCGCATCGTGATCACCGACGGCGCGCAGTCGGCATCCCACGATCTCGCGCCCGACGACGCCGCCGAGCTCGCGCGGCTCGTGGCGCAGCTCGTGGCGCGCGCCGAGCGCGGCGCGAGAGACTTGTTGCCAGGCCGGCCCTTCATGGGGCAGAGGACATAGGCAAAGAAAAACGGCGACCCGCCCGCCAAGGCGCCCGCCGTTGTGATCTCTCCCGCTTCACCGGGCTAGACATGAGAAAGCTACACCGAACCGACACGAAGGCAAACCCGCGACGAGTAGCGCCAGGCGAGATCGCATGGTGTGACCTACCCGGCGGGGGCACGGCGCGCGCCCTGGTCGTGCGCGAGCTCGGCGCCGATCGCTTCGAGCTCGAAGCGCTCGAGGACGACGACCAGGGCGACGACGAGGGCGAGGGCGAGGGCGAGGGCGAGCGCCGGCGCCGCTGGTCGAAGGGCTTCCGCTTCGTCTTGCCGGCGGCGTACGTCCGCCCGCGGCAACTCGACTTGTGGGACGAGTGCATGCAGGCCGGGCGCCTCGTCGCGCTGCGGGATCCGCCGTGGATCCCCGAAGATGACGACGCCGCCGAAGTCACGTCAGAAACGGGCCGCACGCCGTTTCTTACGGGCACCGCGGCGCCCCCGACCGAGTGTGAGGATTGACGGCGTGCTCCTCACACTCCCAGCGGCAGCGCTCGACCCCATCGCCCGCGAGCACCAGGCGCGCGCCGCGAACACGCGCCGAGCTCGCGATCACGTGCTCGGCATGCCCGAGCTTCCAGGGCTCGCCGCGCGCCTGCGATGCATGGACGGCGAGTCGGGCGCTGCCTCGTGCGTCGTCCCGCGCCACGGAGGCCCGGCCACGGGCATCCCCGCGATCGGCGCGTCCGTCTGTGCTCCCCTCCCGGCACGGCGGAGCGAAGCGACCGCCGGCCGGCTCGGGAAGAAAGGGGACAGCGTAACCCCCCCGTGCGCGGAGTGGCGCCGCGCGGTCTACAGTCGCCGCCGAACCTCGCGAAAATATTCCAATAGTCGCGGCGTGACAGGCTGCGGCCGTTGGCGCGTCGGCGCAGTCGTCCCGATCGTGGTGAGCTCCTACGACGGTGCGCGCGAGCGGGCGGGCTTCCGATCGCTGGCGTCGTGCGGCCTGCTCTGGCTCTGCCCGGTCTGCTCCGGGACGATCCGCCAGGAACGAGCGGCCGAGGTGAAGGCGCTTCTAGCCTGGCACCGAGCGAAGCACGAAAACGGCAGCGACCTTGCCCGCATGCTGTCGCTGACCGTGGCGCACGAGTGGGGCACCGACCTTGCCAAGCTTCGCGGCGGCGTCGCCGACGCATGGCGCCGCATGACGCGCGGCGCGCCGTGGGCGCGTTTCTGCGAGCGCGTGGGCCTCGTCGGAGTCGTCCGCGCCCTCGAGGTGACGCACGGCCCGAACGGCTGGCACCCTCACCTACATGTGCTCGCGCTCGTGGACGACGCCGTGATCCTCGACGAGGAGCGCGCGTGGCTATCCGAGCGCTGGCGCGCGTGCGTCGTGCGCGAGCTCGGCCTAGCGGCGGAGCCCTCGAGTGAGCACGGGTGCAGGCTCACGGGCTGCGACGAGGACGGAGCCTACTTGGCAAAGCTCGGCCTCGAGGTGGTCGGAACGGGCGACAAGCGCGCGGCGTCGGGGCACCGTTCCCCCTGGGAAATCCTCGCCGATCTGGACGTGGCGCAGCCGAGCGACCGGGACGCCGCGCTGTGGCGTGAGTGGGTGGAGGGCATGCGCGGCGCCCGCATGCTGACATGGACGCGCGGGCTGAAGTCGGCCGCCGGCCTCGACGATCGCACGGACGCGGAATGCCTCGAGGCAGAGGAGCGCGGGCCGGGCCGGCTCGTGTGCGAGCTCACGGCGGCTGAGTGGGACGCGATACGAGACGTGCCGCACCTGCCCGCGCTCGTGCTCGAGGCGGCCGAGCGCGGCGGTTCGGCGGCGGTGTTCGAGCTCGTCGGGCGCGCTACTCGAGGGCCACCCGATCGGGTGAACTAGACCCCCGGGGCGAGCTCGCGCGCGCCCTCGTCGTCGCAGAGCTCGCGCCCCTGGCGTCGACCTCGAGCGACCGCCGGAGCTCTGCCCCTCGAGCGCCTGGCGGTGGTAGCCTGGCGGACATGCCGCAGAATTGGGTCCCAGCTCCTTCGATCTTCGCCTACCCGCCAGGGCCCACCGGGCCGACTGGGCCAGCCGGGCCGACTGGGCCGAGCGGCGGCCCCACGGGGCCCGCGGGCGCGACCGGAGCCACAGGCGCCACGGGACCCACAGGACCGGCCGGAAGCGTGCCCACCGGCGCCGCGAACGCCCTCGCCTACTACGGGCCGACCGGCGCCGCTCTGACGAGCGCCCTTGACGTGTGCGTGGAGCCTGGCACCGCTCGCGTGTTCCTAGGGCAAACGGCGAGCTTCAGCAGCAACGCAGGGCTCCAAGTCTCCTACACGACCGCAAACCGCGCGCAGTTCCGCGGGAACCAGTTCGGCGCCCACAACGCCGGCGCCGGCGTGACCGGCTACAAATCTCGCGGTGCCGCGGTCGGCACGCTCGCCGGATGCATCGCGGGGGATCTGCTCTGGCGCGCGACCGCGATCGGAGTCGCGCCGGACGATGCAAGCGCGCCCCTGGCGGCAACGATCTCGGCGCAGGTGCCAGCCTCGTTCGTTTCGGCCGGTCAGAACTACCTTCCGAGCGAGGTAGAGATCGCAACCGTCGCCATGGCCGGCCCGATCAACGGACGTCGCGCGGCCCAGCTCGTCACCGCAGACGGCGAAACGCAGACGCTACGCGGCGTGCGCGCCGGAGGGCCGGCGACGCTCCCCACGGCGCTCGACGCGGGCACGTTGTGGAGCTCCGGCGCGGGCGCGCCGAACGGTGCGATCGTCGGCTCCCCTGGCGACCTCTACAGCGACACGACCGGCGCGGCCGGGCTCGTGCTGTGGGTGAAGGAGTCCGGCGCCGCGACCAACACCGGGTGGATCTCGAAGTAGGCGCGCGCCCGTGCTCGTCCCCGCCCTGGTCGTCGCCGCCCTGGTCGTCGTGGCGCTCGCCTCGAGCGACAAGCGGCGCCCTGCCCCTCGACCGCCGGGCCCCTCGCGCAAGGCGGCGGCGTGAAGGCCTGGCACGTCCTCGCCGCGCTCGGAGTCTTCGCCGCGCTCGCCGCGAGCGGCAGACGCCGGCCGGCGCCGGTCAAGCCGCCGAGGCCGCCAGGACCGCCAACGCCACCGAGCTCGCCCCCGAGCTCGCCACCGGAGATCCCCCCCATGGATGTAGAGCTGCAAGCGGTCTTCCTCGACGCCCACGAACGCGCCACCGTGCGCGCCGTGCTCGCGGGCCAGTTCGTGCCCTTCGACTTCCACGCCGTGCAGTGCGGGCCGCGCGTCGTGCTCTACGCCTCAACGGATGTGCTTGCGCTGACGACGACCGGCAAGCCGATCCGCGTCGGAACGACGCCCGTACTTGCCCAGCTCCTCGCCGACCATTTCGGCTGCGTGTGCGCGACTCCTCGCATCACGGACGCGATTTGGGCAGCGGCGGCCGTTCGCATCCTGCCGGCGCCGCAGTGGTCGCCAGGCGCCAACATCGCTTCGCCGATCTTCGAGGCGAAGCATTCGGCGGCGATCGATGCCCAGCTAGCCGGGCGCTCCGGGCTCGTGGCGACCCTGGGAAAATCCTGGGCGCTCTGCGCCCGCCTCTGGCCGCTCTGGAGCGCGAACCGCCATCGCGTGACGTACGGGTGGCCCTACGAGAAGCGCCAGCCGCAGACCTACCCGAGCGCGACGAAGAACGCCGACGGATCGCCGCTCGGCGGCTGGGTCATCCAGCCGCCGCCGCCCGCTCCGATCTCGGAAGGTCACAACGACGCGCATCACGACTACTCCCAGACCTTCCGCGCGGTGCGCCGCGAATGCCGCTTCGACGGCGAAACCGCCGACCTGGCCGAGCTCCTGACCGGGCCGAGCGCTGCCGAAGTGTCAACGGACGGGCGCCTACCTGGCGCCCGCTTCCCTGGCGTGCCACTTGCCCCGCTGTCGACCTTCGACGCGGCGTGAGGTAGCCTCGGGCGCATGGCATCCACGGTCAGGCTCGCAGCGTTCGGAATCGTCGTGTGGGACGTAGGGCTAGAGGCGTACCGCCTGGCCTTTCAGGATGGGGGCTTCGCTGCCGCCGTCGTCACGAACACGCCCGGTGACGTGTCGCTGACCTTCGCGCCTGGGAACTTCGCTCCCGTCGTTCCCGCCCTGATCCACATCGCAGCAACTCGGGAGCAGCGACCAGGCGAGGCAACGGTGTTCGGCGGGCACCTCGTCGAGGTGGCCGGCGACCCCACGGGAGAGCTCCGGGTAACCACCCTCACCGAAAACCCCGCCGGCGGGCCGATGGTCCTCACCCCGACGAGCTTCCGCGTAGACGTGTGGATCGTCGAAGGCCCGACCCTTCAGCATCCCTAGCCCTGCGCGACGGGCCGGGATAGCCTCCGGCCCATGGCAAGCACGCAGACACAAGTCCGGGCGTTCGGTCGTATTCACTGGCTCGCGGGGGTCCCGTCCTTCTCCCACCAGGACGGCGGCTTTGCGGATGCAATCATCCCCGACGTGCCCGGCCACTGCTTCGTGGCGCTCGCGACCGGCAACGTCGGCGCCGAGGCCTCGACGCGCGTAGCGATCGGCGGAATGCGCCCGCAGACGCCGGCCGACTCCGTGACCTTCTCCGCCCGCCTCGACCAAGTAACGGGCCTTGTGGAGGTGGCGATCCTCGAGGTGGAGGCCGCCCCGAGCGTCTACACCGATCGCGATTTCTGGCTCGAGGTAACGAGCTACTTTTCCCCGAGCCTTCAGACATGACGCGCCAGGCGCGCGCCTTCCTCGCTGATAGCTGCGCCGTCGCGGGCTGCACGGTCGCGCGATGGCGCCGCACACTGCGGACGTCGCCTGACTGGGAGGAAGTCATCACGCCAGGAGTCGGCCGCGCTCTGACCGCTCGCGGCGAGCTCGCAACCGAGCTCCGCACCGCGGGAGCGCGCTGCCGCTCCTGCTCTCGTGAGCTCGTGTGCGAGGTGGCGCCGTGAGCCTGCACCAGATCAAAGGGATCGATATTGTCACGCAGGCGACACCGATCGGAGGGGGCGGAGACGCAAACTCGCAGGTCGTGTTTTCCGTCTCGTTTGCATCCCCGATCGTGCCCATCTCCTTCCCGTTTGCCGACGAGGTAACGTGGTTCACTGGGATGCAGGTTCAGAACCTCGACGCCGCCGCCGGCGCGCTCCTCGTCGTGGTGTACGACCCGACCGGGATCGATGGGGGACCGAGTGACGTGTTCCCCATCGAGCTCGCGCCAGCAGGCACGCCGGGCGCCGCTCAATCGATCGTGCTCGGCCCTCCCTTCCTCGGCTCGTACAACCTCGGCGTAGGATTCGGCATCCGCTACCAGGCGCCCGTTGCCACCGCGAGCGCGGCAGGACTCGCGACCGGCTACTACTTCCCGGCAGGATGACATGGCAACGAACAAGGCAGCGCGCGAGGCACTGGCGGCCGATCTCAAGGCACGCGACCGACGCAAGCTCGCCGAGCTCGCGGCCGAGCTCGACCGCGCCCGCGTCATCAAGCGCGAAGCGCTGCTAGGCGTGCGGCAGCTCTGCCGGACAGAACGAGACAAGCTGAAGCAGCTTGCCGCCGAGCTCCGCCGCGAAGCGCACGCCGTCGCCCTCACACGCCGAGACGTGCGCGAGACGTGCGCCGCTGGGCGCCTGACCACGCGCGGTGAAGCCGCCCGCCTCGTGGACCTGGCAAAGGAGCGCAAGCGCATCGAGCGCGACCGACAGCGCTCGGCGCGCCGCTTCGAGAAGCCGGCGAAGGCCGGGCCCGGCATGGCTCGAGGTGTTGCAGGTGGGAGGCGTGCCGCCGAGCTACGCACGGAGTCGGACGACGAGGTGCGCCAGTCGATCGATCCGCTCCTCGTGCCGCTGTGGGAGCGCGTGCGGCGCACCATCAAGGGAAGCGCTCGCAAGAGCCGCACCGAGGCGTTTCTTGAGTGGGTCCACGACCACCCCGAAGCGCAGTACGAGATCGCCGAGGCGCAGGCGGCGGCCGAGCTCCGGCGCATCGAGCACGAGCACGCGGCGCACGCTCGCGCCATCCGGCACCCGGGCCGCTACAAGCGCTCGGCCGCCGAGCTCGCCGCCGCCGTGCCTTTCTGAGCTACACTCGAGGAGCGGCGCCGGGCGTAGTTCCCCCCCTACGCGCGGCGCCGCGCTCTCATGCCTTCCACGGCAAGCGGTCAACATCGACGACCAGGACGGAGGCGCCTATCCCGGCACGGGTGCGCGTGACATGCCCGATGCGCTGTAAGCCGTCAGGCGCGACTAGGCCGCCGTCGATCGTGGTAGCGCTGTCGCCATCGAGGGCTACGAGCGTTGCAACGTGGTCGCCGCTCCCGACGCCGAGCACGACCAGATCGCCGGGCCGCGCCTCGTAGCCGTCGCGAACGTGTAGCGCGCCGGTCTTGCGCGCGACCTCCACGATCTCACGCATGGCCGAGCCTGGCACGTAAGGCGCTTCGAGGCTGGCGAGCTCGAGGCCGGAGCGGCGCAGGATCTCCCGGGCGACGAGCGCGCATGTCGAAACGCCGGCCGTTTGGATGGTGCCATCTTCGCGCGTCTCGATGGAAAAGGGCCGCGCGATGAGATCCTCCCAGCCGCCCGGCGGCGGCACGCCGAGCGCCGCCGCGAACGTTTGCGGCTGCTCGCCTGCGCTCAATCCGTCGAGGTGGCGCGCCTCCTCGAGGATGCGCCGCCGCCGGTCGATGGGCGCCCGCTTCGTGGGCGTCCCTCCGACGAGCGCCGAGAGCACGACGACAACGAGCGTAACCGGAAAAAATGCCGCGATGAGCTTGCTAGATAGGGCCATGGGCGTTTACGGTCCAAGGGTACACGGAGGCGAACAGGGCAGCACGCACGGCGCGTGTTGCCTGATCTGTAGTCACTACAGAAAGGAAGCCGGTTCACCATGGCATTTGACATCAATCGGATCATCTTGCGCGGGCGCGTCGGACAGAAGCCCGAAACGAAATCCACCGATCGCTACGTGCGGGCAGCGTTCACGCTCGCCACGACGCACAAGGACGGACAAGGCGAGGATCGGACGGAGTGGCACCGCGTCGTCTGCTGGGACGACCAGGCGCGCACGGCTGCGCGCCTGGTCGTGGGTCAAGCGGTCCTCGTCGAGGGCGAGCTACGGCACCGCTCGTGGGAGACGGAGAGCGGCGAAAAGCGCTACGCCTCCGAGGTCGTGGGCCTCGCCGTCGTCGGCCTGGCCCTGCCGAAGCAGCACGGCCCCGGCGACAGGCGCCAGGCTGCGCCCGAGGCGCCGCCGGCCTCGAGCGACGAGGAAGGGGGCACGCGATGAGCGCTCCTTGTGAGGTGTGCGGCGTGCCGATCGGTCACACAACGCGACGGCCGGCCCTCTTCGAGCGCCCCGCGGTGATCTGGGACGGTAAGCCGTGGGGGACGCAATACGCCTCGCGGCTCGTCCTCGTCCCTGCGGAAAAGGCTCCTCGCTTCATCGTCGAACGACTCGCGCGCGATGCGCTCGGCACGGACGCATGGGAACCGAGGGCGCAGGGCTGCAAGGAGTGGATCGAAACGGTCCTTTCGGCGCTGTACTGGCTCGCGACGGGAAAGGACAAGCCCACGCCGCCGGCCTCGAGCGACGAGGAAGGGGGCGCGCCGTGAAACCGCTCGACTACTTCGCTGGTCAAGCGTTGCATGCCCTGCTCCGCACGCTTCCGAAGGAGCGCCCCGAAATCGCTGGTCTTCCGCGCGTGGCTGCCCTCGTCGCCGTCGAGCTCGCCGGCGCGCTCTGCCAGGTGCACCGCCACGACTGGGAGAGCGACCAGGGCAACGGCACCGACGGCGGGCAGACGTGCGCGCGCTGCGAGCTGCACCAGAGCGCGGCCGAGATGTGCGCCGAGCTCGGCCACGATTGGGGCCAGTTCCCCGACATCGCGCCGGGTGAGAGGCAGCGCCAACGCGGCGCCGCTGACCCCTTGCGCGTGACCCACTATTGCCAGCGCTGCGGCGCGGACGAGAAGAACGCCGGAGGCACCGACCATGGTTGATCCTATCCTCCTCTCTCTTCCCGTCTCGCAACTGCGGGTCAACCATGAATGGAACGTGAGGCGCGGAAGCGCGGCGGCAAAAGACGACCTCGAGAGCTTGCGGGACAGCATCGCGAGCCAAGGCGTGTTGCAGCCAATCGACGTGCAGCGCCAGGGGGAAACCTATGCGGTCGTCGCTGGCTTCCGCCGCGCAACCTTGTCGATCGAGCTCTCTGCGGAGGAGACTGCCGCCGGCCGGCCCGAGCGGCGCGTGCCTGCCATCGTGCGCCAACTGAACGAGGCCGAGGCGCGCGCCCTCAACCTGACTGAGAACCTGGGACGCAAGAGCCTGCGGCCCAACGAGCTCGCGCGCGGCCTCGAGGGCTTTGCGAAGGCCGCGCCGACCGAGACGCAGGACAGGATCGCCAAGCGGTTTGGAATCTCGCCCGGCTACGTATCGCACCTGCTCAAGATTCGATCGAAGGGGTCGACCGAGCTTCTGGCCTTCTGGGACAGCTACCCGGAGTCATCCGTGGACGTGCTTTACGAGGCGTGCGCGCACGAGAAGTCCAAGCAGCTCGGAGAGCTCCGCCAGTTGCTCAAGGGGACGAAGAGTGCAGACAAGTCACAGCCACCGATCAAGCTCGCCCTGCCCTTCGTGCAGAAGGTCCTACGCGCGGCAGACCTCGAGGCGGGCAAGAAGCCGAGCGCCTGGCGCGATGGCTGCGCCTGGGCCTTTCACGAGCTCGGCCTAGCTGCGAAGGCGCCAGGCAAGAAAGCGCCCGCGAAGAAGGCTCCGGCGAAGAAGGCTCCGGCTAAGAAGTCGCCGAAGCGCTAGGCTGCCGCGAGCGAGGCCGAGGGCCCGCGGGGCATGCTGCCTTGCGGGCCTTCCCCTTTTGTGGGCCCGTGGTAGGCTCCGGGGCATGGCAAGCGCTGCACTGTCCCACGTACGAACGGCAAACGAACGGCTCCAGGAGCGAATCAACCGTATCCGCACCGATCACAAATCCGCGATCCGGGAAACCGTGGGCGCGGGCATCACGATCGGCACGGCGTTCGGGATCGGCTACATGGAAGGCCGGTATCCGGAGAACATGCTGCACTTCATCGCGGGTTTTCCGCTCTCCCTCGTCGCTGGGGGCGTCGGCCTGGCGCTCGCCGGGTTCGAGGTGGGCGGCCCCGAGGCGGCGGCGTACATCGGCGACGCCGGGCGCGGTGCGCTCGCTGCGTGGGCCGCTGGGCGCGGCGGCGAGATCGGGCGCGACCAGGCGAAGCCCGCCCAGGCGAAGACCGCCTAGTCCGCACGGCACGGCGCGACGCTCTGCCCGCAGAGTCACAACACGGAGGCGAGCCCACCCACCCCATGCGACTACAGGTGCGATCGTGACGAATCCCTATCTCCGCGGCTCCGATTACGACTCCATGGCGGGCGTCAGCCCCTACAAGACCTCGATCGCCAACCGCATCCAGCGCGCGTTGCCGGCTCGCGCGGTCGCCGCCGCTCGCCCCATGATGCAGCCGGCCGGGCCGGCCATGCACCCCGTGTACGCGCACCCGGCGCAGCACCCGGCGCAGTACTCGCCGGCCGAAATGTTCGAGATGGCGCGCGGCGACGAGTCGCCGATCGGCATGGACTCCGGCACGGTGCTCATTCCCGCGGGCGCCTCGGCAACCGTCTTCACGTCCCCGCAGAAGCCGTGCATTCCCTCTCGCATGGTCCTGACGGACGCAATCGCGAACACGTTCATCATGCTGAGCTTGACGGTCGGTGTGGAACCGATCTTTTTGACGAACGGCGTGGCCGTGTCCCTCGCCGCGTTCACGCCGCAGAGCACGGTGGCCGAGTTCCGCTCGGTCCTCTGCCACGTCGGCAACTCGATCTCCGCGACAATCACGAACATCGGCGGCGCCTCGGCGAGATTCGTCGCGACGATCTACGCGACGCCGTGGCTGTTCGGCTCCGGCCTCTTCGAGGGCTGATCCATCGTGCTCGCGGTCGCGTGGGAGCTCCCAGACGATGCGGCGGCACTGCGGGGATTCCTCGCGGTGCCGTTGCATCGTCGCAACCCGCCGCGCTTCATGGGCGCCGACGGCGGGATCTCTCACTGGGCGTCGGACTACTCGCGCGACGAGTACCCCGACGCGCTTGACGCCCTCGTGGGCGTGGATCTGGCTTGGCTTGCGCAACTGCGCCGCGCTGGCGTTCGCCCGCGCGAGCTCTACACGACCGGCGTCCGCTACGCCGCGGAATGCTGCGGCGAGGTGTGGCGCGCCTGGCCGGCCCTTCTCCTGCGAGGGGTCGGCGACTGCGAGGATCTGGCGGCGGCGAGGTGTTCCGAGCTCATCGCACGCCGCGTATCGGCTCGCGTCCACCTGCGCCAAACGGGCGAGCTCGAGGGCGCCCGCTCCTATCACGTCCTCGTGGAAACGCCGCGCGGCATCGAGGATCCTGCCGCGCTTCTCGGTGATGATGGGTCGGCCTCCTGCGACCCCCTCGGCCCGCGCGGCATCCCCTGCGCGCAGGCAATCTGAAGGGTGACTCCATGCCTGGTCCGCTCGCTGTGCTCGCTGTGCTCGGAATCGGCGCCCTCCTGCTCGGTGCAGGTGGTGGCAACAAGAAGGCCGCGCCGACGCCGACGCCCCCGGGGCCTCTGCCGCCAGGTGGCACCCCGCCCGCGGGCTGGCCTCCGGGCCTCCCGTGGCCTCTGCCTGCGACGGCTCCGCCGGGCTGGCCGCCGCAGCTCCCTTGGCCGCCGACCCTGCCAACCGTGCCCGGCACGCCGCCGGCCGGAGCTCCCCCGGGCGGCGCTCCGCCGTCTCAGGTGGGTCCGAAGACCTCGACCGGGTGCGAGCTAGACGCAACCGTGCCGCCGAGCTTTGTGCCGTCCATCAACGAGGCGTTGACCCGGACGGACATCCCCGCCGTAGCCCTTCAGGGCTTCGCGGGGCTCTGCCAGACGTTCGGCTTTCCGAAGACCGCGGCATGCGTGAGCGCTCGCGCGGGCCAGCTCGGACAGGCGCAGCCGCCGCCCGCGCAGGGAACGACGCCGAGCGGATGGCCGCAGGAGCGCCCGCCGTGGTACCCCACGGCGCTGCCGTGGCCGCCGCCCTTCCCGCCGCCCTTCCCGCTTCCGGCCTCGGGAACGCCGGCGCCTGGCCAGACCCCTCCGGCCGGCGGCTCGCCTGACGCCTGGGGACCTCGGCCCGCGTGGCTCCCGGCGACGATCCCATGGCCGCCCCCCATCCCCTTCCCCGCCGCCGGCACCCCGGCCCCGACGTGGTGGCCGGCCGGCCTTCCCTGGCCTGGCAACGCTCCGGCGACGCCGCCAGGCGGCACCGCCGTGCCACCGTACACGCCCGGCGACGTGCCGCCCGGCGGAGCTCCGGCGCCGCACGAGTGGGGCCCCCGTCCGGCGACCTTCCCGGGCACGTCGGTGCCCTACCCGCCGCAGCTCCCTTGGCCGCCCATGGGCTCGCTCGACCCGCAGCAAAACCCGACCGTCGGGAGCAACATCGAGCTTCAGATCCAGGCGGGCGACACGGCAAGCGGATATGCCGCGTACTACTCCGGGCCCGGGTCCGGCTACGACACGCACGGCACCATGCTCGAAAACGTGGACATGGGTCCATTTGCGGCGCGCCTCGCTGAGCTCGCAGCGAACAACCCGCAGCTCCATCCCGAGGCCAATTGGTCCGGGTTCTACGTGGGGCAATCGTTCTACGTGCCGGCGCACGTCGCCGAGGTGCGCGGCAAGCCGCCGCTTCCCTCGAAGCTGTACCAAGCTTTTGCGGGCTTCGTGCCGCGCGCTGGCATGACCGATGCGCAGGTGCTCGCGGGCCTCGCGGCCCTGGTGGGAGGCTGAGTCCATGGCGATCGTCGAAATCCTCCCCCCGAAGCAGTCGGCCGAAGGGCTGACCTATCAGGCCGCCGTCTACACAAACACCGGGGATCATGTCCTGGTTTCGGCAACGGTCTCCGAAGGTCTCCGCCGCCGGATGGCGGTGAACGCCTCGCGGGCGATGGCGTGGGCCAAGCAGCACATCCGCATCCCCGCCGGGCCGCTGATGGACCTCATGGGTGGCAACGCGCCCGACTGCGGATGTGATGCCGTGGGCGAGGCGTTCCGCGCGGCGTGCCTCGAAACGGCGGATCTCGCCGAGGAGGCCGCCGCCGTCGGCGCCGAGCTCCACGGCTGCGAGCTCGTCTGGAGCTTCGATGACTGGGACGGCAGCGAGGCGAGTTTCTTGCCGGACGTGGCGACCATGGCCGGCGACACGTTCGGCGCGACCATGAGCCGCACCGCGCTCCCCGTCCGGGCCTCCGCGGCTCGCTCCGGCATCCAGCGCGCGACCCTCGCGGCGCCGGGCACGGCGCGGCGTCCGGTGGGCCAGGTGACTCCGGGCCTGGCTGCCTTGCAGGCAGCTTTGGCCGCCATCCTGGGGCACTGACGGGGCATCCATGGGCGCCGACCTTCCCGCGTTCCCGGGCCTCGTCGCGGCGGGCCAGCGGGCGGGCCTGGCGCTCGAGGCCGTGGCCGACTTCCTCGCCGTGAGAGCGGACGATCTGGCCGTCGTCATCCAAGCCGAAAGCGGCTGGGACCCGACGGCCGAAAACCCCTCGACGCATGCGGCGGGTCTCATCCAGTGGATGCCAGCGACGGCCGTGCGCCTCGGGATGGCATCGACCGAGGCCGCCGCCCCTGCCGCTATCAAGGCGCTCGACGCCGAACGCCAGTTATACTTGCTCCCGGACTACTTCCACGCCGCGCTTGCGGGTCGCAATCCGGCGACCTTCCCGAGCGCGGCCGACACCGGGCAGATCGATCTAGGCGATCTGTACCTGCTCATTTTTGCGCCGTCGTTCGCGGGCAGGACCTCCGGCACCATCTTCCCGGCCGGAAGCCCAGGCGCCGCCAGCAATCCGGGCCTCCGCGCCCCTGACGGCTCCATCACGGTTGAGTCAGTGCGCGAGCACATCGAGGCCGTTTCGGCGCGCTCGGACAGCCTGCCGCGCATCGCCACAGACACTTGGCAGGCTCCGCCGCCGTACACGCCGCGCGACCCTCGTCCCGTCGTGCCGCACGCGCCAGCGACACCGCCGAAGAAAAAGGACGAGCCGGGGATCGGCTGGCTGCTCGTCGCGCTCCTGGTCGGCGCCGTCGCCATCGCGGCGCGCAAGCGCAAGGCTGCAAGCTCGAGGGCTGCCGCATGACCTGCCTTGGCTGCGACGTGCCGATCGTGGCTCGGTGCCCCATGCGGACCCCGAACCTCGCCGCCTCGGCGCGGCTCGCGCGAGCTCGCGCCGCCGTGCGCGGCGACGCCATCGGCGGGCAGTGTGATGCCTGGTACCTCAAGATCGGTGGACTCATCACGGGCGGCACGTGCCGCGACCTCGACGGGCTACAAGCCCTCGACCGCGCGGCGGATAACCTCGTCGCGACCGCAAACGAGGTAGCGCGAAGGCCCGACGGGCCGAGCATCTTTCCCGACCCGAAGCGCATCCAGTTCAACGCGGATTTGACGGCGTTCCATGCCTTCTCCGAACGCCTGCACGCGAGCGGATACGACTACTGGACCGCAGACTCCGGCACGATCTTTTGGGGGCCGCGCAACGACGAGATCAACCTGATCACGGCCTTTGACCGCTACCAAACCGGATTCACGGCCTGGCGTGACTACTTCCGGTCCATCACGGGCCAGCAGCCGATCGGCCCGAACCTGCCCGAGCCCGAGGCGAACAAGGGCAAAGGGGACGACATTTTCGGCAAGGCCACAAACCTCCTACTCGTGGGCGGGGCGGTGTTCGCAGTCGTCGCCCTTATCCGTCGGTGACGACCATGGCGAAGAAGAAGACGGCGGCGAAGAAGCCCGCGAAGAAGACGGCGGCGAAGAAGACGGCGGCGAAGAAGAAGGCCCGCCCCATGTCGCTCGCCTTCCAGGCTCGGTGGTACGGGCAGGCGAAGAAGGGCCACAAGACGACCGCAGCAGAGAAGGCGACGGACCGGTTGCACCACCCGGGCAAGTTCTCGAGCTTCGCGCGCTGGCAACTGGCGATGGAGAAGGCGTACGGGCCGCACCATGTCAACTGGCCGCAATGGGGCCTGGCGCTGCTCGTCCAACACGTCGGCGCAGACCTCAAGCGCGCGGGCTACGGCTGACCCATGGCGCACGCTGACCCACGCGCGCGAGCCATCGCGGCAGCCGAGCGCGCCTACGCGCGCGCCCTCGAGGCCGAGCACGCGGCGGGAAAGGTGCTCGACCGGCAGATCGCGGCGGCGGGCGGGTCGAGCTACGCGAACAAGAAAGGCGGTGCGTACCGCACGGCACTTGCCCGCGCGGAGGCCAAGGCGGTTGCGACCAACAAGGCGCTGCGCGCCCTCGAGGCAGCCAGGGCGGCCGAGCCCTCCGCGCAGGCGCCGATCGTCGTGTGGCAGCCGGGCGCGCCGGCGAGGCCAAAAGCGCGCAAGACGGCGGCGAAGAAGAAGGCCCGCCCGTTCGGGCTCGGCGCCCTCGAGTGGTGGAAGGTCAAAACCGACCGATCGCCGGGCGGCGTGTTTGTGCAGGCTCGCACCGGAACCGAGGCGCGGCACAAGGCGCGTGCCTCCGGTCACGGCGAGCCGTCGAGCGCGCGCAAGGCCGAGCCCTCCGGCAAAGAGCTCGCGCCGACGCCGGCCGAGCGCGAGGCCACGGCCCGGGCGGGAGCGGCGCCCGAGGACCGCGCGCGCCTCGAGCGCTTCGAGGCTGCGATCGAGGCGCGCGACGCCGGCGCCGCCGTGCGAGCCCTCGAGGTGCGCCCCGTGGCAAACGTCGAGCTCTACAACCTGATCCGCGCTGGGCGTGCAGTCGGAAACGGCTACCTCGTGCGCGTGTGGGATCGCGGCGCAACTGACTTTGTGCGGTTCGGCGGGAACGAGGCCGCCGCGCGGAAGTTCGCCGACGAGGTGAACGCCGGCAAGGTCGAGGCCGCCGCCGCGACGCGCGCGCGCGCCGAGGAAATGGCCGCCGAGCAGGCGAAGCGCATCCCGCCGCACAAGCACCCGCCGGCGAAGCATGAGACGGCAGGCGCCGCGTCAGGCTTCCGGCCCGAGCTCGAGGGCCGCAACCAGAAGCCGAAGCGTACGAAGGGCCCGCGCGCAGCAAAGAAGGGCCCGCCCTCGCCTCCGGCGCCTCGAGCCGTCCCAGCCCAGCAGGCCGAGCTATTCAAGCCGGCGCCGCCGACGAACACCCGGAAGCAACTGGATCTATTCGTGCAGGCCGTGGGCCAAATGGACTTCTCCGCTCTGCTCGGGGGCAGATCGTGAGCGCTCGTCTACTCGCGTGGCTCAAGCGGCAGTTGCCGGTCGCCGACGCTCGTCACGTTGACGTGCGCGACGGTGACGAGCTCGTAGCGCGCGTCTCGGTGCCGAAGGGCCGCGCCGCCTGCGAGGAGATGGCAGAGGAGATCGCCGCAGCCGTCGAGAGCTCGGACGCGCGCACGCTCGCGATCGTTGCCGTGGACCGGCAAGGCGTGGACGTCGTTTCGATGACGATGGCGAAGCCAGGCGGAGGCAAGCGCGAGGCTCGCGCGCCGAATGCCTTCCTCGGCTCCATCATGCGGGACAATGAGGCGATGCGCGCCTCCATGCTCCAGATTCAGGAGCAGACGATGCGCGCCCTATTGCAGGAAAACGCGCGCCTAGCTGAGCAGGTGCAGAAGGCCGAATCGCGGCAGCTCGAAACGTGGCAACTCCTCGAGGAGCTTACGAGCATGCGCGCCGTCCGTGATGCTGAAATGAAGGCGTCCGAGATGCGCGACCAGCGCAGCCGAAGCGCCCTCGAGACGCTGAAAAACGAGTGGGCGCCGCGATTCATTGCCTATCTAGAGGGCTCCCGCGGCGGGAACGCCACCTTATCGAAGGTGTTTGCGGCAGCCGTCGAGGATGCGCCCGAGGAGCTCTCGGGGCTCGTCGCGAAGCTAAGGCCCGAGGTGGCCGAAGCGCTCAACAAGGCGATCGAGGGCGGCGCCAAACAAGAGGCGCTCGAAGCGCTCGCCAAGCGCGGCGGAGAGAAGCGCGGGAACGGGGTCGGCCGTGCATAAGGAACCGTGGTGGGCAGGGGAGCAAAATGGCCGAGTGGTCGTGCTCCGCTGGCCGAGCCAAGCGGATTTGGCGCAGCTCTCGGCGCCGACGCAGGGCCAGGCGCCCGAGCTCCTGGCGGTGCAAGTCGTCTACTCCGACGATTCCGCACCCGTCGGGCCCGACTACATGGACGCTCGCGTGCTCGTGGATCTCGCCTGGGGCAACGCCCGCGCCCCCCTCGAGGCCACGATCGACTGCGGCCAAACGGTCGTGCTCGCGGCAACCTCGCTCCGCGCGGCCGTCCGCACCATGGGCACATCGCCTACGGGACAAACGCGCGTTCGGTTCATGGTGTCGATCGCGAGCTCGGCCAACGCGCACGCGCCGACCTTCACCGACCGATCGGGCGCCATGGCGCCGGGCGCCTCGAGCTTCTGGGACGTGCCGCCGTGGGCGCGCGCCGTCTCGGTCGCCTACACCTACGACCCGACGATCGCGGCAAACGTGGTGCTACTTGAGTGGATGCCGCCGATCGGCGCCGGTGGGCTCATCGCGAGCCAGGCATCAGGCGGCGCGCTGCTCTCGAGCTCGCGTGTTCTCGTGCCGCGAGGCGCGCGCGTGCTTAAGATTACGAACGGCGCGATCGCAACCCGCGCCCAACCGATTTGGGAGCTCGCCCTATGATCCCCGCACGCAGCACCACCATCCATCATCCCTCGAACGGCTCGGCACCCGCCGCCGCCGCCAACGGCAACCCCTCGAACCTCGCCGGCGTCCCGCCTGGCGCGATCTCGACCTCGCCCTACTCCGCCGTCATTCATCACCCGATGGACGCCGGCGCGGGCAACGTCTCGGGCGGCTCGGTGCCCTACTTCCCGCCCGGGCAGCAGCAGGCGCAGCCCTACGCGCCGAGCGCGATCCCTGGCGCTCCCGGGGGACCGTCGTCCGATCTCCTGGCGCTTCTCACGCGCGCCGCCGAGCTCGTTGGCTCCACGCCGCCCGCGCCGGCGCCGCGCCGCCGCGACGTGGATCAGTGGCTCGCAGCCCTAGAGTCGCGCGTGTCGCTCCTCGAGGCGGTGCAGCGCGGCCGAGCTCCCGCCGTCGAGCCGGCGCCCGTCGAGGCGCCCGAGACGCCCGAGGCGCCCGAGGCGCGCGCGTAGATGCCCCGCGAGGC
>Ga0315283_10000890_pt1 | contig 23001 bp, 17 predicted proteins | sample YL17G09_0_MG_FD_204541 | JGI IMG/M metagenome (GOLD analysis project Ga0315283, IMG submission 204541) | Sediment microbial communities from Yellowstone Lake, YNP, Wyoming, USA - YL17G09_0 | ecosystem: Environmental > Aquatic > Freshwater > Lake > Sediment | place: USA: Wyoming | collected...
CCAGCTGATGCGGTTCCGGACCACGATCCGGCTCACCTTCTGATGACGACGCCCGCGACGAAGGAGACGACCACCATGTGGAACACGCTCTTCCGCACCGCCAGGGTCAGCGTGGCGACCGGGTTCGCCGCCCTGCTCCTCGGGGGATGCAGCAACCTGCTCGAGGTCGAGTTTCCCGGCCTGATCCCCAGCGAGCAACTCAACGATCCCTCGCTGGCACCGGTCCTGGTGACCAGCGTGATCGGCGACTTCGAGTGCGCCTACAACAATTACACCGCCGGCTCCTCATTCCACTCCGACGAGTTCGAGACCGCCAACGGCAACGCGACGCTCGGCTTCTGGGGCGAGCGGGGCATCACCTCGACCGACGGCTTCTACGTGAATGGCGCCTGCGAACAGACGATGGGGATCTACCGGACGCTCCAGACGGCCCGGTACCAGTCGGAGGACGTCTTCAAGCGGCTCCAGGCCTGGACCGACGCGGAGGTCGCCGGGCGGGCCGCCAAGCTGGCGACCGTCAGGACCTACGGCGCCTACAGCTATGCGCTGATGGGCGAGACCTTCTGTTCCGTCGCCTTCGACGGCGGCCCCCAGCAGGCGCCCGTGGAAGCGCTCAAGATCGCGGAGACGCAGTTCAACGAGGCCATCACCCTGGCCCAGCAGTCCGGCAATACCGAGGCCCTGACCATGGCACGGGTAGGACTGGCCCGGGTCAAGGTGGGCCTAAAGAAATGGAGCGAGGCGGCCCAGCTGGCACAGCAGGTTCCCGCCGGCTACGAGCTGTTCGCCAGCCGCGCATCCAACACGGACCGGCTCTGGAATAATCACTACTACTTCGGGGTGGCGACTGCGGCCTACGTGGTCGGGGCCGACTACCGCGTCATGAATGACCCCCGGGTGCTGGTGCTGGACACCGGCTTGCCGGCGTTCACCAACACGATCGATCTCTGGATCACGACCAAGTATGAGAGCCTCGCTTCCCCGATCCGGCTGGCGAGCTACCGCGAAGCCCGGCTGCTCCTGGCCGAGGCGCTGGCACAGCAGGGCCAGGTGGGCCCGGCGATGGCCATCCTCAATGCCCGGCGGGCCGAGGTGGGGCTGGCACCGCTCGCCGCCGCCACGCAGGCAGAGGCGGTCGCCCACGTCATCCAGGAGCGCCGCAAGGAGCTGAGCTTCGAGGGCGGGCACCGGCTCAATGATCTGCTCCGGTACCAGATTCCCTGGAAGATCGGGGCCAATCCCTACGATGGCCGGCCCTACGGCAACACCACCTGCTACCCCTTCCCGGTCCAGGAGCTGCAGGGTTCCTGATCGGCGGATAGACGGTAGGAGGGACAGACGGACAGACGGTCGGAGGGTCAGTGGTCAGACCCTCCGACCGTCTTTCCGTCTACCCGTCTGACCGTCTGCCCGTCCTACTTCACCTGCTTCACCCAGCTCCCCGCTTTCAGCATCGCCGCCGGCTCCACCCCGTTGATCACGGCCAGGTAGGCCAGCGGGATCGCCGAGGGGTTCGCCCGGTTGAAGGCGTCGAGCGTCATGTCCCTCGGCAGCCGCACCAGCTTCAGCCGCATCGGCTGCCGGTTGAGCGCCGCCGGGTCGGTCAGCTGGGCGAAGGAACCCAGCACCTGTCGAAACGCTGGCGCGTACTGCTGGATCTTTTCCGGGATGGTGTAGGCCAGGATCTGGTAGAGGCGGCGCTCGTACTGGACGTACTGCACCGCCCCCTGGATGTTGCCCTGCTGGGTCTGCGCCGTGAATTCCCCGGTCGCCGCCGCCAGGCCGTTCACCGCATTCATCGAGGTGCCGCCCGGCTGGATCCCCTGCTGCCCCAGGAACGTCCGCAGCGCCTCCGCGGGGGACGTCGCCTCCGCCAGGGAGAGCCCGATGATCGCGTCCTGGTTCGGGCTGATGGCGCTAACCGATGCCGGCTGGTTCTGGCCCCGCCATCCCGGCGGGAACGCGATCCGGAACCGGAGTTCGGGGTGGAGAAACGCGTTCTCCGCGAAGTAGCCCTGCCGCGGGTCTTCCCCAAAGACCATCCCATCCAGCGTCCGGATGAACCGGTCCCGGTCGAGCTTCATGGTGTCGGGACGCCCGGCGAAGCTCGCCACCCGGGTGTCGTTCCGCATGACCCGGTTCTCGGGGTCCGGATGGGTGCTCTGCCACTCCGGAAGCCGGCCACCGCCGCCCATGCCACTCTGCCGCTGCAGCATGGTGAACATGCTCGACATGGCCCGCGGGTCGTAGCTCCGTTTCGTCATGTAGCGGAAGCCCAGTTCGTCCGCCTGATACTCGGCGTCACGGCCGAACTTGAGAAACAGCAGGCCCAGCCCCTGGCTGGCGGTCCCGGCCAGGTCCCGGATGGTGGGCGAGATGATGCTGCCGACCGCGAGCCCGGCCTGGGCCATCTGTGACTTGGTGATCTGGCTGGCGGTGTGCCGCGCGGTCACGTGCCCGATTTCGTGGCCGAGCACGCCGGCCAGTTCCGCCTCGCTGTTCATGTGGGTCAGGATGCCGCGGGTGATGAAGATGAAGCCGCCGGGGTAGGCGAAGGCGTTCACCGCCGCGTCATCGAGCACGAAGAAGTTCCAGGGCAGGTTGGGCCGCTCGGCGACGCCAACCAGGTTCATCGCCACCGAGCGGACATACTGCTGCACGCTGGAGTCAGGAATGAGCTGGAGAGCTCGCAGCGTCTCGGTGGCGCCCTGCCGGCCCATTTCGACTTCCTGGGCTTCGGAGACGAGCGAGAGCTCCTTGTGCCCCGTCGCCGGGTTTACGGCGCAGGCCGCCAGGAGCAGCACCACCACCGCCGACGCCAGGTGCGCAATACGCATGGTGAATAGATCCCTTCGCTGCGCTCGGGATGACAGACGGGCGGACGGACAGACGGTCGGGTGGACGGATGGACGGATGGACGGATGGACGGTCGGACCGTCTGCCCCTCTGCCGTCTGACCGCCTGACCGTCAGACCGTCAGACCGTCCTATCTCGGCCACAGCCCTGCGAAGCATCCGGCTGTCAGCATGCCCCACACGATCCCGTCCACCACCTTCCCCATGACGTAGTGCCCGGGGTGGCTGTACCAGATGACCTCCGGGAAGATCGCCGCGACGTAGCCAAGGATCGAGACCGTTGCCACGAACCGGAAGGCGTGCAGGTAGACCACGTCGTGTCCCAGCACGATCCCGGCTATGTAGGCCACGACGGCGGAGACCAGCAGGTGGAACAGGAACTGCTTGCCGAGGTACGGTCCCATATTGATCTTGCCCGCTGGCCGCACCGTCATGGTGCCACAGGGCCCGTCCTCCATCTTCTTCACGAACCCCGGCTCGTTCATCGCCTGCATGCTGGGCGGGTGAGGAAACATGTAGTTGCCCGGCGTCAGCCCGGCCTTCCGCATCGCCTGGAGGATCCCGTCCTCGTCGGGCAGGCTCCGCCAGTCGCTCTTGTGGATCGGAACCACCATGTGAAGCAGCGAGCCCGCCACGAAGCACAGCAGCGTCGCGGCCAGGATCGGGACCCAGAACTCGTGGATGGGGATGGCCATGCAGCGCCTCCGGAACAGGGGTGGGCCGTCTGGTTTGAAGGGATGAGTACCACGATAATGAACCCCGCGACCGGCTCGGGCAAGAGCGGTTCCTGCGGCTCCAGGGAATCACCTCGTGCCGGCCACGATCGTCCGCCGCGTTCCGACCGCGATCAGGCCACCGCCGGGACCGGTTCCGGTGAGTCCGATGAGGAGTTCGTCCGTCGGTGACGCCAGGGAGCGCCAGGACGCTCCGTCCCAGCGAAGCACCCGCCCGCTCTCGCCGACGGCGTAGACATCCGTCGGTCCGATGCCCCAGACCGCACGCAGCTCCTCGTTCACCGGGCTCGGCTGCGGGTTCCAGGTGATCCCGTCATAGCGGAGTAGCGTGCCGTGCTCGCCCACCGCGAAGAGGTCGTTCGGCCCGCTGCCCCAGATGCCGCGCAGGCGTACCCGGACCGGCGTCGGCATGGCGGCCCAGGTCGTACCATCCCATCGCAGCACGGTGCCGCTGTCCCCCACGGCCCAGACATGCCGGGCATCGAGTCCCCAGACATGCCGCAGGAAGTGTGTCGTCGGGCCGACGATCGGTCGCCAGCCGCCGCCGTCCGCCCGGAGGATCGAACCGCGCTCACCCACGACGAAGGTGGTGCCATCACCCGACCAGATCGACCGCAGCAGCAGGCGTAACGGGCTCGCCTCCTGACGCCAGACGCCGCCGCGCCGCCTGATGATCGTCCCCGAATCGCCGACCGCGACCATTTCATCGGGCCCGACGGCGGCGACCCCGAACAGGTCATCGAGTGCGGGCGTGGGCTCGGCGGACCATTGACCGCCACTCTGCCGGAGCACGGTACCCGAGGTCCCCACCACGAACACCACCCCACCCGGTCCCGTCGTGACGGAGAACAGGATCGGCGCGGTGAGATCCACGCCCCAGGAGCCGCCGGCGCGACGGATGATGGTGCCATTCCAGCCGACCGCGTAGAGTGTTCCGCCGGTGGTAGCTACCGCCCGCAGGTTCTCGCTGGTCGCATCCTGCGGCACCAGCGTCCATACCGAACCGTTCCACTGGATCACCGCGCCGTCGTTGCCGACCGCATAGATCTCGGTCCCCGTCCGCCCCCACATCCCGAAGAAGTCGGCGGCCGATGGGCTCGGCACCAGCCGCCAGTCCGACCCGTCGTAGCGAAGGATCGTGCCCTCGATCCCGACGGACCAGAGGTTGGCGGGCGAAGTGCCCCAGAGACCGAACATGACCTTCCCCGTGGGGCTCACCATGCTCCGCCATTCGACGCCGTTGTACTGGAGCAGCACGCCGTTCTGCCCGCTGGCGTAGAGGGTCGAAGGGTCGCTCCCCCAGATCGCCCAGAGTTCCGGCTCCCCGCCCACGGGCATCGGGGTCCAGCTGCGCCCGTCATAGCGGAGAATGACGCTGGGCCCGACTGCGTAGACATCCGATGGACCCAGACCCCATACCTCAAGGAGGGTCCGCGTGGTCGGGCTTGGCACGCGACTCCACGCCGTACCATCAAAGTGGATGATCACGCCCGAATCGCCGACGGCCCAGACGTCGCGCGGGCCGGAGCCCCAGATCCCGACCAGGTCCGCGCCCGTGGGCGTCGGGGTCCGGGTCCATTCACCGCCCGAGGTCGTCAGGACAGTTCCTTTCTGGCCAGCGGCAAAGGCGACCCCGGACGGATCGGCCCAGAGTCCCAGGAAGGTCGCGTCGGTCAGGCCCTGCGAATCGAGGCTCCAGCGCGCGGCCGGCACCGGCGCGGGCACGACGGCAACGGTGGCAGTCGCGCGGGGCTGACCCGCGGTGGCCGTGATGATTGCCGTGCCCGCCCCGATCGCGGTCACGATGCCGCGCGAGTCCACCTTGGCCACCAGCGGGTTGCCGCTCGACCAGGCGATCGATGGGTCGCTCACGGGGGTACCGCTTGGATCCAGCGCTTCGACGCCAAGGGCAAGCATCGCCCCGGGTTCGAGCCACGCCGTGGCCGGGACGACGCGGAGCGTTGCGACCTCTCCCGGGCCCAGCGGGTCCGGCCGGTCGGCGCACCCGCCCAGAAGCAGCAGCCCCACCGCGACCGTGCGGCGCCGGTGGGACAGGATCACGCGGAGGCCCCAGTCCGCGCCAGCACGCGCAGGACGATGGCGTCCATCCAGCGCCGAGGCAGAATAGTCTGCAGGGCAAGCCGGATCCGCGCGTCGGTGCCGATGACGTAGCGGTGCCGGGGCCTCGACGAGAGCAGCGCGTGCTCCACCGCGCGCACCACCTCCTCTGGCGACACGGCCCGTTTCGGGGCCGTGCGCAGGATGCTCCGGAAGGCGCCAATCAGGGTCGCATACCGCTCGCGGGCCGCCGCCGGCATGCGGCCGAAAGTAACGTCCATCTGGACCGAGCCCTTGTCCCAGATCGGCGTCGCCACCACGCCCGGCTCCACCACCGACGTGTAGATGCCCCATGGCGCCAGCTCGAGTCGCAGCGCGTCGCTGATCGCCTCGACCGCGTGCTTCGAGGCACAGTACGGTCCGACCATCGGCGACGTGACGCGCCCCGCAATGGAGCCGATGTTGACGATCCGTCCGCGAGTGAGCCGAAGCAGGGGAAGGAACGCCTGGGTCACGGCTACGAGACCGAAGACGTTCACCTCGAACTGGTGCCGCAGCTCCGCCGCCGCGAGGTACTCGAGCGGGCCACCCACCACGATGCCGGCGTTGTTGACCAGGCCATGGAGACCCTCATTGCCCAGTTGGGTCGCCACCAGGGCGGCCGCCGAGGTGATCGATGCCGGGTCGGTGACGTCGAGCGGCAGCCAGCGAAGTCGATCGGAGGCCTGGGCGGCCAGCCGCACCCCGTCCTCCTCCCGCCGGATACCGGCAAAGACGCGCCAGCCAAGACGGTCGAAACGCAACGCGCAGGCTGCTCCGATACCGGTGGAAGCGCCGGTGATCACGACGGATCGTGGGGATGTGGTCATGGGGGAAACTTAGGCGGTCGGACGGGAGGACGGACGGACGGGAGGACGGACGGACGGGCAGACGGGCAGACGGTCGGACAGGCCGCGAAACGGCAACCACTCGAGGCCGGGTTGCCGCATTCTACCGGAGGATGGAATCCTCGCGCCGGCTCCTGACGCCGTCCGAGTAGGTCAGCTGGAACCGCCCGCCGGTCGTCGGCAGTCGGACCTCGCCACCGCGCGCGAACGACAGCACCTGCCCGGTCGCGACGTCCCGTACCAGCACCATGGGATATCGCGCGGCATCCCACCGGAGCAGCGCCCGTCCACCGGGATCACGCGAGAGCGAGGTCACCGGGGGCGCATCGGCCGCTCCGCTCCGCTGCGTCACGGTCCGGCCCTGGACCGTCAGCTGGAGCGAGCGCAACTCCAGCTCCAGACCCCGATCGAGCGGCAGCACGAAGGCGAAGGCCTCCTCCCGCCCAGTCGGCAGGTCGGCCAGCGGCACGGCATCGAACGGGACCGACAGCAGCACCGATCCGTCAGTGCCGATGGCATCGAGCCGATGCGGGCCCGGCGCGGGCAGCGACCCAGGCGCGTCCACTACGAACGCCGGTTCCAGCACGGGGCCGCTCTCGGTGACCCGGCCCCACACCAGCAGGCCCCGACCGACCGCCTGCCCGCTGGTCAGCCCGACCGAGTTGCTCGCCCCGCTCTGCCGGTAGGCGATCATCGCGGACCAGTTGTAGTCGCTCACCCAGTTCGGGCTACAGTAGCCCATCAGGTCCAGGTATCCGGTAGGCGACTTGAGCGTGAGCGTCGCGACGTCGAGCCCCCAGATGCCGATCTGGCCTCCCGGGTACGGATACGACGGGTCCGGCCCCCCGGCGCCGCCGCAGGGCGCATGCGGCCGACTCATGTTGTGCCCCAGCTCGTGCGCCATCACACCCGAGCCGCTGGGTAGCCGGTCCCAGCCGAGGGCCGAGCGCGCGCTTCCGCCAACGTAGCCGATGCCGGCCACGCCGCTCGAGTAGCTGGTCTTCACGACGCCATAGTAGTACCGGGCACTGGCGTCGGCGGACTTGAGCGCCAGCACCTCGCTCAGGATCGTCCCCCACGCCCCGTTGCCATTGTCGCTCTGCAGAACCGCGGCCGTCGTCGTATACGGCGCACGGACATCGGCGTCGTATCCGCCGACCGGGAGCATCTTCCTGAGGTCGGCGAGGAACTGTTCGGCGTTCGCGGCGATCACGTTCCCCTGCAACCCGTTCACCTGTTGCAGCACCGGAATGAACCGGACGGCGAAGGTCGGCAGGGTCCGGACGTCCACCGCGGCGGGCACGCCGCTCGCCGGGAACGCGTTGTCGGCCTCGTTGGCTTCGGCGATCAGGTTCCCCGGATCCACGTCGGCCACTACATGCAGGTTCGGCTGCACCAGGCTGGCGGGCACCAGGACGTTCCAGGACGCCGTCAGGGATGCCTCGTTGGCCGCGAGCGGCACACCGGCCCCCGGAGCGTTGAGCGTGTAGGTCTGTACCAGCGCCGCGCCCGAATAGAGTCGCACCCGCACGGCCGGGGCCACGCCGTTCGCCTCATTGGCCAGCGCAAAGACCCGCAGGTAGGCGTCGCGGCCCGCCACGAGCGGCGTGCTGCCGTCATAGCGCTGAGCCGCTTGTGTCAGGTACATGCCATCGACGCGCAGGTTGAGGGTCGTGGCAGGAGCAGCCAGGTAGGCCACGGATGCACTGGCGGTCGCCGCCGCTGCCACGCTCGCGTTCTGAGTCACCGGCAGGGGGGTGTAGAGGGTCCCACCGCTCGAGACGTTCACCGCCGCCACCCCATAGCTCCCCGGCACAAGGTTGGTGATCGTGACTGTCCCGGTCACCGCCTGCGAGAATCCCGCCGGGCCGGTTACCGTGATCGTCGCATCAGCCCCGCCGGGCAATCCATTCACGGTGACCGTGAGCGTCCCGGTCGTCAGCGCGTACGACACGGAGGCAGCCGGCGTCGTGCCTGCCACCACGGTGACCGACTGCGATGCCGGCGAGGGAGAGTAGCCGTGGCCGCCGGCGGTGATGGCCGCGGCGGTGAGCGTGTAGCTGCCCGGATCCAGGCCCGGGATCGTGCCGCCGCCGGTGACGGTCGCGCTGAAACTGCCCGGCCCGACCAGGCTCAGGCTCCCGGCGACGCCGACGGGCAACCCCTCGATCGAAATGGCCACGCTGCCGGTCTGGCGGACATACGCCACCGAGACCTCCGCTGGCGTCTGGGCTGCACTGACCGCCGCCGGCCCACTCGGCAGAGCTGGCGCGTACACGGCAGTGCCGACGGTGATGCTCGAGCCCGACAGGCTGTAGCTGCCGGGCGTGATGCCGACGAAGGTTCGGGTCGCGGTGACCCCCTGGCTGAAGCCGTTGGGCCCGGTGACCGTGACGGCCGCAGGAATTCCCTCGGGCAGGCCACTAACCGAGACGGTGAGCGCCCCGGTGGTGATGCCGTACGAAACCGTGGCGCTCGCCACCGCGCCCGCACCGACCGGAACGTTTTGCAGAGCCGATGAGGGAGACCACGAGTGGCCGGAACTGGTGACGTCTCCGGCGGCCACGGCGTATTCCCCCGGGACCAGCTGGCGAAGCGTGTCAGTGGAGTTGAGCGTCCGGCTGTATCCGGCCGGACCGGTGACGGTCACACTCGCGGGCACACCGTTCTCCAGGCCGTCCACCATAACCGCCAGGATGCCCCTGGGTGGCGGCTCGAGTCCCCCGGTGATCCGCTCCCCGCCCGAACAGGCCGCGGCAAGGCCCAGGCCGAGCAAAACGCCCGACCGGAAGACGCGGCGAGGAACAGTTTGTGAACGCGGCAAAGGCACCTAATCTCAACCTGGGCAGTCGTTTAGCATGGAGGTAGTGGAGGCTCCCCCTGGGGATGAACAGGGAGAAGTGCAGGTCGCGTACCTGACGGACTTGCGGGCGACCTCGGGGCTGCCGATGATTAGCCGTTCCCCCCGAAAACCGGAGTCCGCTCATGCCGAGCCGCCGTTCGTTCGTCGCCGCGATGGTTGGGGCCGGGGCCGCCTTGCCAGCCTTCCGCCAAACCGCGATCGCGCAAGTCCGTCGCGCCGGCGAAGTCGCCGGCTCGCGTCCCGTCACCGATGTCGCGCAGGACGAGGCCTACTGGGGCGAGATCCAGCGCGCCTTCGACCTCGACCGCACCATGGTGAACCTGAACAACGGCGGCTGCAGTCCGACGCCGACCCATGTGCTCGAGGCGATGATCCGGGACCTCCGCTTCAGCAACGAACTGCCGGTCTACCACATGTGGTCGGTCCTCGAACCCCGGATCGAGAGCGTGCGGCGAGACCTGGCCCGCGATTTCGGCTGTGACCCGGAGGAGCTCGCCATCACCCGGAACGCCTCCGAGGCGCTCGAGATCGTGATCTTCGGGCTCAACCTGAAGGCGGGTGACGAGGTCCTGGTCACCAACCAGAACTACCCGCGGATGCTCACCGGCTGGAACCAGCGAGGACGCCGCGAGGGCATCGTCCTCAAGCAGATCTCCTTCAAGGTGCCGCCGCCGTCGCAGCAGTACCTGGTGGACCAGTTCCGGGCGGCGATCACGCCGCGCACCCGGGTCATCGAGATCACCCACATCACCAACCTTACCGGACAGATCTTCCCGGTGAAGGAGATCGTGGAGATGGCCCGGCCCCTCGGCATCGAGGTGGTGGTGGACGGTGCCCATGCCTACGCCCACTTCCCCTTTACCCGCGATCAGCTCGGCTGTGACTACTACGGCACCAGCCTGCACAAGTGGTTGCTCGCCCCGGTGGGCACCGGGTTCCTCTACGTCAAGCGGGACAAGATCAAGGGAGTGTGGCCGCTGATGGCCGCCGGCCCGGACATGGACGAGAACATCCGGAAGTACGAAGAGATCGGGACTCATCCCGCGGCCAACCACAACGCGATCGCCGCGTCGCTCGCCTTCCATCGGGCCATCGGGGCCGACCGGAAGATCGCCCGGCTCCGCTACCTGCGCGATCGGTGGGCCAAGCGGTTGCTGGCCGAGAGCGATCGGGTCCGGGTGCTGACGCCGCTCGATTCGCCTCATGCCGGCGCCATCGCGCTGGTCGGCGTCGTGGGCATGGACATGCCCAAGCTCGGCGGCTGGCTGCTCGACAAGTACCGGATCGTGAACACACCGATCGTGCACCCGGAGTTCAGCGGCCTCCGGATCACGCCGAATGTCTACACCACGCTGGACGAGGTGGACCTGTTCGCGGAGAAAGTGCTCGAGGGGATCAGGAAGAGCGTAGCGTAAACTGCAGGGCCGGGTTCTCCTCCCGCTCGACTTCGTCGAGGTTGGCGACGCCCAGGACCCCGCGTTCGTAGAGATACTCGACGTGGGCGCCGACCTCCTCGATGGCGAGGAGGACGTCCCAACCGGTCACGGTCGGATACATCCGCCCGCTCAGCGCTTCCATCGTGAGCGGGCCACCGTCCCTCAGCAGCCCCAGAATCCACTCCAGTTTCCGGTCGTGATCGGCGCGGATCTCCGCCACCCGCCCAGCCAGGTCCTCGAAGTGTCGCTCGTGACCACCCAGGCAAAGCCGGATGCCCTCGACCTTCGAGATCTTGGTCAGGGCATCGAGGTAGTGTCGGAGCCCGGTCGAAGCGGTGATGCTCTCCGGAGACTGGTGCGGCGTGGTGCGCGGCAGGACGTGGTCGGCGGTCAGGAGCACATCGCCGATCCGGATGCAGACCTGGCCCGGGCAATGGCCGGGGGTGTGGATGAACTCGAGTCCGTCCAGCTGCTGGCCGTCCTCGAGCGAGAAGTCGACTGGGACACTCCGCATATGCTGCCGGGTGGACAGGTACATCTCGAGCAGGGTGCGTTCCTTCTCGGCCGGGACCCCCGCCCGGAGCAGGAAGGACCGGATCGCCTTGGTGGCGACCACGACCCGCTCCTCATAGCCGGTCAGCACCCAGCGGTCCAGCTCATGGATGCCGACCTCCGCCTTGACCGCGCCGCCGACCTGCATCAACCCGCCGAAATGGTCGATGTGCCCGTGGGTGATCAGAATCCGGCGGATGTCCCCGACCGTCACTGCCTCGCCGAAGTCGCGGCGGACCGCCTCCAGGCCGGCAAGCAGTTCCGAGGTGGAGTCGCCGAATCCGCTGCCCGTGTCCACCAGCGTCAGAGGACCGGCTCCAATCAACAGGTAGGTGTGGGCTACCAGCCTGGGAAAGGCGGTGCAGGAGATCCGATAAATACGAACCCCGCTGCTCGAGGTGAATCGGGCAACGGGGGGCAGGGTCGTCACGCTCAGGCCGCGGCGAGTGCCTGGGGCCCCAGCCGCCGCAGCGTCACGAAGTGGGAACGGACCGCCGCGCGGAAGGTGGGCGCCGCGTGGTAGGGCACGCCGCACTCGCGCGCCACCTGCTCGACGATCGGGCTGATGGCGGGGTAGTGCACGCTGCAGGTCCTCGGGAACAGGTGGTGTTCCACCTGGAAGTTGAGCCCGCCCACGTACCAGTTCAGCAGCGCGTTGTTCCGTCCGAAGTCCGCCGTGGTCCGCATCTCGTGGATCAGCCAGGCGCTCTCCATGGTGCCGGCGGCGTCGGGCGCGGGATACTCGGTGCCCTCCACCACGTGCGCCAGCTGGAAGACGACGCCCAGGATCAGTCCCGCCGTCAGGTGCATGGCGAGGTAGCCGACCAGGAACTGCCACCAGGTCACGTTCAGGACCAGGAGCGGAATGGCCAGCGACCAGGTGTAGTAGACGGCCTTGGTCACGAACAGAATCGCGATCTCCGACCGGGGGTGTTTCTTGTCCTTGTACGGCCCCAGGTCGCGCTGGAGGAAGTACTTGTAGTCCTTGACGAAGACCCAGAAGAGGGTCGAGGTGCTGTAGGCGAGGAAGGCGTAGATGTGCTGGAAGCGGTGCACCGGCCGGAGCGGCGCGCTGGGCGAGAGCCGCAGGATCGGCGAAACGCTCAGATCCTCGTCGATCCCCTCGATGTTCGTGTAGGTGTGGTGGATCACGTTGTGGGTGATCTTCCACATGTAGCCATTGGCCCCGCAGATGTCGAAGGTGAAGCCGAGCAGCCGGTTCACCCACGCCTTGTTGGAGTAGGCGCCGTGGAGGGCATCATGGGCGACGGAAAAGCCCAGCCCCGCGATCCCCATGCCCATCACGATGGTCAAGCCAAGCATTCCCCAGAGGGGCACCTGGTTGGTCAGGATGAGACCGTAGGCGCCGAAGGTAATCCCGAAGAGGATGACGGTCTTGAGCCGCATCGCGGCGTTGGCCTTTTCCGAGAGGCCCCGGGACTGGAAATACTCGGCGACTCGCGCCTTGACGTCGTCCCCGAAATGGGAGGGATCCCGTGCGGGGAAGGTGATGTTCCTGGTCGTGGTCAGAGAGCCCGCCTGGTTGGAACCGTGGACCCGGCGCGTCCGGGTGATTGACGAACGGGAAGGATGTATGGAAACTGTATCTCTTCACCGCTGTCGCCAAGGGCGGCCCGTCCCCATCCATCAAGGAACCCCGATGCGTGCAGTCCCTTCCGCCTTTTCCGGCCTCGCGCTGGGTGCCGTCCTGCTGGTGACCCCGCTCCAGGATCCGGCGCCGATTCGCGGGTTCTCCGGCGAAAACAGTCGTATCGAGCGCGCCCTGGAGCAGCGCTTCCGGGCCATTCCCAGCCCCGACAGCCTCCGCAGCTACATGAAACGGCTGGCGGCCCGGCCCAACCAGGTCGGATCGCCATATAACAAAGAAGGGGCGGAGTGGCTGGCCGGGCTGTTCCGGAGTTGGGGCCTCGACGCAAAGATCGAGACCTTCGACGTGCTTTTCCCGACGCCCAGGGAGCGGCGGCTGGAACTGGTGGCGCCGACGAAGTTCGTCGCCCGGCTGCAGGAACCGGCGGTCCCGGGGGACCCAACTTCGTCCCAGCAGGCCGAGCAGCTGCCGACCTACAACGCCTATTCGATCGATGGCGACGTCACCGGCCCGCTGGTGTTCGTCAACTACGGCATCCCCGCAGACTACGAGCAGCTCGAACGGATGGGCGTCTCGGTCAAGGGCGCGATCGTGATCGCGAAGTACGGCGGCTCCTGGCGCGGCATCAAGCCGAAGGTCGCGGCGGAGCACGGCGCCATCGGCACGATCATCTATTCCGACCCGGCGGATGACGGCTATGCACAGGGCGACGTCTACCCGGTCGGCCCGTACCGGCCCAGAGACGGCGTCCAGCGAGGCAGCGTGGCGGACATGCCGCTCTATCCCGGTGATCCGCTGACCCCTGGCGTGGGCGCGACCCCGGACGCGAAGCGGCTGCCGCTCTCCGAGGCCAGGACACTCACCAGGATCCCGGTGCTGCCGATTTCCTACGGTGACGCCCAGCCGTTGCTGGCGGCGATCGGTGGCAGGGTGGTGCCGGCGGAGTGGCGGGGTGCGCTGCCCATCACCTACAAGATCGGGCCCGGACCCGCGACCGTGCATCTCAAGGTAGCGTTCAATTGGGACCTGAAGCCGCTCTATGACGTGATCGTCCGGATCCCGGGCACTACCGCCGCGGACGAATGGGTCGTTCGGGGAAATCATCGCGACGGATGGGTCAACGGCGCGGCGGACCCGATCTCGGGCCTCGCCGCCCTCGCGGAGGAAGCCCGCGGCCTGGCGGAGCTGCTCCGCTCCGGCTGGAAGCCGAAGCGCACCATCATCTACGCCGCGTGGGACGGCGAGGAGCCGGGCCTGCTGGGCAGCACCGAGTGGGCCGAAGCCCACGCGGACGAGTTGCAGCGCCACGCCGTCGCCTACATCAACACCGACGGCAACGGACGCGGCTATCTCGGCATGGAGGGATCGCACTCGCTGCAACGGTTCGTGAACGAGGTCGCCAAAGACATCACCGATCCGGAAACCGGTCTCTCCGCGTGGAAGCGCCGGCAACTCGGGGCGGTCTCGCAGGCACGCACGCCGCAGGAACGGACCGCGCTCCGGAGCGGGGCAGACCTCAAGATCGAGGCGCTGGGCGGCGGGTCCGATTTTACCGCTTTCCTCCAGCACCTCGGCGTGGCGACCCTCAGTCTCGGCTACGGCGGTGAGGGCGGCGACGGGATCTATCACTCCATCTACGATGATTTCAGCCATTACACCCGGTTCAGCGACACCAGCTTTGTATATGGCCGAGCCCTGGCGCAGACGGTGGGCACCGCGGTGCTCCGGCTGGCCGGTGCGGACGTCCTGCCCTTCCACTTCATCGGCCTGTCGGAGACCGTGGAGACTTACGCCAATGAGGTCAAGGCGCTGGTGAATACCCGACGGGATGAAGCCCTCGAGCGCAACCGTCAGCTGGACGAAGGGACGTTCTCGGCGGTCAACGATCCTCGGCTACCGCTCCAGCCGCCGGCCCGGGCGGAGGTGGCGCCGGCGCTCAACTTTGCCCCGCTGGACAACGCCCTGACCGCGCTCAGGCAGAGCGCGGAACGGTTCGAGACGGCGTACGCCAAGGCCGGCGGCAGCCCGGCCGACGCGACCAGGGCCAACGCCATCCTGCGCGGCGTGGAGCAGACCCTGCTTTCGGAAGGCCTGCCCAGGCGGCCCTGGTACCGCCACCTGATCTATGCCTCGGGTTTCTACACCGGCTACGGCACCAAGACGCTGCCGGGGATCCGAGAGGCGATCGAGCAGGGCGATTGGCGGGAGGCGGAGCAGCAGACCGCCATTGTGGCGGAGAGCCTGACCCAGGCGGCAAAGCAGATCGACAAGGCGGCCGAGGCACTGACGAAGTAAGTGGGGAGCTACCTCAGGCGGTCTCCGGCGTCGCCGTGTAGGTCCTCCCCCACGGGTCCCGGGCTTCGACCATGACCTGCTTCGCCGCAGCCGAGACCGGCGCGTAGAAGAGGTGGCCGGTCGGGACCGGCTCCACCCAGCCGCGCTTCTTCGGCAGGTCCGGGCCGGTGTGGAGCCGGACCGAACGGGGGTCGAGCCCGATCCGGCGTGACATCTGGCCCTTCCGCTCACCGTTCTCGTACCAGGTGACGGTCCACCGGTCGTTCCAGTCCCACACGTTGGCGACGATCTCGCCCGGAGCACGCGGGTCCGAGCCCCTGCCGTAGACCCGCACCTGCCGGTCGGCGGGCAACCCGGTGCCCTGGTACCGCCAGCGCAGGTCGTCCCCGTTCACCTCGTAGACCACGTACCCGTTCGGTGAACCGTCGTAGCAGATGTCCCCGGTCCACCAGGCGCCGCAGACAGCCGCCGCGATGTGCTCGACGACGCTGCCCTCCATCCGGTGCTCCATCTCATGCACATGGCCAGAGATGACGCGGGCCCGGAACGGTTCGAGCAGGCGTACCAGGGCGTCCCGGTTGGTCACCGAAGTGCTGATGGGGGGGGTCGGGTTGCCGGCCCGCTCGAATCCGCTGCTCAACAGCGGGATATGCAGGAAGACCACGACGGTGGCACCGCGCTCGACCCTCGCCAGGTCGTTGGCAAGCCAGGTCAGCTGGTCCTGCGGCAGGTAGCCGAGGTAGCCGCCGTCGTAGTAGAAGACATCGTCGAGGATGACGTAGTGGACTCGGCCACGGTTGAACGAATAGTACCGGGGCCCGAAATGCTGCTCGAAGGTGGCGGTCGATGCCTCGTCCGAATCGGCCTTGAGATCCAGATCGTGATTGCCGACCACCTGGGCGAACGGAATACCCATCGCGGTCACGGCGCGCTCGTACTCGCCGTAGAGCTCGAGATGGTCGTACATGATGTCGCCGTCGGCGACCCCGAAGAGCGGCAGATCACCGAGCCCCTGGATCGTGGACCGGACGTCGGGCACCGTCTCCGCGTGGAGCCGGGCCATCTCCTCGCGATCCTGCGTCTGGGTATCGGCCAGCACCAGGAATCCGTGTCGCTCATCCGCCTGACCCAGCGGCTGGAGATCGAACCGCAGGCTCGCCTCGCCGCGCGCATCCGCCGCCACCCGACTGAAGAGTCGGAAGGTGCCGTTGGGCCGGGTCGGGATCGCGTAGCCGGGCGGCGGCGTCACCGTCACCCACGGCCGCCTGCCGTCGCTGACCAGTTCGAAGGAGCCGTCGGCGGCGGTCGAGACGACCTCGATGCCGTCGCTGATCCCCGCGTTGGCGATGCCGCGCCCGGCGGCCATGACCCGCCCCCGGACCCGCACCGGTGCGGGCCGCGGTGGGGCCGGAAGCCAGGGGGCATGGGGGTCGGCTCTGAGGGCGCGGGGCAGCGTGAGCGCCGCAGCGATGCCGAGGCTGCGGGAGAGGAACTGGCGCCGGCTGGGATAGTGGTTAGGCATGGCGTCCGTAAGTCTAACCGTCGACCCTCTACTGCACGGTGATCTGCTGCATCATCCCGTGCGCGAAGTGAGGCTTGCCGTCCTTCACATCGGGGAAGAAGCACCACAGGCCATACTCACCCGGCGTCAGCTCGATCGCGACGGTGTTGGAACCGCCGGGGTGGATCATGGTGGTCCCACCCATCGGCATCACGGGCGGTGGTCCGGCCTGCTTCTCGACCCATTTGACCAGATCCTCGGGCTTCTTTCCCGGGGCGAGCTTGGCGATGAAGATCTCGTGCGGCTGGGCCGCACCATTGTCCACGCGGATGACGTGCCTGCCGGCAGTCAGGGGCTTGGAGAAGGTGAAGCTGTAATCGCTCAGCGTCACGGTGATGTCGGCCTCCGGCATGGCGCGCCGCACGTCGGACGGGACCACGGTCAGGGGATGGATCATGCCCTTGGCGGCATGGGAAATCCCGTCTGGTGCCGGGATCCCACAGATCACCACGTAGTTGCCAGCGGCGAGGTCCAGGCTCCCATCGGACGACGCCCCGGGCACCGGCGTGTTCGGCCCACCCAGCAAGACCTGCCACGAAGGTGGCGGCCCCGCCTCTGCGCTGGCCTTGGCGAAGTCCCCCATGGTCTTGCCCTCATCGAGCCGGACGATCTGGATCTGGTGAATCGAGGGGCCCTGGTTTACCAGGTGGAACGTGGTCGGCCCCGCCGGCACAGTATCCGGCATCGTGAAGGCGAAGTCGCTGGCAACTACCTCTACGACGTTGGGCCCCGCCGGGGCAGCAGCCGGCGGCGCCGCCGACTCAGACTTTGGTGGTTCGCTCTTGGCACACGCGACGGCAAGAGCGAGCAGGATGGAAGAAGCCAAGGGGAACGGTCGAACTGCCATCGAGCAACCTCCTGAAGGACTGTGAAAAACTTCTGAGGATTGAGTAAACACCTGTTCATATATCAGGTCTTATCGCCCGGATCGCAAGAGCGGTCAAGAGGCCGGCCGCCGGTTAGCTATAATTGGGCCCATGCGAATCCCTACCCTGCTGCTTCTGCTGGCCGCTGCCTGCCGCCGCGAAGCCCCGAGTCCCCCGGCTGAGGTCCCGCAAGCCGTTGCGCCCGCCCAGGCGGCCACGACCCCCGAAGAACTCACCTATGCGGCGGACCTGAAGGTTGACATCCCCGCCATGCGCAAACTCCCCTCGGGACTGCTGCTGCAGGATCTGGCGGCAGGGCAAGGCGACTCAGCCGTCGCCGGCATGACCGCCGTGGTCCGCTATACCGGCTGGCTCCCGGACGGGACGAAGTTCGACGGCAACCAGGACGGGGAGCCGTACTCGTTCCGGCTCGGGACGGGGTCGGTTATCCAGGGATGGGACCTGGGCCTGGTGGGCATGAAGGCCGGCGGGAAGCGGAAGCTCGTGATCCCAGCCAGCCTCGGCTACGGCGCGGAGGGATCGGGACCGATCCCCCCGAATTCCTTCATGGTCTTCGACGTGGAGCTGCTCGAGATCCGGAAGCAGTAAGGCCGCTACCGTCCGCGGCCACCCCGGTCGGTGTCGCGGGGCCTGGTCTTGGCCAGTTGGGCCGCTTCCGCCGCCGCCTTCCGCAACATCTGATCCGGTGTGAGCGGGTTCGCGCCGGGCCGTGGCGCGCCCATCTTGAGCACGACCTGCCCTTCCTCGAGCACGATCGTCACCGGCCGGCCGCCCTTGATCTCGTAGGCCCCCAGCACTTCCTCGCCCACGGTCGCCCCCGGCTTGACGCGTTCCTTGAGCGCTTCCCGGTCGGGCAGGCCGTCAAGCGAGAGGAACTTGCTCCCGCTGGCGCTCACCAGCCGGACGAGCACCGCGAACCGGGCCCCGGGCTGGTTGCGAATCGAGCGGATCTCCTGGCCAGCCGCGACCTCCTTGGCCCAGCGGAGCGTTTCCTGCTCATGGGTGTTCTGGGATGCCGCGGGCGCGGGCGCGGCCTTCTGGTGCTTTGCCGCCTGGGCTTCGCGAAGCCGGCGGAGATACTCTGGTTCCTGGGTCACGGTTCACTCCTCTGGGGCTACCCTACGCGACGGCACAACGATAAGGTCGCTGGTCGCCAGTCGCCAGTCGCCCCTGGCGCACCTGGTCACTTCACGAGGTGGAACCTGTCCTGGCGGACCCGCACCCAGTGCGGCTTGCCATCCGGACCCACCACGAAGTCCTCCTCCTCGGCGATCCGCACCTTCTGGCCACCCCACTCCGGCACCGCCGACGTGACCTGCAGCTCGCTCGAGAACCACATGCTGGCACTGACCGGGAAATCGCCGCGGCCCGGCACGCCATCCTGGTAGTCCCAGAGGCCGAACAAAGTACCCGCACCGTGCCCGTGCATCCCGATCGGGTGACTGTAGAGCGTGCCGTCGAGGCCTTCAGCCTTCATTTTCGCGAGACTCCCGGCCAGGACCTCGTTCCCCGTCCGGCCCGGCCTGGTTTCCTCGAAGACGATATCCTGGAGCCGGTTGGCGTTGGCCAGCGCCTGGCGGAGCCCGGCCGGCGGCTCGGTCTCGCCGTCCTTCAGGACATAGGCATTGTGCTGGGTGTCGGTATTGAGCCGGAGCGCCGTGATGCCCACGTCGCACCAGAGCACGTCGCCCCGCTGGATGACTGGATCATCGCCCAGCTGATCGTCGGTCGCTGCCTGGCGCTGGGCACCGATGGACGGCTGGAACCAGGTGCCGATGCCGAGATCGTTGACCCGCTGGCGCCACCACCAGACCAGATCACTGGTCCGGGTGACGCCGGGCGTGATGACCCGATTCGAGAACATCTCGTCGATGAGACCCCAGACCAGGTCCTGCAGCTTCCGGTAGGTGGCCTCCTCCTCGGGCAGCCGCAGGGCAATCAGCTCCAGGGGCAATCCGTCGATCTTCGTGAAGCGCGAGGTCCACGTCGACCCGAGCGCTTCCGACATGCCCTCGAGCTCCCCGGCGGAAAGGCCGTCCGAGAAGGCGAACACGCGGGAGGAGTTGATGGCGATCTTCCGCGGGTTCCGCGCCTCGACGACCTCCTTCAGGACCTGCCACTGCTGGTCGCCCCAGAGTTCCGCGTTCCGTCCCGCTTCCTTCCCGACCCCGGTGCTGACAGCCTTGGTGGATCGGACCGCCTCGTACAACCCGCCCTGGCTCGATCCGCCCAGCGCCAGCCGCTCGATGCCCTTGTCGGGACCGCGATCGTAGAAGACGTAGATCGTCCGTCGCCGCGCGGCGAAGGTGGTCGGCGAGACCAGCGAGGAGAAGGTCGGGTCCTCGTTGTATTCGCGCATCGGGATCACCCACATGTCCACGCCGTACTTGCGCATCAGCATGGGCAGATGGGCTTCCAGCCGCCGGGCCAGCCACTGCTGCTGCAGCTCGGCCTGCTCGCGAAGCGTGCCGAACGGCCGGACGGGTGCCTGGGCAAGGACGTCGGCCCCCATCAGCATCAGGGCTGCGCCAACGAGGGCGCCCGCCCGGGTCAGGGAACGGTGGATCATCGGAACCTCAGAACGACAGGTAGGAGGGTGGCGTGACGCCGTTGAGCCGCAGATACGGCACGGTCTGGCCCAGGGTCCAGGCGGTGTGCTCCTGCACACCGAGGACCCATTTCCAGCGCGGTCGCTTGCCCATGCCGAGGAGATCGGTCTGCTCGACCATGCCTGCCTCGGTCAGGTTCTGGACCGCCGAGATGGCGAAGTCGAACGACCGGTTGATGAAGTCCTTCAACGCCGACTTGTTCCTGAGGTACACGAGCGGGTCACCCACCGGCGGCTTGCCCGCCCTGGTAGCTTCCCCAGTGATGCCCGCCGTACTCTGCGCGATGTGCTCCAATTGCTGAGCATAGCTGCGCACCCCGGGCGTCGGCATGAAGCCCAGGCCCGAATCGGGCATGGCGTCCACGTACTTCATGAGAATCCCCCGCTGGCGATCGAAGTCGGCCACGAGGACGTCCTTGGGGATGTACTGCTGCGCGGCCAGGGGCAGCGTGGCAATCAGGGTCAGAATCGCGGCCGTCAGTCGGATGCGCATGGTTTCTCTCGCGAAGCAGTACCCGGGTAGAATGGCTGCGCCCACGCGAATCTTCAAGCGCTTGCGCTCCCGTGACCGCCAATGTGATCATCCGGGCACGCTCGACAACCCACTTTTGGAGGAGGGCCGACACCCACCATGCAGTTCCCCCTGCTTGCGGCCCTGTCCACATCCGCCGACGCGCTCCAGTCCACCACCGATCCGGTCTCGCAGGTCATCGTCGCCTCGGTGATCGTCGCCGTCTTTGCGCTCCTGACCCGGGAGACGGCACACCGGGTCCTGGTTATCATGGGCGCGGTGGCGCTGCTCTGGTCCATCACCTACTTCACGCCCTACCGGCTGATCAGCTTCGAGGCCGCCAAGGACGCCCTCGACCTGAACGTCCTGCTGCTCCTGGCGGGGATGATGGCCGTGGTCGGCGTCCTCAAGACGACCGGCGTCTTCCCCTGGGCGGTGGCCCGCCTGCTGCAGCGCAGCGGTGGGCAGCCCCGGGTCATCCAGCGAATGGTGATGTGGTTCACCGGGGTCCTCTCGGCGTTCCTCGACAACGTGACCACCGTGATCTTCGTGACGCCGATGGCATCGGAGATGGCGGTGCGGACCGGCATCCGCCCGGTGGTCTACTTGCTGCCGATGGTAATGGCCTCCAACATCGGCGGTACCGCCACGCTCATCGGCGATCCGCCCAACGTGATGATCGGGTCCGGCGCCCACCTCAGCTTCCTGGAGTTCATCCGGAACCTCACCCTGCCGGTCATCTTCATGATGGTGGCACTGGAGTGGTTTGCCGCCCGCTACTACCGGGCGGACCTCAAGGTCCCCGCAACTACCACAGCGGTGACGGTGCCCGGCATCAAGGACCCACGCCTGCTGCGCTGGGCCCTCGTCATTCTGGCCGGCATCTTTCTTGGCTTCTTCACGCACACGCTGACCGGGATGGAGGTGGCGGTCCCGGCGGTGATCGGTGCGGCGCTCATGATGATCGTGCAGGACGTGCTGTATGTCCGGCGGGTACGGCCAACTCACTCGGAACGGATCCACGGCCTGATCGACATCATCGAGAAGGAGATCGAGTGGCCGACGCTCTCCTTCTTCGCTTTCCTTTTCATCGCGGTGGGCGCGGCCGTCCACACCGGCCTGATCGACACGATGGCCCGGGGCCTGGCGTGGACCGTGGACAACGGCCGCCAGTCCTTTGGCCTGTCCGAGAACGGCACTCTGCTCTTCGCCGCCCTGCTGATCTGCTGGGCCAGCGGGTTCCTCTCGGCCCTGATCGACAACATTCCCTACGTGGCGGTCGCGATCCCACTGGTGGCACGGCTGGTCACCCAGCTTCCCGGAGACACCGAGGTGCTCTGGTGGGCGCTCTCGCTGGGCGCCTGCCTGGGCGGCAACGGGACGGCGATCGGCGCGTCCGCCAACGTGACCACGATCGGGCTCGCGGAGCGGGCCGGCATCCGGATCAGTTTCCTGGAGTTCACCCGCTTCGGGGCCAGCGTCACGGCCCTGACGCTGCTGATCTCCTCGGTCTTCCTGTGGGCCCACATCTACTTCGGCGCGAACCGTACCCTGCTCTGGGGGCTGGCCGCCCTGGCGGCGATTCTCGCGCTCAGGACGGTGGGGAGGCGCGTGAGCGGGAAGGAGTGAGGAGGACCGTTGTCATTGCGAGGCGCCACAGGACGGTTGTCGTTGCGACGCCCCACAGGACCGTTGTCATTGCGAGGCCCCACCGGACCGTTGTCATTGCGAGGCCCCACAGGGGCCGCGGCAATCTGGGCGTGATGCCCGCATCGCGAGGCAGATTGCTTCGGCCCCTTCGGAGCCTCGCAATGACAGGCCGCTGTGCCTAGGGGCTCTTCGGTGCGGCTGGCGTGGTGCAGCCCTGCTGCTGCCTGGTGTCGACAATCTGGGTGATCCGCCAGCTTTCGCCGAGCTTGGAGAGCATGAAGGCATCGATCCCGCAATGGCTCCACTTGGGGCCAAGCAGGAAATCGTAGGGCGCCCAGACGGTGGCCACGTTGCCGTCGATCCGGACTTCGGGATCGTAGATCCGCTCGTCCCACGGGTCGCCGGTGGCGGTGCCGACCGCGTGGCCGAACTGGGCCGCCGTAATGAGATCGAGCGCCGGCGTGCCATCCTTGACCCTGACGCCCAGCAGCCTCC
>Ga0315283_10000892_pt1 | contig 22961 bp, 22 predicted proteins | sample YL17G09_0_MG_FD_204541 | JGI IMG/M metagenome (GOLD analysis project Ga0315283, IMG submission 204541) | Sediment microbial communities from Yellowstone Lake, YNP, Wyoming, USA - YL17G09_0 | ecosystem: Environmental > Aquatic > Freshwater > Lake > Sediment | place: USA: Wyoming | collected...
CCCCGACGTTGCCGTGCGTGCGCCGGCGTGTCGGCCACAGCGCAATCGCGCGGCGACGCGCCCTGCGGGCCTTGGCTTCGCCCGCCACGCTCATTTCCGTACACTCATTCCTTCCCCTGTCCGCGAAGCCCCGCGGTTGCCCGGGCCATATGGTATGATGTATGATACATCACACTTAATGAGCGAGCAACGAATCGACGCCGCCTGCCCCGGCGCGGCGTCGCCGAAACGGAGCCCGGCATGACCAGCAAGGCCAGGATCTACCGCGAGCTTCTGCGCTCCGGCGAGTTCATCGTTGCGCCGGGCGTCTACGACGGGTACAGCCTGCGACTGGTCGAGCAGGCCGGGTTCAAGACGGCGGCCACCAGCGGCGCCGCCATGTCCAACGCGCTGCTGGGCCTCCCCGACATCGGCGTCATGGGCCTCTCCGAAAACGTCGACCATTGCCGGAACCTCGCGCGCTGCGTCGACATTCCCTTGACCGCCGATGCCGACAACGGCTACGGCAACCCGGTCAACGTCCACCACGCGGTGCGGTTGTTCGAGGAAGCCGGGGTCGCCGGCGTCAACATCGAGGACCAGGTGGCGCCGAAGCGCTGCGGGCACATGCCGGGCAAGGAGGTCGTCAGCGTCGCGGAAATGGTGAAGAAGATCGAAGCGGCGTGCCTTGCGCGCCGCGACGACGATTTCGTCATCATCGCCCGCACCGACGCGCTCGCCGTCGAGGGCATCGAGGGCGCCGCCGCCCGTGCCCGCGCCTATGCGGCCGCCGGCGCCGACATGATCTTTCCGGACGCGGTGAAGACCGAGGACGACATCCGGCGCGTGATCGACGCCGCCGGTGTTCCGGTCACGATCAACATGGGGTTCGGCATCCGCGCCCGGCCGACGACACCGCTCATTCCGATTCCCCGCCTGAAGCAGCTCGGCGTGCGCCGCATCAGTCTGCCGCGCATGCTGCCCGCCGCAGCGATCCAGGGCATGACCGCGGCGCTGGCGCTGATGCGGCAGGTGATCGAGACCGGAGAACCGATGGACCGGCCCGATCTCCTCGCCGGCATCGATACGATCATGGCGCTGATGGACTACGAAGGCGCCCGCGCGCTCGAGCAGCGACTGCTGACCGCCGACACGCTGGACCGGAAATACGGTTCCGGTCCCAAGGACGCGCCGTGAGCGACGATCAGCGCATGACCTCCCGCAACCACGTCATCGTCGCTGGCGCAGGACCGGTCGGGCTGACCGCAGCGCTGCTGCTGGCCGACGCGGGCATCCCCGTCACCGTGGTCGAAAAGCGCCCGGAATTGAGCGCCGCCTCGAAGGCTTCCACCTTTCATCCGCCAACGCTGGCAATCCTGCACCATCTGGGCGTGCTGGACGCCGTCCGCGATCGCGGCGAGGTGGTCCGGCGCCTGCAATACCGGACCGCGACCGACGGCATCTTCGCCGAATTTTCGCTTGATGCGCTGCGCGGCGAAACGGACTTCCCGTACCGGCTGCACCTGGAGCAGGCGCAGGTCACCCCGCTCCTCCTCGACCGGCTGCGGGGGCACGCCCACGCGCGCGCGCTCTTCGATGCGGAGTTGCTCGGCGTTGTGCCGGAAGGCGATGGCGTCACCGCCCGCATCCTCCGCCATGGCGCCGGCGAGACGATCGCCGGCGCGTATCTGGTCGGCGCGGACGGCAGTCGCAGCGACGTCCGCCGGGCCCTTGGCATCGCCTTCGAAGGCGAAGACTATCCCGACAAGATCCTGCGCGTGATGACCGATGACGACCTCGATGCGCTGCTGCCGGGGATCGCGCCCGTGACCTATCTCTTCAACGGCAGCAAGTCCGTCAGTTTTTTGCGCATGCGCGATTGCTGGCGCATCATCCTGCGGGTGGCGAAGGACGTCGACGACGCGACCGCCCTCGCCCCGGACTGGATTCTCGCGCGACTGCGCGAGGTGATTCCGCACTGCGAGCGCCTGCCGGCCGTGGTCATCAAGGACATCTACGGCGTCAGCCGGCGGGTGGCCGCGAGCTATCGCGCCGGGCGCGTCGTCCTGGCGGGCGACAGCGCGCACGTCACCAACACGCGGGGAGGGATGAACATGAACTGCGGCCTGCACGACGCGTTCGCGATCGCGGCCGCCATCGTCCGCGCGTTGCACGGCGAAGGTCCTGGCGTCGTCGCGGCCGCCGCCGACCTGCGCCGCTACGTCGCCACCGAGATGCTGATTCCGCGCACCGATCGCAATGTCGCGGGCGGCGAGAAGTGGCTCGATCAGGTACGTTCGATGGCCGCCGATCCCGCGCAGGCGTTGGCGTACCTGCGCACGACGGCGATGCTCGACATGACCGCAGCACCGCCCGCCTCCCGCTGACGGCAAGGCAGTCATGCCCATCGACCTCGATCCCGTTCGTCCCGCACCGTGGGCCGGCGTGCTGGTCCCGCCCGCCAACCCGTCGGTCGAGCCGGAGCTGCAGCGGCTGCTGTCGCCGGTGATGACCCTCTACGCGGCGCGTTTCGCGGTGATGCCGGGCACCACGCTGGAAGAGCGCAACCGGCGCTACCTCGAGCAGTACCGCAGCGCCGTGACCGCGTTCGGCGATCTCGGGCTCGCCGCAATGGTGATCGGGCTCACCGGACCGTCGTACCGGCTGCTCGCAGCGGGCGACATCGAATTGGCGCGCGAGCTGACCGCGATCGCCGGCGGCACCCCCGTCACCACGGCGAGCCGGGCGATCGCCCTGGCCCTGGCCGCGCTGGGCGCGCGGCGGCTTTGCCTGTTCTCGCCATACCCCGACTGGCTGACCGACGAAGCCGCCGCCTACTGGCGCGACGCTGGACACGAGGTCGTCCAGGTCATCAAGGTCTCGGCGACCTTTCGCGCGTATCAGCTGACCAATGACGAAATCGCCGCTGCCCTTGCCGGCGTCGACCACGATCGCGTCGACGCCACCGTGATGAGCGGCACCGGGATGCTGACGCTGCCGGCGATTCTCGCCGCGCGGCACGCCGGTACGAAGCCGATCCTGTCGTCGAACCTGTGTTCGGCGTGGTGGCTGCTGCGAACGGCGGCCCAGCGCTCGAGGTCGCCGTGGTTCGACCGCACGGCGCCCGAACTCGCGGCGCACCTGCGCGGCTAGCGCGCGGCGCCCCGAATCCGTGCCATCAAGCCCGTGCCACGCACCGATTGCCGCGCTGTCCGCGGGGAAACGGGGCAGCCAGGAACCCGCGCAGAGGACGCATCGATGAGCGACCGGACCACAGCGACGACAGCCGCCCTGCCCGCAGCAGAAATCGCGTTCGCCGGTTCGTTCGCGCATCGCGAGCGCGCCGTGGCCGTGCTCGCCCGGGGGGTCTCGTCGTCCCCGCGGGCCACCCAGCGGCCGGTGCCCCTCGTGCTGGCCCGGGCCGAAGCCGCCCGCGTCACCGACGTCGACGGCAACACCTACATCGACTACGCGCTGGGCTACGGACCTCTGATCCTCGGGCATTCCCCGCAAGTCGTCATCGATGCGGTGCAGCGGGAGATGGCTGCCGGACTGCGCGTCGGCTCGGTCCATCGCACCGAGGTCGAACTCGCCGAACGACTCGCGCGGATGGTGCCGGGCGCCGGGGTGAGCGCATTCCTCAGCAGCGGCACCGAGGCCTGCGAGGTCGCCCTGCGCGTGGCCCGCGCGCTCACCGGCCGGATGCAGGTGGTCAAGTACCGGTGCCACTACCACGGGTGGTCGGACGAACTCCATCTCGCCACCGAGCCCGGTCGCGACGGCCCGGCCACGGGCGGGCAGGATCCCGATGCCTTGCGCCACATGTCGGTGCTGGACTGGGGCGACGTCGACGGTCTCTCCGCGCTGCTGCGGCGGGGCGACGTGGCCGCGGTGATCATGGAACCGGCGGCGATCAACGCCGGCTGCTTCGCGCCGCCGGAGGGGCTGCTGCAGCGCGTGCGCGAGCTGACCGCGGCCAGCGGCACCGTGCTGATCTTCGATGAAGTCATCACCGGCTTCCGCCTCGGGTTGGGCGGCGCGCAGCAGCGCTATGGCGTCACGCCCGACTTGACCGTGCTCGGCAAGGCGCTGGGCGCGGGATTGCCGATCAGCGGCATCACCGGCAGCGCGACGGTGATGGCGCCGGTGATCTCCGGCGCGGTCAACCACCGCGGCACGTACAACGGCAACCCGATCGCGACGGCAGCCGCCGTCGCGTGTCTTGACTATCTGTCGGCGCACGCGAGCGAGTGCTTTCCGCGGATGGACGCCTATGCGCTGGCGATCGCCGAACACGTGCGCCGGACGGCACGGCAGGCGGGGGTGGCGCTGACGGCCAACTGCGTGGGGCCCTGCGTCCAGTTGTTCGCCGGCGCCGCTGCCGTGCCCGCGCTGGCCGACCTCCCCAGGGTGAACAAGGAACGGACGCTGGACTTCACCGCGCTGCTGCTGCGCCACGGCGTGGCGACCCTCCCGCGCGGCGTGATGTACCTGTCCACCGCGCACACGGACGAGGACGTCGCGACCACCCTCGATGCGCTGACCGCCGCCATCGGGACCTTTGCTAGCTCGTCGTGATCCACCGCGGCGCCTCACCGCCGCTGTCGCGCGAAAGCGTAACGCGGTACTCGTACTTGTCCGGACGGTAAAACGCGCGGATAAGCTCGATCGGGCGCTTGTCCTCGTTGCGCACGACGCGCGTCAGCGTGATCAGCGGCGCGCTCACCTCGACCTTCAGGTGGCGTGCCACGTCGACATCGGCGACCACGGCGCTGAGACGCTGCTCTGCGATCGCGGGAACCACGCCGGCGGCGGACAACGTCGCGAGGACGGTGCGATTGCCCAGCGATTCCTGCGTCATCATCCCCGCCTCCGGCTCCGGCACGTAGCACGTGGAGAATGAAAATGGCGCGTCGTTGTCCATGCGTATGCGGACGATCTTGAGGCCGCGGGCGCCGCGCGGGCTTTCGAGGAGGTCGGCGACATCGTTGGGCAGCACGACCTGCTCGAATTGCAGCACGCGAACCTTGGTCCGCTTCTCGACATCGACGATGCTCTCCAGAAAGCCGCTGAAGTTCGCCCGCGTGTTGGTGCGCGCGGACGGGAGCGCGAACGTGCCGCGCCCCTGCTGGCGCAGGATGAGCTTCTCCTCTTCCAGCATGTTGAGCGCCTTCCTGATCGTGACCCGCGAGACCCCGAACCGGGCCGCGAACTCCTGCTCGGTCGGCATCGCGGCGTCGGCAGTCCAATCGCCGTCGCGGATGCGCTGCTGGAGCACCACGTAAACCTGGTAATAGCGCGGCACGAAATCGGAAAGGGCGTGCTCCGCGGAAACGCGCCGGGCAGCAGCGCCGGCCTTGGGGCGACGTCTGTTCATGGATTGATCTTCATTCCGGAGTGTGGGCACAGGGTGCCAGATTACCAGCGAATCACGCCGCGCCTGCCAGCGCATCCGCCGTCACCGGCTCGACGGCCGCCAGCGCCTCGAGAAACAATTCGGGGCCCGATCCCTTGAGCTTGACCGAATCGGACAGGATCTGCCGGAAGCGCCGGCCGCCCGACTGCCCATGGTAGAGGCCCAGCACGTGGCACGCGATCGCGCGCAGCGCCGTGCCGCGCTGCAGTTGCGCTTGCGCATAGGGCATCAGCGCGCGCAGGACCTCGGCCCGCGACCGCCCCGGCGTGTCGTCCCCGAACACCCGCCAGTCGGCCTGCGCCAGCAGCCACGGATCGTGATACGCGGCGCGGCCCAGCATCACGCCGTCGACCTGCGCCAGCTCGCGCTCGATCGCGTCCCAGCGCGTGAGCCCGCCGTTGGTGACGAAGGTCAGCGCGGGAAAGTCGCGCTTCAGCCGGTGCACGACTTCGTAGCGCAGCGGCGGCACCTCGCGGTTCTCCTTCGGCGAGAGTCCCTTCAGCACTGCGTTGCGCGCATGCACGATGAACACATCGCAGCCCGCCGCCGCCACGGTGCCGACGAAATCGCGGACGAAGCCGTAATCCTCGTTGCGATCGAGCCCGATCCGGTGCTTGACGGTGACCGGAATCGTCACCGACCCGCGCATCGCCCGCACGCAATCGGCGACGAGCGCGGGCTCCGCCATCAGGCACGCGCCGAAACTGCCGGTCTGCACGCGCTCCGACGGGCAGCCCACATTGAGGTTGATCTCGTCGTAGCCCCAGTTCTCGCCCAGTCGCGCGCAGCGCGCCAGCGCCGCCGGATCGCTGCCGCCCAGCTGCAGCGCCACCGGATGCTCGGCCGGGTCGAAGTCGAGATGGCGCGGCACGTCGCCGTGCAGCAGCGCGCCGGTGGTCACCATCTCGGTGTAAAGCCACGCGTGCCGGGTGACGAGGCGCAGAAAGTACCGGCAGTGCCGGTCGGTCCAGTCCATCATCGGGGCGACGCACAGGCGATGGGTCAGGTGACTCATTCTCGGAGATCGCTTTGGACGGCAGCAGGCCGGGCACTCGGTCGGACCAACGTGCGATTCTAGCGGCAGACCGGCGTCGCCGGCGCGGACGCTCGCCGCACTGGCCGACGTCGTGCCGCAGAAGCGCGCCGACAGCGACGCAAGGAACAACTCCGCGACGCCGCTGCGAGTCAGTTGAGCGCGAGTCCGCCGTTGACCCCGAGCGTCTGCCCGGTGACGAAGGCGCTCAGGCGATGGCAGGCGAGAAACAGATACGCGCCGACGCATTCGTCGGCCGTGCCGCCGCGGCCCAGGGGCGTCGCGGCGACGTAGGCGCGGCGTTCGTCGTCGGAGCTGAAACCGTCGTGGATCGGCGTGACGACGTAGCCGGGTGAAACCGCATTGACGCGGATCCCGGCGGGCCCGAGCTCCTTGGCGAGCGAGCGGGTCAGCGCCTCGACGCCGGCCTTGGCCGCCGCGTACACCGAGACGCCCCGGCCTCCGCCCGAGCGCGCGGCGACCGAGCTCGTGTTGACGATTGCCGGATGCACCGCCTGCCGCAGGTAGGGCAGCGCGGCGCGGCTGGCGTCGATCACGGCGCGCAGGTTGAGCTGCAGGATGTCGTCGCACGTCTCGTCGTCGAGCGTCTCGGCGGCGTAGCGGCCCAGCGGCGCCCCCGCGACGTTGACGAGGAGGTCGAGGCCGCCGAGGCTCGCCGCCGCGGCGTCCACCAGGCGCCGAGCCGAGCCGGGGATGGCGAGGTCGGCGCCCTGCGTCACCACCACACAGCCGCTTTCGGCGAGCGTCGCCGCGAGGCTCCACGCAGCGTCGGCGTGGCGACCGTAGTGCAGGCAGACGCGCGCGCCCAGCCCGGCGAGCGCGGCACCGACGGCGGCGCCGATGCCGCTGCTGGCGCCGGTCACCAGCACGCGGCGGCCGCGAAACTCGTCGAACGCCTCCCGGAAATCGCCCGCCCCGTCAGTCGAAGACATGGCGCGCGACCCGATGCCGGTCGATGAAGTCCCAGTCGTACGTCACGCCCAGCCCCGGGCCCTGCGGCACGCCCACGGCGCCATCGGCGCCGATGCAATTGAGCTGGTCGCTGTAGCCGCATGCGTACACCGGGGGGATCACGTTCGGGCAGTCGGGGCCGACCAGTGCGACCTCGTAGTAGTTGGAATTGCGCAACGCCGCCATCAGGTGCCGGTGCGCCGGCCCGCTCGCGTGGATCTCGCAGTCGAGCCCCAGCGATTCCGCCATGTGCGCGATCTTGAGCGAGCCGGTGATGCCCATGTCGTATTCCGGATCGACGCGGACGAAATCGGTGCCGCCGGCAAGCACGAAGTCGGCCTTGGGCTCGACGCCGCGGACGTGCTCGGTGATCAGCAGCGGCGTGCGCAGCATGCCGCGCAGCTTGCGATGCGCGAACGCCGACGTGCCCGCGTCGCGGAACGGGTCCTCGTACCAGAAGTAGCCGGCCTCGTCGCAGGCGCGCCCCACGTAGAGCGCGTCCGCGAAGGTGCGCAGCTCGCACGCGGGATCGAGCATCAGCACCATTCTGTCGCCCACCGCGCGCGCCACGTGCAGCACGTTCGCCGCCTCCTCGCGCGCGTTGCCGTCGTTCCAGCCGTGAATCTTGAACGCGCGATAGCCGATGTCGTAGCAGGTCTGCGCGAACGCGGCGAACGCCTCCTTCGACGAGAGCCCGCCGGCGCGATCGCCGTGATAGGTGCTGGCGTACGCCGGCAGCCGCTTGCGGTAGCCGCCCAGCAGCTCGTAGATGGGCGCGCCGTAGCGCTTGCCCGCCCAGTCCCACAGCGCGATGTCGAGCGGGCCATGGCCCATGTGGTCGAACTGGCGGATGTCGCGCTTCAGGTCCTCGTAGATCGCGATCCGCTCGCGGGCGTCCTTGCCGACGAGGCGCGGCGCCAGCATCTGCATCTGGCCGAGCGTCGCGGCGGTGGCGACCCAGTGGGTCACGTACTCGCCGCGCCCGCCGTCCGCCGTCCGGATGACGATGGCGTGCTTGGTGACGCGGATCGACGAGCCCTTGCAGTAGGTGATCGTCTGCGCGACGCCGTCGCGCGCGAGGTTGTTCGCTTCGAACTCGAAGACGTGGATCTCCACCCGGACGATGGCGCTCATGTCGTGATGTCGAGGGTCAGTGGTTGAGGAAGCGCGGCAGCCACAGCGAAAGCGCCGGCAGGTAGGTGAGCAGAAACAGCGTCGCGATCAGCGCGACCAGAAACGGCGTCATCTCGCGCAGGATGGCGGACAGCGGCGTCCGCGATACCGAGCTCGACACGAACAGCAGCACGCCCACCGGCGGCGTCAGCTGGCCGATGACCAGGTTCACCAGCAGGACGATGCCGAAATGCGTGAGATCGATGCCGAAGGACGTCAGCAGCGGGATCAGGATCGGCACCAGGATGATCATGATGGCGATCGTTTCCATGAACATGCCGAGGATCAGCAGCACCACGTTGAGCAGCAGCAGGATCACCCACGGCTCGCTCGTCAGCTGCTTCACCACGCTGGCGATCAGCCGCGGCGCCTCCTCGATGCCGAGGATCCAGCTGAAGGGGGCGGCGGCGCCGACGATCACCAGGATCACCGCGGTCTCCTTCGCCGTGGACAGCAGGATGCGCGGCAGTACGCTCCATTTCAGCGTCCGATAGATGATGCTGCCCACGAGGAGCGCATAAACGGCGGCCACGCCGGCGATTTCCGTCGCGGTGAACACCCCGGCGCGGAAGCCCGAGAGAATCAGCACGGGCATCAGCAGCGCCCATGCGGCGTGCTTGAACGCCGCCCACAGCCGAGCGCCGGAGAAGGCGAAATCCTTGGGGTAACCGCGGCGCGCGGCGATGATGCCGGTGGCGACCATCATCGACGCGGCCATGACCAGGCCGGGGATCACGCCGGCCCAGAACAGGTCGCCCAGCGAAATGTTCGCCTGCCACGCGTAGATGACCATCAGGATCGACGGCGGGATGATCGGCCCCAGCGTGGCCACCGACGCCGACAGTGCGGCGGCGAAGCCCTGACCGTAGCCGGCACGGGTGAGCTGCGGCACGAACACCCGCGCCGTCGCCGCGCAGTCGGCGACGGAGGACCCGGAAATGCCGGCCAGGAACACGTTGCCGATGACCGCGGTCTGGGCCAGGCCGCCGCGGATGTGGCCGACGATGGCGCGCGTGAAAGAAAACAGGCGATCGCTGATGCCGGATTCGTTCATCAGCGAGCCGGCCAGCGTGAACAGGAGGACAGCGAGCAGCGGAAAGGACTGGACGCCGGAAATGATGCGCTGCGCGACCACCCCCAGCGGAATGCCGTCGTACGCGATGACCGCCATCGCGGAGCCCGCCATCGCGATGAAGATCGGCAGGCCGAGGACGAGCAGCAGCAGGAAGGCGACGAAGAGCAGGATCATCGCCGGGACTTCATTCGAGATCGTCGAGCTGGCCCGCAAAGACGGCCGCCGCGCCGCGCTCGACCAGGATGCGGGCAACATGCAGGAGCAGCAACGCGAGCGCCACCGGAAGCGCGCCATCGAACCAGACCTGCGCGACATCGAGCATCGGCGTCCTGACGCCGGCGATGTCGACCGCGTTGACGAGGCCGGCCCACAGCAACGCCGCGATGACGATCGTTCCGACGACCACGCTGACGACGTTCATGAACGACCACGCCGGGCGCGCAAAGAGGCCGCCGATGGCGTCGATGCGGATGTGCAGGCGGCTGCGGATGGCGGCCGCGGCGCCGATGAAGATCAGCCAGGTGAACAGGCCGACGATGAATTCCTGGCCCCAGGTCAACGGGTCCCGGAAGACATAGCGGGCCACGACCGCGGCGACGACGAGGCCGGCGATCACCGCGTGCGCAGCGACCAGAAAAGCGTCCTCGACCTTCGCGGTCGCGTCGTCGGCGCGGATCAGCGCGCGGCCTAGCGGGCCCACGACGGGCCGCTCAACGCGGGCGGCCGGCGTCGATGGCAGCGCGCACGCGCTTCAGGTTGTCCGCGCCCCAGCGGCCTTCGAGGTTCTTGTAGACCGTGTCCATCCGTGCCGCGAAGGCCTTCCGGTCGGGGTTGTCGACGACCTTGGTCTTGCCGCTCTTGCGGATGTCCTCGAGCATCGACGATTCGCGTCCCTGCTGCTGCTGCGTGTTCGTCGCCGAGACAGCGGCGGCCTCCTCCAGCAGGATCTTGCGCTGGTCGGGCGTGAGCTTGTCCAGCGAGCGCTTGTTGATGACGATGGTGTTGTTCTGCAGCATGTGCCGGCTCATCGTCAGGTAGCCCTGCACCTCGTAGAACTTGCGCGCGAAGATCGTCGGGATCGGGTTTTCCTGGCCGTCGACGGTCTTCTGCTGCAGCGCCGTGTACACCTCGCCGAAGGGAATCGGCGTGGGCGCGGCGCCGAGCGCCTTGATCATTTCGACCCAGACCGGCGACTCGGGCACGCGGATCTTGAGGCCCGCCATGTCTTCGGGCTTGACCACCTCCTTCGTGCCGAACGTGAAGTTGCGCCAGCCCCAGTACCAGATCTTGCTCACCATCGCGACGTTGTGCTTGTCGGCGAGCTCGGCGAACATGGGCTCGAAGGCGGGGCCGCGGATCACCGCCTCGGCTTCCTTCCAGTCGTTCCAGATGAACGGGCCGCTCGCGATCTCCAGGCCCGGCACCAGCGACGACAGCACGGGCAGCGACGGCGCCGACATGTCGAGCGCGCCGGACTTCACCTGCTGCAGCAGGTCCGCTTCCTTGCCCAGTTGTTCGGACGGGAACACCCGGATGACGACCTCGCCGTTGGTCCGCTTGCCGACGCGATCGGCCAGTTCCGCGAACAGGTCGTGGGCGATTTCACCCGGACTGTTGGCGTGCCCGAAGCGCAGCGTGGTTGCCGCGTGGACAGGGGCCGTGGACAAGATGCTCGCGGCGCAGGCGGCCAGCGCGAAGCGGACGAGGGCTTTCATGGTTTCTCCCGGTGGGTGGCGTGCTCGACGTGCCTTCGTGTCCGGGTCGTTCGAGCAGGGACTGCGGGCGGCGCTCCCGCGCGCACAGCTGCGCCGATCGGACTGCACTTGGTATGCGAGGTGCAACGATGGTACCGGGGCGTCCGTGCGCAGGTCAAGCGCTGCGCACGCGCTTGCGGCTGCGACCGGCGCCCGGTGATTCGATGTGCAATTCGCGCACCCGCCGCGACCCCGTCATCGCGCCGCCGTGCGCGCGGATCGGTGGGGACGCGATCGCGGACGAGGGGCCTGGCGGCGGGCAAACGACTACAGCACCGCGAGCGCCGCGCGCGCGACCTCCTCGCCCCACTCCTGCAGGAAGTGGCCGCCCTCGGGCACTTCAAAGGGCGGCGGGCAGTTGCGGATCACTCTCGCCATCGCGCGCATCACGGGCGGGCCCAGCACCGGATCCTGCATGCCGACCGCCATGAACGTCCTGCCCGCCCATTCGGCGTGGAACCAGTCGCGCGCGCGGCGTGACAGTGCCGCGCCCTCGGCATCCGGATGGTCGGGCACCAGGTCCGGAAAGCGGCGCACCCCGCCCTTGAACGACGCGTCGGGATACGGCGCGTCGTAGGCCGCGACCTCGGCGGGGGTGAGGTGCGGACACGCGCGGCCGAGCAGCTTGCCCACCGCCATGTCCGGGTGCTTGCTGTTGTACGCGCGCCAGTCGAGAAAGCCCTGCGTGAGCGGGACGTCGCCGGTGGCGAACGCCGTGTTCATGATCAGCAGCCCGGAAAACCGCTCCGGCATGTCCATCGGCAGAGTCAATCCGAGCAGCCCGCCCCAGTCCTGCACCACGAGCACCACATTGCGCAGGTCGAGGCGCTCGACCAGGTTCTTCAGCATGTCGCGGTGGAACATGAACGTGTAGCGCGCATCGTCGGCGGGCTTGTCGCTCCGGCCGAATCCGGGCAGGTCCGGCGCCACCACGCGGTGGCCGGCGGCGGTGAACACCGGGATCATGCGCCGATAGAGATAGCTCCAGGTCGGCTGCCCGTGCAGGCACAGGAACACCTTGCCGGCGTTGCGCGGGCCCTCGTCGAGGTAGTGGATGCGCAGGTCGCGATAGCCCGCGAGGTCGTCGATGTAGTGCGGCGCGAACGCGTACCCCGGCAGGTTCGCAAAGCGTTCGTCGGGCGTGCGCAGGATGTCAAGCATGGTGTCCTCCTCGATTCCAGCCGGCCGGGATCAATGCGGCGGACGGCGCGTCGGTGGCGGAGAATGATACACGCTGGAATTGCTCGTCGGGGGCGGTGAGCCCCTGCGCGCCTGCGGTAGTGCCAGCTGCCCGCGGCATTCACCGCAGACGCGACGGCGTCGAGCTCTCGCCGCGCCACAAGGTGACCGAGTCCGGAGAATTTGCGTTGCCCTTTGAGCGCTATAGTGTGACTTTGTCGAAACCGATCAAGGACAGACGTGAGAACGGACGACCTTCGGATCAGCCGCGTCCGCCCGCTGCTGGCCCCTGCGATCCTGTTCGAGGAGATTCCAGTCACCCCGCGCGGCAGCGAATGCGTCACCGGTGCGCGGCGCGCGATTGAAGCCATTCTCGAAGGCCGCGACGCGCGGCTCCTGGCCATCGTCGGCCCCTGCTCGATCCACGACCCAAAGGCCGCAGTCGAATACGCGCTGCGTCTGCGAGAGCTGGCAATCAGTGTCCGTGATCGAATTTGCATCGTCATGCGCGTGTACTTCGAAAAGCCACGGACCGTCGTCGGCTGGAAAGGTCTCATCAACGATCCGGATCTGGACGGTTCCTACCGGATCAACAAAGGGCTGCGACTCGCGCGGCAGCTCCTTGCCGACCTTGCCGATCTCGGCGTTCCGGCCGCCACCGAATTCCTCGACACGACCCTGGGACAGTTCTTCGCGGATCTCGTGAGCTGGGGAGCCATCGGTGCGCGTACCGTCGAGAGCCAGGTGCATCGCGAGCTGGCGTCAGGGCTCTCCATGCCCGTCGGCTTCAAGAATCGCACGGATGGCAACGTGCAGGTGGCCGTGGAAGCGATACTCGCTGCGCGGGAACGTCACCTGTTTCCTTCGCTCACCAAAGAGGGCGCGCCCGCCATCTTCGAAACCACCGGCAACCCGCATTGTCATCTGGTGCTTCGTGGCGGAACGGTCACCGGACCAAACTTCGGCCGCGAGGCCGTGGCGGCGGCGCTGGCCGGATTGCGCGCCGCGAACCTGCCGGAAGTCGTGATGATCGATTGCAGCCACGGCAACAGCGGGAAGCGCCCCGAACGCCAACTTGACGTGGTCGAGGATGTGCTCGCGCAGAGATTGACGGGGCAGTTGGCTCTCAAGGCGCTCATGCTCGAAAGCCATCTGGTGGGCGGTCGACAGGAACCCGGTGGCAGCGCGCTCACCTACGGACAGAGCGTCACTGACGCATGCCTCGCATTCGACGACACGAGGCGGGCGATCGAGGCGCTGGCAATGCGGCTGGGCTAGCCTTTCGACGTTCGAGTTCGACCCTGACCTGCCGACCAGGGTGCTCCGAACCAGTCGTTCAAAACCACGAAAGCAGCCGAAGAGCGGGAGATTGACCTCCAGTCTGTCGGCGGCACTGCAATGGAGCCAACCGCAGCGCGCGGTTGTTATCCGCTGGTCCTGATCAGTTCACGATCTCGATGTCGCCCGGCTTCCAGCTCTTGTCGATGGCGGCTTCGGTTGGGCCGTAGAGCCTGAGGATGGCGAAATAGCCCTTGCCGGGCACCGTGGCGAGCCAGTTGGCTTGCTTGCCCGCGGGTGCCTTGGGGCCGAGGTAGAGTTCCGTGCTGCCGTCGGCGTTCTGCGCCGGCTTGTCGCGCAAGCCCAGCGACGGGAACGGCTGGCCGTTGGCGAGGCCCGAAGCGTTCTCGGCCTCATAGAGCGTCAGCGACCAGAAATTGCCGGCCGGGATGTTGGCGGGCAGGTTCACGCGATAATTGCGGCCACCGGACAAAGGCGCGCCCGCGCTGTCGGTGAACGCGATCATGTACTTGGCACCCTTGCCCGGCGTCTGGGAGAGCATTCCCGGACTGATCGAGTAGTAGTCGGTGAAGAACCAGATGCGAGCATCGAGGTCCAGATAACCCTCGGCGCTCCTCCTCCAACTCAGGTCCAGCGGCCCAGCCGGATTCGCAGGCGTCCCATCGGCGATGGGATTGATCCATCGGCGGTCGGGATAAATGCGAAATGAACGGCCACTGACGACCTCCTGGAAGCCGACGACACGGCTCATCTTGTAGGCGGTCCTGGCGGCCCGATCGAGGATCTTCCGCGTGTGCGCATCGGGATTGAAGGGCTGGCCCTTGACGATGCCGATGGACGCCAGCATGCCGAGCGAATCGGCGTCGGCGAGGTTCGCGCCTTCGCCGTCGACGAGCTGCTTCAACTGGTCGAAGGCACTGCCGTCGCTGATCGGCAGCATGTTGGCCGGCACACCGGAGGCATTGGGGAACTGCATCGGCTTGGCGTTCTCCTTGCCGTTCAGTGGATAGATCTTCGACTGCTCGACAAGCTCGACCGCCGGCACCAGATTCTTTGGGTCCTGATAGAACGAGCGCAGGAAGATGAAGACGTTGTTGGTGGCCGAGCGATAGACGAAATAGCCCTCCGGCACGTCACCCTTGTAGCCGGGCGGCAGCAGCAGGAACTTGCCGCCTTTGCCGGCATCCGGTCCGGGCAGGCCGACATCGCCAAAGAATTTGCCGCCATCCACCGGGATGGGCCGCTGCCAGAAATCGAGCAGGATGCCCTGCAGGTTGGGCGGCGCCTCGAACACCAGCGGACCGTCCTTGCCGAGGTCGACGTAGCTCATCGCGTAGATGACATCGGAGTTGGGGGTCGTCACCAGCGTCTTCGCGTCGAGGCGCTTCTTCCAGACCGGCAGGACGCTGTAGCCGGCGCCGAAGACCTTTTCCGAGCCGTTCTTCATGCCGAGCGTGTTGATCAGCGGCAAGGCCCAGAGATAAGTCTGCGTCGCCCGTTGGAACAGCAATTCGTCGCGCAGCGTCTGCGCGGTTTCCTTGGTGGGGCGGTTCTCCTTGAACGGCAGGTTGGCCAGTTGGTCGAAGCGGGATTCCTGAGCGAGCGCCTGCGACGCAAGGCCGCCCATTGCCACCGCGCAGGCGAGCGCGGCGGCGAGGAAGTTTCGAGCTCGTGTGGGTTTCATTGGTCTGCCTTTCCTTCGTGGGATGCCGTTACCGACGTTGAAGAGAGTTGCCGATCGGCTGTCGCACCGGGCGCGAGGCCGAGTATGGCGAGCGTGGCTGCCGTTCTCGTCGGTCCGGCAATCCGTGGGAGCCGGAGCGGTGCCACGAGAGCAGCACGGCAGCGGGGAGCCCGTGACTGCGGGTGGCCTTCGTGAATCGGGGCTTCGCGTTCAGCTCGCAGGCAATTCGCCCGAGGCGATGAGCGCGTCTCGGGCCGCGGCGACGAACGGCTCGATGTAGCCGGGGAACAGCTCCGCCAGCGGCGTGCCCTTGAACTCCGGCAGGAACGTGCGGTTCCAGTTCGCCCACAGCGACATGCCCTCCGCGCCCTCGGTGCAAAGCACGCCGATGGCCATGAGTTCCTTGAGCACACCGGGCGGTTGCCGCTCGTGCGCCGCCTTCCAATCCGCAGCGCCCAGATAGTTTCTCGCCACCTTGCGGCCGAGCATCCGTTCCCGGACCGCCAGCAGTTCGTTCCACGAGCAGTACGCGGTCGCGGCGACCGGGCAGATCGCATTGCGGGACAGCGGGTGCGCCAGCACGTGCGGGATGACGCGACCCACATCGCGGCCGGTCGACCAGGAAACCTTTCGATCGGCATCGCCCATGATGGCCACCGGCTCGAGCATGTAGTACTCGGGCCACAGTCCGGCCGGAATGATCGTGAAATCCAGGCCGGCGAGCTCGATCACCCTGCGGATGAACGCCTTCTGGCGCGCCATGGTACGGTGACTCGTTTCGGTCGGCCAGAACTGCTCGAACTCGTAGATAGCTCCGAACTCCGAGGGCACGAAGCGTTCCACTCCTGCCTCCCTGGCCGCAAAGATCAGCGGGTATTGCGACTCGGTCGCCGGGTACGGCACACAGGAGACGAGGTAGTCCGTGCCGCGCAGCGCCGGTATCAGGTCGCTGTGATCAGTGACATCGACCGATCTGATCTTCACGCCGTCGCTGCTCCACTTGGCGTAGCGCTGCTGCTTTCCCTGATCGCTGTTCGCCACGCCGAGCGAAGACTTCTCCTGCTGGCCGCCTTTGCGCGCCAGCACCTGGACATTGAAATGCTGCTGGCGAACCAGCTCGTCCACGCATGCGCTGCCGGCAGTGCCAGTGGCGCCGAATACGGTCACGGTCTTTCTGGTCATCGCTTACCTCGTTTGATTGGCGGGCGTTCTCTTCAGATACGCCCAGAAGAGCACAGCGAAGAGGAGATCCGCGGATACCAATGCCGCCAAAGCAGCCGTCGCGCTGCCGTTGAGAAAGTGCGCGTAGATCGCCACTACGAACGAGAGTTTCCCGACGATGCCGAGCACGACGTACTCGCGAAACCGCGCCGGATCCGTCGCGATGCGCCAATACGCGTAGCCGAAAACCAGCACGACCAATGCAATGATGTGGATCCAGACCGTGGGCTGCGGAGGAGCGCCGAGCCACGGCGCCACCACGCCGTATCCCAGCAGGATCCCGAGGCTCACGAGGACATTGAAGATCGCGGCAACGGTAAACAGGGGTCTCGCGTTCATGCTTGTTTGCGTCGTTTCAATGCAGCCGGCTTGGCGCGGGGGCGCGATGGTCCGGCGCGCCGCTTGCCGGCCGCCTCTGCGAGCTTGTGCGCGGGAGGTGAGGTCGCGCTCTTGCCCTTCGCGGCCGCCGGCGGCGACTTCGTGGCTCCGCGGGCGACGGCGGCCTGCACCAGCTCGCCAAAGCTCTTCTTCAGGCAATCGGCAAAGACGCCGGGGTCGGGCATCATCTTGCGGCAGGACACGAAGCACACCCACAGCGTGCCGTGATAGCTGAAGCCGGTGATGTTCAGGCCCAGATTGTCGAAGGCGATCGAGATCGGCAGGTAAAGCACGAGCCGTGCGCCTGCCATGTACAGCGGAATGTCCGGCCCGCGCACATTGGAGACGGTGACGTTGGACAGCGCGACGATGCCTTGCTTGATGAGCAGCTTCGAGGCCACCGCCGGCAGGACCTGAATCAGCCGGGCCGGGAGGTCCTTGCCCAACGCCGCGGTCAGCGCCTTGCTCTTGCCCGACCCGCGCCGCACCGCCAGCAGGCGTTCGATCGGATCGGCAACGTCGGTGCGCAACGGCATCGTGGTCATGCCGATCTGGTTGCCGGCATCGGCGTCCTTCACCTCGCCGCGCGTGGTCATCGGCATCATGGCGTTCAGCGTCTTCTTCGGCAGTTCGCCCTTGGCCTCGAGATAGGCCCGGACCGCACCGCCGCAGGCCGCCATGAAGATGTCGTTGATGGTGACGTCGGGAACGTTCTGGCGGATCGTCTTGCAGTCGGCCAAGGGAAAGCCGACCGCATCGACGACGCGGTGGGCGGAAACCAGGTGATCGAAACGGGTCAGGGGTTTGCGTCCGGGAAGGTCGTTGCCACCTTCGCCCGCTTCGGGTTTCCGCTGGCCAAGCCTCGCCAGCAGACTCTTCGCGAGTTCGGCGGCACCGCCACTGGCGATCAGGTCCTTGCCGAACGTTGCGATGCGGCTTCCAAGCAGGAGCATCAGCCGCGATGCATCCGCAGCCTGCCGGGCCCTGCTGCCGATGGTGCGGGCATACAGCTCGATGGCGTTCGGATCGCGGTCCGCGATCTTCACCGAGGTGTCGGCCGCCTCCTCCAATCCCTCGCCGGGCGACAGCGCGTGCAGCGCGCGGATGATCACGGCGCCGGCCTCGCCATCGACCGCGGCGTGGTGGAACTTGGTGTAGACGGCGAAGCTGCCGGGCGGGATTCCGGGAATGTTGTCCAGGCCCTCGATGATGTAGGCCTCCCACAGCGGCTTGGTCATGTCCAGCGGCCGCGAGTGGAGGCGCGCGACCTGGATCATCAGCTGGCGCCAGTCGCCGGGCTGCGGCAGGGCGATGTGGCGGACGTGGTATTCGACGTCGATCTCGCCGTCCTCCACCCAGTAGGGCCGGTCGAGATCCTGCGGCACGCACACCAGGCGCCGGCGGAACACCTTGCTGGCATTCAGCCGGTTGACGAAGAAGTTCAGGATGGACTTGAACCGCACCTTGCCGCCGGGGGCGGTCGACGGATCGTAGATGCCGAGTCCGGCTACATGCAGGTGCTGGTGGCCTTGGTCCATGGCCAGAAAGAGATTGTCCATCCCTGAAAGCTGCTTCATTCCCTGCTCCTGCATTGGTGATTGATGTGGCTACGCCGAGAACCCGCCGTCGACCACCAGATCGGTGCCGGTCACGTAGCTCGCCTCGTCGGAGGCAAGAAAGAGGACGGCATTGGCGATCTCTTCGGGCCTGGCGAAGCGGCCCATGGCGATGCGACCGTTGACCCGCTTCTGGAAGTCTTCCTGGTCGGCCAGCGACAGCGGCTTCACGGCCTCGCCGGCCAGCGGCGTCTCGACGAAGCCCGGGCAGACGGCATTGACCCGGATATTGTAGCCACGGCGCGCGCAGTAGGCCGCGGCCGACCGGGTGAGCAGGCGCGCGCCGCCCTTGCTGGCGTTGTAGGCGGCCGCGAACGGCTCGCCGTGGATGCCCTCGACCGACGCAATGTTGACGATCGATCCGCCGCCGGCCTGCTTCATCCGCAGGACCGCCTGCTGCGTGCCGAACATCACGCTATCGAGGTTGACCGCCAGCGTCTTGCGCCAGATCGCGGAGGTGACGTCCTCGATGCTGCCGGCGAGCCCGATGCCGGCGTTGTTCACCAGGATGTCGAGGCGGCCCCAGCGCTTGCAGGTCGCGTCGACGACGCGCGCCCAATCCGCTTCGTTCGATGCGTCATGCTGCATGAAGACCGCATCGGACCCCGCGGCGACGAGCGCGGCGGTTACCGCTTCGCCCGCGGCAACCGCGATATCGGTGAGCGCGACCTTGCCGCCCTCGCGCGCAAAGCGTTGCGCGATCGCAAGTCCGATGCCGCTCGCGGCGCCGGTGACCATGCAAACCTTGCCTTCGATTCTGCCATTCATTGGTGTCTCCCAAGTCCTGTTGTGGCCGGCAGAGGCGCCGCCGTCGACCGCCTGTCCCGGTGCGCGGGTGGCAGCGGCCATTCATCGCTCACGACGCCCGGGTCGGACGCTGCCTCAGATAATCCAGGAACAACGCCGCGAACACCGCATCCCCGGAGACCACCCGTGCGAGCGGCCAATTGGTGTTGCCGGCGAGCCAGTCGAAGCAGACCGCCAGCACCACGAGCGACCTGCCGAGGATGCCGACATGGATGATCGAGCGGTTCGCGACCGGATCGCGCGCAACACGCCAGTAGCCCCAGCCGAAAGCGTGCACCAGCGCCCCCACGAGATGCGGGAACGCGAGGTTCGTCGGCACGGGCTGCATCCCGATCAACCGCGCAAACTGCTGCGGGGCGACGATAAGCGGCGTTCCGGCGAGCCAGTTGAATGCTGCCGCCAGCGAGAACAATACTTTGGCGTGCTTATCCATCAAGCTGCCGACTTGCGGAAGAGATCGGCAAGCGCCCGGCCGTTGAAGATCGCCCAGGGAATCAGGAGACCGGTGCCGGCCTGCACTGCGGTCGCGCGATCGGCTTGTGCCGATGTGTCCGAGGTCATGATGCCGTTCCTCCTGGAGTTCTCATTCTGTCGTTCCCGCGCTGTCGAGGCCAGCGGTTTCAGGTTGCGCTGGCGCCGCCGTCGAGGACGATCTCTGCGCCCGTCGTCCACCGCGACGCGTCGCCGGCGAGGTAGATCACCGCATTGGCGACATCGACAGGTTGTCCGTAGCCGAGCGGGTGCAGCGAGGCAATCAGCGCGTCAGCCGCCGCCTCGTCCGGCGCAAAGCCCAGGCGCGCGAAATTGCGCACCACGTTCGAGCCCATCTCCGTCTTGACGACGCCCGGATGGATCGAATTGACGCGAATGCCGTAGCCGAGCCGGGCGCATTCGATCGCGGCCGCCTTGGTCATGATCCGCACCGCACCCTTCGACGCGCAATAGGCGCCGAGTGTCGGCAGGCCGACCAGGCCGGCCACCGAGGACAGGTTGATGATCGAGCCACCGCGACCGGCACCGCCGCCGGGACGCATGGCGCGAATGGCGTGCTTGACGCCGAGAAACACGCCGTCGACGTTGATGGCCATCGTGCGGCGAAACTCGACGAGTTCGCAGTCGGCGAAGAGGGCCGCGGTTTCGATGCCGGCGTTGTTGACCACCACGTCGAGACCGCCGAAGCGTTCCACGGTCGCCTGCACCGCGGCGACCCAATCGGCCTCCTGGGTCACGTCGTGCCGTTGAAAGCCGACGTCGCCGCCCGCGGCGATCAGGCGCGCCGATGTCGCTTCGCCCTCGGCGACCAGAACGTCGGTCAGCATCACTTTGGCCCCGACCGAAACCAGCGCCTCGGCCATTTCCGCGCCGAGACCGCGGGCGGCGCCCGTGACCAGTGCGACACGGCCGTCGAGCCGGAACTGCTGCAGATAGTCATTCACGTGGAGGACTCCTCGTTACAGCAATTCGGGGTTGATCAGCAGGCTGCCGCCCTTCATCGCCAGCACTTCGTTGCAGCCATCGGCGATCATCGTGGCGCGGGCATCGCGCAGCAGTTTTTCCAGCGGGTATTCCAGCGTCAGGCCATTGCCGCCGAGCATCTGGATGGCGTCGCTGGCGACTTCGAAAGCGGTCTGCGTCGCGTGCACCTTGGCCGCGGCGGAACCCTGCAGCGCGGGCAGCGGCGCCGTGGCGTTGTACGTCGCCACCCGGCGCACCAGCGCGCGCGCTGCTTCGACCTTGCGAAACATGTGGAACAGGCGGTGTTGCACCTGCTGATGCAGGGCGATCTTCTTGCCGCCGGCGCGGCGCTCGTGCACGTAGGCCAACGCGTGTTCGTAGGCCGCGCGGGCGATGCCCACGGCCAAGGCACCGACGTGCACGTTGGCTTCGGCCAGCGTGTGGTAGACCATATCTGCGTAGGTGTCCGGCCCCGCGATGACATGGGCCAGCGGCACCGTAACGTTGTCGAAATACAGTTCGCCCTGGTTGATTCCGCGCAGGCCGAGCTTTTCCAGCGGCTTGCCGCGGCTCACGCCCGGCAGGTCCAGCGGCACGATGATGACGAGGCCGGGCCGCGCCTTGCCGTCGATTTCGGCATGGGTGTACAGCGCGCAGATCTCGGCCGTTATCGCGCCGGAAACCCAGGCGGACTTCTGCCCGTTGATGACGACCTTGTCGCCCTCGATGCGGGCGACGCAGTTCGGTCTCCCGTAAACGCCGTCGGCCGCCTGCAGCGCGCCGCCGGCGTCGAGCATGTCGCTGCCGTGATCCGGCTCGGTGATGCCCCAGCAGCCCAGCTTGCCGTCGCAGTACGCGACCATGTCCATCCGGCCGGCAATGGCCGAGTACAGTCCGGGCATGTTGTTGACCAGGATGGCGCCCGCCAATCCGGCGTCGCCCCAGGCCAGCTCCTCGTTTGCGATCATCATGAGGCGCGCTCGCTCCAGCGCCGGCAGCTCCAGCAGTGTCGGCACCGTCAGCCCGAGCTCAGCGGAGCGCGTCAGCACGTCCCACAAGCGCGAGCCGGGGGCCACCATCGCGTCGGCACTCAGGCGGTCGAGTTCGATGCCGGCGGGTCGCAGCACCGTTTCGGCAAAGCGGTGCGCGACATCCTGAATCGTTTGCTCCATCTCGGACAGGGGCTCTTCCAATCCGGTGGGTGGAAAGGCAATGTATTTCGCTGGGCTGATGGTCACGGTGGTCTTCTCCGGCAAAGTGGTTTCAATCAGGCGCGGGTGGCGCAATGGATGTTCGCGGCGGCGACATCGAACGCCGCGAGCAGGAAGCGCTCCTGAGGCTTCTCGGATGCCGTCTTGGGGATTGCGTCGACCAGCTGCAGGAAACGCGGCACGCAGTTGGCGTCGAGGTTCGTGCGACAGGCGGCGAAGATCGCCTGCGCGTCGAAGCTCGCCGGATCGGTCGCGACAATGGCTGCGACCACTTCCTTTTCCCCCGGCGCCATGCCCGGCATGGGAACGCCGTAGACATAAACGTCGGCCACGGCGTCGAGCTCGGCGAGGGCCTTCTCGACGAAGGCGCTATTGATGAAGTCCCCGTTGCGGCGGATGCCGCCTCCCATGCGGAAATCGAAGAACAGCCAGCCGTTCTCGTCGAGGTGCCCGATGTCGCCCATGTGCAGCCAGCCGCCGGCAGTCTTCTTCGCACTCGCCTCCGGATTCTTCAGATAGCGGACCACCGGCGCCGAACCGTCGGCATTGCGGAAGCAGATTTCACCGGCCTCGCCAGGTGCGCAGCGTTCGCCTGCCTCGTTGAACGTCGCGAGTTCGAGGTTGGGTGGCGCCTTGCCGCAGCTGCCGACCGGACCGGCGTTCGCGACGTTGAACGTCAGGCCGCCTTCGGCCGCGCCGTAGAACTCGC
>Ga0315283_10000893_pt1 | contig 22954 bp, 20 predicted proteins | sample YL17G09_0_MG_FD_204541 | JGI IMG/M metagenome (GOLD analysis project Ga0315283, IMG submission 204541) | Sediment microbial communities from Yellowstone Lake, YNP, Wyoming, USA - YL17G09_0 | ecosystem: Environmental > Aquatic > Freshwater > Lake > Sediment | place: USA: Wyoming | collected...
GGCCCGTGAGGGTGGGGAAAGTGAGAACCGATGAAGTGGAAGTGGTTGAAACGGTTGATTGGGGGGCAAGATTTGAACTTGCGACTTTTGGGTGATGAGCCCGACTAAGTAGAAAACTGTAACTCCCTGTTTTGCATCTGGTTTCCCGTTTTTTTCCTTGGTAGACAAGGCGTTACGAGATCTCGATCTCGTCTAGTCTGTTCGACCTGTTCTGGTCTTTTCAGCTGTGTTTTAGCACAAAATGGGTATCCCCTTCACACCCCCACTACCCGTCCGCCGGAAATAATGGGAAAGTCGCTGCCTGTGACGGCAAGAATCCGCGTTATTGCACACTTTTCGAGGTGTCGGCGGCCCATTACTGCGGTCCGGCGCGGGTTTCGATGTATCAGCGCCGCGAAAATCCGGTCGGCTCAATGTTAGGGGCGTGAAGGGGATACCCATTTAGCACAAAATTAGCACAGCGCATTGTTCTGTGCCTCAATGTCACGGAGGGGGAGTGACCTGCCCCCTTAAACGGGGCCAGATCCTATGTGTGGGTCGGTCGAGCAGGCGCGAGTCATAGACGCGGGACTTGAAGAACTCTACGAATGAACTTCATGGGAGCGTGGGCAAGCCATCGTCCATCTATCGGGCTTGCGCAATATGTTCAACTACGGCGCTCAAGGGGGACATATTCTCTCGTCGTCGGCCCCGTGTAGCGCGCACGGGGCCTGATCAGCCGGTTATGGTCCTGCTGTTCGATCACGTGCGCGCACCAGCCGGTGATGCGCGAGCACACGAATACCGGTGTGTAGAGTTCTCGCGGAATGCCCATCAGGAGATAGGCCACCGCCGTATAGAAATCGAGGTTGGGACAGAGACCTTTCTCCTGTTGCACCACGCGATCGATGATGGTCGAGATCTCGTACCAACGGCGGTCTCTGCAGATCCGACTCAACGATTCGGCGTGCTGCTGAATGATGGCCGAACGAGAGTCCCCTTGCTTGAGTACACGATGGCCGAAGCCCATGATCCGCTGTTTGTTTGCCAACGCCGCCCGCACCCATTGCTCCGCCCTCTCGCGGCTGTCGATCTCGCGAAACATCTCTGCGACGGCCTCATTCGCTCCACCATGGAGCGGCCCCTTCAGCGTGCCGATTGCCGAGGTAATGGCCGAGTGCAGGTCCGTCATAGTCGACGCGGTCACGCGGGCCGAAAAGGTGGAGGCATTGAATTCATGCTCAGCATAGAGCGTGAGCGACACGTCGAGCACGTGGGCCATTGCGTTAGCCGTCTCATCACCTCTCCGGTCGGTGAGCAGACACAACAAATTTTCGGCGAAGCTCAGATCGGCTTGCGGCTCCACGCGGGGTTTCCCGTGCGCGAGCCGATGCGCAGTTGCGATGATGAGCGGGATTTGCGCCAACAGTCGGATTGCCTTACGGACGTTTGCGTCGTGAGAACTGTCGGAGGCATCCGGATCGGTCATGCCTAGCAGCGAGACGCTGGTCCTCAGAATGTCCATCGGACGCGCAGCAGGAGGAACCACGCCAAGGAACGCCTCGACAGGACCAGGCAAGACGGACTGTGCGGCGAGCTGCGTCGTGAAATCCTTTAGTTCTTTCTGGGTCGGCAGCTTGCCGAAGAGCAGCAGATAAGCCACCTCCTCAAAGCAGGACTTGTCCGCCAAATCGCTGACTGCATACCCGCGGTATCTCAGTCCCCCTTCGCCTTCATCCACATGACACAAGGCCGTTTCACCGGCGAGGACTCCCTCGAGGCCCGGGCTGTACGTCGGAGTGCGTGTGGTATCAGGTGTTGGCATGGTCATCGTCCTTCGAGTGAAATTGCCGATCCCGTTGCTCATACTCCGCATACCGCAGCAGGTCGTAGAGTTGCTGCCTGGTATGCATCTGGTCCAACAGTGCTCGCTGTGAGCCATGGGCTCTCAGCTCAAGGAGCATCTGTTCGATGGCCTTCGTCGCCATCCGGAGGGCCGTGACGGGGAACAGCACCAACCGATAGCCGAGATCCCCAAACTCGCTCACGCTCAGATAGGGAGTCTTCCCGAACTCCGTCATGTTGGCGACCAGCGGCGCTTTGCCGCCTTCCTTGGTGAGTTGCCGGGCAAACGCGCGGAATTCGTCGGCAGACTCGAGGGCCTCCGGGAAAATCGCGTCGGCGCCGGCATCGATATAGGCCCGTGCCCGTTGCACTGCCGCGTCCAATCCCTCAACGGCGCGTGCGTCCGTACGGGCGACGATGAAGAAATCCGGATCTCGTCGCGCGTCGCTTGCCGCGCAGATCTTACTCACCATCTCGCTCGTCGAAACCAGCCGCTTTCCCGGCAGATGCCCACATTTCTTGGGCAGTTCCTGGTCTTCGATCTGCATCCCTGCCAGACCGGCCTGTTCGAATTCCTTCACCGCACGCATGACCGCAAGAGGGGGGCCGAACCCTGTGTCGGCATCCACGATAGCCGGGATCGTCACGGCCTTGGTAATGGTGGAGGCATCGGAGACCACCTCCGTCAGGGACAACAACCCGATATCCGGCAATCCTCGCGTGGCCGATAGGCCGGCGCCTGAGACGTAGAGGGCATGGAACCCAGCGCGCTCGATCTGCATGGCGGTCAAGGCATTGAAGGCTCCGGGCAGGACAACGGTCTGTTTATTAAGCTGCTCTCGGAGAAGCCGAGCTTTGGATTGAGTGGGTCGATCCATGCGACGTCCTCTTACGCACCAGGTTGAGATTCAGGTTCAGGAAGACACTGGTTATCTTTCCCAACCCTCGCCCTCGGCCTCAACCTCGACCTTTCAGCTTCAATAAGGGCATCACCGCGCTGATATCTTTTAGCTGGTCGAGCTTCCAGACCGAGTCGATCACCTTTTTCATGCGCACTCGGTCTAATTTCCCTGCTGCCAACCGGCGGAACTTGTTTTCGATTTCGTGGTCGGACATCCGGTTCTGGGGGTGGCCGAGGGGATAGTCTATCTGTTTGACATAGTCTTTCCCAGCTTTTCTCCGAACGGTGATGCGCGTCGGCATCGCCTGCGGATAACGGTCGACGAACTCCGGCTGTGGAACGACGCGCACCTTCTGCATCAACTCATGCAGTGCCGGATCGGTGAGGCGTTTGACATCGAACGAGTGCAGCGTGACCTTCCCGTCCAGCAGTGCGACGGCCACGCAGTAGGCAAAGCTGTGATCGGCGGTCTCTCTCGTGTGAGGATCCCACTTTTCACGGTCGCGTCCGATGATTTCAATGGCGACATCATAGCTGCCGACTTCAACGTCGGCGATGCCCACAAGCGCATCGACTCCTTCTACTTTGAGCAGGTCCTCTCTGAGCGCGAGGGCAGCTTCCACCGCCGTCTGCGCGTGATACTCCACCGGGTAATGCTTGATATATGTATCCAGGATCTTGAACGGAACTGCGTCGGCCGGTCCCTTCTCACCTCCAAAGAGTGGAAGCTCGAACGATCCCGACACGAGTTTCATGAAGCCCTTCTCACCTTCAAAAATCGGAGATGGGCCCGTCATCCCTCGTTGAGCCAGCATGGCCGCGAACACGCCATTCCGCGCGGCGTTAGAGAAGGCACAGGCTTTCCACATGGAAAGGTCCCCGACACGCGTCTGCCTCAATGCGATATTCGCCACCCCAGCGAGGTTGACGGCCTGCAGAGTCTGGGCATCTGATAGCTTCATTAACTTGGCGGCGGCGAGGGCGGTGGAGAAGGGACCGTAGGTCACATGGTCCCAGCCGCGCGGTCGCAACGCCGCAGCATCACAGAGGCGGCATTGGACTTCATAGGCGAGCGCAATGGCCTGAATGACGCGCTTGCCGGAAGCATGTGAAGCCTCGCCGACTGCGAAAACGGCCGCAATGTTGTCTGAGGGATGAGCCGGTTCCTTGGCAAGGTAGGTATCGTTGAAATCGAGATAGCGGACGAGCGCGCCGTTAGCGAATGTTGCAAGATCAGGAATCGTTTTATGGTTCGTTCCCCATAGCGTCGCTCCGTCGGTGACTTTAACAGATTGCCCGATCCGACGCGCGATTCGGCAGGGCGGCGAGTTCCATGCTCCAAGCGCACAGCCGAGACTATCCAGGACCCGCCGCTTGACTTCGTGCACCACGGTGCTGGGCAAGTCATCATAGCAAAGGGATTGGCAATATCGACTCAAGCGAGCCGCGAGCATCGGCTATTCCCTCCTGATCTCTATCATCCCTTCACCCCTCACGTTTCACGCGGCTCGACTGCCTTCGACAAGCTCAGGTCTCGAGCTTGTCGAAGGCGCTCGCCGAAGTCCTGACGCCTCACGAATTCATGCATCAGCTTTGGTAATCTTGGTTGCCGCTATGAGACGGAAGCCCTTGTCCTGATGCGCCTTGGAAAATTTCGTGGCCCCGCCGCTGATCATATAGACCGGTCTCATGCGGGTAACCCTGTTACGAAATCGACAATTTCATTCATGGGGGTGCCAGGCCGAAAAAGCGTGCGCATTGCGGCCGGTCCCTTGATCGTCATTGACGTCGTGACTTGCTCGAGCGGAATGTCCTCAAAAAACCGTTCCATACCCACGAGCGATGAGATCGCAACGCCACAGTGGCCGACCTCACCATGGGCGCGGGCATCGTCCGTGTCGATCCCCATCAAGGTCGGCATGTCGAAGGCCACGCTGAGGCCGGTCTGCCCATGCGGGAGGAGGTATTCGAAGCAGCGATTGGTGTCGTCGGCGGGCCCGAAGCCGGCATAGTGTCTCATCGGCCAGAACTGGCCCCGATACATCGTTGGATAGACGCCGAGAGTGTAGGGGAACTCTTCCGGATGGCCCAGATCATTCTCGGGCGGCCAGTCCTTCAGATCGTCGCGTGAGTAGACGTGATTGATGTCGAGTCCTGAAAGGGAAGTGTACCGAGGTTTGCGTTCGTGCATCGCACCGCCTCACGGAAAGAAGCCCCGTCAGCGCTCAGACGTCAGCTTCCTGTCTGTGCTGAGAGCTGATGGCCGAATGCTCTTGATAGACGTAAAACCCTCGCCCGGTCTTTCTCCCCAGCCACTCCGCTTCGACGTAACGGCGGAGTAAGGGGCAGGGACGAAACTTGGGATCGCCCAAGTCCTGGTACAGGACCTCACAGATGGCGAGCACGGTGTCCAACCCAATCCGGTCGGCGAGCGCCAGTGGCCCCAACGGATGATTGGCTCCCGTCGTCATCGCCAGGTCGATGTCTTCGGTCGTCGCGACCCCCTCTTCCAACGCGAAGATCGCTTCATTGATCATCGGAATCAGGACACGGTTCACGATGAACCCCGGCACGTCTTTGGCCACCACAGGGACTTTCCCCAGCCGTTTCGCCAGATCCATGGCCAGATGCAATGTTCGCTCTGATGTTTCGAGGCCGCACACGACTTCTACGAGTCGCATCACGGGGGCCGGATTCATGAAATGCAAACCGACCACTCGATCAGGACAACCGGAGGCAGCTCCCAGCTTGGTGATCGACATAGAGGAGGTATTGCTGGCGAGGACCGTCTGTGGCTGACAGACTCGGTTCAGTTCGGTCAAGAGTTCCTGTTTCATGGCGAGATCTTCCGGAATCGCCTCAATGACCAGCTGCACATCGCGCAACTGATCGAGTTGAACCTTCGGCCGGATGAGTGCCAGCACTGCCCCGGCTTGATGGTCGGTGAGACTTTCCTGTTCCACGGCCCGCTTTAGGCTGGCGCGGATCTTGACGAGCGCTTCCGTTAACGGCGGCTCCGCAACATCGACGAGCAGAACCTGATAGCCGGCGGTGGCGCAGACCTGGCTGATGCCACGGCCCATCTGGCCGGCGCCGACGATGCCGATGGTTTTGATGTCCTCCAGTCTCATGACGTGACCACCCCGTCATTCGTCACTGGTCAATAGTCTTTCGGGGGAATCGCCCCTCAAGCCTCTTTCACGATTGACCAATGACCATTTACCGCTCCACAACAATCGCCAACGCTTCTCCTCCCCCGATACAGAGACTGGCCAATCCTCGTCTGGCGCCGCGGGCCTCCATGGCATAAAGCAGAGTGGTGAGAATCCGCGCGCCGGTGGCGCCGATCGGATGACCCAGCGCAACCGCCCCACCGTTGACGTTCACTCTCTTGTGGTCGAGCCCCAGTTCCTGGTTGATGGCGAGGGAGACGGCTGAGAACGCTTCATTGATCTCAAACAGGTCGATGTCGCCGAGCGAGAGGCCGGTCTTCTTGAGCACCAGCGTGATCGCCTCGACCGGCGCAATCGTAAACCACTCTGGCGCAAGCGCCGCCCCTGCGTAGCCGGTGATGCGCGCCATCGGCGCAAGCCCGAGATACGCGGCTTCCTCTTCGGCCATGACGACCAACGCTGCCGCTCCGTCGTTACAGGACGGAGAATTGCCCACGGTCAGAACACCGTTTTCCCGAAACACTGGTTTGAGTTCACGCAGCTTGCTCAGAGCGACTCGATTCGGTTCCTCATCATCTGTAACGGTCACTGGATGACCTTTCCGTTGGGGCACATCGATCGGAACGATTTCCCGCTTGAACATCCCAGTTGCAATGGCATCCTGGGCGCGGCGGTAGCTCTCCAAGGCGAAGTCGTCAACCTCTCTTCTGGTGAGATGGTACTTTGCCGCACAGAGTTCGCCGCCTTCGCCCATATGGAAATTGTTATAGGCGTCCCATAAGCCGTCTTTGATCAGGCTGTCCACCAACTCCGCATGTCCCAGTCGATACCCCTGCCGCGCTTTTTCTAACAAATAGGGTGCGCGAGTCATGTTTTCCATGCCACCTGCTATAACGATCCTTGCATCGCCGAGCGCAATGGCCTGAGCGGCCATAATCAGAGTCTTGAGACTAGAGCCGCAGACCTTGTTGACGGTTGTTGCACCGACAGAGTGGGGGATTCCGGCTCCGATCGAGGCTTGTCGGGCCGGCGCCTGCCCAAGTCCGGCGCTGAGGACACAGCCCATATACACGTCGTCTACGCGCTCGGGAGGAAGGCCAATGCGCGTCAATGCTTCGGCGATGACAACGCTGCCTAGCTTGGTTGCGGGTACAGAGCTGAACACTCCGCCGAAGCTCCCCATCGGTGTTCGCACTGCGCTGACGATGACCGCTTGTTGTTTCTTATTCACAGGATTTGTCCCAGTGACTCCGTTCGAGATAACCATTGACTTCACCGTATGCCCCGCGCCGCGTTCACGACATCACTCCAGTGCTTATGTGACTCAGTTGTCAGAGGTTGGCGTAAGGCATATGGAACGGCGCCCCGAGGACTTGAGGGGACTCATGCTACGCGCGAGTCCGTCCCTTTCTCAAGTAACGGCACAATCCCTTCCTCAAGCCAGGCATACTCACCGCTCATGATTGCCTTCGACAGGTGGTACACGCTGGAGTCTTTCTTATGCCTGCGGATTCTTCTCGCCAGAGAGGAGGGAGGATGCAGACGATCCTCCATTTCCTGGCAGAAATAGGTGGCTAGCTCAGGGATGCCTGGCTTGGTCCTCATTTCCGGTTGCGAAGCGTACCAGATGATCGCTGCCATCGGAAAGAGCGCAAGGCTGTCGTTGACCAAATCCTGGAGAAGGAGTTGCTTATTGTGCAGGCCCTGCCTGTGGCGGAGCGTCGTGACGAGCGTCGATCGTGTCAGGCTCCGAGATGACGACTCGATGAAGCGAACCCACCGGGCGTAGTCTTTTCCGAACATCGCAGAGGTGCTCAAAGGATTCGAACAATGGAGACAAGAGCGAAGCGCCATGCGCGCGTAGTACAGCGGCGCCGCAATCTTGCCTGAAGGTGATCCCTGGAGAAAGGCGAGACCCTGTTCGATATAGGGCGAGAGAGCCTCGCGCGCCATCCAGATGCGCAGAATCTCACTTGTCCCCTCCCACACCAGATTAATGCGGGCATCGCGAAGCATGCGCATGACTGGAATGCTGGGTTCGCCGCTCTTACGCTGCGACTCGACGGTCATGAATCCCCGTCCCCCGCGCACTTGAAACAGGTCGTTGACCACTTCCCAGTACCACTCGCTTCCGATGATTTTGGCTGCGGCTGACTCCAGCCGGAGGTCGCCCTTCTTGTTGGCCCAGGCTCCGCAGAAGGCCATCACGGCGTCGAGCGCCAGCGTATAGGCGGCAGTGCGGCAGAGTTTTTCTCCGATGAGAGTGTGTTCGCCGATCGGTTTGTTCCACTGGACGCGCGTGTGCCCCCACCAACGCATCACGGACAGGCATTGTTTGAGGCCCCCCGAACTGGCTGCGGGAAGTGTGAGGCGGCCGACGGTGAGCGTGGCGAGTGCGATCCTCAGGCCGTCTTCTTCGTTGCCCAGGCGGTTTTCAACCGGAATGTAAACGTTGTTGAACGTCGGTATGCCGTTGTAAATCCCTCTCACACCCTCGAAACGCAGACGGGTGACGGAGCACCCTGGCCAGTGGGTTTCAACGATGAAGGCCCCATATCGCTTTTGTGCCTGGGGGTCTTGGAGTTCCTCTGGCCGATCAACAATTCGTGCAATGACGACCAGCATAGAAGACAAAAACTTGCCGTTCTGCTTGGCAGAATTCGTAATGAAAAACTTTTCTCCTGTGAGGCGATACCCGACGGTCTTCCCGTTTTCTATGACGCGGACAGCGTACGTTTCTACCTTTGAAATGTCGCAACCCACATTTCGTTCCGTGAGTGCAAACCCTGAAATTTCTCCCCGTGCAAGCCGAGGAAGATATTTGGCCTTCTGTTCTTCTGTTCCGAAGAGTCGCAACGGTTCAGGGACGCCGATCGATTGAGCGGCCGACAAAAGCACGGTGAGCGATGCATCAAAACTTGCGCACAGGGTGGCGACTTTCTGATATTCAGATTGGGTCAACTCCAGCCCGCCGAAGCGTCTGGGAATCTTGATGCCAAAGGCTCCGATCTCAGCCAATGATTTCAAGACCGGCTCAGGCAGCTCTCCCTCACTGTCAACTTGTTCAGGATCCAGGGGTATAAGGGCGATCTTGAATTGTTCCAGGAAATCCAGGGCGGCCGGACTCATCTGTGGAATGCCGATTGAGGTAAAGAGGTCCCATCGGACGTCGGTTTCAAACAGCCCTGCAAGAAACCCGGAATAGGAAGCCTTATCACGAGCGGTCTCTGCCACCACCTCAGACCCTTGAAACACATCCGGGTTTTTCATGTGCGGCACTTCCATGACAGGCAAATTAGGGTGCTGACACTCGTCTCGTTGATTAACCTTACCACTCTTTACCCCAGGTTTGTCCCGAATCGGTCCGGCCCGCCCCCCTCTTATGTAGCACCCATACCCCAGGAACGAGGCGAGCCGTTGGCGCCGTAGCGTGGTAGGCTATTGTGTAGATCAAGCGTGTCTGTGCGCATCGGCGCGTGACGATTCTATACTCCGGATTTCGGACGGAGAATGCACCATGCGTAATGTCGTCGTCGTTGACGGATTTCGTACTCCCCTATGCAAGGAAGGAACAGACTTTCGCGAGACAGATGCGGACGTGCTTGGCGCCTGGGTCGTCCGCGAAATGATCACAAGGTGTCACCGCTGGAATCTCCCCCTGGAGACGATTGATTGCGTCTTGGGAAGCAATGTGGCAACGCCCACGCACGCGGTGAATCCGACTCGGGTTGCAGCCGTCACCGGTGGCCTCCCCGTGACAATCCCCGCCGATACAGTGGCGGGGAAAAATTGCGGCTCAGGGGTGACGGCACTCTACTATGCGGGCTTGCGCATCAGGAGCGGTGACGCCGATACGGTGCTCGTCATCGGCATGGAGGCGATGAGCCGGATCCCGGTCGCCTACCATCACACGGTGGCTGACCTCCTTCTGCAATACAGTAAAGCCAGAAGCTTTCGGGAACGTGCCGCCGGCGCTCTTGCCCTCATTCCTACGCTCCTTAACCTCATGAAATATCCACCGCGCGTCGGCTTGGTGCTGGGTCTCACGGATCCGATGTGTGACCTCATTATGGGACTTACCGCAGAGAATATTGCAAAAGACCCGGCTTTTGGCATCACTCGCGCGGACCAGGACGTGTTTGCCGTTCGGTCGCACAGGAACGCGGCTCAGGCGTGGAAGGATGGGATCTTCGCGGATGAAGTCGTGCCCATGTACGTCCCAGAGAGAAGCACCTTTGTCGTGCGGGACAATGGAATTCGTGAGGATGCCGGTCAGGAGACGTTTCGGGATGTGAAGCCCGTATTCGATAGGCACCACGGTTCGGTGACGCCGGCCAACTCCTCGCAGATCACGGACGCGGCCGCCGCCATGCTTCTCATGGAGGAAAGCAAAGCCCAAGCGCTCGGCTTGCCGATCCTCGGGTACCTGAAAAACTACGCTGATTTTGGGTATGAACCCTCCTGCATGGGCCTAGCCCCCGTCGGGGCCATTGCCAAAGTGCTGGCCAAGGCTCGCCTGACCCTCAAGGATTTTGCAGTATGGGAGATTAACGAAGCCTTTGCGTCCGTCGTGTTGGGGATCAGCCGCATTCTTAACTCGTCATCTCTCATGGAACGCAAGTTTGGCCGTTACGGATTGACTGAACGTTTCGGCGAAATCCCACCCGACGATCTCAATCCGCACGGCGGTGCTATTGCGCTCGGTCATCCAGTCGGTGTCTCCGGTCTGCGCCTGGCCATGACCTCCCTGTTCGAACTCAAACGACGGAATGCCGAGCGGGCGATGATCAGCGCCTGCGTCGGAGGTGGACAGGGCGTGGCCATGATCTTGGAGAGGAAATAGCCATGTCGAACGGCCATACCGACTCTCCGGGCGAGTTCAAACACTTCAAGACCGCCGTTCTTGACGAGGGAATTCTCCTCGCAGGTTTTGACTACTTCGGCAAGCCGGTCAATGTGCTGAATGTGGAGAGCATGTCGGAATGGCAGGAGATCGTGCGGTATGCCGAGCAATCCGCCAGCACCAAAGGCGTAGTACTGGTGAGCGTGAAGGAAGGAAACTTCTGTGCGGGAGCCGATCTGGAGCAGATGCACGACGCGCAACGGCAACACTCATTTCAAGAGATGGAGCAACTCGTGATCACCGCTCACACGCTCTTTGACGAGATGGAACGATCGCCGAAACCGTTTGTCGCCGCAGTGGAAGGTGCCTGTCTGGGCGGTGGACTCGAGCTAGCGCTGGCCTGCCACGTGCGCATGGCCAGCACCCACCCGAGGACCTGTTTCGCTCTACCAGAAGTGAATCTGGGCATTCTTCCTGGGTTTGGCGGCACGCAACGTCTCCCGCGACTGATCGGCTTACCGGCGGCATTGGACATAATCACGACGGGGAAGACCGTCTTTCCGAGGCAAGCTCTGCGGATGGGCCTTGTGGAAGGGATGGTGAGCTCTATTCCTTCCAGTGCCAGGACTCTGGAGAGAATTCAGAAAGAAACTCTCGTTCAAGCGGCCATTGCACAAGCCCGCGTTCTCTGTTCGGCTCCTGTCCGACGACCGCTCCTCCGAGCAAGCCTGAGATTCTTAAGCGGTCCAGGGATTCGTACGCTCGTGTGTCGCTATGCACGACATCAAGTAATCAAACGCGTCCGACATTTCTACCCGGCTCCGCTCCGTGCCATCGATGCAGTGGGAAGAGGGATAGGTTTGAGTATTCTGGAGGGATCGCTCACGGTCGAAAAGCCGCTCCTTCTGGAACTCATGGCCAGCCCGATTTCCTCACACCTCGTTGGTTTGTTCCTGGCTGGCGAGGAGGTGAAACGGAACATTGCCACTGTTCCAGCGGTGGCGCGCGTTGGTGTGCTGGGGGCCGGATTGATGGGCTCACAGATCGCCGGGCAGCTCTCCGAAAAAGGGTATGAGGTGGTATTGCGAGACGTTTCTCCTGACATTCTCGCGAAAGCGATCGGACGAATCCATAAAGCCCAAACTGCTCAGGTGCGTAAGCGGATCATCCTTCCTTCCGACCTGCGCTATCGCATGATGAGGGTTACTCCAACTATCCATATCAAGGATGTGAGCCTCGCCTCCCTTGTCATTGAGGCTGTGTCGGAGAAACTTGATGTGAAACGAGCAGTCTTGGCGGAGTTTGAATCGGAGGCTCATTCCGAGGCGATTTTTGCCACGAATACGTCGTCGTACACCCTGGCCGACATTGCCGTGAAGGCCGTCCATCCTGAACGGTGCGTGGGACTCCATTTCTTCAATCCTGTGGCCAAAATGCAGCTGGTGGAAGTCGTGCGTGCACCCTTCACCTCCGAAAGGGCGCTCGCCCAGGCCTGTGGCCTTGCCAAGCGATTGGGCAAGTTTCCCCTCGTGGTGAACGACGGACCGGGATTCCTCGTGAACAGGATTCTATCGCGCTATCTGGTAGAGGCCGTGATCATGGTGGGCGAGGGGATCTCTTTTCAGCGCATTGACACTGTCGCCAAAAAATTTGGGATGGCAGTGGACAGCGGGCATCCTATGGGTCCTCTGGAACTTCTCGATCTGATCGGACTTCCTGTCGCCCTGCACGTGCTGACCTCGCTCGCCGTGCTGGGATCTCGAATCGAGTCGCGGGACGCACTGCTGCGGAATCTCCTTCCCGAGAACAGCCCGCCGGTAACATTTTGGAAGTCGGATAAAGAGAATCCGCAGGCTCTCGAAGCAGTCGCGAACTATCGTCGCGCCAATCCCTCAGAGGCCGGGATCATCTCGGACGACACCCTTCACAAACGCCTGTTTCTTCCCATGCTCGACGAAGCGGTGCGCTGTCTGCATGACAAGATCGTGGAGCATCCCTGGCAGGTAGATTTTGCGCTGACGTATGGTATCGGGTTCCCTGCATTCCGTGGTGGACTTCTCACCTGGGCTCGGCAAACCATGCCGCTAGGATACGTAGCCCAGGAACTGGAGTCGCTGGCGATCAAGTATGGCAAACGCTTCGAGCCCTGTCCGGGTCTCGTGAACGGAGGGTGGTAGTGTCGGGAATTTCTCGATCAACCTATACGGAGCGCCTCATGCCTGAACAACCGTGGTTCGCACATTATCCCGAAGGAGTTCCCCATGAACTCTCTCTTTCTCCCGAGACGCTCTTGGCGATGTTCTCCCTGAGCGCACAGCGGTTTTCACGCCGGCCGGCTCTCTATTTCTTTGGCAAGACCATTTCTTACCGGGAATGCAACTCCCTTGTTGAACGATTCGCCTGTGGCCTCGCGGCGTTGGGAATTCGCAAAGGCGATCGCGTAGCCCTCTGTCTCCCGAATTCTCCACAGGCAGTGATCGCCTACTTCGGCATTTTGAGGGCCGGGGGTATCGTCGTGTCCTGTAACCCGACCTACACGGAATACGAGTTGTCCCACCAGCTTCGAGACGCGGGGGCGCGAGCGATTGTGGTGCTCGACATGATGTATCAGAAGATCCAGCATCTTGGTCTGGAGCTGATCATCGTCACACGGATCACCGATTTCATGACGACGATCGCGAAGTATATCTATCAACGTCGCAACGGCCGACCACCGATCGTGATTCCGTGCAGCGATACCACGCTGTTTTTCCACGCTCTCCTGGACGGCGTGCCCCCCGTTGCACCGGAAGAGCTTCCGATCGTGACCCCTGACGATATCGCGGTCCTCCAGTACACGGGGGGCACCACCGGGGTGTCGAAAGGCGCGGAGCTGCGTCATCGCAATCTGATGGCCAACATTCGGCAACTCACTAGCTGGTTTGCTCCTACCGAACGGACAGAAAGCTTTCTGGCAGCGCTCCCGCTTTTTCATGTGTTCGGGATGACAGTCACACAGAATATCTGCCTGGCCGTCGGTGGATGCATGGTGCTCGTGCCCGATCCCCGCAATATGCAGGTGCTTCTGTCGCTCATTCGCAAGAAACAACCGACCGTGGTCTCACTGGTGCCTGTGCTCGTGCAGAAACTCTTGGAACACTGTAATGAGAAGGACTTCGAGGCTGCGAGGTTCTGTATTTGCGGTGGGTCCGCGCTCTCGTACGAGCTCCTCAAGAAATTTAAGGAACGGACTGGGCAGCTTATCACAGAGGGCTACGGTCTTTCGGAGGCTGCGCCGGTGACGCACTGCAACATCGCCCGTGGTCTTTCGGTGAAGCATTCCATTGGATTACCGATTGCGAACACCGAGGCAAAAATCGTTGATGAGACAGGCCAGGAGGTCCCGCTTGGAGGAATCGGTGAACTTTGGGTGCGAGGTCCGCAAGTGATGCAGGGGTACTGGAACAACCCTGCGGAAACGGCGAAGGTGCAGAAACCAGAGGGGTGGCTCGCAACGGGCGACATGGCACGCATGGACGAAGACGGCTTCTTCTACATCGTGGATCGGAAGAAGGACATGATCCTTTCCACTTCAGGCTTTAATGTCTATCCCTCCGAAATCGAGAAAGTGTTACTACTCCACCCGGAGGTACGAGAAGCCGCAGTCATTGGCGTGTTGTCGAAGGACGGAAGTGAATCGGTCAAGGCAGTTGTCGTTCTATCCGCAAATGAAATTTCTGAGCACGATCTCATGAAACACTGCCGGCGATATCTGGCTCCCTATAAAGTTCCAAGACACATCGAATTTCGCCCCGAGCTACCACGGACGCTTCTAGGCAAGACACTCTATCGGGTCTTGCGCAAGGAAGAAGAGGAGCGGCTGCACCCTCAACACATTCGAGCGTCGTGAGATGAGGGGGATCGACCCCTGGACGGGTTGAACCGTTTCTGCATGCAGAACAGCTCGGCAACGTGTCTGGCCAGCGCCAAGGCCGCGGATAACCCCGGCGATTCAATTCCTACAAGATTGATGAGTGGCGGGCTCTCGCTGTCTACGGCAATGATGAAATCGCTCTTGCGCCCGTTGCCGGTCATGACACAGGGACGGATTCCGGAGTAGGCCCACTCCAGATCGCCTTCTTCGAGGGTCGGGACGAATTTCTGCAAGGCCGCGACGAACACGCCGGGGGGTGTCTTGCCCGACGTGTAGTCAGTCTTGTCTTGGATTGCCACCTCATTCGGTCCCACGAACAACTGTCCGTTCGGACGGGGACTGAAATGAATCCCCTTGCCGGTCGATTGAGGAGGCAAAGCAGGATACACCAGGCGTCCGATGAGGCCTTTCTTTTCCGGGGTGATCAGTTCGTAGTACTCACCCCGCACCGGGCAGGTGCTATACTTTTTATAGCGTAAGGCGAGGGCAGCGATATCGTCGGCGTAGAGTCCTGCGGCATTAATCAGACACGCCGCGTGGATTCTCTGACGATCAGTGGTGATGATGTAACCGGCGGCGTCTTCATCGATGCCAATCACCCGGTTATTGAATGCAAATTCGGCCCCGGTCGCTTCCGAGTCGGTTCTGAGAGATTGCACAAAGGCCAGAGGGTCTATGACTGAGACGCTTGGAATGATGATCCCGCAGCAGGCGTGGAGATTCGGCTCACACGCACGCAACCCGGACGGCATGACGAACGAGACCTTGATGTTCGTCTTCCATGCGTTGACCAACAGCCGCCGCAGTGTAGACACCTCACGCCAGAGACCTCGACGGATATCCTCACACGATATGGCGATGACCATCCCAGCTCTGAGCAGCGGGATGCCATGCTCTACTGCGTACGCGACTGCCAGCGCGCTCCCCTCTCGAGCCAGCTGTCCCTTCAGCGAATGGGGATATTCGTGGATTCCGCTATGGAGCACTCCGCTGTTGCGCCTGCTGGTCTCCTCTGCCACACAATCGTGTTGTTCGATCACAACGACGCGGAGGGGCCTGTCCCAGCGCCGGGGCATCAACTCTCTGGCGATGGCGCACCCTACAACCCCTGCTCCCACAATACAGACATCATACGTGTTCATCAGGCCAAGTCCTTCGCATGCGGGGGCAGGTCGAGCGCGCAGTGCTCCTGTTTCAATAGTACATCAGCGGCTTTGGCTACACAGCACCGCGAAGTCCGCACTGCGAAGGTGTTCTGGATATGCAAGGCAGGAGAATCCGCATGTCTGATCATCAATTGAATAAGTACGGGAAGATCATGTTTGTCTTTTGCGGGGGCGGCTGTAAGGCCGTCATCCAGGCGGTTGCGGCCGCAGAATTGGTGAATGCCGGTTTGAATCCGATCCACATCATCAGTTCCTCAGCCGGAACGTGCAATGCCCTGGCCTTTGTCGAGAATCCCGGTATCGTCGGAGCCGCGAAAGCCCTCCGCATCTGGGAAGAACATATCACATCCCCTGAAGCAGTCTATGATGTCCACCCATTCGTCCTGGAAAAATTAGCGCGTCTCTTAGGGGTTGTTCCGCAGGCAACTCACGGCTGGGGACCGAGCGGATCGGTTCTCCATGATTTCAGAAGGGCCATCAAGTTCCTGCCTCTGGTCATGTCCTTTGGTCTTCGCATGCCGTTTCGCGTGGCAGGCCGCACCGTGAGCTTCATCTTTCGCCTCATGGACACGTTTGCGTCCCAACACAAATCTTTTCGGCGGCTCGTGCAGGCACCTGAGATCCGGGAATCGTTCAACGAGATGGATAAGTATTTTGAATTCAGGAGGATGAAAGCCTTCCTTGATCCGTTCCCGCTCTTGACTAAACTGGGCGAGCAGATTGATTTGCAGAAGGTGCTCACAAGCCCCATCATCTGGCACATCCTTACTGAACGGTACGAAGACGGATCTACCGTGGCCTTTTCCAATAAAGATTCAGATCTTGCGATGGACGGGAGCGAGGACGCACGAAGTCGGAAGGCCAAATACGCCCTCTTCTTTTCACGCATCCGCGCATCCATGGCCCTATACCCATTGTTTGAGATGGTTGAACTGGACGGCTACCGGTACCTTGATGCCGATCTTGCGAACCCCCTTCCGGTCGAGGAAGCCTTCAGTTTTGGATGCGATACGGTGTTCATGTTCCTCAATGTCCCGAGAAAGAGCGTTCGTACCGAGACATACCCCCTGCGAGACCTTGTGGAGTTAAACTTTCGCTTACGGTTGAACGAGCGGTACATCCACCACCGCATCAAGGAAGCACAAGCAAAAGCCAAGGAGCGGGGTGTAAACCTATTTATCATCCGCCCAGACGAGATTCCCCCCGGACTCGGGTTGCTGGAGATTGACAGCAAAGTGATCGAATTTGTGAAACACCAGGTACCGCAACGTATGATGAAATATCTCGCAAATCTGGAGGCCCACAATCTTCGATTTGCACCGCCAATCCTTTAGCCTCAGCTTGGTATGCCTCATCGAATTCGATTCAAGGAGACTTCATGCGTCGAGTGCTGAGAATCGGCCATCGTGGGGCCGCGGGCCATGCCCCGGAAAATACATTGGCCGCGATTCAGAAAGGGATCGCCCTCGGAGTCGATTTCGTGGAGATTGACGTGCGTCGCTTGGCGGACGGCGTGCTCGTGGTCCTCCATGATGAGACAGTGAATCGGACGACCAATGGGAAGGGACGGGTCGATCGCTTGTGCCTACGGGACATAGAGAAGCTCAACGCAGGGAACGGCGAACACATTCCAACGCTTGAGGAAGTGCTCAAGGTGGCCGCAGGAAAAACAGGACTGATGTTGGAACTAAAGATCGGAGGAGCGGCTCAGCAGACTGTTGAAGCGGTGCGTGAGTCTGGGTTCAGAGACCCTGTCATCTACGCTTCCTTCTTGCATGACGAGTTGAAACATGTTCGGACGGTCGATCCAGAGGCCTCTCTCATGGTGCTCTTCAGCGGTCTGTCCCGTGCCTCCGTCGCCCGTGCGATTAAGTACGGACCTTCCTACGTCGGTCTTCGCCACGACAAGGCCACGCGGGTACTTGTGGATTCATTCCACCGTTCGGGCTTGCTCGTGTTCGTCTACACTGCAGACGCTCCCAGCGATATCCAGCACGCACTCTCCCTTGACGTCGATGGGGTTATATCGAACTTTCCCGAGCGTATCGTGAGTCAGTAGTTCCTATCCTCGTTCCCTATGTCCAGGTGCTCATCGATGTGCTCGTCAGGCACAATCTTGACGAATATAATGCCGGCCTGCGTACAGGCTATTTCCCGAGATCCAGTCTGTCCACTGAGGAAGTCGCGACAGCAAAACTGGTCGGAGAGGACTGCGCGTGGCCTTCCCATGTTCGCGTAAAGTTTTTTACGCGTGCCGACGGCGGCATGGATCCTGGATAGTCCAGTTCCCCTGCCAAATCCTGCCGCCTTTGCCGGGCTACGGTGCGACAAGTGCGGGATTAGGAGGAAACGGCTTCCGGGCTGACGACAGGGGGATTTTTTGCCGTGTGATTCTGAACAGCCCTAAAATTTCTCTGGAAAGCCGGATTGTTCGTGATGAGGTAGTATTGCAGCACACAAGATGGTGATTGATTTAAGAGTCAGACTCTCGATAAAACATAAGCCATGAGCGAAAGCGGTAGTAAACAACAGGAACCTACTTTCCCTCAACGTGTGCGGGGCCTTAATTTTTTCGATACAGACGCCAACCTGCACCTGTTCCTTGAGCAGTCGGCGCCGGGGCTTTTGCAACGCCGGGGCGCGGTTCTGGGCCGGCTCGGGGCCTTCGCCGGGGATAGACTGGACCGCCAGGCTGAACAGAGCGATCAGGATTTCCCGCCTGTGCTAAAGGATTTGCCCGATAACAGGACAGCCCCCACCGGGCGGCGCAACGAAATCCGCCTGAACCGGGAATATGAGGAATGCCAGCAGGAACTATATAAAAGCGGCATCGTGGCTGCATGTTTTGACAAGTCTGCTCCCGAGTCGCATATCCTGCCTTTCGTCGCAATGTATATGGTTGCGCAATCCGACATCGCCACCGGCTGTCCGTTCGCAATGACGCATCCGACCGCATATGTTCTTGACCGGCTGGCGCCGCAGGCCGTGAAAGACAAATACCTGCCGGAAATCCTGCGCACGGACGGCGAGACCGCCATTTGCGGCACATGGGCCACGGAACGCCATAGCGGCAGCGATATCGGCGGCACGATTACAACAGCCTTCAAGCAGGAGGACGGAAGCTATCGCCTGCAGGGTCACAACTGGTTCACCAGCGCGTTCGGCTTTAAAAAATTCATGGGCATCAAGACGGCGCGCGCCCCCGGAGCGCCGGCGGGCGGCAAGGGACTGGGGCTTTACCTTGTGCCCAGCCATATCGACGACAACTGGGCTGTCGCCAATAACTTTGAGGTCAAACACCTGAAGCGCAAGCTGGGAACCCGGGGCCTGCCTACCGTTGAAGTCGAACTGCAGAGGGCGCTGGCCTATGAAATCGTTCCCGCCGGGCAGGGTCTGAAAGCGATGATGACGGCGCTGGGCTGCTCACGGGCTCATAACGCCATGGGAGCTGCGGGCGTGATGCGCCGTGCTTATATGGAGTCGCTGTGCTGGACGGGCAACCGGGAAACATTTAGCAAAAAGCTGATCGAGCGCCCGATGGTGCAAAAACGCATACTGGATATCGCCGTGCAGTGGATGGCAGGATCGGCGCTGGCATTCGAGGCGGCGCGCAGTTTTGACGACGCCGCGAAAGATTCCAGGAATGAGACGTGGATGCGGATCGTCACTGCGCTGGCTAAATTCCGCACGGCGGAACAGGCTGTGTGGTGCGCGCAGAAGGCGCTGGAACTTGTCGGCGGCAACGGCTATACGGAAGATTACGCCACCGCCCGCCAGTTTCGCGACGCCATGGTCCTGCCGGTCTGGGAAGGACCGGAGCAGATCCAGGCGCTTGAGCTGATGCGCATGATCGCCGGCGACGAACCCGGTGACAGGCTTTTCCTTGAAAAAATTGCGGCGGTCCGCGATGCATTACCCGCCGCGATGAACGGCGAAAACATCAATTTGTCGGCCCTGGCCGGCACGATGGAGGATTCATTTAAAAAACTGCGGGCAGAACTGCAAAAAGCCGAGCTTGTCGCGGACGAATTCCTGTGCAAAATGTCAGATGTCCTGACCTATGCTCTGCTGTGCGAAGAAGCGGCGTGGACATACGCCAACAAACACGATGGCACGAAACTGCTGGTTTGTCGTGCCTACCACGCCCGCGTCTGGCCCGGCGAATTTGCCGCGCCGTCTTTTTCTCCCGGCGCGTTGCTGCGTCATTTCAACCATATTGTGCAGGCAGAGTCCATTCCCCCCACACCTGGCAGCAATAGGGAGTTGCACTCCTAATGGCATCTCGGTGGCGGAGAAGCGGCTGCCGTTGCTCTTGAGCGTGCATAAAAAATCTTGGGAGAGCCTGTTGCACAAACCCCTTGACACCTAGGTATTACTATGCATCATAGGCGCCCAGGACTTCCTGGAGGGCGACACGATGGGCTATCACGTTCTCCCGTGTGAGCGAGACCAACTCTCTCTGCTGCCTCCTGCGTTGCAGGATTGGATGCCGGAAGGCGATCTGACGTGGTTCATCCTGGATGCGGTGGCTCAGATGAATCTGACGGCCATTGAGCGGACCTATCGGGCGGATGGCTGGGGACAGGCGGCGTACGAGCCGGCCATGATGGTGGCGCTGCTGCTCGATGCGTACTGCCTGGGAGAACGGTCGAGTCGACGGATTGAGCGGCTGTGCCAGCGGGATCTGGCCTTTCGGGTGATCACGGCCAATCAGGGCCCCGATCACACGACGATCGCCCGGTTCCGGCAGACCCACGAGACCGAACTGGCTACGCTCTTCACGCAGGTGCTGCGGCGTTGTGCGGAGGCGGGCCTGCTGAAGGTGGGGATCGTGGCGCTGGACGGGACGAAGATCAAGGCCAACGCAGCGCTGGCGTCGAATCGGACGGCCGAGACGATCACGGCGGAGGTCTCGCGGATGCTGACCGAGGCCCAGGCCACGGATGCGGCGGAGGATCGGCCGTATGGAGCAGAACTGCGCGGCGACGAACTGCCCGAGGGCGTGCGGGATCGGCAGAGCCGGCTGGCTCGGTTACAGGCGTGCCAAGAGCGGTTGACGCAGGAGGCGGCCACGGCCACGGCACAGCAGCAGGCCAAGATCGAGACACGACAGGCCGAAGAGGCCGCCACGGGGCAGAAGAAGCGAGGGCGAAAACCGAAGGCGCCTGAGGCGGCCGCGGACCGGGATGCCACGGCCACTATCACGGATCCGGACAGCCGCATCATGAAGACGCAGGCCGGATAGGTCCAAGGCTATAACGCCCAAGCGGTGGTGACGGAGGACCAGATCATCGTGGTGGCTGAGGTGACGCAGGAGGAGAATGACATCAAGCAATTGCACTCGATGCTCGAACGGGTGCAGGCGCATCTCAAGGCCATCGCGTATCCGCACGCGGTCGGGACAGCCCTGGCCGATGCCGGCTATTGCAGCGAGGCCAACCTGCTGGCGGCGGATCCGGCAGGGCCCGCGTTGTTGGTGGCCACGAACAAGGACTGGACACAGCGCAAGGCGCTGCAGGAGCAGCCGCCGCCACGCGGCCGCTCTCCGAAGGGGCTGACGGCCCGCGACCGCATGGAGCGCACGTTGCTGACGACGCGCGGTCGCCGCCTCTACAAGAAGCGAGGCCAGACCGTGGAGCCAGTGTTCGGACAGATCAAGAGTGCTCGGGGTTGTGATGGGTTTATGCGTCACGGCACGGCCGCCTGTGACAGCGAGTGGAAGTTGCTCTGTGCCACGCATAATCTGTTGAAGCGTTGGCGACACGGGAAGGCGGGCTGGATCAGTCGGCGCACGGGCCCCACCCGACAGCGGTGTGGTCAGGGAAGCGGAAAGAAGAACGGGGGATAACCCGCTCGAAAGCCCCGTTCCCGCATGGGCTCAGCACGAAAAGACCTGGCATGGCGCACCACGAAACCCATGCTGGGTACCAGATAGCTCGATCATGGGTTTAAGCAACACACTCAAGAGCAGATTATTTTGGACAGCAGTGCTTTTACCAGATAGTCCTGCGCACCGGCCTGAATTAACCGCACCCCCGGCGCTTCATCCTCGATGCCGGTCAGGACGACGACCGGCACGTCCTTCGCGGCCTCATGCAATCGAACCAACGTGTCCAGCCCTTGGCTATCGGGGAGCGACAGATCCAGCAGCACCGCATCGAACCGTGCTTCAGCCAGGCGCTCAAGCCCCATCGAAAGCCGGCCCGCCTGGGTGATCTAAAACCGGCAGGCGCTGCCTTCTTTCAGATATTCCTGCAGCAGCCGGATATCGCCGGGATGGTCTTCAACAAGTAGAATTCGCATACGTCTGACTCACACGGCATGGCCCTTCCCATTCTTCGGTAGCACCACGATCCCGAGCCAGAAGTCCTCGATCGATTTCACCACCTTAATGAACTGGTCCAAATCCAAAGGCTTCGTAATGTAGCAATTAGCGTGGAGGTTGTAGCTCTTCACCACGTCTTGTTCGTTCTGAGAGGTCGTGAGAACGATCACGGGGATGCGTTTCAGATTGTCGTCGGCCTTGATCTCAGCCAATACCTCTCGACCATCTTTCTTGGGAAGGTTGAGGTCGAGCAGGATGAGATCCGGGCGCGCAGCATGTGCGTGCTGCCCTTGCCGACGCAGCAACGCCAAGGCTTCTATGCCGTCTTTGACGACCGTGAGCTTGTTGAGCACCGTGGCCTCTTTGAGGGCCTCAATCGTCAGACCGACATCACCGGGATTGTCTTCCACTAAGAGAATCTGCACTGGCCTGACATTCTTGGACGTCTGCATGCGGTCATGTCTCCTTGTGTGAACGTCATACGTGACACATGAGCCCTGCGGATCGTGTCACGCATCACGAGTCATGTCGGCTCTGGCCGACTATCGGCAGTGTGAAATGAAAGGTTGTCCCCTGACCTGTCTGTGATACCACCCAGATTCGTCCGCCATGGCGTTCAACAATCTTCTTGCACAGCGCCAGGCCGATGCCGGTGCCGGGATATTCTTCTCTGTTGTGCAGACGCTGAAAAATGACAAAGATACGCTCGGCATACTGGGGGTCCACCCCGATGCCATTGTCGCGAACCGAGAAGAGCCATTCGCCGGTTCGCCGCTCAGCCGACACGTAAACTTGGGGGGGCTCCTTGC
>Ga0315283_10000895_pt1 | contig 22919 bp, 21 predicted proteins | sample YL17G09_0_MG_FD_204541 | JGI IMG/M metagenome (GOLD analysis project Ga0315283, IMG submission 204541) | Sediment microbial communities from Yellowstone Lake, YNP, Wyoming, USA - YL17G09_0 | ecosystem: Environmental > Aquatic > Freshwater > Lake > Sediment | place: USA: Wyoming | collected...
TCCGTTGCCACCCTCAGTTGCCACCCTCAGTTGCCACCCTCAGTTGCCACCCTCAGTTGCCACCCTCAGTTGCCACCCTCAGTTGCCACCCTCAGTTGCCACCCTCAGTTGCCACCACTTCACTGTTGCTGCACCGCCTGCTGCTGCTCGCGGTACTCGGCGAGCAACGCCTGTTCCTCCGCCGACAGCGTCCGCCCGAGCAACAGGTCCGGCCGCCGTTCCCATGTCCGTCCCAACGCCTGCTTCTTGCGCCAGCGGCGGATCGCCGCGTGGTTCCCCGACAGCAGCACTTCCGGCACCCGGTCCGTGCCATCGTGCTCCGGCCGCGTGTAATGCGGACAGTCGAGCAGGCCGCCGGCAAACGAATCCTGCGCGGCCGATTCGTCGTCGTTCAGCACACCCGGCCGCTGGCGCACGATGGCATCGATCAGCATCAGCGCCGGCAGTTCGCCGCCCGAGACGACGAAATCACCGATGCCGATCTCGTCGTCGACTTCGCGCGCGAGCAACCGCTCGTCGATGCCTTCGTACCGTCCCGCCAGCAATACGTAGCCCGTCGTATCCGCCGCCGCCGCCAAGCCGGCAACGCGGGCGTGCGTCAACGGTGTTCCGGCAGGCGACAGATAGATCGTGCGCGTCGTCGCCAGACCCTCCGTCCGTTGCGCCTGCCGCGCCGCCGCCAGCGCCTGCGCCAGCGGATCGCCCAACATCACCATTCCCGGCCCGCCGCCGTAGGGTCGGTCGTCGACGGTCCGGTGATTGTCCGTCACGAAATCCCGCGGGTTCCACAAGCCAAGCCGCCAGAGCCCGCGCTGCAGCGCCCTGCCCGTCACGCCGAACCGCGCGGCGTGATCCACAAGCTCGGGGAACAGCGTGACGACGTCGACGCGCATCGCGCTTCCCGCTTCGCCCGGCGCCACCGCGCGCTTCCTCAATAATCCGGCTGCCAGTCGACGTCGATCCGGCGCGCGGCAAGATCGATCCGGTCGACATGCGCGGCAACGAGCGGGATCAGCCGCTCGGCCCGCCCTTCCGCTGGCCCCGGCGCAACCCGCAGCACCGGATGCGCCCCGTATTCCTGCACCTCGGCCACCTGTCCGAGCGCGACGCCTGCCCGGTTCACAACCGCAAGACCAATCAGGTCGGACCAGTAGACCGCATCGCCGTCGAGCACCGGCATTGCCTCGCGCGGAACGCCGATCTCGGCCCCCCTCAGCGCCAGTGCCGCCTCCCGCGTGTCGACCGTGGCCAGCTGCGCGAGGACCAGGCCGGAATGCACGCGCCCGCCAACCGGCGAGACTTCGCGCCAATCCGCCGACCCCGCCTCCCGCAGCCACCACCGCGCATAGCCCAGCATCGCGTCAGGCGCTTCGGAAAACGGCCGGACCTTGATCCATCCGTTCACGCCGTACGGGGCCAGAACCTTGGCCATCACGACGATGGCATCGGCGGGCGTCACGGCGGCCGGCTCCGCCGGGCGCAAGCGCTGCCGGCGGGCGGCGGCCAACTCCCCCTCAGGCAGCAGCCGGCTGCGCCGCGGCGGCACCTTCGACTGCCGCCGGCTGACCCGGGGCGACCGCAGCCTTCTTCACCAGGCCGGCGACCGTATCGGACAGCTTGGCGCCACGCAGCTGCCAAAAGCCGATGCGGTCGAGCGACAGGCGCAAGCCTTCCTCGCGTTCGCCGGCGATCGGGTTGTAGAAGCCGACACGCTCGATGAAGCGGCCGTCGCGGCGGTTGCGCGAATCCGCAACCACGACATGGAAGAACGGGCGCTTCTTGGCGCCTCCACGGGCAAGTCGAATGACAACCATGACGCAATCCGTTTGAACAGGAAAAGAGGCGGATTATACGATGAAAAGCTCGCCCTGGGCAAGCGACTGCGACTGCGGCCGCTACCGCATGCCGGGCATCAGCCCCTTCATCCCGCGCAGCATCTTCTGCATGCCGCCCTTGGCGACCATCTTCATCATCTTCTGCGTCTGCTCGAACTGGGCGAGCAGCTGGTTCACCTGCTGGACGGAGACGCCGGCACCGGCGGCGATGCGCCGCTTGCGCGAGGCCTTCAGCAGTTCCGGCTTCGCGCGCTCGGCACGGGTCATCGAATTGATGATGCCCTCGATCCGCGCAATCCGCCGCTCGTCCATGCGGGCATCGCTGGCCGCGCGGGCCAGTTCCGCGGGCAGCTTGTCCATCAGCGCCGACAGGCCACCCATCTTGCGCATCTGGCCGATCTGCGCCTTGAAGTCCTCGAGGTCGAAGCCCTTGCCCGACTTGACCTTCCGCGCGAGCTTTTCGGCCTCGCCGACGTCGACGTTCTTGTGCGCCTCCTCGATCAGCGACAGGACGTCGCCCATGCCGAGGATCCGCGACGCCATCCGCTCCGGATGGAAGATTTCGAGTCCGTCGATCTTCTCCGCGACGCCGACGAATTTTATGGGCGCGCCCGTGACCGTGCGCACGGACAGCGCCGCGCCGCCGCGGGCGTCGCCGTCGAGCTTGGTCAGGACGATGCCGGTCAGCGGCAGGGCCTCGCGAAACGCGCGCGCCGTGTTGACGGCATCCTGCCCCTGCATCGCGTCGACGATGAACAGCGTCTCGACCGGCCGGACGGCCGCGTGGATCGCCGCGATCTCGCGCATCATCGCCTCGTCGATGGCGAGGCGGCCGGCGGTGTCGACGATCAGGACGTCATGGTAGTGCCGGCGCGCCCAATCGAGCGCCGCCGCGGCGATGGCGACCGGCTGCTGGTCGCCGGCGGACGGGAAGAAGTCGACGCCGACCTGCGCGGCGAGCGTCTGCAGCTGATCGATCGCCGCCGGGCGGTAGACGTCGGCGCTCACCACCAGCACCTTCTTTTTCGACGCGCGGAGGAGCCGCGCGAGCTTGGCGGCCGTGGTGGTCTTGCCGGCACCCTGGAGGCCGGCGAGGAGGATGACGGCAGGCGGCTGCGTGGCGAGATCGAGCGGCGCCGCCGCCCCCCCCATCAGCGCGGCGAGTTCGCGGTGGACGACGCCGACCAGCGCCTGTCCCGGCGTGAGCGAGCCGATGACATCGGCCCCCTGCGCCTTCTCGCGCACGGCAGCGATGAAATCCTTGACCACCGGCAGCGCGACATCGGCCTCGAGCAGGGCGAGGCGGACCTCTCGCAGCGCCTCCTGGATGTTGGCCTCGGTCAGCCGCGCTTCGCCGCGCAGTTGTTTCACAACACGGCCAAGCCGCTGGGTCAGGTTGTCGAACATCGGGGCGGTCGGGTAGGAAGGCGGAGCAGGTCGGGATCCGGCAGGCACGCGACAGCGGTCCGGGCGGGCTGATGTAAACTGCGAAGTCTCGCGGAAACCGCGATAGGCCGTCGATGATTTTACTCCACCTCGCCGTTGTCGCCCTTTACGGTCTCGCCGCGTGGGCGCTGTGGCCGGCGACCGCAGCCGCGTCCGGGTCGCCCCCTGCACCCGCGCCAAAATGGCGCCCGCCCGCCGCGCACGCGTCGTGGCTGCTCCCGGTTGCGGTGCTGGCGCATGCCGTCCTCGCCTGGACGAACATCGCCGCCCCCGACGGTCTGGACCTGAGTCTCGGCAACGCCGTCTCCGTCGTCGCCGGGCTCGCAGCCGCGCTCGCCTGGCTGTCGGGGCTGCTCGCGACCATGCCCGCGATCGGCACCGTCGTGCTGCCGGTGGCTGCGGCGGCGTCGCTGCTCCCGGCGCTGATGACCAGCGCGCACCGGTTCCCGTACGCCGCCGAACCGTGGGCCGCCATCCATGTCGCGGTCGCGCTGGTCGCCTATGCGTTGTTCATCGTCGCCGCGCTGCAGGCGCTGCTCCTCATGGGTCTCGAGAAACGCCTGCACCGGCGGTTGCCCGACCCGGGCGCCGACGCCATGCCGCCGCTGCTCACGCTCGAGCGCTTCATGTTCCGGCTGGTGGGCGGCGGGTTCATCCTGCTGACCGTGACGCTCGCGACCGGCATCCTGTTTTCCGAGCAGCTGTTCGGCCGCCCCTTCGTGTTCAACCACAAGAGCGTGTTCTCGGTGCTGGGCTGGATCACCTTCGGCGGCCTGCTGTGGGGCCGCTGGCGCTACGGCTGGCGCGGCCGCGTCGCGCTGCGCTGGATTCTCGCGGGCACAGCGTTCGTTTTCCTCGCCTACCTCGGCAGCAAATTCGTGCTCGAGGTTCTGCTTGGGCGGTAGCGGGTAGCCCCCGTGGACGACGTCCCACTCAGCTCGCTCGGCGTCGCGCTCGCGATCCTGCTGGTGTCCTCCGGTTTCTTTTCCATCGCCGAGACGGCGATGATGGCGGCCAACCGGCACCGGCTCAAGCATCGCGCCCACCGGGGCGAGCGCGGCGCGAAGCAGGCGCTCACGTTGCTGGCGGAGACCGACCAGCTGCTGGGCGTCATCCTGCTCGGCAACACGCTCGTCGCCGCCGCCGCGGCGACGCTGACCGCCGTGATCACGAAGCGGCTGTTCGGCGAGGGCGAGCTCGCGCTGGGCCTCGGCACGCTCGCGATCACCTTCGCGATCCTCGTCTTTTCGGAGATCACGCCCAAGGTGATCGGCGCGGCGCACGCGGACCGCATCGCCCCGGTCGTGAGCTTCGCGCTGGTGCCGATGCTGAAGGCGGCGACGCCCGTCGTCTGGTTCGTCAACCTCTTCGTCCAGGGCCTGCTCAGGATCCTGCGGATCAGGTCCGCCGCCGACGCGGCGACGACGCTGTCGCAGGAAGAACTCCGTTCGCTCGTGCTCGAAGGCCAGTATTTCCGCGGCAAGCACCGGGCGATGCTCGCGAACCTGCTCGATCTCGAGGACATCACCGTCGACGACGTGATGACGCCGCGCAACCAGATCCACGGCGTCGACCTCACCGCGAAGCCGGCGCTGCTCATTCAGCAGCTCGCGGCCTCCTACCATTCGCGGCTGCCAGCCTGCGAGGGCGAGCTCGACAACATCGTGGGCGTCCTGCACCTGAAGCACGTGCTGCCGCTGCAGCAGGCCGACGAGCTGGATGCGCCCCACCTGCGGGCCATCCTGCGCCCGCCGTACTTCATCCCCGGCGGAACGCCGCTGCTGACCCAGCTGCAGCAGTTCCAGAACGACGGCCAGCGGCTGGGAATGGTCGTCGACGAATACGGGGAACTGCAGGGTCTGGTCACGATCGAGGATATCGTCGAGGAGATCATCGGCGACTTCACGACGCCGTCGGGGAGCGGCGGCGACTCCTACCGCCGCGACGCCGGTGGCAGCGTCACCGTCGACGGCATGGCGCCGCTGCGCACGCTCAACCGCAAGCTGGGAACGCATTTCCCGCTGGAGGGTCCGAAGACGCTGAACGGGCTCATCGTCGAGCAGCTCGGGGAGATTCCGGACGCCGGCACCCGCGTCCGCGTCGCCGGGCAAGCGTTGGAAATCCTGCAGACGCAGGACCGCGCCATCAAGGTCGTCCGCCTGCTGCCCCCGGTCGGCCGCCCCCCTTCGTCGCCTTTACAAAGGCCGGACGGCAAGGCATCATCGGTCGGATAAGTTTTATGCGGTTGGAATAACCGGCGGGACGGGCAGGAGTAGGGGGGCCTGCCGGTAATCCGAAGGCAAGCGCCAATCCGGCGCGGAGATCACGCCGTTGACGACCGAAGCGACCATGGTCAGCCACGAAATCACGCGCAACATCAGCGGTCTCGCCCGGGCGCTGGCCCAGCAGGGGCTCATGACCGAGCAGGAGGCCGAGACGCTGCAGACGCAGGCGCACACGGCCGGCGTGAGCTTTGTCGAGCAGGTGCTCGCGACGAAGCGCATGTCCGCGAACCAGCTCGCCGTCTTTGCCTCGCGCGCCTTCGGCGTGCCTCTGCTCGATCTCGCGGCATTCGACGTCGACCAGATCAACAAGGAATACGTCGACACCAAGGTCGCGGCCTCGCGGCGGGTGCTGCCGCTGCACCGGCGCGGCAACCGGCTGTTCGTCGCCACGTCCGACCCGGCCAACCTGCAGGCGCTCGAGGAGGTCCGCTTCAAGACCAACCTGATCGTCGAGTCGGTGGTCGTCGAGGACGACAAGCTCGCGCAGGCGATCCACAAGCTGATCGAGGCCTCGGGAACGTCGCTGCAGGAGCTCGCCAGCATGGACGAGCTCGAGGTCGACCTGGTCGAGGGCGGCCCCCCCTCCTCATCCGACGAGGACAATTCCGAGGTCGACGACGCGCCCGTCGTCCGGTACATCCAGAAGATCCTGCTGGACGCGATCAGCGCCGGCGTGTCGGACATCCATTTCGAGCCGTTCGACAAGTTCTACCGGATCCGTTACCGGCTGGACGGCGTGCTGATGGAAGTCGCGCAGCCGCCGCTGGTGATCAAGGACAAGGTCGCCTCAAGGATCAAGATCATCAGCAAGCTCGACATCTCCGAGAAGCGCGTGCCGCAGGACGGCCGGATGAAGCTGGTGCTGTCGAAGACCAGGGCCATCGACTTCCGGGTCAGCACGCTGCCCACCCTTTTCGGCGAGAAGGTGGTGGTGCGGATCCTCGATTCCGCCGGCGCCACGATCGGCATCGACGCGCTGGGCTTCGAGCCCGACCAGCGGACGGCGCTGATGCACGCGATCGGCCGGCCGTACGGAATGATCCTGGCCACCGGCCCGACGGGCAGCGGCAAGACGATCACGCTGTACACCTGCCTCAACCTGCTCAATCAGCCGGGCGTCAATATCTCGACCGCCGAGGATCCGGCGGAAATCCAGGTCCCCGGCATCAACCAGGTCAACATCAACGAAAAGGCCGGCCTCACGTTCGCCACCGCGCTGCGGGCGTTCCTGCGGCAGGATCCCGACATCATCATGGTCGGCGAAATCCGCGACCTCGAAACCGCCGAAATCTCGGTCAAGGCGGCGCAGACCGGCCACCTGCTCCTGTCCACGCTCCATACCAACGACGCGCCGTCGACGCTGACGCGGCTCGCGAACATGGGCGTGGCGCCCTTCAACGTCGCCTCGTCGGTGATCCTGATCGTCGCCCAGCGCCTCGCCCGCCGGCTGTGCCCGAAATGCAAGGTTCCCCTGGACATCCCGCCCGAGGCGCTGCTGCGGGCGGGCTTCACGGACGAGGATCTCGATGGCACGTGGCAGCCCTACTCGCACACGGGATGCGACCATTGCCGGAACACGGGGTACAAGGGCCGCGTCGGCATCTACGAGGTGATGACGATTTCCGACGAGATGCGCCAGCTCATCATGCGCAACGGCACGGCGATCGACATCGCCACGCTCGCCCGGACGGAAGGGATCGTCGACCTGCGCCATTCGGGCCTGCGCAAGGTGAAAGCCGGCATCACGTCCCTCGAGGAAATCGAGGCCGTCACCAATGAATGATCGCACGCATTCGAGCTCCTGAGGTTCCATCATGGCCACCGCGACCGCATCCCGCCCGACCGTCAAGGAATTCACGTATCTGTGGACCGGTCTCGACCGCAACAAGCGCGAGGTGCGCGGCGAAGTCAGGGCGCCGTCCGAGGCCGTCGTCGCCAACAACCTGCGGCGACAGGGCATCCGCGTCACCAAGATCAAGCGGCAGACGCTGCGCGGCGGGCGCAGCATCAGCCAGAAGGACATCACGTTTTTCACGCGGCAGCTGGCGACGATGCTGAAGGCCGGCGTCCCCATGCTGCAGGCGTTCGACATCGTCGCCCGCGGCCACAGCAACGCGCGGTTCGCGCGGCTGATGATGCAGATCAAGAACAAGATCGAGACCGGGTCGAGCCTGTCGCAGGCGTTCCGGGAACATCCGGCCCACTTCGACGACCTGTACTGCAATCTGGTGCACGCCGGCGAGACCTCGGGCACGATCGACGCGATCCTCGACCGGCTCGCCGTCTACCTCGAAAAGATCCTGGCAATCAAGAGCAAGATCAAGTCGGCGCTGTTCTATCCGATCTCGGTCATGGTGGTCGCGGTGGTCGTGGTCTGGGTGATCATGGTCTGGGTCATTCCGTCCTTCAAGCAGGTGTTCACGAGCTTCGGCGCGGACCTCCCGGCACCGACGCTGATGGTCATCGCGATCTCCGATTTCGTCGTCGCCTGGTGGTGGCTGGTGTTCCTTGTCATAGTCGGCAGCATCGTCGGGGCGCTGGCGCTGTACCGGCGATCGTCGGCGTTCCGCTTCGGCTTCGACCGGTTCCTGCTGAAATTCCCCATCATCGGGTCGATCGTCCAGAAAGCGACGATCGCGCGGTGGACGCGGACGCTGGCGACGATGTTCACCGCCGGCGTGCCGCTCGTCGAGTCGCTCGACGCGGTCGCCGGTGCCTCGGGGAATGCCGTGTACGCGGCCGCGACCAAGCGGATCCAGACCGATGTCAGCACCGGCGTCAGCCTGACCAATGCGATGGCGAGCACCGACATCTTCCCGACGATGGTGCTGCAGATGACGCAGATCGGCGAGGAATCCGGGTCGCTCGACGGCATGCTGGGGAAGGTCGCGGACTTCTACGAGCGGGAAGTCGACGATTCCGTGGCGGCGCTGTCGAGCCTGCTCGAGCCAGTCATCATCGTTTTCCTCGGCGTGGTCATCGGCGGCCTCGTGGTCGCCATGTATCTGCCGATCTTCAAGCTCGGCGCCGTCATCTGACGGCCGCGGACCAGCGCATGATCCGCGCCGCAGCGCGAGCGGCCCCCTCTGCAGGCGCCGCGGAGGCGCGCGCGTCATGCCGGCACCCGGCGCCGGTTGGCCCGCGTCCCACCGCCCACTCCAACTGACCCCCCGCGCCGCTGCCCTCATGCTCGAACACCTCTTCCCCATCGCCAGCGCGGCCGTGATCGGCTTGTGCCTCGGCAGCTTCCTCAACGTGGTGATCCACCGGATGCCGAAGATGCTCGAGCGCGGCTGGCAGGCGCAGTGCGCCGAGCTGCGCGGCGAGGAGGTGCCGCCGCAGCCGGCCTACAACCTCGTCGTCCCGCGCTCGCAATGCCCGGCGTGCGGGCACCTGATCACCGCCGTCGAGAACATCCCGGTGGTGTCGTGGCTGGCGCTCGGCGGCAAATGCTCGAACTGCAAGGCGCCGATCTCGGTGCGCTATCCGATCGTCGAGATTCTGGGCGGCGCGCTCGCCGCGTACGCCATCTTCCGCTACGGCCCCACCACCAAGGGTGTGGCTGCCTGCGGCCTGCTGTGGACGCTGCTGGCGCTGACGTGCATCGATTTCGACACCCAGCTCCTGCCCGACAACCTGACGCTGCCCCTCGTGTGGGCCGGCCTCATCGTCAACGTCTGGGGCCTCTTCGTGCCGCTCGCAACCGCCGTCATCGGCGCCGTCGCCGGCTACCTGTCGCTGTGGACGATTTACTGGCTGTTCAAGCTTATCCGCGGCAAGGAAGGCATGGGGTACGGCGACTTCAAGCTACTGGCCGCGCTCGGGGCCTGGCTGGGATGGCAGATGCTGCCGGTCATCGTGCTGCTGTCCTCCGTGGTCGGCGCGGCGATCGGCATTTCGCTCGTCGTGTTCAAGGGGCGCGACCACAACATCCCGATGGCGTTCGGCCCCTTCCTGGCGATCGCCGGCGGGATCGCGCTGTTCTGGGGTCCCGCGCTGGTGAAACTCTACCTCCCCGGCTAGGATGACGGCCCCCGAAGCTCGCTCCGCTCGCCTCCCCCCGAGGGGGCGCTCAGTGCCCTTCGGGCGGCCGGGCGGGCACTGGGCCCCCGAAGCTCGCTCCGCTCGCCTCCCCCCGAGGGGGCGCTCAGTGCCCTTCGGGCGGCCGGGCGGGCACTGGGCCCCCGACGCTCGCCTCGCACGAAGGGCGCCGACATGGGCCTCGTGATCGGCCTGACCGGCGGCATCGGCAGCGGCAAGTCGGCGGTGGCCGACGCCTTCGCCGCCCTCGGCGTCGAGGTGACCGACACCGACCGGCTCGCGCACGCGCTGACGATGCCGGGGCAACCGGGCCACGCCGCGTTGCTGGAAGCGTTCGGACCGGACTATTTCCAGTCCGACGGCATGCTCGACCGCGGAAAGCTGCGCGAACGCGTGTTCAGCGACGCTGCCGCGCGGGCCGGGCTCGAAGCCATCCTGCACCCGCTCATCCGCGCCGCCGCAGCCCGCGAGGTCGGGCAGTGGCGCGGCGCCTACGGCCTGCTGGTGGTGCCGCTCCTGTTCGAGCGCGGCGGACATTCTGGCCTCGTGCGGCGCGTTCTCGTCGTCGACTGTCCGGAGGACGTGCAGGTGGATCGGGTGATGGCGCGCAGCGGCCTGACCGCGGCGGCCGTCCGGGCCATCATGGCCACGCAAATGCCGCGCGCCGAGCGCCTGGCACGCGCCGACGACACGATCGACAATGCCGGCCGGAGAGATGCCCTCGCACAACAGGTCGCGCACCTCGATCGGCGCTACCGCGCCCTTGCCACCGAAGTGGCGGTCGCTGATGGGTAGACAGGTGGCCCGGGTTGAGCGAACGCGAATCCCGGGGAAGCAAGGCATCGGCAATGGACAGGAATTGCTTATAACCCGCCTGCAGTTCGGGCAGAATGCTGTACTGAATCGATCCACCCCGCGGGCCAAACCGCCGTGATCCGCTACGAGCATCCGCTGAACGAGCGCATCCGCACGCTGATGCGGCTCGAGGATCTCTTCGCGCGGGCGCAGTACTTCGCCGCGAAGAACGGCGCGCCCGACCATCACGCCGCGCTGCTCGCGCTGTTCGAGATCACCGACGTTGCGAGCCGCGCCGATCTGAAGACCGACATCCTGCAGGAACTCGAGCGGCAGCGGCAGCTGCTGGCGCCGCTGCGCAGCAATCCCGCGATCGAACCCCGCGTGCTCCTGCCGCTGCTCGCCGAAATCGACGAGGTCAGCGCCTCCCTGCTCGCGCAGGCGGGCAAGGCGGGCCTGCACCTGCGCGACAACGAGTGGCTGATGACGATCAAGCAGCGCGCGGCGATTCCGGGGGGCGTGTCCGAGTTCGACCTTCCCGCGTATCACTACTGGCTCAACGCCGATCCGGGCGCGCGGCAGAACGACCTCAAGGGCTGGATCGCGCCGCTGCTGCCGATCCACAGCGGTCTCACGATCATCCTGCGCCTGCTGCGCGACAACGGCCGCGCAGGCCGGCACACGGCCTTCCGCGGCGTGTTCCAGCTGATGCTGGCGACGGCGAAGGTCGCCCAGCTGCTGCGCCTCACCGTGCATCGCGACCTGCCCTGCGTGCCGGAAATCAGCGCCAACAAGTACGCGCTCAACATCCGCTTCATCGGCGTCTCCAGCATGGACCGCGGCACCGTCTACGACCACGACGTCGAGTTCGAGCTGGTGTTCTGCAATCTCTGACCTTGTCTGTTGCAGTCGAGTACTACCCGCTTCTTCCCCGCCCTCTCCCATGTAAACACGCTGGAGAAGTCCCGCAGCGCCCGAGATCGTCCACTGCTCGCGTGCTCCTGCGGCGACGTCGAGGCCGGCTACGCGCTGCGGGATCGCTTCATGCGGGGTGATGACAGGCCCGATGGCACCGGTCCGTACTATCATCACGGAACCGCGTTGACGTGGTGATCGAATGAATAGAAGAGTACTGCTCAGGGGACTTGGCGGCGTGCTTGCCTGGCCCCTGGGCGCACTGGCGCAACAGCCCAGCCGAAACTATCGCGTTTGCTGGCTTTCCTCGCTGGCGCCGAAGACGGAAAGCTACAACGCCACATTGGTGCAGCGGTTGCGCGACCTCGGATTTGTGGAGGGGCGCAATCTGGTGATCGAGTACCGCTCGGCGGAGGGGAAAATCGAACGGCTCGGACCGCTTGCCGCCGATCTCGCACGGCAAGACTGCGACGCCATCTTCGCGCCGGGCACCGAAGCAAATCTGCTCGCAATCAAGAAGGTGACGCATGACACGCCGATTGTCGTCGTGGCTACCGACTATGATCCCGTCGCGACGGGGCATGTCGCCAGCCTCGCGCGGCCGGGTGGCCGGATCACCGGCGTGTCCCACCTCCAGTCCGAACTGCCGGCGAAGCGGATGGAGCTGCTGAAGAATTTCTTGCCGGGGGCCCGCAAGATCGCGGTGTTGTCGGATGTCGTCTCCACCGACCAGCTCGCGCTGACGCAAGCGGCGGCCGCGCGCCTGGGTCTGACGCTCGTGGTGCACGAATTCAAACGCGCGCCGTATGGCTACGAGCAAGCATTTGCAGAATTCGGCCATGCCAAGCCGGATGCGCTGTTGACGCTCGCATCGGGCCTCTTTGTATCCGCGCGCAAGACGATTCCAGCGCTGGCGCTGAGGCATCGCCTTCCCTCGATGTTCAACAACCGTCTGTGGGCGGAGAACGGCGGGCTGCTGTCGTACGGGGTCAACTTCGCGGTCACTTATCGCCGCGCCGCCGAGCAGTTGGCGATGATTCTGAATGGCGCGAAACCGGCGGAAACACCGATGGAGCAGGCCGCCGCGGTCGAGTTCGTGATCAATCTGAAGACGGCGAAGGCGCTTGGGGTCGCGATCCCGCCATCGATGCTGGCTCGGGCGGACGAGGTCATCCAGTAGGCGGTTGCATCGAATCGTTGCATGCGTGGCCTCCCGCAACGCCATTCATTACTCGGCTGAACGCATCGCGGGGGTGAGCGAGCGCCTTCACGCCGAACTGCGCTAGACTTGGGCGTAACGCCATCGGCTACGCGGCCGCCGAGGCTGGCGGGGAGGAAGCAGCGATGGATATCGCCGTTTGGCTGCAGGACCTGGGCCTGGAGCGGTACGTCGGCGCATTCAGCGACAACGACATCGATGCCGCGGTCCTCCCGTCCCTGACTGGCGATGACCTCGAGCAGCTCGGTGTCACCTCGGTCGGTCACCGCCGCAAGCTGCTCGACGCGATCGCCGCGCTGCGTGTTGGGACCGTCCCCAGCGGACCGACCACCGCCTCCCCCGCCGATCAACCCGCCCCGCCCCCGGCGCAGGGCGAGCGTCGCCAGATCACGGTGCTGTTCTGCGATCTCGTCGGCTCGACCGGATTGTCCGCGCGGCTCGATCCCGAGGACATGAGCGAGCTGCTGCGCACCTACCGGAGCTGCTGCGCCGAGACCATCGCGCGGTGGGATGGCTATCTCGCGAAATACCTGGGCGACGGGGTGCTCGCCTATTTTGGTTGGCCGCGGGCACACGAGGACGACGCCGAGCGGGCGGTGCGCGCCGGCCTGGAACTGGTCGAGGTGGTGCCGATGCTCCCGGCGGCGCGGCTGCAAATCCGCGTCGGCATTGGCACGGGCTTGACGGTCGTGGGGGATCTCGTCGGCTCCGGCGACGCGCAGGAGCGCGGCATCGTCGGCGAATCGCCCAACCTGGCGGCACGATTGCAAGGCCTGGCTGCACCCAACAGCATCGTGATCGGGCCCGCGACCCGGAGGCTGCTCGGAGACCTCTTCGAGCTGCGCGATCTCGGGCCGGTCGAGATCAAGGGCCCGCTCGGCCAACAAGGAGGCGGTCGATCATCTCAGGGCGGGGATCAAGCTCCTCGACGATCTACCCGACTCGCCGGACAAGCGGCGGTTCGAGCTCAATCTTCGCTCCAGGCTCAACCAGTCCCTGATGGCGCTGTACGGCTATAGCGCCGAAGAAACGGGAACCGGTACGGCGCGAGTCCTGGATTTGTGTCGACAAATTGGCACGGCCGCGGAGCTTGCCGTCGCCCTGGACCACGCCTGGCCGTACGACTACACCCGGGCAAATCACTCCAGGGCATTGGCACTGGGCGAAGAGCTCGAGGAACGGATGCAGGGCTCGGACGATCCGGAAGTTCGCATTGTCGCCCACATCCCGATTGGCCTGAGCCTCATGTCGTTGGGGCGATTGCAGGAGGCCGTGTTGCACTTCGAGAGGGCGGCCGATGTCTACAGGGAGTTCCCGTGCGACCAAGGCTGGCTGCGCTATGGACTCGATTATGTTGCCGCCGGACACGCCTACTTCGGCTTGACCCTTTGGACGCTTGGCTACCCGGCAAAGGCGCTCGAACAACGGGGGGCCTTGGTCGCCCGCATTGAGCGACTCAACCATCCGTTCACGACGGCAAGGGGCTTGGTTTGGTGCTTCAATCTCTCGGCGGCATGTCGCGACTGGCCAGCAGCGTACCAAGCTGCGGATCGGGCCATCCGAATATCCGATGAACATGGATTCGCGATGACGAGTTTGGTCTGTCACTCTTCTCGTGGAGCAGCGCGGGCCGCGCTTGGCTCGGGCGCACAGACGATCGTCGAGATGCGCGGCGGTCTAGCGGGCAATAAGCGCCTCGGGGTACGATGTCAGCTACCATACATTCTCGGTCACCTGGCGCAAGCGCTGATGCTGTCGAACGATTGGGACGCGGCGGAATCTGCACGCTCCGACGCGTCGGCCTTGATGGACCGAGCCGGTGAGCGGCACCTAGGAGCCTGTCGGACTTAGGATGATTCGGCTGCAACGGTGGGAGAACGGTCCATATTTCGCCGATTTCTCCTTACCTATTCCCGATAGGTGCGTCGAAATCGTCAAAATCTGTCCTCGCTCTCCCATCGTTTCGCTTTCGAACCCCTAAGTCCGACAGGCTCCTAGCGGCAGAAATCGATCGGATGAAAGGTGAGCTTGCGGTGCGCTCGGGAAGGGGCGATCCGGAGCCTCACTATTTTGCCGCATTGGACATTGCCCGCAAGCAGGATGCGCGCATGCTCGAGCTCCGGGCAGCGCGAGACCTCGCCCGGCTCTGGCGCGAACAAGGCAAACCGCGCGAGGCGCACGCCGTGCTTGCGCCGGTCTATGGCTGGTTCACCGAAGGATTTGACCTGCCCGATCTGACGGAAGCAAGGACGCTGTTGAACGAACTCGTGCTGCTTGCGGACAACTGAGAGGCTGAGAACGGATCGGCCGCATTCGGCGCGCCGTCGCGGTCGTGCCCTCGACCAACGGCTGCTGTGCCCTGGAACCGGTCATTCCTGACGTGAGTTTCTTGGGGCATGAGTCGCCGGAGGTGGCCGCCTGCAGCCGCAGGGCCGCCCCGCGCGTCCGGACGTTCTATGGCCGGCTGACGTACGCATTCAAGTAACCCCAGCTTGAGCGTCGCGTTGGCTTTGTGTAGGATGGCCTCCGCCATGCCCGTCCGGGGATAGCAAGCGGACTCCCCGGCTTGCCCAGACGCTCGCCGCGTCCAAGCTCTGCTCCTGACCTCGCGTTCAGTGCTCGAGGGGGAGTGCATAGTTTGGACATCGTTCGTATACCTTCCGAATGACCGCGACGCCGACCTCGTCACCGGCCGCACGCATCCTCATTGCCAAGGGGCTTCGCGCCTTTGGCGACGGATTCGTAAGTCTGCTGCTCCCGCTCTATCTGCTCGATCTCGGCTTCGGGCCATTGCAGGTAGGCATGCTCGCGACGGCAACGCTCGTGGGATCAGGCCTCCTGACGCTGGCTGTCGGGCTGCACGCTCATCGTTGGCACTACCGCACCTTGCTCCTCGCGGCGACGGTGTTGATGGCGGCGACCGGGGTTGGCTTCGCTTTGGTGCGCGATTTCTGGCCGTTGCTGATCATTGCCATCGCAGGGACACTCAATCCGTCGAGCGGGGATGTCAGCGTCTTCCTTCCGCTGGAGCATGCCGCGCTGTCGCGGCTGGTTTCAGACCGGCAGCGCACGGCGGTGTTTGCCCGGTACAGTCTTGCAGGTTCGCTCTTCGCGGCGCTCGGGTCGCTGGCCGTGGCGCTGCCTTCGATGGTGGCGGGGGTGACCGGCCTGTCGACAAGGACATCGCTGCAGATGATGTTCATCGTCTACGCGATGCTCGCAGTTCTGGTCGCGGTCGCGTACCAGGGGCTGCCGAGGTCGCAGTCGGTGGATGCATCGCGCACGTTGGCCCCGTTGACGGAGTCGAAGAAGCGCATCTACGCATTGGCAATGCTGTTCAGCCTCGACGCATTCGGCGGCGGATTCGTCGTCCAGTCGATGGTCGCGCTGTGGCTGTATCAAAGGTTCGGCGTGTCTCTGGAATGGGTCGGCACGGTCTTCTTCTGGACCGGGTTGCTGACCGCGGTTTCTTATCTTGTGGCGGTCCGCATCGCAGCACGGATCGGCTTGGTGTACACGATGGTGTTCACGCACTTGCCGTCCAGCCTGTGCCTGATCCTCATTCCGTTTGTCCCCGAAATTGAGTACGTCGTCGCACTGCTCTTCGTTCGGAGCGCGCTGTCGCAGATGGATGTGCCAACCCGAAGTTCCTACGTCATGGCGATCGTGCTGCCGGCGGAGCGGCCGGCCGCGGCAAGCGTGACTTCGGTTCCGCGCAGTTTGGCGTCGGCCGCCAGCCCCATCATCGCGGGCTATCTGCTCTCGATCTCGACGTTTGGATGGCCACTGATCGCGGCTGGGGGCTTGAAGATTCTCTACGACCTGCTGTTGCTCGGCTACTTCAGGAACGTGAGGCCGCCGGAGGAAGCGCGCCCGCCGGCGCAACGACCATGACGGCACCGCGGTTCGCGCTACCCACGCAGATGATGCGCCCCGATCCGGACTATCATGTCCTCGCATTCCAATAATTGCGATTGCGCGCCATGACGCCACGACCGTTTTCGATTGACGTCGCCCAGGCTGTGCTCGACGACCTGAAGCGCCGGCTCGAATCCACGCGCTGGCCCGAACCGATTCCGGGCGTCGGGTGGCAGTACGGGGCCGAGGTGGCCTCCGTGCGGGAACTGTGCGACTACTGGCGCACGACCTACGACTGGCGGAAGCAGGAGGCGGAACTGAACCGGTACCCGCAGTTCCTTTGCGCGGTCGACGGGATCGACATCCAGTTCTGGCACGTGAAAGGGAAGGGGCCAAACGCGTTCCCGCTGCTGCTCCTCCACGGCTGGCCGGGATCGATGGTCGAATTCCACCACCTGGTGGGGCCGCTGACCGACCCGGCGTCGCACGGGGGCGACCCTGCCGACGCCTTCGACGTGGTCGTGCCGTCGCTGCCGGGGTTCGGCTGGAGCGGGAAGCCCACGGAGCGCGGCTGGGGCATTGCGCGCATCGCGGCGGCGTTCGACACGCTGATGTCGCGGGCGCTGGGCTATAGCCGCTACGGCGTCCAGGGCGGCGACTGGGGCGGGATCATCGCGGCGAAGATGGGCTCGGCGCACGCGGACCACGTGTCGGCGATCCACCTGAACTTCGTCATCGGGGTGCCGCCGGCCGAGATGAGCGAGGCGGACCAGGCGCTCGCGGCCAAGCGGGCGGCCTTCCGGGACCAGGAGACCGGCTACAGCAACGTGCAGGGTACGAAGCCGGATTCGTTGACCGTGGGACAAACCGATTCGCCCGCCGGGCTGGCCGCGTGGGTCACGGAGAAGTTCCGGGCATGGAGCGACTGCGGCGGGAACGTCGAGAGCGTGTTTTCGAAAGACACGCTGCTGACGAACCTGATGTTCTACTGGGCGCCGAACAGCGTGGCGAGCGCGGCGCGGATCTACTACGAAGCGCGTCGCGACCGTGGTGATTTCCGCTACCCGAAGGTCGAAGTGCCGACCGGCGTGGCGATCTTCCCGGCCGAACCGTGGCAGGCGCCCCGGCACTGGGTGGAATCGCGTTACAACATCCAGCGTTGGACGGAGATGCCGCGTGGAGGCCATTTCGCGGCGCTGGAGCAGCCGGACCTGCTCCTGGAGGACGTGCGGACGTTCTTTGCAGGCAACCGGCGCGTGTAGGCGTTGTAGGCGCCGCACGATTGGCCGCTACGCCGGATTGCGGCGGGTCAGTTGGCGACCTCCTCGGGAGGGGGCCCCTTGCCGTCGCCGAACCGTGCCTTGAACGAGTAGGGGGTGTGTCGTGCAGCGTCGCGCTCTGCGGCGCAACGGTGCCGGAGCCTTCCTGCGTGCGGCCCTGCCAGCGGGCGCTCGCCGTCCCCTTGGGGAATGGAACCCGGGCTACAATCCGGTTGCCACGCGCTGCCGCCCGCCGGCCCATGACCAAGCCCAAGACCACCCACTTCGACACGCTGTCGCTGCACGCCGGCGCGCGCCCCGATCCCGCCACCGGCGCGCGGGCGACGCCGATCTACCAGACGTCGTCGTTCGTCTTTCCGGACAGCGACCACGCGGCGGCGCTGTTCAACATGGAGCGCGCCGGCCACGTCTATTCGCGCATCTCCAACCCGACCTGCGCGGTGCTCGAGGAGCGGATCGCCGCGCTGGAAGGCGGCGTCGGCGCCATCGCGGCGGCCAGCGGGCAGGCGGCGCTGCACCTCGCGATCGCGACGCTGATGGGCGCGGGCGGCCACATCGTCGCGTCGCGCGCGCTGTACGGCGGCTCGCACAACCTGCTCGACTACACGCTGCCGCGGTTCGGGATCGCGACGAGTTTCGTCGATCCGCGCGACCTCGATGCGTGGCGCGCGGCGATCCGGCCCGAGACGCGCCTGCTGTTCGGCGAAACGCTGGGCAATCCGGGTCTCGACGTGCTCGACATCCCGCGGGTCGCGGCGCTGGCACACGACCATGGCCTGCCGCTGCTCGTGGACTCGACGTTCACCACGCCGTGGCTGATGCAGCCGTTCGCGCTCGGCGCCGACCTCGTGTTCCATTCGGCGACCAAGTTCCTGTCCGGCCACGGCGTGGTCATCGGCGGGCTGCTCGTCGACAGCGGGCAGTTCGATTGGGACGGGGGCAGCAGATTCCCGGCCGCCCGCGGCAAGTTTCCGACGCTGACCGAGCCGTATGCAGGCTTTCACGACATGGTGTTCGCCGAGGAATCGACGACTGCCGCCTTCCTGCTGCGCGCGCGGCGCGAAGGGATCCGCGATTTCGGCGCGTGCATGGCGCCGTTCGTCGCGTTCCAGATTCTGCAGGGCATCGAGACGCTGCCGCTGCGCATGGAGCGCCATGTCGAGAACACGCGCAGGATCGTCGCGTTCCTTGCCGGGCAGCCGCTGGTCGCAGCGGTCGGCTACCCTGAGCTGCCGGAGCATCCGGACCATGAACTGGCGCTGCGGCTGCTGCCGCGGGGCTGCGGCGCAGTGTTCAGTTTCAATCTCAAGGGGACGCGGGCGCAGGGCCGCAAGTTCATCGAGACGCTGCGGATCTTCTCGCATCTCGCCAACGTCGGCGATGCCAAGTCGCTGGTCATCCATCCGGCGTCCACCACGCATTTCCGGATGTCCGCCGAGGACCTCGTCCGCGCCGGCATCACCGAAGGCACGATCCGGCTGTCGGTCGGGCTCGAGCATCCCGACGACCTGATCGAGGATCTGTCGCGGGCGTTGTACGCGGCGGGGAAGATCTGAATCCCGCGCGACGTTCCGCGGGTACGTGATGAGTTCGAGCGAAACATGAACCGGTGGCGCGTCATGTCCCTTGTTGCTCCCCCCCTGAACACGTCGGCAGCTGAGGTGCGTGGTGCGGTTGCGCGTCGCCGGTAACGACATCTACGCCTACACCGGCGCGCGCGCTGTCGATGCGACGCTGCCGACGGTCGTGTTCGTCCATGGCGCGTCTCACGATCACAGTGTCTGGGCTTTGCAGTCGCGCTATTTCGCGCATCATGGGTGGAACGCGCTCGCGGTGGACCTGCCGGGCCACGGGCGCTCGGGGGGCGAGGCGCTGCCGCGGGTCGAGGCGATCGCCGACTGGATCGTGGCCTTGCTCGATGCGGCCGGCGCGCCGAAGGCCGCGCTGGTCGGACATTCGCTCGGCGCGCTGGCGGTGCTCGACGCCGCCGGTCGCCACCCGGAGCGCGTGACCGGGATCGCGCTGCTGGGCCCGGTCGTGCCCATGCCCGTCAGCGATCTGCTGCTCGATGCGGCGAAGGCCAACGACCCTGTCGCCTGCGAACTGATCACCGGGTGGTCGTACAGTGCGGCGAAGCAGCTCGGCGGCAATCAGGTACCGGGGATGTGGATGACCGGCAACGCGATGCGGCTGATGGAACGGGCGCGCCCGGGTGTGCTGTACGCCGACCTCGCGGCATGTCATGCCTACGCCGGCGGCTTGCGGGCGGCGGCGGCCGTGCGCTGCCCGGCGTTGCTGATCCTGGGCGAACGCGACCAGATGGCGCCGCCGAAGGGCGCGCAGGCGCTGATCGCGACGCTTGCCGATGGCCGCGTCGTCACGCTCTCCGGCTGCGGCCACGCGCTGATGGCCGAGGAGCCCGACGCCGTGCTCGACGCGCTTGTCGCTTTCCTCCCGTTCTGACGAGGCTTTGATGGCACCCGACACCGATACCGACGCCGCACGCTCGTCGCTCCCTGGGGTCCGCACTGTCGGCGCGCTGGCACCCTTCGGCTGGCTCGCGGCGGGATGGCGAGACTGTCGCTCGCACCCGTTGCCGAGCATCTTCTACGGCGCCTGCTTCGCCGCGATGGGCTGGTTGATCGCGATCACCTTCCGCCACGCGTATCAGTACGTATCGGCGCTGGTGACCGGCTTCTTCCTGGTGGGACCGTTCCTCGCGATCGGCCTCTACGAGCTTTCACGCCGGCGCGAGAAGGGCGACCCGGCGTGGCTCGCGCCGTCGCTCGACGCGTGGCGCCCCAATGTCGGCGCGATCGGCATGTTCGCGCTGGTGCTCGCGGTGATCCTGCTGGTCTGGGCGCGCGCGTCGCTGATCGTGTTCGCGCTGTTCTACACGAGCGAGATGCCGAGTGTCGACCGCTTTCTCGAGCAGATCTTCTCGCTCGACAGCATCGAGTTCCTGTTCGCCTATTTCTGCGTCGGGGGGTTTTTTGCGGTGCTGGTGTTCGCGATTTCCGTCGTGTCGGTCCCGATGATGCTCGACCGCAACACCGACGGCATCGTCGCCGTGCTGACCAGCCTCAAGACGTTCGCCGCCAACGTGCCTGCGATGATCGTCTGGGGGCTCCTGATCTTCGCGCTGGTCGCGGCGGGCTTTGCGCTGTTCTTCGTCGGGCTGGTCGTCACCGTGCCGGTGATCGGGCACGCGACGTGGCACGCGTACCGGGCGTTGGTCGAGTGATGGTGTGGCGCGGGTGTCGCCCGGCGTTGAGCGGAGCGAAACCCGGGGCGGCGCGGCCCTTGCCACAACCACACGGACTTCGCCAACACACACGCGAGCGGGGCCAGACCCCGCCTTTCTTGTAGAACACGAAACGCATCCCCGCATCGGGCATGAAAAGCGGGGTCTGGCCCTGCTTTCTCGGGTCTCGCTCCGCCCAACACCGGGCTACGCAACAATTGAGGAACAGAATGGCTGTGCCGCGCTTTTTCGTATCGCTAGCCCTTGCCCCCGGCATGATCGGCGAGACGATCGAGCTGCCGGAGGCGGCGGCGCACCACGCGACGCGCGTGGTGCGGCTCGCGGTCGGCGCCGCGCTGACGCTCTTTGCCGGCACCGGCGGCGAATACGCGGCGACGATCGCGCGCATCGACAAGCGAGGCGCCGCAGTGCGCATCGACGGCTACGTGCCGGTCGAGCGCGAATCGGCGCTGCGGATCACGCTGGCGCAGGCAGTTGTCGCCAACGACGCGATGGACTACGCGCTGCGCAAGGCGACCGAGCTCGGCGTGACGGCGATCCAGCCGCTCGTGACCGCGCGGAGCGCCCCGCTGCCCGCCGGCGAGCGCGGCGAGAAACGGCACGCCCACTGGCGGCACATCGCGATCGCCGCGTGTGAGCAGTGCGGGCGCAATCGGGTGCCGGACGTGCTGGCGCCGCTTCCGCTCGCCGAGTGGCTGCGCGCGTGGCAAGGCGGCGGCATCGTGTTCGCGCCGGAGGCGGGGCGCGGCGTCGCGGCGCTGCCCGCGCCGTCTGCGCCGATCGCGCTGTTGATCGGCCCCGAGGGCGGGCTCGCCGGTGAAGAAGTTGCGACCGCACTGCGGTCCGGCTTCACCGCGGCGCAACTGGGCCCGCGCGTCCTGCGGGCCGAGACCGCGACTGTCGCCGCGCTGGCGGCGTTGCACGCACTGTGGGGAGACTTTCGATGAAAGCGGCGGGATTCGCGTTGCCGTGCCGGCCGCGCCGGGCGCGGTGGCATCGCGGTTCCGTCACCGTGTTGGGGCTCGCGCTGATCGCCGGTTGCGCGCAACCGCCGCCGGCGGCCATGCCACCGGTGTCGGGCGTGCGCTATGAGTTCGTGGTGCTCGGCGAGGAAGGCCAGGCGGTGGCGCGCGCGATCACATCGGATGCATCGTGCCCGGCGATCGAGTTCGACGGCCGCGCGCAGCCGATGGACGTGCGCGCGCGGCCGGCGCTGGTGCCGGAGCGGCCGCAACGGTTCGGAGCCGGCGTTTCCAAGGCGGCTGCGTTTCCGGTGCTGACTTGCGAAAAGGCGATTCCGGGCGGCGTTGCCCGCGCCGCCATCGACGGGCGCCCGCTGCGGCTGCCCAAGGCGGAGCCGCAGCGGATTGTGATTCTCGGCGACACCGGTTGCCTGCTGCTGGCCCGGGGCAACGCGTATCAGGCCTGCAACGATCCGGCGGCGTGGCCGTTCCCGACGGTCGCCGATTCCGCGGCGGCGGCGGCGCCCGATCTCGTGATCCACGTCGGTGACTATCACTATCGCGAGGACCCCTGTCCGCCGGGGAACGAGCAGTGTGCCGGAAGCCCGTGGGGCTACGGCTGGGATGCGTGGGAGGCCGACCTGTTCGCCCCGTCCCGGCGGCTGCTCGCGGCGGCGCCCTGGATCGTGGTCCGCGGCAACCACGAGTCGTGCTCTCGCGCCGGCCAGGGCTGGTGGCGCTTCCTCGACCCGCGACCGCTCGCTGCGCGCCGGAGCTGCGATGACCCGGCCGACGATGCGACCGGCGACTACAGCGAGCCGTATGCGGTGCCGCTGTCGACGGCGGTCGCGACGGATACGCAGTTCATCGTCTTCGATTCGTCGCGGGTCGGTGTCACGCCACTGGCGACGAGCGACCCGATGTATCGCAACTACCTGGCGCAATTCGAACGGGCGTTCGCGCTGGCCGCGCGCCGGCCCGACAGCTTCTTCATGCTCCACCATCCGGTCCTCGCGTT
>Ga0315283_10000896_pt1 | contig 22908 bp, 20 predicted proteins | sample YL17G09_0_MG_FD_204541 | JGI IMG/M metagenome (GOLD analysis project Ga0315283, IMG submission 204541) | Sediment microbial communities from Yellowstone Lake, YNP, Wyoming, USA - YL17G09_0 | ecosystem: Environmental > Aquatic > Freshwater > Lake > Sediment | place: USA: Wyoming | collected...
CAACACATAAAAAGCTCTACGCTCCCCGAAAACCCCGGTCCCACCCCTCCCGACCCCACACCCCAACCCCCCCACCCCTCACCCCTCACCCCTCACCCCTCACCCCTCACCCCTCGTCCCTGCCTCTAAGGCATCCACGGCACCATGGTCGCCGGCCCTTCGGGCGCGAAGGGTATCTCGATCAACCACAATCCGCCGGTCTCATGTGCGCGGCGCACCGCGGCGCCGATACCCGCCGGCTCGACGCGCACACTCGTCGCCCCGAATGCTTCGCCGAGTTTCACGAAATCGGGATTCACCAGTTCCGAGCCGATGCGCCGGCCGCCGAACATCCGGTCCTGATATTTTCTGATCGCACCAAAGGCGTTATCGTTAAACACCAGCACGATCAGGTCCAGATTCCCGGCGCGCGCCGTGGCGAGTTCCTGCATGGTGAACAGAAAACCCCCATCGCCGGAGATCGAAACCACCGGCTGTCGCGGACAAGCGAGCTTGGCGCCGATCGCCGCCGGCAGCGAATAGCCCAGTGTTCCGTACGTGCCGGGATGGATCAGGGTGCGCGGCGCATAAGTCTCGAGCAGCAACGGCATCCAGTAGCCCACCAGCGTCAGGTCGTCGACGAAAATGGTGTCGTCCGGCAACGCCGCGCGCAGATCCTCGATGAGCGTCAGCACCGGTCCGGCGCGTTCCACCAGCGAGGCGCGCTTGCGGCGGCGGAAGTCCGCCGCGTCGAACCAGCAGGATCGATTCTTGCCGCCGAGTTGCGCGACCAGCGCGAGCAATACCGCGGCCGCATCGCCGACGATGCCCACTTCCACCGGCCGCTTCTGCCCCACCACCAGCGCATCGATGTCCACCTGCACGATGCGCTTCGGGAAACGGGCGCCGACATTCACGTCGGAGACCACATCGATGCGCGACCCGACCACCAGCACGAGATCCGCCTGCGCGAGCAGCTCGTCGTACAGATTCAGCCGGCCCCAGCCGTCTCCGAGCGCGAGCGGGTGCCGGTCCGAGATCGCGCCTCTGCCGAACACGCTGGTCACCACCGGCGCGCCGAGCAGTTCCGCGACGCGCACCAGCGGCTGCGTGGCTTGCGCATTCTCCACGCCACCTCCGGCGAAGATGAACGGGCGTTTGGCCGACTGCAGCGCCTCGGCGGCACGCGCGATGCTCGCCGGATCTCCGCCCGGCCGGCGGTATATTTCCGGCGGCAGCAGCGTAACGTCCGCTTCCCCGCTTTGCACATCCAGCGGAACTTCGATGTAGGCCGGCCGCGGACGCCGGCAACGCATCGCGCGCATCGCCTCGCGGATCACTTTTGGAATGTCGCTCGGCGTGGACACCCGGGTGGCGTAACCGCATACCGAAGCGGCCACACCCAGCGAATTGGCCAACTCATGAAAATGTCCGCCTTCGCGCTCGAGCTGTGCCAGCGCGTTCTGCCCGCCGAACACCAGCATCGGGGCCGACTCCGAGTGGGCCATGCCCATTCCGGTCAGCGCATTGGTGAGGCCGGGCCCAGGCACCACGAAGCAGGCGGCGATTTTCCCCGAAGCGCGCGCATAGCCTGCCGCCATCAGCGCGGCGCCCTGCTCATGGCGTACCGTCACGGCGCGTATCGACGGCTCGTCGAACACCCCGTCGAAAAGCGGACTGTCGTGCGTCCCCACGATGCCAAAGACGTGCTCGATGCCTTCGGCCTTGAGCGCCGCTGCGACCGCGCGGCCGCCCGTCATACGCTGCATGTCTCCTCCCGCTCGCGCTGTTCAATCGATCTTCTCTGCGGACGCGCGGTCCCCGGTGAAAAGTCAGGCACTGCGAATCATCTCAGAATTGCGCAAGCGGCGGCAATGGAAACGGTTCGCCGTAGGCGGCCTGTCCGGGCCGGCGTTCAATTTCGCATTCACTCATTGACCTTCACCAGTTGCCCTTCACGCATGCGCTGCCCTGAGGTTAAACTGTGTTCCGGATCAGCGATCGGCTGTGCACACCAGCAGGCACCGCCTGTGCTGATCATCGAATGACCGAAGACGGTTGCAGATCCAGATTCCGGGGCGCGGCATGCTCATATTCAGGCAGTTGTTCGACCTGCAGTCCTCCACCTATACCTATCTTCTCGGCGACAGCGACAGCCGCGAGGCGGTCCTGATCGACCCCGTTTTCGAGCAGGCGCGACGCGACGCGGCGCTGATAAGCGAACTCGGGTTGCGCCTGTGCTACACGCTGGAGACGCATGTCCACGCCGACCATGTTACGGGCGCATGGATTCTGAAGCGGCAATTCGGCAGCCGCATCGCGCTGGCGCGAGCAAGCGGCGCCGTGGGAGCCGATCGCCATCTCGCGCAAGGCGACCGGGTCGAATTCGGCGCGCGTTATCTCGCGGTTCGCGCCACGCCGGGTCACACCAACGGTTGTCTGACCTACGTGCTCGACGATGAAGGCATGGCATTTACCGGCGACTGCCTGCTGATCCGCGGCAGCGGGCGCACGGATTTCCAGCAGGGCGATGCGCGCGCGCTCTACCGTTCGGTGCACACGCAGATTCTCACACTGCAACAAAATTGCCTGCTCTACCCCGCGCATGACTATCGCGGTCTCACAGTGACGAGCGTGGCCGAGGAGCGGCGCTTCAATCCGCGACTTGGGGGCGAGATCGGCGAAGCCGACTTCGCCGGTTACATGCAGAACCTGCGCCTGCCGCATCCGAAACAGATCGACGTCGCGGTGCCGGCGAACCTCAAATGCGGGCAGCGCGAGGACGCGGACGTATCGCTTACGGCGCCGACGTGGGCAACGCTGACCTACACTTTCGCGGGCATCTGGGAAATCCAACCGCCGGCGCTGGAAGAGGTCGCCGACAGCGTTCAGATCATCGACGTACGCGAGCCGGCGGAATACGACGGGCCGCTGGGACACATCGCGGGCGCGAGACTGATCCCGCTCGGTGAATTGAACCGGCGCATCGGAGAACTCGCCCGCGAACGCCCGGTTGTTGCCGTCTGCCGCTCGGGCGCCCGCTCCGCGCAGGCAACCGTGATCCTGCAGCAAGCCGGGCTCAGAGATGCCGCGAACCTCGCGGGCGGCATGCTGCGCTGGCGTGCCGACGGCCACGCTGTCGAGGGCGGCATCAGCTAGTGCCGGAATCGTCCCGGGGCCGATAGCTGACCGGGATCAGTGAACGTGGACAGGGAGTAATTGGTGAGGATCAAGAGCATTGAAACGCTGGCGTGCGACGCGGGCTGGCGCAACTACCACTACCCGCACGGCGAAAGACTAGCGCGGCTCAGGCTTTGAGCAGGCCCAGTTGCATGAAGACGAAGGCCACCATGGTGACCAGCATGAGGCAGGCGACCAGCCACAGCAGGAGGGTCGCCGCGCGGCTCGGCGCAACCTCCGCCGGCAACTTCTTGTGCCGCAGATAGACCACGGCAAATGCCAGGACCGGGAGCATGAGGCCCAACACCACACCGCCGAACTTGATCATTTGCACCGGCTCCCCGGTGGCGAAATACACCAGGCACGGAATCACCGTCAGCGCCACGACGAACCAGCGCTGGTAACGCAGGCGCGCCGGGTAATCGTCGGCGCGAAAGCGCCCCATCAGCCGCATCATGTCGGCGAAGATGCGTGAGTTGGCCGCCGTCGCGGCGAATACGGTGCTGTAGAGCACCGCGATCGCGCCGACGTAGAACAGGACCAGACCGAAGGCGCCCATGGTTTCGGTGTACATCCTGGAGAGCACGGTGATCATCTCGTTGCCATTGGGAACCTGACCGAGCGTGTGCAGAACGCCGGCGCCGAGCATGTAGAACGCCACGGTTGCCAGGGTGTAGACGACCATGGAGACGAGGATGTCGCAGTGCATGACGCGTATCCATCCTCTGGCACGGCGGCGCCATGCCTCGCTGTCTTCGCGCGGCCCGGTAAAGCGCGCGTATCCCTTCTCCACGCACCAGTAGGGATAGGCAGACAGCTCGCCGGCATTGACGCCGGTGATCCCGAATACGGCGATCGCCACGGTGAGTCCCTTTTCCGGAAGCCCGAAGGTCAAGCCCTCGGCCATGCGTGTCCACGTGAAATAGGCGGGATTGCTGGTCAGCACCGCCGCGGCGAAGACCGTCATCAATGTGAACACGACCACCATCCACACCGCGAGGAATTCCACGCGCTGGTAGGACCCCTTGAGCAGCACGGCCAGCGTCACGCCCGTCAGGATGACGACCCAGGCATCGATGGAAACACCCGGGATGAACTGCGCCATGACCTGCGCGAGGCCGGCGTACATGGCGCCGATCAGCGTGAGCGAGATCAGGATGATGACACCCCAGGTCCATACGACCCAGTTGACGTTGAGGGCGCGCGGTCCCGGAAAGTGGTTGAGCGCCTGCAAGCCGGTTTCTCCCGTGGCGATCGTGTAACGGCCCCACACGGCCTGCACGATGGTCTTGATCACGCAACTGAACAGGATGGCCCAGAGCATGACGTAGCCGACCTCCGCGCCCAGGCGCGTGGTGGCGATCAATTCTCCCGTGCCCACGATGGCCGCCGTCAGCAGCAGGCCGGGGCCAATGCGGCGAAGCATCCCACGCAGCGACTGTGGCGGCTCCTCGATGGACGCCGCATCGTACGAATACGGATCCGCGACGACTGCGCCCTTGTCCGCTGCGTTCATGGTTGCCATCCTCTGCGAAATTTACCGAGCAACCGCGAACCGGCGGATTTTGTCTTCATCCAGTTCCACGCCAAGTCCCGGCTTGTTCGGCACGGCCATGCAGCCATCCGACGGATCGAGCTTGACCGGCTCCGCCAGATACCACTGGAAGAGGTCGCTGCTGAAGCCCGGCAGATCGTGGAACACTTCCACGAAAGGGCAGTTCGGAATCGCCGCGCAAAGATGCAGGTGGGCGATGAAGCCCAGTCCGCCGTTGCCGTGGTGCGGGGCACAGAGTTTGTGATGCATCTCGGCATAGGCGCAGGCTTTGCGGATCTGCGACATGGTCCCGCCGACCATCGCCTCGGGCTGCAGAATGTCGTAGCAGTTGCGATCGACCAGCCAGCGATACTCGTGCAATCCGAGATTGTTCTCGCCGCCCGCGATGAGAATATCCACGGCATCGCATAGCCGCGTGAGATTGTCGAAGTCGTAGCGATCGAGTGGTTCCTCGAGCCAATACACGCCGAGCCTTTCCAGCTCGCGCGCCGTCTTCAAGGCCCGCTCAAAGCGCCAGACCGGTCCGCGCTCAGGTTGCTGCGTGCCGGGCAGCTGCGCCTGATTCGCATCGACCAGCAGCGTGAAATCCTCACCCACGGCGCGCCTCACCGCCTCGATCTGTGCGATATCCTCCTTCACGGTCGCGCCATGGATGCGCAGTTTGGTGGCGCGCCAGCCGGCGGCCTTCACCATCAGGATGTCGTCGGCGCGCCGCTCGGGCGTGCGGACTTCGACACAGGAGGCATAAGCGGGAACGCGATCCCGGTAGCCGCCCCACAGCTTGTAGACGGGCTGGCCGCAGGCCTTGCCGATGATGTCCCAGAGCGCGATCTCGACGCCCCAGGCCTCGCCCGCGCCACGGAAGACCTCGGCATGACGCTCCAGCGCAAAAGGGTCCTGACCGATGAGCCGCGGCTTGATCCACGACTCGATCTTCGGCGAAATGGCATAGCCGGGAGAGCCGAGACCGACGATGCCTTCGTCGGTGAACACCTTGACGATCGTGCCGCCGTAGCGCCGCCATTGGCTGCCCGGCGCCCACGCCGGCTTGAGCGGCGTGGAGAGCTCCGGTCCGGCCAGATCGAGAACCTGTATATCGGTAATTTTCACTCGCTCCCCTCTTGACCGCTTGTTTTCGAAGCACTCTAACGGTGATGCCGGCAACATGCAATGTGCGTTGGCCGGGCCGGCAGGGGCGGCATCAGTTCGAGGTCGTGGAAGGCCTTCCACGGCCTTTTTACATCCATAGCACGCGACAGCGCAGTTCGAGGTCCTCGCGCAACGCCGCGGCCGGCCCTTCGTGCACGACGCTGCCGCGTTCGAGCACGTAGGCACGATCGGCCAGGGCGAGAACGAGATCGAGATTATGTTCGACGATGATCATCGCCACCTCGCCGCGTAACCGGTCGAAGGCCTCGAACAACTCCTCGACCACGGCCGGCGCCAAACCTTCGAACGGTTCATCGAGCAGCAACACGCGCACGTGGCCCGAAAGCGCGCGCGCCACCGCCACCATCTGCTGCTCGCCGCCCGACAGGAAGTCCGCTGGCGTATCGAGGCGGTTTTTCAGCCGCGGGAAAAATTGCAGAATCTTTTCTTCGCTCCACACCGCGCCCGCCCCACTCGTGCGCTTGAGCCTGCCCAGCTCGAGATTGGCGCGCACGCTCATGCCGGCGAACAGGCCCCGTCCCTGGGGAACGTAGCCGATGCCGAGCCTTGCGTTTTGTGCAGCCGCCAGGTCGGTCAGGTTCGCCTCCCCCAGCGCGATGCGGCCGCTGCCGGCGCGCGTGATGCCGATGATGGTCTTCAGCAGCGTCGACTTGCCCGCTCCATTGCGGCCGAGCAGCGCGACGATTTCGCGCTCGTGCACTTTGAGCGAGGCGCCGCGCACGATGTGGCTCTTGCCGTAGAACGTGTCGACGTTTTCGAGCGCCAGCAAACCAGCGCGGCCCGCGCTGCTCGCCTGGCCGCGCGGCCTGGCCGCCAGCGCCGATACGCCGGAGCCGATATACACCTGCCGCACGGCCTCGCTCTTGCGCACTTCGTCAGAGGTGCCGTCGATCAGTACGCGCCCTTCGTTCATGACGGTCACGCGGTCCGCCAGCGCGAATACCCGATCGATGTCATGCTCGACCAACAGCACCGGAATCTGCCGCGAAATGCGCTTGATGAGCAGGCCCACGCGCTCGCGCTCGGCTGCCGCAAGTCCGGCCAGCGGCTCGTCGAGGAGCAGCAGGCGCGGACGGGTCGCCAGTGCGAGCCCCATGTCGAGCAGCCGCTGGCCGCCGTACGACAAGAAGCCCGCCTCGGCGCGTTCGATGCCGGAAAGGCCGAGAAAGCGGATCAGCTCCCGCGTCGCGTCCATCACCGGTGCTATGCGGCCGCTGTCGGTCCAGCCGTTGAATCGGCTGGGATCGCGCGCCTGCACCGCAAGGCGCAGGTTCTCTTCGATGGTCAGCGCCGGAAACAGATTGGTGATCTGAAACGAGCGCGCCAGCCCCGCGGCAACATTGCGCTGCGGCGGCTGGCCGGTGATGTCGTGGCCGGCAAGGCGCACCGATCCGCGATCGGGCTGGTACAACCCGGAAACCAGGTTGAAGACCGTGGTCTTGCCCGCGCCGTTGGGTCCGATAAGCGCGTGCAAGGTGCGATCCATCACCGTGAGCCGCGCGTCCTCCACGGCATGGATGCCGCCGAACGCCTTGGCGATGCGCTCCACCACGAGCACCGGCCCCGTGCCCTGTGCTGCGGCGTCGAGAAAATGCGGCATCGGTGCATCGGTATCGATGTTTCGCGCCGCCATGGCGGCCGCTTCGACGCTCTGCTTGCGCAGCGGCGCGGTGAGCCGCCGCCAGACGCCAACCAGGCCGGTGGGCGAAAAAATCACGAAGGCCACGAACAGCAAGCCGAAAAACAACAGCCAGTTCGGCGTCCAGATCGACAGATATTCCCGGAACAGGACATAGAACAGCGCGCCCAGCGCCGGGCCGAGCAGGCTGCGCATGCCGCCGATGATCACCATCGCCAGCAGTTCCCCGGAGAAGGCCACCGCGGTGGGATCGGCCGATGCGAACCGATGATGAAACGCGAACAGCACGCCGGCAAAGCCCGTGAGGGTGGCGGAGATGACGAACGCAATGAGTTTATAGCCGGTGACCGCGTAGCCGACGAACTGCGCGCGCTGCTCGTTCTCGCGGATCGCCAGCAGCACGCTGCCGAGCGGCGAGCGGTGGAAGCGCCCCAGAAGAGTCACCACCGCCAGCCCGATACCCGCCACCATGGCGTAGTAGACCCAGCGATTCTCGAGGTCCGCACCGAACCAGTTCGCGCGCGTAACGCCACCCAGCCCGTTCTCGCCGCCGGTGAGCGCCGTCCAGCGGAATGCGATCGCATAAGTCAGCGCGGAGAAGGCAAGCGTGAGCAAGGAAAAATACACGCCGCGCCGGCGCAGCAGCAGGAATCCCACCAGCAGCGATGCGGTCACCAGGAACGCCAGGGCGAACAGCGTCGGCCATAGCACCGAGGCCGCAAACCAGTATTTCTGCGACAGCGCCGCCGCGTAGGCGCCCAGCCCGAACCACGCGCCGTGCCCGAACGAGACCAGTCCCGTGTGCCCGACCAGCACATTGAGCGCCATGCAGGCGATGGCGAAAATCACGACATCGGTCGCGCTGGTGAGCGTGAGCCCGCCGGCGAGCAGGACGAAGGGCAGCGCCACGACAATCAGCGCGGACACCAACGGCGGCGAGCGCAATGCGTTCATTCGAAGCGCGCGATGCGTTCGCCGAACAGTCCGCGCGGGCGCAACAGCAGCACGAGCAGCATCAACAGATACATCGACGCTTCCGCGGCCGGCGGAAAGAAATAAACCGTCAGCCCGCGCACCACGCCGACGATGAGCGCGGCATACACCACGCCCCAGAACGAGCCCAGGCCGCCGATGACCACCACGACGAACGACGCCGTCAGGATCTCCGCCCCCATCGCCGGATGCACCCCGGTGATGGGCGCGAGCAGCACCCCGGCCAGCGCCGCCAGCGCCACGCTGATGGCGACCACGCTCGACATGTAGGGCGCAAGCGAAATGCCCAGCGCCGCGACCATGTCGGGGTTCTGCACGCCGGCGCGCACCACGCGCCCGAACGGCGTGCGCTGCAGCAGGTACCACAGCGCGGCAACGGCGGCAACGGCAACGGCGAGCATCGTCAAGCGGTACCTGGAATAAATGAAATCGCCGGCCAGCACCTGCCCTTTGAGCGCCTCGGGAATCGAGAACGGCAGGGGCGCGGCTCCGAAGACGAGGCGCAACGCCTGCTCCGCCACCATGGCCAGGCCGAACGTGAGCAGTAAGCCGAGCGCCGGATCCTCGCGGTAGAAGCGACGGAACAAGAAGCGCTCGACCAGCAGCCCGATAGCCGCAACCAGGACCGGCGAGAGCACGAAGGCGCCGCCGAATCCGATGTGATCGGCCAGCTTGACCGCGAAATACGCGCCGAGCGCATAGAACGCGCCATGCGCGAGATTGACCAGCCCGCCGAGCGAAAAAATCAGCGACAGGCCGAGTGCGATCAGCAGGTAGTACGCCCCGGCAAGCAGGCCGTTCAGGACCTGCTCGACAATCGGAATGAGCATCATGCCAAGCGCTGCGTTCGCAGACTGCGATCAATCGCGCGTAGCGAACGTCACATCACGCGGGCATCGTGCAGTTGTTCTCCTCGCGCGTGGGCGCGATCACCTCGAGGCTCTGGTTCGCCGGCGGCACCGGGGCGGACAGTGTGAACAGGTCCCAGCGGTCCTTCACTTCCGTCGCCGCTTTGAAGCGGATCGTATACATCTCCTGCATCAGTTGATGGTCCCAGCTGCGGTAGTAGCCTTCGCGCGTTTTCAGCACGTCGAACTTCGCGCCTTTCTCGAGGTATTCGGCGATTTTCGTCGAATCGGTGGTCTTCAGTTCGTTCATCGCCTGCACCAGATGCCTGGCCGACAGGTAATCCCCCCAAGCCTGATTTTCCGGCGGGCGGCCATATTTCCTGGTGAACGCTTCGGTGAATTTGCGGGCGGCGGGCGTTTGCACCTCGTGGCTCCAGACCAGCGGCCAGGTGCCCAGCACATTGCCCTTGCCGGCGCCCCAGGCCAGCGCGGTATCGAAGGCAAATCCCACCACCGGGAACTGCAGGCCGAATTCGATGTACTGCTTCATGAAGACCGTGATCTGATTGCCGGCGAGGTTGGAGACCACGATGTCGGGTTTCGCGTTGCGGATCTTCAGCATGTAGGGCGAAAAATCGGTGATGTCGGTGGCCACCAGTTCATCCGCCGCGAATTCCCCGCCGTGCGCCGTCATGAAGCGCTTGGCGACCTTGAGCAAGTCGTGGCCGAATGCGTAGTCGGCCGTGAGGCTGTACCACTTCTTGCCCTTGACCATGCCCTCGCGCAGCAGCGCCTGCCCGCATGCGTTGACGTACATGGTGTTGGCCGCTTCGGTGTGGAACATGTAGCGGTTGCACGATTTGCCGCGCAGGTCGTCCGAGTTGCATCCGGTGTTGAAAAACAGCGTGCGGTTGCGCTGCGCCACCTGTGCGATCGCGAGGCCCGAGGCCGAGCTGATCTCGCCGATGATGGCCGACACCTTGTCGCGCTCGATCAGGCGCTCCGCCTTGGTCGAGGCGGTTTGCGGATTCACGCTGTCCTCCGCGATCAGCTCGATCTTGCGGCCCATCACACCACCGGCGCCATTTATTTCCTCTACGGCGAGATTGATGCCCATCACCGCGTACTCGCCCACCGGTCCGAGGAAACCCGTGCGCGGCGTCAGATGACCGATGCGGATGACTTCGGACTGGCTGCGCACCAGGGCTGGAAATCCCAACGTACCGAGCGCTGCGGCGGCACCGGCGCCCTGCATCAGACTGCGGCGGCGGCGACTGATCGATGACTGTTCCATGACTCCTCCTGTGGATGACGAGACGCTGGGCGCGCGGCTCGGATCGGTCGCTTCGCCCAACTGCGACAGTAGTTATAATTCAAACGTTGCCCGCGTGTCCAGCCACGATCAGGTAATTCGGCGATCTGTGCTTCGCTCCAAGCGCTGTCCGACGGCAGGCAACAGGATTGTCCTTCCTTTCGCGGTCGCTGCTAGCCGTCTATGTACGCGATCGCCTCGATTTCCACCGTGAGCCGCGGATCGACCAGCGCACTCACTTCCACTAGCGTCGAGGCCGGCCGATGTTCGCCGAAGTAGGCGATGCGAAGCGGATTGATCAGCGGGCGCTCAGTGATGTCGGTCATGAAAACAGTGACCTTGACGACCTGCGCGGCATTCGCGCCGGCGTGACGCAGGCAGGCATCCACCGCGTCGAGCGCAACGCGAAATTGCTCGACGGTGCTATCGGGGATGGTGCCGTCCTGCCTGATGCCCACCGAGCCCGAGACCCAGACGTGCCGGTCCGCGCGCACGACATGGCAGTAGTGGCTGACGGGCTTGGGGTGGTCGGACAATACATGGCGTTCGATCATATTCATGTGCGGCTCCGTTGTGCGTGGCGAATTGCCAGTATGACGCAAACCCTTCGCGCCCCCTTCTCTTGCGGCACTGCCGGTGGCAGCCCGGACACTCGCCGCGGCCGCGGCGATCGGCCCTTCACCGTTTCACCGCCAACACCCCGTCGCCATTCAACTCCGCGACAAACCCGGCGTGTCGCAAGCGTTTCGCGACTTCGTTGGGCACATCGCGTCCGCTGCCAAGTTTGTTCGGTGTGCCAGTGTAATGAAACAGCCTGCCTTTGCGCTTGAGCACCCTGGCCAGGTGGTCATAAAAGACTTGTGCGTAGAGTTCCCCGGCAATACCGAAACGCGGCGGGTCGTGCAAAATGGCATCGACCGACCCGGTGGGAAGTGCGGCGATCTCCACGAAGATATCGCCCCGGGTCAACGTCAATCTATCGTCGGCCTCGGGCGACCAGGGATTGAGGCTGCGCAGCCAGATCACGTCGGCATTCTTCTCGTAGGAAAGCACCTGCCTGGCCTGACCCGACAAACACCACGCGGCAAAATAGCCAAGGCCGCCGCAGGTATCCAGAATCACCTTGCCACGCGGTTGAATCAAGGCGACCTTGCGCTCGGCATCCGCATAGGGCGAGACGTGCGCCGTGGGTAACATCTTGATGCCATCGATTTCGAACGTCGGCGGCCCCCACTGCGAGGGAACCATTTTGATCAGTGACGTCGTGAAGCGCGCCACCGGCTGAAAAGTCTCGCCAACCCAGTGGTAAATGGTGCGATCCTTGCAGGTTGCCAAATAAGGAAATCGTTGGCCTTGCCAGGTCCATTCTGCAACGCCCACCTCAACCGTCGTCGTCGAACGATCCAGGTTGAGCGAGCACACGACCGTGCGCGCGCCGGCATGTGCAGCAGCCTGCAAGGTTTCGTGTACATGCAGAGTCAATAGCGGCCCCATCATTGCCTCGTCCGCCATGGCGGTTGGCGAGCAATTGCCCGTGACGAACAGGTTCTCGCCACGACACAGGCGCGGCGGTGCGACCCGGATCGCGCTGAACATCAAGAGGGTTCGGGCGAGACTGTGCGCCATCGCGCCATCGTCTGGATTGCGCGACTGTGACCTCTTGACGTCCGTCGCCGCCCCTTCAGGCCTTCTTCGTCGCCTGCCAGGACACGAATTGCGTGCCCGCGACACGCTTGGCCCAGATGGCGTGGTAGAGAAGGTCGAGGGTGCGGTTTTCGCCCTTCACGGTGACCTCGAATTTCGCGCTGCCTGTGACGATGGCGATTGCACCGTAGGTGCGAACCCTGGATTCGCCTTGGTGCATGCTGCGGTACTTCACATTTCCGGAGGTGATGGATTCGATGAAACTCTTCTTGGTGTCCACGACAGTGCTCGAGTGAACGTAAACCAGGTCGTCACCGAACAGCTTGTTCATGGCGGCGCCGTCGCCGCTCATCTGGGCCTTGAAGCGCGCTGCTTCCGCCTTCAGAGCTTCGTCGACGGTGATTGTGCCGCTGCATTCCTGCGCGCCGCTGCCAGCAGCGACGCAAGGGGCGAAAAAGTCGGTCAGTGCGCGGATCAGGCTGAACATGTCGTTATCTCCTCGATGCTGTGGGTGGAAGGCAGCAAATAAAATGTCGGGCAGGGCATGAACTCGACTGCGCAATGCTTCGCTTGCTTCGTCTGGATATTTTTTCCCGGCAACCCTGATTTGCATTGTATGCGATTCCCCGGCCTCGCGGCCCGGCAGCGGGGACACGCAGCGGGGCCTGCGCAAAGACGCCGATTCGCCCCGCGGCAACTCCGGTTACACTGAATCGGTCAAGTCATCCAATGCTTTCGGCACGGAGAAGTTCATGTTTCGCATGAAGGCGAGCCGCGTCGCCATGGCGCTGGTTCTGGGCGGTTGTTCGGGCCTCGCAGCAATAGATCCGGATCCGACGCCGGTCAGACCCACGGCGGTGACGCAAACGCAGGTGTTCAACGAGGGGGTCAAGGGCTTCCCCGCGTTCGAGGACACGGCCATCACCTATACGCGGGCCAACATGCAACGCAGCGAATCGACCGCAACGGGCGCCGTCGCGCGCATCGAGCGGCTGGACCGCAAGCTGGTGTGGATGCTGGATGCGAAGAACAAGCAATACAGTGAATGTCCACTGAAGGGCTGCGTCAGCCCGATGCCGGGCAAGCCGGCGCAGAAAGCATCCGCGGCGGGTGACATGCCCCGCGAAGCGCAATGCAGGCTGAAGACCGGCGGCACGAGCATCACGGCCGAACGCACGGGCACAAAACGCAGCATCAACGGCTTCGACGCCGAGCGCTACGACGTCAACTGGCTGGTCACGTTCAGGGACAATGCAGCGCGCAACGCCACCGGCACGCTGAGCATAGAACTGTGGACAACACCGGTCACGCCGGGCCTGGAGGACGCGATGGCGCTGGAAAAGGCCTACGCCCGCGCGCACGACGCCGTTTCCGGCATGGCCACCGCCACGGAGCGCTCGCTGCTGCTGCCGATCGAGGTGACCAGGATGCTCGGCAGCCACCTGTCCGAATACGTGAGTCCGACCGAGCGGCTGAATTTCCTGGGCGGCGCAAACAAGCTGGCGAAGGTGGAGGGTCAACCGATCCTGATTAACGTGACCTGGCGTCTTACCGGCGAGGCCTGCGCAATCGACGCATCCATTGCGGAGTTCGCCGGCAAGCCGCTGTTCACGTTCAGGTCGGAAGTGAAGTCGTACAAGCTGGAAGCACGGCACGATTCGCTGTTTGCACCGCCGAAGGAATACAAGCGCTCGAAGTGAACCCAAGTGGGAGGAAACACCGCGCCAACGCCGGTCAGTTCCATCCGCAGTCCGGATCGGGGGCATGCGAGGTGCCCGTTACGGAAAGATCCCGCGTCTTCGCGCCGGCCGGGCCTAGCGCAATCGGGCTCCTGGCCCAACCATTTTCCCAATGGCCCTTGCTGCAGCCGAGCAGGATATCGCTGCCGCCGCTTTTCACCGCCAGGCGCGCGCAGTCGTCTACGGTGGCGTCCACGGGCAACAAACGCGTGAAGCTGCGATTATCCGGATCGGTGTCGGGCCGGGTGACCAGGCAGAGCTTGCCGGGATCGGCGATGCCGTCCTTCTTTTCCTGCCATCGCGTTATGTCCTGCTCGAGCAGTCGCTGGCGCAGCCCGACATGAACAGACCTGTCTTTTTCGAAAGCGGCCTTCGTGATTTCGGCCTTGGAATAAGCCCGGCAGGTATCGAAGTACACGGCTTCGACTTCCTTGCGCGTGAACTTGATGTCCTTCGCCTGGGCCAGCGCTGTGTCCGCCTTCGCGTCCGACTCGAATAATTCCTTGAGTTGCAATGCGGCCGCAGACTGTCTGGTCTTGGCGAGGCCGGCCGGTTCGGCACAGGTGGTGCCGTCGCTGAGCTTGATAACCCGGCTGATGTCCTTTTCGACCACGGGTCGCGCCGCTTTCTTCGGCGTCGCGCATCCCGGGACGAGCGCGGCCAACGCCAAAGCCGTGCAGGCGGAAATGAATTGCGTTGTTGTCATCATTGCCCTATCGTTTTTCCGCTTGGTTTTGCAGCTTCAGTGCACCGGGAAAGTCGGCTCCTGGCGCGAACCGGGTTCGGTTTCGCCCAAGGCGACATCCGGCTTGTCTGTCCTGACCCTGGCGGGCACGGTCGCGCCCATCGCGCTCAGGGCCATCGCACCGACACCCATGACCAGCAGCAGCATGGCCATGATCCAGCCGGCGAACGGGACACGCGCAAACAGCAGCATGACCGCCAGTCCCATCGCGAGCAGGAAAATGCGCCGCCTTTTCGCGCGTGCGCTCGGCCCGGCAAGCGCATCGCTTAGCGTCATTACGCCGGCCAGATACCCGAACATCAGAATCATCGGCCAGGCCAGCAACAGCATGAACGCGACAGGGATGCCGACGATGGTGAGCATCAGCAGCACGACCGCGATCGGCACACAGACAATCGCGACCAGTCCAAGCACGAGCGAGGCGATGGGCCGCCCGCGCGCCAGCCTGCTCACCTGCGCAGTCGCCTCCGGCGCCAGGATGATCGCCAGCATTCCGATCACAAACAGCGAGACCGTGCACGCCACGAGGCCGACCCAGGCCACGGTTCTCGCGACCGGCTGATAGGTTTCGCCTTCGAAATCGAAGCTCAGGTAGCTGATGCCGCCGGTAAGCACCGCAGCCGGATCGATCTGCGCGGGGGCTGACCCGCGGTAAGTCAACGTGCCCGCTACGCGCGCATTCGGTCCGATTGACAGCGTGCGCGATGCAATGGTGACGTCGCCGGCAACTTCGCCGTCGAGCGTGACGTGCTCCCCGAACACGACAAGCTGGCGGCCGGCTTTGCCGAGAACCGTCACGCGGCCGCCAACCAGGGTGGTCTTGCCGGAGACCTGGCCGCGCCTGGCGATCTCGACATGCCCGCCGGTGAGGCGGGCGTTCCCCGCAACCGGTGCATCGATCATCACATGGCCGCCGCTTGCGTAAAGATTGCCGCCAACGCGATCGGAGATGGTTACGCCGCCACCGGCAAGCAAGGCATCGCCATTGACTGCTTTGTTCAGGTCAACTTGCGCGCCGGCGATGAAGGCATCGCCTTCCACCTCGCTGCCGGGCGACGCATTGGCGCCGGCGCCGAAATAGTCGCCGGCGATGACGGTCTCATGAGCACCTGGGCTGACTTTCTCCGCGTGGCCGATGCTCAGGGGCAGGGCCAGAAGAACAATGAGGGTCGAGGGGACAGCGAAAATCCAGCGGGTACAAAATCGAGGACGAACACACGACGGCAGAAAGCCGTGACGCAATCCAAAAGTTCTCGCGGGACAATCGGCTGGCGCCTTGTGCATTTAACGGGTCCTATTTCTTCTGACTCAAGCCCGCGGCAATTCTAATTCATCCTGGTTGCATTATGCCGCGTGCGCGCCGGCCACGCATGCGGGCCGCTCAAGTTACTCGGATAACGGGCCGATACTTCGATTATCGTTGCCCTCTGCACGATTGGACCACAAAATAGGAAAATTGACTTGGAACAAGCCCTGCGTGAAATCGACAAGGAAGCCGACAGGATCGTTCGCGAGATCGGTATTCCGCCGAGTCCCGTGATTCTCACCAAGCTGCTCAAGCAGACGCGCGAGGACGAGCCCGACTACGACGAGGCCGCGAAGCTGATCAGCGCCGACGTAGGCCTGTCGGGGGCCATGCTCAAGACAGTCAATTCGCCTTTCTTCGGCCTGCGCACAAAGGCGACATCGATAAACCAGGCGTTGCAGTTGCTGGGGTTGCGTAACACGGTCGAAATCGTCACCGGTCTGCTGCTGCGGCAAACCTTCCTGGTTGGCGACAACGCCGCCATGGATGGCTTCTGGCAGACCTCCTCGGGCATTGCCCTGGTCTGCGCGCAGTTGGCACGGCCGCTGGGCATCGGCAATCGGGACGAGGTTTACACCTTCGCCTTGTTCCGCGACTGCGGCATCGCGCTGATGCTGGTCAAATTCCCGGGTTATGCGAATTTCATGAAGGCGAGCCATCCGCACAGCGAGAGCGCAATCACGGCGGCGGAAATAGCCAAGTTCGGCATCGACCACGCGAGCCTGGGCGCACGACTCGCACAGAGCTGGCAGCTTCCCGAAGGAACCACGGCGGGGATACAGCACCACCACGATATCGCGCTGCTGCAGAGCGGCTCGGTAGCCCGCGAAGCTTGCAGGCTGGTTGCACTGTCATTGGCGGCTGAGTGGATCTATACCCGGCACAACGTCGGGCCAAAATGCCCGGAATGGTCGCGAGGTGGAGATTTCGCCCTGAACACCCTCAACATCAGCACGGAAGACTTGCTGGCCACGGCCAAGACCATAGACCATTGACTCTCGCGTTAGGGCAAAGGGTCGGTCGCTCGCATCAATCATCGCCGTTTCACGGGCATCGGGATCATGCAACCGGCAAGGTATACCATCGGCAAGCTCGCCAAGCACGCCAAAGTCGGCGTGGAAACTATTCGCTACTATCAGAACTTCGGGTTGCTCGAGCAACCGCGGAAACCGGAAAGCGGCTATCGCCAGTATCCGAAACAGGCCTTGGAACGGCTGCATTTCATCAAGCGCGCCCAGGAGCTCGGCTTCAGCCTCAAGGAAATCAGCAGGTTACTGGCGCTCGTCGACAACGCGCCGGAGAGCCGGGCGATGGCCGAGGAAAAGCTCTCTACGGTGCGCTCCAAGATCACCCATCTGGTTGCGGTTCGTACGGTCCTTGAAGGACTGATTCATCAATGCGATGCAAATCCCGCTGCGACCGGTTCTGCAATCGTTTCCGCCCTTTGCGCAGCGAACAATCCCTCTTGACGCACTGCAAGATTGACTCTGCGGCCTGCGGACAGTAGTCTGCGCGCCACTGTACGGTTTTCGGGCAGGCAGGCAATAAAGCCCAGGCCCGTGCGGAGTGTTCGGTGTTGACCTGCCCCAGTGCAGATTCAAATGGGAAGACGATGTCACCAGCGGCATCGCCTGTTCCTGCGAGTGCATCGCCGTGGCGTGTTGCAACACGATACCCGGCGCCAGCTATGCGTTTTGCTCCTAGGGCAACGTGAATGCCCGCCACGGTCAATTTGACCGCAAGGAAAGGTATCGCTTTACCGAACCAAAGAGATTTGCGCAATCGGCGCACGCCGGTTCGACGCAGAGGAGACTTCTGGCAGCAAAGCCGGGGGGAGGAGTAACCAGTCAACGATAGCGGCACGATCTGCCCGCTTCGCCGGCTGGTTAAAAAAAAGACGACGGCCCCAAGCGCGGAGCAAACAGCCCCGCGTGCGGGGCCGAGTCATTTCCAACGCCGGAAGTCAAGCGCTCGGCATGGCCAGCGACGGCCAGACGACGGTGCCGGCAAACTGATCCGGTTCGATCAGCACGAGCGCCTTGTCCCGCAACTCGCGTGCCGACCGTGTCTGGCCGGATCGCAGATAGCGTTGCAGGACTTCAATGGGGTCGCCGCCGGGCCTGCAATCGAGCGAGCGGCCTCTGAGTTCGACTCGCCTGCCCTGATAGGCTTGCGGATTTTCCGCGCCGCGACCGAACTTCGATTTGCCAAAATCCGCCTTGGCCAACTGCCGAAACGGAAACGGCGCTTCCGGATGTTCCGCGTAAAAAGTCCAGACATCGAACGCGGCAACGCCGGTCGACCCGTTTACGAAGTGCAGCGCCGCGTCCTTGCAGAGCGCGGCGCAAACCATGCGCCTTCGGTAGAGCATCGCCCACTCGGGATGGCGCTCGAAAAAATCCTCCCTCTCGGTACGCGCAATACGCGCGAGCCGGCGCAAGTCGGACCTGGTTATGCGCTCGAAGGAACGTTCGGGATTCATCGCTTAGCAATGTATAGGGGTGAGGCGCTACGCGCTAGGCGCTGGGCGCTAGGCGCTGGGCGCTGGGCGCTAGGCGCTAGGCGCTAGGCGCTGGGCGCTAGGCTCTAGGCGCTAGGCGCTAGTGTAGTGCTTTCGAATTACCGGAACATTCCCTCCCCTGCGTGCGGGGGACAAGGGCACACTTGAAGCGCAGCAGGGTAGGGTGGGGGCGAATCCCGCACGAGCACGCTAAACATGCCCCCATCCCCCCCCGCAAGCGAGGGAAGGAGTCTTTCGGCTACAGAAACGCATAAGTTTCAAACTGGATGAAGCACTACACTAGGCTCTAGGTCTTGAGTGCTTTAAGGCTTTACTCAACCCTCGTGCCTAGCGCCTAGCGCCTCATCCCTTGAATCCTAGCCCATCGTATTGGGCACCCACTGCATACACCATCCATTCGGATTCACCAGCTCAGTGAGAATGACGCACTTGCCATCGCCCTGGTAGAGCACGCACCGGGAACAGGTGCGGCCGAGATAGGGTTCGTCGCGATAACCGACTTCTTCCCGCGTACGCACGCGCATGCCCGGCTTTTGCTGGGCAACAGCCGGCGCCATCGCGACGCCCGCGCAGGCGAGCGCGGCCTTGAGCAGCGTGCGCCGTGCCGGTACTCGTGGCTTGCCTGACATCCCCATCTCCGATCAGACCGAAGTTGACCCGCGTTTGAATAGCCAAGCGATTATAGTCCCGCCCTTCCTGCCCCGGTCAGACGCGGAATTTTTCCAGCACGGCGCGGTCCACTTCCACGCCCAGACCCGGTCCGGACGGGATGTCGATCCATCCGCCGGCCTGCTGGATCGGCCTGGTGATCAGCTGCTGGCGGAAGGGATGCGAGGAGCGGTCGTATTCGAAGACCGGCTCCTGCGCGAACAGCGAATGATGCGCAACCGGCACGGCGGCGATGAATTGCAGCGACGCCGCTTGCGCGATCGCCGAGCCCCAGACGTGGGGATTGACTTGCACCCCATGCGAGTGCGCCAGTGCGATGATGTGACGACCAGCGGAGATGCCGCCGCAGGAGCCCAGATCCGGCTGTGCGACATCGACGGCGCCGGCCGCGAGGAACTCGCGAAAGCCGAACAGCGTATGTTCATTCTCGCCGCCGGCGATCGGCATGGTCAGCTTCTGTCGCATTTCGACGTAGCCCTGCACATCTTCCGGGACGACCGGCTCTTCGTACCAGCGCAGGTCATATTCCTCGAGCGCGCGGCCGAGCTTGAGCGCCTGCGCACGCCCGTAGGCATGGTTGGTATCGACCATGAGCGTGATCGGCTTTCCCTGTATGGCGCGGCCGACCTCGCGCATGCAGGCGATGTCGTCATCGACGCCATAGCCCAGTTTGACTTTCATCATCGAAAAACCGGCTTCGAAGTGGCGTAGCGCCTCCTCGCCAAGCCGTTTCGCTTCGCCCGGCCCCTTGATGCGATAGAAGCCGGTCGCGTACGGCTGCACGCGCGTGCGAAAAGCGCCGCCCAACAGTTTGTAGACCGGCAACGCGTTGAATTTTCCCGCGATGTCCCACAGCGCGATGTCCACGGCGCTGATGCCGGATACCACGGAACCTTTGCGGCCGTAGTCGCGGGTCAGGTGATACATGCGATGCCAGAGCACCTCGATGTCGAGCGGGTCGGCACCGATGAGCAAGGGCTTCAGCGCCTTGTCGATCACGGCGGCCGCGATCTCCGGCGGCTCGAGTCCCTGCGCGAAAGCCTCGCCCCAGCCGGTGATGCCTTCATCGGTGAGGATTTCGAGCAGCGTGGCCGAGCGTTGTTTCACCCAGCCCTGCGAAAACGCGAACGGCTCGGCCAGCGGGCTTTTCAGAACATGGATCTTCAGGTCGGTTATTTTCATCGTTATCCTTTTTTTGGTGGCGATATTTGTCCATAAGCGCGCGGAAGGGGTTATAAATACAAAACGTATCCTGCGAAAGGGAGGGCGCCATGTACCGGAAAATCCTGCTGCCGACGGACGGCTCGGCATTGTGCGATTTGGCAGCGCAAAAAGGCATCGACTTCGCGAAGTTCGCCGGCGCCGGCGTCGTTGCTTTTCACGCGATTCCCGCCACGTCCTACCTGATCTACACGGAAGCGGGTCCGAGCGATATGCTCGCCGAGCAATTCGAGCGCGACGCCAGGGTGCGTGGCGAGCGTCTGGTCGAAGCCCTGAAAAGCCGCGCCGGCGACGCCGGCGTGGCCTGCGAGACCCTGCTGCTGACGAACGACCACCCCTGGGAAGGCATCATCGAGGCCGCGACCACGACCGCCTGCGACTTGATCTTCATGGCGTCGCATGGTCGTCGCGGACTCTCGGCGATGTTGCTGGGAAGCGAAACCGCGCGGGTGCTGACCCACACCAAGATACCGGTGATGGTGTATCGCTAGAATCGCTTTTCAATGGTGCCGCTGGCCGGAGTCGAACTGGCGACCTTCGCATTACGAATGCGCTGCTCTACCAACTGAGCTACAGCGGCGTGGGCGCGCATTATACGGTGGCCTCGGTATCGCGAGCAAACCGCCCCGCCTGCTTCTTGAGCGCAAACGCGCAAAGGGAACGCAAAGAAAAGCGCAACGCGACGATGGGAATATTCGTCCTCCTATGCGAGCCTTTGCGTCCTTTGCGCGTGAACGACCCTCGCCTAAAGGCGAGGGCTTCAAATTACGACTCAAGCCGGTAACAGTCGGCCTCGCGGCCGACTCGCGAAATCTCCCTTCTGCTGCGCTTCAAGTGTTCCCTTGTCCCCCCGGGATACCCTGGCGCAGCCCGGAGTTATGGCCGACGGCCGGTATGCCGCGGGCGGCAACCCGTTTAGAAGGGCCGGGGATGAGGGAGCATTTCACATTCTTTGCCATCGTCCCTCACCCGCCGCTATCGCGTCGGCCTCTGCTCCGCTTCAAGTGTGCCCTTGTCCCGGAGGGAGAGGCAATACAACCGCGCCCTCTTCTCGCAGTTCCCGCTCTTCTACAGGAGTGCTTTCCCGTCGCCTAAAGGCGAGGGGTTTACGGATCCCCTATCGGGGACTCTACAAGGGTACTCCGACGTGCTAAAAAGGTACTCCGACGTGCTAAAAGGGTACTCCGACGTGCTACGCACGTAGGGTATACGCACGTAGGGTATACGCACGTAGGGTATCTCCGGTGAGGTGCGAGGTGTAAGGTGTCACGTCAGCGATTCCTGAAGACGGGTTTGCGCTTTTCGATGAACGCGGCCATGCCCTCCTTCTGGTCTTCGATCGCAAAGCCGGAGTGAAACAAGCGCCGCTCGAAACGCACGCCTTCGGCCAGCGTGGTCTCGAAAGCGCGGTTGACCGATTCCTTGGCCATCATCACAACCGGCAGGGATAATTCGCAAATCCTGTCGGCGGCCTTCAGCGCCTCGCCCATCAACGCCGCCAGCGGCACGACCCGGCTCACCAGGCCCACGCGCTCGGCTTCGGCGGCATCCATCAGGCGCGCCTGGCCGAGCAGCACCATTTCCATGGCTTTGGATTTTCCGACGAAGCGCGGCAGCCGCTGGGTGCCGCCCGCGCCGGGAATGATGCCGAGGTTGATCTCGGGTTGGCCGAATTTCGCATTGTCCGCCGCGATGATGAAATCGCACATCATCGCCAGCTCGCAACCGCCGCCCAGCGCATAACCCGCCACCGCCGCGATCACCGGCTTGCGGCATCGCGTGATGCGTTCCCAATCGGCGGTGATGAAATCCTCCTTGTAGACGTCCATGTAGGTTTTCTCCTTCATGGCCTTGATGTCGGCACCGGCGGCAAAGGCTTTTTCGCTGCCGGTCACCACCATGCAGCCGATGTTGTCGTCCGCTTCGAAGGCGTCGAGCGCCGCGGCGACTTCGCGCATCAGGTCCGGCGACAGCGCGTTCAGCGCCTTGGGGCGATTGAGCGTGATGAGTCCGACCTTGCCGCGCACGTCGACGATGATATTCCGGTAGATCATGCCTTGTCCTTCCGCTTGAGTCTTATAATCCGCCGACGCACAGCATCCGCGGACGCAGACAAGAAAAGGATGCTGCCGGCGAGATTCACCGGCCGCTGAACAAATTGCGTTGATGGCGATCCAAACTCTCCTTCCCCCCTCTCCCCGGCCCTCTCCCGCGAGGGGAGAGGGAGTAACGTCAGAAACGAGAACAAGGCCTGAACCATGTTCTGGCTTTAGGGCTCCCTCTCCCCGGCCCTCTCCCGCGAGGGGCGAGGGAGTAACGTCAGAAACGAGAACAAGGCCTGAACCATGTTCTGGCTTTAGGGCTCCCTCTCCCCGGCCCTCTCCCGC